>JGI20152J14361_10000032_pt1 | contig 103493 bp, 101 predicted proteins | sample COG_02_FD_14361 | JGI IMG/M metagenome (IMG submission 14361)
AAATTTTGTCATATTGTGGGGGTATCCCTAATCCAGAACCCACCAAAAAAAAAAGGTGGAAACGAGCAATTGAGGATAACGTAAATGCAAGACGATCTAAGCGTATTCGACACGTCTTTGGCCGATCTGCCTAACGGGCCATGGCTTCAAAGAATCTCAGAGATTTCTGAGGAACATGGCTATTTTCAAGCCCTCGGAAAACGCCATTTTGCGACATTCGTTGGTAAAAAACCGATCCTTTTGGTCACCTTTGAGACTGTTGCGACCCTTCGCGCTAATTCTCAAAACTCACATCCTTTTGGGTGGTAGTTGTTCAAGGAAAACGGCTGGTCACATCTAAGCATTATTTCGGATGGAGACACGTGGTTTCGCGATCCAAAGGTTTATGCCTACTTTGACCGTTTGGTTGATGACGGGTTTTTTGATGATTTTGATCAAGTCGTCTTTTATGGCGCTGGCCCGTGTGGATATGCCGCCGCCGCTTTCTCGGTTGCGGCACCAGGTGCAACCGTTGTTGCAATCCAGCCTCAAGCGACTCTCGACCCACGGGTAACTGAGTGGGACGATCGCTATGTGAAAATGCGGCGGACAGATTTCACCAGCCGTTACGGATATGCGCCCGATATGCTAGATGCAGCCGAACAAGCATATGTGATTTACGATCCATATGAGCGGTTAGACGCAGCTCATGCAGCCATGTTTACGCGCTCAAATGTAAAAAAATTCCGCGTCCCTAATCTTGGGGCCTCATTGCAGTCTGTGTTGATAAAGATGGAAATTCTTAAGCCTCTCCTTTTGGCTGCAGGTGGTCACAACTTGACGAATCTTAAGTTCGCGAAACTGCTACGAGCGCGGCGCGATGATAGATCGTATCTTCATAAAATCATGGAGAAATTGGATACAAAAGAACGTGACACCTTCACTCGTGCCGTGTGCAATCACGTCATTTCCCAAGGCAGAGCCCCTCGTTTCGAACGCAAATTGAAAGCTTTGGATGCAAAACNCATAGCTGAGGACTAGCCTAGATCAGCCCTGCGTGCTAACGCGCGGGGCATGACATCACAGATTACGCTTAAACGCCCCGACGACTGGCACCTTCACCTGCGCGACGGCAATATGCTGCACGCAGTCCTGCCTTCTACTGCCACACATTTTGCACGTGCGATTATCATGCCGAACCTTGTTCCGCCTGTAGTTACATCAGCAGATGCAGCAGGCTATCGCGATCGCATACTAAGCGCGTTGCCCGAGGGGTCCACCTTTGAGCCTTTGATGACGCTGTACCTAACCGAACAAACCGATCCTAATGATGTCGCCGCGGCCCATGCCTCTGGCCTGATCAAGGCAGTGAAATTGTATCCTGCAGGCGCGACTACAAACTCTGCCTCAGGAGTCAGCCATTTCGACAGCGTACGACCAACGCTTGAACGAATGGCTGAAATTGGTTTGCCGCTTTGTGTGCATGGCGAGGTCACCGACAGCGATATCGACATTTTCGATCGTGAAGCGGTATTTATCGATCGTGTCCTAGACCCCATTCGTCGCACCACACCGGGTTTGCGCGTGGTTATGGAACACATCACGACCTCAAATGCGGTTGAGTATGCGCGCAGCCAAGACGACACCCTGGGTGCAACGATCACCACACACCACTTGGTCATCAACCGCAATCACATCCTAGCTGGCGGGATCAAGCCGCACTACTATTGCCTGCCTGTCGCAAAGCGCGAAGAGCACCGTCTTGCATTGCGCGATGCAGCTACATCTGGTGAGGCCCGCTTCTTCTTAGGAACCGACAGCGCGCCACACACCGATGCGAACAAGTTGTTGCCTTGTGGCTGTGCCGGTTGTTTTACTGCACCAAATACAATGTCGATCCTCACCCAAGCGTTTGAAGAAGACAGCGCACTCGAAAAATTAGAAGGATTCACTTCCCTGAACGGCCCGGCATTTTATGGTCTGCCAGTGAATGAAGACACGATAACTTTGACTAAGGGTGATCCAGTCACCTACCCAAGCCATGTTGAAACACCTGACGGCCCTGTCACGGTTTTCGATCCGGGCTTTGATCTGAATTGGCGCGTTGAGTAAAACGCGCTTGTTCCAAATTAAGACTGCCGACACAAAGGACACGAAATGATCCCTACAAGCTACCCAGACGCAAAAGAAATGGCCCGCCTGACCGCCCGCATGCTGCTTGAAATCAAAGCCGTGCACTTTAACACTGCAGAGCCATTCACGCTTGCTTCAGGGCTACCAAGCCCAACATACATTGATTGCCGCAAACTTATCAGCTATCCGCGCATTCGCTCAACTCTGATGGATTTTTTAACTGTCACCACAATGCGCAACGCAGGGTTTGAAGCCTTCGACAACATCGCAGGTGGTGAAACCGCAGGGATTCCATTCGCAGCTCTCGTTGCGGAACGGATGGCACTTCCAATGACCTATGTTCGCAAAAAGCCAAAAGGTTATGGCCGCAATGCACGCATCGAAGGTCAAATGAATGAAGGTGAACGTGTTTTGCTGGTCGAAGACCTGACAACTGACGGTGGTTCAAAACTGTCATTTGTTGATGCGATTCGCGAAACAGGCGCATCCTGTGCCCACACAGCTGTGATTTTTTACTACGGTATTTTTCCTGAAACGGAAAAGACCTTGGGCGATCATGGGGTTGACCTGCATTACCTTTGCACATGGTGGGACGTTCTGGCCGAAGCTAAGGACTCGGGTGCGTTTGATGCCGAAACGATCAAAGGCGTCGAAGCCTTCCTAAACGACCCACGTGGCTGGCAAGAATCCAATAAAAAACCCTAAGAAAAACACCGTATCTAGGGTCGGAGTTAACTTTTGATTCTAGATACGGTATGCTTCCCCCCAAGCGAAACATATCCACAAGATATCCAGATTGCGCTGCCCCACCTTTGACGTTTAAGACAAACGCTAATACCGCTGGGGGGCATACGGGGACACCATGAACGAAATTAGCAGCATTCCAGTATCCGGCATCCCTGAAGTTCAGGCCGCTGAAACTATGCCTCACTCTATCGAGGCAGAACAGCAATTGCTGGGCGCAATTCTGACCAATAATGATGTATATGACCGTATTGCTTCGATCATTGGCGAAAAACATTTTTATGAGCCAGTTCATGGCCGCATCTTTGACATCGCCGCTGCTCGTATTGCGAAAAACAACCTAGCCAGCCCTGTAACCCTCAAATCCTTCATGGCAGATGATGAGGGGCTTAACGAACTTGGTGGCGCAGCTTACCTTGCCCGCCTTGCAGGTGCCGCAGTCAGCGCCTTTGCTTTACGTGACTATGCGCAGATGATTTACGATCTGGCTGTGCGCCGTGACTTGATCCTTTTGGGCCGAGACATCAGTGCCAAAGCCGCGCAAGTGAACGTGGATTCTGAGCCGCGTGAACAAATCGTTGAAGCCGAACAACAACTTTATAAGCTAGCCGAACAAGGCCAAGCAGAAAGCGGTTTCCAAAGCTTTCTGAAGGCTGTGACCGAGGCCGTGAACCTAGCAAACACCGCATATCAGCGTGATGGTGGCATGTCTGGCATCTCGACAGGCTTGATCGATATGGACAAAAAGCTGGGCGGCTTGCACCCGTCTGACCTTTTGATCCTCGCTGGTCGCCCATCCATGGGAAAAACTTCACTTGCGACCAACATCGCGTTCAACGTGGCCAAAGCCTACAAAAAAGGCAAAAAGCACGATGGATCTGAGGGTGCTGTAGAGGGCGGCGTTGTAGGCTTTTATTCCCTTGAGATGAGCGCGGACCAGTTGGCGGCACGTATTCTATCTGAAGCGTCCCAAGTACCATCTGAACAAATTCGTCGTGGTGACATGACCGAAACAGAATTCCGTCGCTTTGTTGATGCGGCTAAGTCGCTTGAGGCATGTCCTCTGTTCATCGATGACACTCCTGCTCTACCCATCAGCCAATTGGCGGCACGTGCCCGCCGCCTGAAGCGGACGCATGGTCTGGATGTGTTGATCATCGACTACCTTCAGCTGGTGCGTGGCACAGGACGTTCCGAAAACCGTGTGAACGAAATTTCCGAAATTACGATGGGCATGAAAGCGATTGCCAAAGAATTGCAGATCCCTGTGATCGCGTTGTCGCAGCTTTCGCGTCAGGTTGAAAACCGCGAAGATAAACGCCCACAACTCTCTGACCTACGTGAATCGGGTTCAATTGAGCAAGACGCCGACGTTGTTATGTTCGTATACCGCGAAGAATACTACAAAGAGCGTGAAAAGCCGGGCGATCACGATCTTGAAGCTATGGCACGCTGGCAAGAGGAAATGGAACGTCTTCATGGGCGCGCCGAGGTTGTTATTGGTAAACAACGTCACGGTCCAATTGGCACTGTTGACCTTTCCTTTGAAGGTAAGTTCACACGCTTTGGCAACCTTGCACAGCCTTGGCAAGACGGTGGACGCGACGATCAAGAGTTCTAATTGCAGCCGTTATCCAACGGCATAAAACAGATTTCCTCTTGACCCCACGCACCGCCCTGTCAAAACCGAATTATGGGTACAGCTAGACTAACAATCGATCTAAACGCCGTCGTCAACAATTGGCGCGCTTTGGATGCAATGACAAACTGCGAAACCGCTGCTGTTGTTAAGGCAAATGGCTATGGCTTGGGCGCGCCCTCCGTGGCGCGGGTTCTTGCAAAAGCAGGAGCACGTACATTTTTCGTGGCGGCTGCTGAAGAAGGCGTGATTTTAAGGTCTGCCCTTGGTTCTGGCCCAACGATCAACATATTTTCCGGCCATATGGACGGCGACACCGATATCATTCGTAGCTCAGAATTAACGCCAATGATCAACTCCGTTGACCAAATGTTGCGCCACGTCGAGGCATTGCCGGCGGCCCCATTTGGTATTCAGTTGGACAGTGGCATGAACCGCCTGGGGATGGAACCTGAAGAATGGTCCGCTGTGCGCGATATCGCACTTGCACAAAACCCAACACTGATCATGTCCCATTTGGCATGTGCTGACGAACCTGATCATCCTATGAATGCCCAACAACTAAAAACCTTTCGCGAGATGACCGATGGATTAGATGTACCATGTTCATTGGCGGCTACTGGTGGTGTTTTACTTGGGTCAAATTATCACTTTGACATGACCAGACCCGGTATCGGGCTTTATGGCGGAATGCCCTACGAAGGTGCACAATCTGTCGTCACATTGGATATTCCTGTAATCCAAACCAGAAAAGTTATCCAATTCGAAACAGTGGGTTACGGCAATCGCTGGGTAGCGGAGCAAGACAGCACTGTTGCAACAATTGCAGCTGGCTATGCTGACGGTCTTATCCGCGCGATGGGCAACGGCGCACGCCTTTATGCTGGTGACCTCCAAGTTCCTGTCATCGGACGTGTTTCGATGGACCTCATTACGGCGGATATATCCCACCTGCCAGAGGAACCGACGACACTGCAATTGTTGGGCACACATCAATCCGTTGATGACGTGGCTGATTATGCGGGAACCATAGGCTATGAAATACTTACCTCTTTCGGCAATCGTTACGCACGGACTTACCTAGAATGACGTTATTAGCTGCCATAGGTCGTTCGTTTCTTGGGCTCATTGCTGCAATTGGGCGTATTGCGATTTTTGCAGGACAAACGATTGGTCATATTGTACGCGGACCATTCTATCTACGTGAATTAGCCGTTTCCTTTTTGAACATCGGTTGGCTGTCCCTACCGGTTGTTGGCCTGACCTCTCTGTTCACGGGTGCCGCACTAGCGTTGCAGATCTATGCAGGCAGTGCCCGATTTAGTGCAGAAGCTGTGGTTCCCCAAATCGTAGCCATTGGCATGGTGCGCGAACTTGGTCCCGTTTTGGTTGGATTAATGATTGCCGCACGTGTTACTTCGTCAATCGCAGCTGAAATCGCGACGATGAAGGTTACTGAGCAAATCGATGCTCTTGTCACATTGTCCACACACCCCATGAAATATCTGACCGTTCCACGTGTTTTGGCCGCTACCATTGTTGTTCCATTGCTGGTTGCTGTCGGTGATATCATCGGCATCTTCGGTGGATACGCCGTGGCAACGGGCACATTAGGGTTCAATCCTGCTGCCTATATCCGGAACACCCTAGACTTTTTAGAACTGAAAGACGTGGTGTCCTCACTCGCCAAAGGTGCGATGTTTGGATTCATTGCTGCACTGATGGGATGCTATTACGGCATGAATTCTGGCCGGGGCGCGCAGGGCGTTGGCAGTGCAACCAAAGGATCTGTGGAAGCTGCCGCAGTCTTGATTTTAGGTGCGAACTTCGTTCTGACGGGGGTATTTTTCTCACTATGATCAAACTTATTGGCGTCACAAAATCTTTTGGAAACAACCATGTACTACGCGGTGTTGACCTCACTGTAGATCGCGGAACATCCTTGGTAATTATTGGTGGCTCTGGAACAGGTAAATCAATCGCAATCAAGTCTGTTCTTGGTTTGGTCACACCTGACGCAGGGAAAATAACTGTGGATGGTCAGGACGTCACCCAGACCGATCGCGACGCGTTCTTGGCTCGTTTTGGCATGTTGTTCCAAGGTGCCGCGTTGTTCGACAGTCTTCCCGTTTGGCAGAACGTCGCCTTTCGTCTTTTGCGCGGCTCACTCAAACGCCCAAAGGACGAGGCCCGACAGATCGCCATCGAAAAGCTACGGCGCGTTGGATTGACCCCAGATGTAGCAGACCGATTGCCCGCGGAATTGTCTGGCGGCATGCAAAAGCGTGTTGGCCTTGCCCGTGCCATTGCGGCGGATCCTGAAATTATCTTTTTCGATGAACCAACAACGGGCCTAGACCCGATCATGGCAGGCGTCATCAACGACCTGATCCGCGAAATCGTTGTGGAAATGGGCGCGACTGCCATCACCATCACCCATGACATGACATCTGTTCGTGCGATTGCTGACAATGTGGCGATGTTACATGACGGCGTTATTCAATGGGCTGGCCCAGTTGGCGACATCGATACGTCGGGTGACCCCTTTCTTGACCAATTCATCCATGGTCGCGCAATTGGCCCTATTGAAGCGGTCCGCTAGGTCGCCCATATCCATATGGTATTAGAAGTAGGTTTTCTATGTTGCGCTATACCAATCTGTCCCTTTTGATCCTTTATCCCATTGCGTGGTTTGCCCCACTTTTGAATGCTGGATTGCTCCCATTGTTTGGTCTCAAAGAAATCAGCGTAATGAGTGGCCTGCAATCCTTGTGGGAAACAGATGTGTTTCTGGCCCTTGTGGTAACCGTTTTTGCTTTGTTTGCTCCCTATGCAAAGACAATCGGTTTGGCATTACTGCATTGGAACCTGCTGAGCCAAAAGCTGCTGCCAGCACTTCACATCCTTGGAAAACTTGCGATGGCAGATATCTTTTTAATCGCGTTGTATATCACCCTGTCCAAGGGAATCGGGATCGGACGTATCGAAACTGCATGGGGGCTCTATTTGTTCACCGCGTGTATCATCGCGTCACTTCTGGTGTCCCTGTTTAGTAAACAGTCCGAACCAAAAGCAATTGATTGAACTCTTAATTGCAACAATGCTGAGAACTTGGCCGCTTTTTCAGTGAAAATGACCTGAAAAAGTATTTTTTCCCCTCGCGAGAACAACTAAAAAGCGTATATTTGCTTACCAACAATCTAACGCTTCTGGGGGAGGGTCTGACGTGTTGCAATTGAAGGCCTTGGCCTTTGTTATTCAGTATTTGATGCAAAGACTCACTTTGCTTGTGTTCGCCACTGCGTCCCTAGTAATTTTGTGCGCTACCATCGCCGCAAGCTTTGGCATTTTACCTTGGATCCAAATGAACTTACGCTGGGACGGGCTAACTGTACCGAACGCAGGGATGTTTGTTCAGGTTGGCATAACCATCCTTGCCGTTGGCATCTGCTTCTTTGTTCCGTCGAACAGCCGCATCATTCAACTTGAGAACTCACACCGTCAATTTTCAATTGGTATGACTGATGTCTCACGCGCTTATGGTGCCGTCCATGCTGCAGATCGCGGCGATGCTTTTCGCCTTAGCAATGAATTTGACAGTGTGCGCGAGCGTCTCGCGTATTTGCGCGATCACCCAGATCTATCGTCTCTAGAGCCCACTGTTTTGGAGGTTGCCGCGCAGATGTCGCATGTCTCGAAAGAGCTTGCCGAAGTGTATTCGGACGATCGCGTGACGCGCGCACGTGGTTTTTTGGAACAACGTCAATTCGAATTGCAACAATTCAACGGACGCTTGGGGCAAGCCAAAATGGTAAGCACCGAATTAAAGCATTGGCTGCACGAAATTGAATTGGAAGAGTCAGTTGCTGCGGCCCAATTAGTGCGCCTTCGTGAGGAGCTCAAAGACGTCTTACCAGAATTGGGCATCGAAACAGTTGTGCGTGCAGACAACACCATTGTTGAGCTGACGCCGAAAGCTGCTGAATAAGTGTCATTTAGGTTTTGACCCCGCGCGATAGCTCAGGCACATAAGCTCTATGGCAAAATCAACAACCACCTTCACATGTTCCGCCTGCGGCGCTAGCTCAACCAAATGGTCAGGCCGCTGCGATGGCTGTGGCGATTGGAATACAATCTCTGAGGACACTGGCCTTTCAACGTCGGGCCCAACTGGCAAGGCAAGTAAGTCTATTGGTGCACGGCGTGGCAGTACAATTGAACTCACGGACCTTGCTACCGAAGAGGCCCCGCCTCCACGCACTCACTCAGGTATGAATGAACTGGACCGTGTATTAGGTGGCGGCTTGGTTCCTTCATCCGCAATTTTGGTGGGTGGCGATCCTGGAATCGGGAAATCAACGTTATTGCTACAGGCCGCGGCTCAGTTCGCCAATGCTGGCCTTAAAACCATTTACGTGTCAGGCGAGGAAGCAAATGCCCAAGTACGCATGCGCGCAAAACGCCTCGGTCTTGCCGATGCGCCCGTTAAACTTGCAGCAGAAACAAACCTACGCAACATTTTAACCACGCTTGAGGTTGAAAAACCCCAACTGGTCATCATCGACTCCATTCAAACTATGTGGTCCGATACCGTCGACAGCGCCCCGGGTTCTGTAAGCCAGGTGCGCAGTGCAGCCCATGAATTGACCACTTTTGCCAAACGTAACGGTATTTCAGTTATCTTGGTTGGGCATGTCACCAAAGATGGGCAAATCGCTGGCCCACGTGTCGTTGAGCACATGGTGGATACTGTTTTGTATTTCGAAGGCGAGCGTGGACATCAATTCCGCATTCTTCGTGCCGTAAAGAACCGCTTTGGTCCATCCGACGAAATCGGTGTTTTTGAAATGACGGGCCGTGGCTTGTCCCAAGTCACCAATCCTTCTGCATTGTTCCTAAGTGAGCGTGGTGAACCAAGCCCCGGGTCAGTGGTATTTGCAGGTGTTGAAGGCACACGCCCCGTTTTGGTCGAGCTTCAAGCCCTCGTAGCACCAAGTCCCCACTCCCAACCGCGCAGAACTGTTGTGGGCTGGGACGGCGGACGGTTGGCTATGATTTTAGCCGTTCTGGAATCACGATGTGGCATCCCCTTTACGGGCCTCGATGTATATTTGAATGTCGCAGGTGGCATGAAAATCAGTGAACCTGCAGCGGACTTGGCTGTTGCTGCAGCCTTAGTCAGTGCGCGAGAAGACTCTGCTTTGCCGGACGGGGCGGTTGTTTTTGGAGAAATTAGTCTTTCTGGTGCCCTCAGACCGGCCCCACAGACCGAAAACAGGTTGAAAGAGGCGCAAAAACTTGGTTTTACGTCGGCAATCGCGCCTACTGGCGGAAAGTCGATAGACGTGAGTGGCATATCCCTAAATCAAATGGGTGATTTGACTGCATTTGTTGGTGAAGTGTTCGGTGCTGGATAAGTATCGAAATCGAAAGGCTGAAGACTATGGATTTTACAATTATTGACGGCGTTGTCGCCATAGTCATCATTTTGTCAGCTTTGCTGGCCTATGGTCGTGGTTTGGTTCGCGAAGTCATGGCAATCGTCGGATGGGTCGCTGCGGCAGTTCTGGGTTTTATGTTCGCTCCACGCGTCGAACCACTCGTGCGTGAAATACCTGTTGTTGGCGACATTATTGCAGATAGCTGTGAACTCAGCGTCATTGGCGCATTTGCGATCGTCTTCTCACTTGCATTAATTGTTATGTCCTTATTCACTCCTCTCTTTTCTTCGCTGATCCGCCGCTCTGCACTGGGCGGCTTGGATCAGGGTTTGGGTTTTCTCTTTGGCGTCGTGCGTGGCCTTCTGCTCGTCGCAATCGCCTTCTTTGTTTATGACACAGTTATCACTGGTCAAGAGTTTACAATCGTGGACGAAAGCCGCTCCGCTGCAGTATTTGGGCGCTTCACGGGAGATATCCAAGAGCAAGAACCTGAGCAGGCGCTTGGATGGATCACACAACAATACGAAAACCTAGTTGGCAGCTGTGGTGCAGCAGAATAAGCGGAAACATCCGCTTACCAAGCAGATCTGGCGATGACACAAAATTAACTCACGGAACTATCCAACAATCGATGATAGTTTCGTGACACTTGCCCCTAATATGCGTAACAGGGGCACAATTACAGTTGACGGAACAGGAGCTACCCTTTGTCCCAACATATGCCCCCCGCCCATCCATTTGATGATGATAAATTAAAGGAAGAATGTGGCATCTTTGGTGTCATAGGAACAAAAGATGCGGCAAACTTTGTCGCCCTTGGCCTGCATGCACTACAGCACCGCGGACAAGAAGCTGGAGGAATCGTTAGTTATGACGACGAACACGGCTTTAACTCTGCACGCCGCTTTGGCTATGTGCGTGACAACTTCACGTCCCAAAAGATTATGGAAACTTTGCCGGGGCCGCTTTCGATCGGTCACGTGCGGTATTCCACTTCAGGCAACAAAGGCCAAACAGCGATCCGCGACGTACAGCCGTTTTTTGGCGAGTTCGCCCAAGGTGGGGCTGCGATTGCTCATAACGGCAATATTACCAACGCCAATGCGTTGCGTCGCGAATTGATCGAACGTGGCTCAATTTTCCAAAGTTCATCAGATAGCGAATGTATCATTCATTTGATGGCCCGCTCTATGCAGCGCAGCATTCCAGAACGTATGGAAGATGCATTGCGTCGTGTTGAAGGTGCCTTTTCTATCGTTGCGATGACCCGCACCAAATTGATGGGTGTTCGTGATCCATTGGGTGTTCGCCCACTTGTCTTGGGCAAAGTTGGCGATGGTTGGGCCCTTAGCTCAGAAACCTGCGCTCTTGATATCATTGGCGCAGAATTTGTCCGTGAAATCGAACCAGGCGAAATGGTTGTCATAAGCGAAAAGCATGGCGTTCAGAGCCACTTCCCCTTCCGCCGCGTCGCACCACGGTTCTGTATCTTTGAGCACGTTTACTTCTCTCGCCCGGATAGCATCCTTGGGGGGCGCTCAGTCTATGAGACTCGCGAAGCAATTGGTCGCGAGTTGGCAAAAGAAGCACCCGTTGAGGCTGATCTTGTTTGCCCTGTCCCTGACAGCGGTACGCCAGCAGCCATTGGCTATTCTCTTGAGTCAGGCATTCCATATGCGATGGGCATCATCCGCAACCAATACATGGGCCGCACGTTTATTGAACCAACAGAGCAAATCCGCAACATGGGTGTACGCCTCAAGTTGAACGTGAACCGTGCTTTGGTCAAAGGCAAACGCATCATCTTGGTCGATGACTCTGTTGTACGCGGCACGACATCGCGTAAGATCAAAGAGATGATCTTGGACGCTGGCGCAGCCGAAGTGCACTTCCGTATCGCCTCCCCTCCAACAGCATGGCCTTGTTTTTACGGTGTCGATACCCCCCAACGCGACAAGCTTCTGGCCGCAACGATGACCGAAGACGAGATGCGCGATCACCTATCTGTTGATAGCCTTAAATTCATCTCATTGGACGGCTTGTACCGTGCCGTTGGTGAAGAAAAAGGCCGCAACAATAAGTGTCCACAATATTGCGATGCATGTTTCTCAGGCGAATATCCGGTAAAACCAACTGATAAGATTGAAGAAGGGTTTGAAATGAAAGCTGCTGAATAAGCTCTTTCACAAAAACCATTTCTACTGCCAGATACTGTCAGCATCTCATGTGATGCTGGCAGTATGAAAAACACAAAAAACCCTTTTCAAGACATCTTAAGCAATTGGCCACAAGCAGCCCAAACGCATTTCTGCACGTTACGCGACATAGTCCACGATGCGGCAAAGGTTGCGAAAATTGGCGACCTCACCGAAACATTAAAGTGGGGGGAACCTGCTTGGCTGCCAGCGACATCCGGTATTGGGTCAACGCTTCGCGCAAGTTGGTCGCCAAAACGGCCCGTAACACTGGGTTTATTTCTCAGCTGTAACTCAACCCTTCCAGAAACAATGCGCAGCCTTTATCCAACAACTTTTGAATTTGATGGCAAACGATCTATCCTCCTGCCCCTTGATTTTCCTCTCCCTACCGATGCGCTCCATCACTGTGCCCATCTGACGCTCACATATCACCGTACAAAAACTTGACCTTTGGACGAATTCAACGCATCACGCGGGCATGACAAAAACAGCTCTCATCACCGGCGCGTCTCGCGGCCTAGGTGCCGCACTGGCGATTGCGCTTTGCGACACGCATCACATCATCGCAGTAGGAAAAACTACGGGTGCACTCGAGGAACTGGATGATCGCATTCAAGCCAAAGGTGGCAGCGCGACACTTGCACCGATGGATGTGAACAACGAAGATGCGATGGCCACCCTTTGCCGCGGCATCTATGATCGCTGGGGCAAACTTGATATGTGGCTTCATACCGCGATCCATGCCGCGCCACTGACACCAACATCCCATATCGACAGTAAAGATCTGACTAAGTCGATCGCAGGCAACATCACAGCTACTGCGACGCTGATTTCCTTTGTAGCACCTCTTCTGGGGCAAACAGGACAGGCGGTCTTTTTCGATGATCCACGTGCCGGCCAACAGTTTTTTGGCAGCTATGGCGCCACCAAAGCCGCGCAAATCGCACTTGCCCGCAGTTGGCAGGCTGAAACATCAACAAGCGGGCCAAAGGTTCACATCCTAACACCCGATCCAATGCCAACCGCAACACGTGCGCGCTTCTATCCGGGTGAAAACCGCGACAACCTAAGCGATACACAAGCTCAAGCAGCAAAGGCCCTTGCCGCTCTCGCTTGAGTCTTAATCGCAACGCCCCCTCTTCATCTTACTAAAAAACTCCTGCCAGAGGCTCCCCCCCTTGCAGCAAGCCTCCCCCTTGCCTATCAAAAGCGCAAAGGGGCTTATCATGCGCATTTTGATCACCAACGACGACGGCATAACTGCTCCTGGGTTGAAAACCCTTGAAGCAATCGCAAAAGACGTCGCCGGTCCAAATGGAGAGGTCTGGATCGTCGCTCCAGCCTTTGAACAATCCGGGGTCGGGCACTGCATCAGCTACACCCACCCCATGTTGATCAATAAAATCAGTGAACAGCGGTATGCGGTCGAGGGATCCCCTGCGGACTGCGTCCTTGCAGGCCTGCACGAAGTAATGAAAGATAACCTGCCTGACCTTGTTCTGTCTGGTGTTAACCGCGGCAACAACTCTGCTGAAAATACACTTTATTCAGGCACGATCGGCGCCGCTATGGAGGCAGCGCTTCAAGGGTTGCCCGCAATAGCGCTTTCCCAATATTATGGCCCTGACAACCTTAGCCTTGAGGACCCATTCGAGGCATCAGCGCAGCATGGTTCCGAAGTTGTTCGCCGTATCTTAGAAGAAACACCCAGTGAGACAGCTGATTACTCACTGTTTTACAATGTAAATTTCCCACCTGTTCCAGCAAGTGACGTAAAGGGAATACGCCTTGCCACGCAAGGCCGTCGCCCTGACACCGGCTTTTCAACGCAACCCCATGATGCCCCCTCTGGTCGGCGTTTTCTGTGGATCAAAGGCGGAGATCAGCGCGCCATTTGCACGGCTGGGACCGATGCGGCTGTAAATTTGGATGGATACATCTCTGTCACTCCCATGCGCGCAGACCTTACCGATCACGCCATCATGGATAGCCTGAAGGGCATCAATTCATGAATGACGACCTGTCGCAAGAACAGTCAACTGAAGCGGAACGCAAGATGCAGTTCTTGTATGCATTGCGTTCCAAGGGCGTAACGGACAAACGTGTATTGGCTGCAATGGAAAGCATTGATCGCGGTCCATTTGTACGCGGCTTGTTCGCGGATCGCGCATACGAAGATATGCCCCTTCCGATCGCATGTGGTCAAACTATCAGCCAACCATCAGTCGTTGCATTGATGTCTCAGGCCTTACAGGTTTCGCCGCGTGATAAGGTTCTAGAGGTGGGTACTGGCTCTGGCTATCAAGCAGCAATCCTTAGTAAACTGGCCCGCCGCGTTTACACCGTAGATCGCCACCGTCGCCTTGTCCGCGAGGCCCGTGATATTTTTGACAACCTCGATTTGAACAATATCACCGCATTGACAGGGGATGGGAGTTTCGGTCTGCCAGAACAAGCCCCCTTTGATCGCATCATAGTTACAGCGGCAGCCGAAGATCCACCTGGCCCCCTGCTCGCCCAACTAAAGATGGGTGGCATCATGGTTGTGCCTGTTGGTCAATCAGACACGGTTCAAAGTTTGATCAAGGTTCATAAAACAGAGGACGGCTTAGAATACTCTGAGTTGCGCCCTGTTCGTTTTGTGCCTCTCCTTGAAGGGTTGGGCAAAGATAGCTAAGTCAAAATAGCTAAACAGGAAAATTTGCAGCTTCAGATGTCCAATTGGTCAAGATTTAGTCAGAAAACTGGCAAGTTTACGCTGAATTGCCCCAAATACAGCTATCAAAGACAACTGGTAAAACAGGCAAAAATAAGGTAGAGAGCATCGAAAGCTTCGGATTACACGAAGCCACGAGAGGACAAGCAGATGAGCATCTTACCCCACCTTGCAAGCACGCGCGCACGCATTTTGATGGCGAGTGTTGCCTTGAGCGCACTAACCGCCTGCGGCGATCAGCCATTTGACGTAGATTTTCGTGGCTTGACTGGTGGTTTTTCAACAGCTGAAGCTGCCGTAAATGCTACGACGGATCGTCCAAAAGCAGACACGCGCGGTGTCATCTCTTATCCAAACTATCAGGTCGTGGTTGCCAACCGTGGCGACACTTTGAACGATGTTGCAAAACGCCTTGATATCGACCCCGTAGAGCTAAGCAAGTTCAACGGTGTCGGCGCGGATGTCCCATTGCGCAAAGGCGAAATTATTGCTTTGCCCAATCGCGTTACTGAACCATCTGCGCTTACTGGCCTCTCCAGTGAACCTGTCGATGTGACCGCGTTGGCCGGAAACGCTATCAACAACTCCCCGGATACAACACCGGTCACGACGGCTGAATTACCTGCTTCTGGTACATCAACGCCTACGGGTGTCGAACCTATCCGGCACAAAGTAGAGCGCGGCGAAACAGCGTTCACAGTGGCCCGTCTTTATCAGGTGTCGGCGAAGTCACTTGCTGAATGGAACGGCCTCGGTAGCGATTTTGCAGTGCGCGAAGGTCAGTTCCTGTTGATCCCAGTTGCAAAACAAAATCCTCCCAGCAAGCAAACCGAACAGGCCAAGGTTGAGGCTCCGGGCGAAGGAACACTAACCCCAACGCCGCCAAGTGCGGCAACGCCTTTGCCTAAGAACGACGTTGAGGCACCAGCAACCCAGACAGCCGCAAAAGCAGCGGAACCTGTGAAGCCTGTCGCAGATGTGGGGAAACAAAGCGCGCCAGCAAAAGTCGCCAAGATGACATACCCAGTGAGCGGTTCTATTATTCGCGCTTATTCAAAGGGTAAGAACGAGGGAATTAACATCAAAGGTGGCGCAGGCACAGCCGTTAAGGCAGCCGACGGCGGTTCAGTCGCAGCAATCACCAAAAGCGGTGATGGGGTTCCGATCATCGTTGTCCGCCATCCAGACAACCTGCTGACTGTTTATGCGAATGTCACAGATGTTAAGGTCCAAAAAGGCGATAGCGTTCGCCGAGGACAAGCCATCGCAAGCCTTCGCACGGGTGACGATGCATATGTACACTTTGAGGTTCGCAATGGCTTTGACAGTGTCGATCCGTTGCCATTTCTGCAGTAAAACTAACCAGAGTGGGCCTTCGATGGGCCACTTCGTACCAGTTTATCTACAGCTTAACGCCATGACGCCCTGCCAGGTCGGTGAAGAACTGCCACGCAACCCGTCCAGAGCGTGAACCACGGGTCGCTTGCCATTCAATGGCTTCTGCACGCAGCGTTTCGGGCGGAATTTTCAGCCCGTGTGCGTCACAGTACCCATCAATCATTGCCAGATATTGATCCTGATCACAGGCATGAAAACCAAGCCAAAGACCAAAACGATCAGACAAAGACACTTTCTCTTCAACGGCCTCGGCAGGATTGATGGCAGAGCCCTGCTCATTCTCAATCATATCACGTGGCATCAAATGACGACGGTTTGAGGTTGCGTAAAGAACCACATTTTCTGGACGCCCTTCAATTCCACCGTCAAGAATAGCCTTCAATGACTTATAGTGCGCATCATCTTGGCCAAAGCTAAGGTCGTCACAAAATAGGATGAAGCGATCGCCTGATCCGCGGAGAAGGTTCAGTAGACGAGCGACCGATGGCAAATCTTCCCGCTGCAATTCGACGATCTTTAAGTGAGCATGATCTGCCTGAACATCTGCATGAATGGCTTTGACAAGACTGGATTTTCCCATGCCACGTGCGCCCCACAAAAGCGCATTATTCGCGGGCAAGCCTTTTGCAAACTGACGAGTATTGGCCAGTAAAGTGTCGCGTGAGCGATCAACACCAACCAATAGGTTCAGGGCAACACGTGCAACTTTCGGGACAGCCTCTAACCGATCAGGTTGCGTATGCCATACGAACGCAGTGGCTGAGGAAAAGTCTGGCGCAGGCAGCGGGGCCGGTGCCAGACGTTCTAATGCTTGCGCAATACGATCCATCGGATCGTCAATCACTTGAGGTCACCCTCGCCATCTTCATCATCCAAGGGCTCTTCATCATCGTCTTCATAGAAACAATCTTCACGTAGCTTGGCTTCACGATCACGATCAACACGAGCCACCAAAAGAATGGATATTTCGTACAGGCCATAAACAGCGACAAACAGAATAACTTGGGTGATAACATCTGGAGGCGTCACAACCGCGGCCAGTGTCAGAATGCCAACAACCGCATATTTGCGCACGCGACGTAGGCCATCGGCATCGATTAAACCAGCTTTGCCCATAAGCGTCAGAAGCACGGGCAATTGGAAGCAGAGGCCAAAAGCGACGATCAATTTCAATGTGATATCAAGCGTCTCGTTCACCTTACCGTTAAACACGATATCAATGCCCGTCTTATTTTCAGAAATGTTCTCCGCCCCTGTTAGCAAAGGCGACAACATTGACGGAAGATCCGCAAAGCCTAGAAAAAAGCGCATCGCAAGCGGTGTTACGATTAAGTGGGCAAACATCGCCCCGATCATGAACAACGCGGGCGAAGCAACGATGAACGGTAAGAATGCAGATTTTTCATTGCGGTAGAGACCCGGTGCAACAAAGCGCCAAAGCTGTGTCGCAATCACCGGAAAACTCAAAGCAAGACCACCGACCATTGCAATCCGTAACAGCGTAAAGAAATACTCTTGAGGAGCTGTATATTGCATGACTGGATTAGGGTTACCCAATTCACGCATTGTTTTTTCGATTGGAAGTAAAAGGAAGTCCAGCAGGTAGCCTGCAAAGATAAAACAGAAAAGCATCGCAATAACGAAAGCCGCAACCGAGCGGATCAAACGCGAACGTAGTTCGGTAAGATGTTCAATCAGCGGTGCGCTGCTTTCATCCATGTGGTCTTCAGCTTGGCTCATGTTTCACTCTTTGGTGCGGGTTTCAGCGCGGCCTCAGCCTCATCAGCCTTGGCCAAGGCGGCTGCGGCCTCGTCTGCTTTGCGTGTCGCGGCAGCACGTGCAGTAGATGCTTGGATTTTTTTGGTCTGTTCGGCACGTTTCGCCGCCAACTTGCCTGTCTCGCTGTCAGGATCAATGTTCAGATCCTTTGTCGCATCGGCGGCCGCATCTTTAACGCTATCTAGGGCCGATCCAATCGGGTTGGTCGCCGTCTTAAGACTTTTTGAGATGTCGTTCATCCCAGACTCATCCACAGCCTTGTTCATAGCGAACTGAAATTCGCGCGCCATGCCACGGGCCTTACCAACAAATTGTCCCACATTACGGAACAACATCGGCAGATCCTTAGGACCAACAACAATAAGGGCGACGATGCCGATCACCAGCATCTCTACCCCGCCCATTCCAAACATGGCTTAAACCTTGTCTTCTTTGTCAGATTCAGGCGTCACGTCTTTGATGGTCTCAGCAACGTCAGCTGCTTCGTCTTCCATCTCTTTGGTGCCTTCAGAAATGCCTTTCTTGAATGATGTGATGCCTTTACCGACTTCACCCATCAACGAGCTGATCTTGCCGCGCCCAAAAAGCACCAACACAACAACAGCGATTAGCAATACTTGCCAAGGTCCTAGTGACATAACGTGTCTCCTATTTTTATGTCTCGTACGCTCAACGGCGCACCTCATTCATTAATTTCCTTTCTAGTCAGCAAATTGGGCAGGGAAAAGCGAGAATAGGCATTTCGCCCAAGATCCGGTTAGCAATTATGCCATGAAATAGTCAAACACAACACAACTGACAGGTTTATGTCAGTTGTGTTCTTTGCTAGGATGGCTGCACGGAAAAAAGGTAAAGCATGCAAAAATCCGAGCGCCTATTTGAAATAATGCAAATGTTGCGAGGTGGTGCGTTGCTTCGCGCTTCTGATATTGCCAGTGCTATGGATGTATCGGTGCGCACGATCTACCGCGATATAGATCAGCTAACCGCATCCGGCGTACCCATCGAAGGGTCGCGCGGCATTGGGTATCGCACGTTGGACGTCACCACGCTGCCCCCAATAACGCTGACACAAGCTGAACTTGAGGTTTTGAACCTAGGATTGGCAATTGTTGTTGAAGCCGCCGACCCAAACTTTCGCGCAGCAGCGCAAAGCCTCGCCGAAAAATTGGACAATGCTCTCCCAGAACGCAGCGTTGATTCAGCAGAGGCATGGAAGTTTGCACGTTCCCCCTTTGCAGACGCAGCACGCGGGTTCTCATCCATGCCTTTGATCCGTGCGGCAATTAAGGCCAAGCAGAAGCTACAGATAACCTACAATTCTAAGGGTGATAGGGTAACCACACGCACTGTTCGCCCGCTACAGATCGACTATTGGGGCCGTGTCTGGACATTGACCGCATGGTGCGAACGCAAATCAGCATTCCGCGTCTTCCGAACTGATCTCATTCAAACAGCAGAAGCGCGGCCTGAAATGTTCGTTGATGAAGTTGGAAAACGCTTAAGTGATTACAAACCTTAGCTTTTCAGCTTCCAACCTTTTTGTGGCGGCAAAAACGCTTCCACAGCTGCCTGTGCAATAACAATGGTATCACTGCCATTTTCAGCAACAACGTTCATGCCGCCAAACACGGCGGTTACTTCGGCGCGCCCGCGTGGCAGTTTGGCAACCAACGTATCGACATCAACTTTGTCAGGCTCTTGAACCCCAACCGTAACCTGAACACGCATTGCGTCGTGGGACATTTCAAGCGCACCAAACAACGGCAATGATGAGTGGCGGAATGCATCCTCAATCGCACGCGCACAGGCCTTGGTGTAATCCTTACCGTGCAAATCGTTGCCCATGCCCATTTCGATAATAATACGCTGTTCTTGAACACTATCAGTCATCCGAACGCTCCATATCAAAGGCGACAGACAAGGCAACGTTTGCCATAATTGTCGGGTTTCCGGTGCCTTCAGGGCGCGCTACATCTAAACCGCCTTTGTGAACCTTGAACGTCGTCTTGCCGTATGGGAACACCTCGGCCACAGCTTTCACGTCGACCTCTTCGGGTTTCTGAACCGCAATCTCGACAGTGATCTGCATGGCATCTTTTGGGAAATCAAACAGCTCCGCCAAATTGATCGAATTGTGCCACAGCGCATCTTGGACCGCACGCTTTGCAGCTTGGGTATAGTCCCCACGGCGCAGCGATGTGCCCATTCCAAATTCTGTCAAAAGTCGCATCACTCAACCTCATCCGCTTGAAATACAAAACATCTGTCGCGTGGCACGGTCAACCACATCACAGTTCCAACTTTGGGTAAGAAAACATTGGGCACGGTGGCCTTCATCAAGGTTCCATCGTGATCCAATCGAAATTCCACAAGGCTTTCGTTACCCATGAATCTTGCGCGTTCAACAACAGCCCGCGCAGCGGTTCCATCGGCAGGCGTTGGCTTTGGCCCCTCGCCCGCTCGGTCAAAATCGATCCGCAGGTGCTGTGGACGAAAGGTGATATCAACCTTTGTTCCGTCAGGCATCCCAGGCGCTAAGAACCGACCAAAGGGGGTCACTGCCAATGCGCCTTCGACAGTGGCGTTAAGCATGTTAGCATCGCTAAAGAACGCAACAGATGCACGATCCAGCGGTCGTGTGTAAACGTTGTAGGGTGCCCCTTGCTGCACGATCTTGCCATTGCGCATCAATGCGATCTCATCGGCCATACGCATCGCTTCATACGGTTCATGCGTTACAAGAAGCACCGCAGTATCTTCCTCTTTCAGAATACTCAGCGTTTCATCACGAATGCCATCCCGCAGGCGGTTATCTAAGCCAGAGAATGGTTCATCCATTAGCATAATGCGTGGTCGTGGAGCCAAGGCGCGAGCCAAAGCAACACGTTGTTGTTCACCGCCAGATAGCTGATGCGGGTACCCGTCAATGAACTGTGAAAGCCCCACACGGGAAAGCAATTCCTCGACGCGCGTGCGCTTGTCGGCCTTCGATCCGGTCAGCCCGTAGGCGACGTTGTCGGCCACGCTAAGATGGGGAAACAATGCAAAATCTTGAAACATCAGGCCAATTTCACGCCGTTCAGGCGGCACTCGCATGACTGTGTCGCAAATCAGTTTGCCATCTACGTAAATTTCGCCGCTGTCTTGCATCTCGACGCCAGCAATCATCCGCAAAGTGGTAGACTTACCACAACCAGACGGACCAAGCAGGCAAGTCACCTGCCCAGGCATAATCTTTAGAGAAACATCATCAACAACTGCGCGGCCATCAAAGCTGCGGCGCAAGTTACGGATTTCCAGCCGTGGCGTGTGATCATTCGAAGTGCTCAACGGTGCAGCCTTTATTATCCGATGAAAAGGGTCGGATTAGCAGCTATCAGCCCTTCCGCGCCCCCGCAAGCACTGCAGTAAAACCAACAACCAAAACAACAATACAAATCACTAGCAACTGTTCGTATTTGTGGCCTTCAGGAAGGATGCTTGCGATGCTGGGCCAAGCGCGACCAAAATAGGCAAATGCGCCTAGAATGGCCGATGTAAACGCCACAAGATATGACCAAAGTGCGATTTGACGCCCCATAACCAATCCAACTATCAAGACAGGTGATAGAAACATAGATGCAGTTCCTGAAACGGCGACAGCATCAAACAGCGTCTTATTGCCCCACAGTGTTAAAACACCACCTGCCAACATAAAGACAACCATCACGGCGCGTCCGCCATTGAGGCTGCGCGGCGCTAGGCGTAGTTCGTCAACAACCAACCGTGCCGCAGACGCAAGTGCGCTGTCCAAAGTGCTGAGTGCTGACACCAACAGCGACACCATCAACAATACAAATACCCACGCAGGGAACATGGTGCTCCACGTGCCTATCAATTCACCTTCATATTCGGCACCTGTCAGACTGGCTTGGATGCCAAAGAACCCAAATCCAATGATGCACAGTGTTGAAATCCAAAAAGCATGCAGGAAAGAGCGGCGTGTTGTCTCTTTGTCCGCAATAAATCCACGGTCCATCATCACAGGATCATGTGCCGGATAGGAAAACACCTGAAGCGCGGCAACAACCAGTAAAACCCAACCATTATATGGTCCAGAAGTGCCCGGAGCTGTCAAAACTGCACCCGGATTGAAATCAGGACCCGCGACCAACGCGATGAACGCCGCACCAAATGCGACAAGGAACAAAGTCATCTGAACGACGTCCGTGCGCAGCGCAGCACTCATGCCACCCCATGCGGAATAGGCAAAACCCAAAACAGCAACGATAAGTATCGCCGATGTACCAGATCCACCTAGCACAGCGGCTGCAATCAACCCGACGACCAATAGGTTGGCAAAAACTTCGGAAAGAAGGCGCAAACCAATGACCACATTATAGGTTGTTGTTCCTGCTTTGCCAAAGCGCGCCCCAAGCCAATCTTGAACCGACGTTGCCCCACCCTCGCGCAAACGCAAGACAATGAACCCACCAGTTAGGAATGAAGCGTAATACCCCGCGTAAGCCAGAGTGCCCGCGATTCCGTAAAAGTACCCCAAGATGGCCGCATTCATGAGGCTTCGCGCAAAAATCCAAGTTGTCACTTGGCTCAAGACTAAAACCCAAAGACCAGGTGCGCCGCCATTTTCAGACATACCACCAAAGAAACCATCGACTGTTGCACGACGCGGTGCAGCAAAAAGACTAGCGATTACAACAAATGCAAAAATAACGATAAGGGCTGTGGCTTGCATGATTTCCTCGGGCAAATAATTCGTGATCGCTCTAACAGCCTCGTAACATTCGCGCCACTACCGAAGTGCAACACACTGCAATGTGATGTGTTAATTGGAGGTCAGCTGGAAATCCAAAACCGTATGATCGACACCGTTGACCTGAATTGTGATGCGATGCGCGCCTTCAAACAAAGTAAAGGTGGTCGCATCCGCCTTCAATTTATGTGCCTTTTTCAGGTTCAGCGGGGCATCTGGCCCAACCTTACCCTGCTTGAGTTTGAATACCTTTTCAGCACGTTTGCCATCAGCACGCGCAAATTCGATCCGATAATCGACAAGCACAGCGCATTGCGTTTGTGCAGAAATCGTAATCTCAAATGAAACTGCATCCCCCATCATCACAACAGGAGTGAGTATTTGTGCATCGACAGAAATCGGCACGTGCCTACTGTAACCCAACAACTCTAGCGCGCCCATATGCCCCTGTTTTACAAGGGTCCGAAGGCTGTGGCGGGTCATCCAATCCAGCTCTTTAACCGATTGGCGGCCCTGTTTTTTCCAATCAACCAGTAGCGAAACAACTGTGTCGGCATTAATCTTAGATATGTCATTCATGTGGTTTGCGACTGAACGGGTTACAAACCGCGCAATGTCCGCATGCAACGCATTCAAAAATGGAATGGTTTGCTCTTGCGTCAAGGCAACCGACTTAGCCCAAGGCAAACGTGGCCGTGTCCCCTCGCTCACCAAACGACGCACATGATAGTTTTCATCCTGCGCCCACACAGCAAGACGTGCCAACGTTTCATCGGGCCAACGATTCAAGAATGGTCTGATGTAAAATTCCATCGAAAAGCGCTTTGTCGCTTCATACAATAGATCAAGGGAACGTTCACGGTGGTCTTCAAGTCCGTGCCGCACAGCCAAAATACCGGGAACCGCGTGGATAAAATGGCCAAAGTCGTCATCACTCAAGGTTGGGTTCAACATCTTAGGCATCGCCGCCTCAAGTTGATCCGCCATTGTTGGAAAATCAGACGCAAGCTGCGTTTCCATGCAATCTGCCATCCATTCAAGACGCTGCAGCAGCTCGCTATCAGCAAAGCCCGCTAAGGCTTCGCTCTCAAAACGCGTTCCATCAAAGGATGGGATGCCAGCGCCAAATTCCTGCGCTAGCCGCCCAATCGTCTCTGGGTTAAACAGATGGTCCTTTAACGAGAACCGTTCTTTTGGCGTTGCCATGGTTAGAGAGTTGCGTTCGTCGCGCCGCCATCCATCAGCAAGTTTTGCCCAACAATAAATCCAGCATGCTGGCTGCACAAAAATGCACAAGCGGCACCAAATTCAGCGGCCGAACCATAACGACCTGCGGGAATCGTAGCGGCGCGTTCTGCACGTGCTTCTTCCATCGTGATCCCTTTTGCATTGATAACACCCGTATCAAGTGCAATTGCGCGATCAGTGTCGTGAATACCCGGCAAAAGATTGTTGATATTGACGCCGTGGCCAGCAACTTGGCGCGAAGTGCCTGCGACATAACCGGTCAAACCTGCGCGTGCAGAATTGGATAATCCCAACACAGCAATCGGTGCCTTGACCGACTGTGACGTGATATTAACTACCCGCCCCCAGCCACGGTCCATCATTCCCGGCAATAGCGCTTTCATCAATGTGATCGGTGTCAGCATATTGGCATCAATGGCTTTGATGAAATCATCACGGGTCCAATCAGACCACATACCAGGAGGTGGCCCACCTGCGTTTGTGACAAGAATATCAACACCTTGCGCAGCGGCAAGAACCGCTTCCTGACCTTCAGGCGTAGTCACGTCGGTGGCAACAGTAACAACTTCNACACCGTATTCGGCACGAATAGCGGCTGCTGAGGCTTCCAATGCTTCTGAACCACGTGCGTTCATCACAAGGTTTACGCCAGCCGCAGCAAGCTGCTGCGCACAGCCCAAACCCAAACCTTTTGATGATGCACAGACCAGTGCCCGTTTACCCGAAATTCCTAAATCCATGATCCGTCCCTTTTTCAATTTGATATAGCACTAACACCGTCAGTCCTCTAAGCGCTAGCAAAAGAACTGCAATTGACCTGATACCGCCACAGTCATAGTTTAGCCCACTATCATCGTCTCATCCTGAATGGTCCACAATGCCTCAGTCAAAATCATCCACACTTGCTCCAGCGCAAACCCTGCCCGTCTACAAAAGTACCGATTTTTTGGTAATTGACGGCGCAAACTTGGATGACCCTTTGTCTTTTGCTGCAGAATTATTGCTGGATGATGTTTACGAATTAGGCAAATCGATCGAGCCTGTTCGATTGGCCCTTCATGCGGTTTCAGAAATCAAATTCACTGTAGCGGAGGGCACTGAAATTGGGGCCGTTGGCTCTGCTTTGCACTTGGACAGTGCATTGACCTTTATGTCACCGGACGGACAAATAACAGACGCCTTAATTTTGGTCGAAGGCGACGACGAAGGCGATATAAACGAGATTTATTTACTCCCTTTGTCCCCACTTGCAGCCCACACAAGCTATAGTCTTGTCGGGATCAATACAAAGACACCCGCACACACATTCGCCCAAGTTGCCTGCGTGAGTTTTTCTCGTGGAACTCACATTACGCTTGCCTCTGGCGAACAACGCCGCATTGAAGAGCTCAATGTTGGCGACCGCGTTTTAACCCGCGATGACGGGCCGCAAAAAGTACAATGGATCGGACAGAACACGGTTCGGGCCGTGGGCGAATTTGCCCCGATTTGCATCAAGGCCGGTACACTTAACAACGACAACGACCTTATCGTCAGTCCTGATCACCGCCTTTTCATCTATCAACGCTCGGATGAGTTGGGTGCAGGCCGTGCCGAGTTATTGGTCAAAGTGCGCTATCTCTTGAATGATGACACCGTATTCACTAAAGCTGGTGGATACGTCGATTACTTTCAGTTGCTCTTTGACAGCCATCAAATCATCTACGCTGAAGGTATAGCAGCAGAGTCCATGTTGATAGACAAGCGCACTAAACCCGTGTTGCCAGCACATATCGCTAAAGACATGGGTGATGTCATCCCTGGCCACTCGGACAGACCGCATGCAGGTTTGGACGTTCAAGAAGGCCTACTGAATCGCCCGGATGCTGCCACCATTTTGCGCCGCGCTTCAGCACGCTGACAAAACTATCCTGACTCGCACCGCTTGCGCGACCAGACCCCTCAATCTATAGGGGCTGATATGTTGGATAACGCCTCAAAACGCCCCGCCTTGCCGCCTGAAATCGCGCGCCGTCGTACTTTTGCGATTATTTCGCATCCGGATGCTGGAAAGACGACTCTCACAGAGAAGTTCTTGTTGTTTGGTGGTGCAATCCAAATGGCGGGCCAAGTACGGGCCAAAGGTGAATCGCGCCGGACGCGTTCTGACTTTATGGCGATGGAGAAAGATCGTGGAATTTCAGTATCAGCATCCGCAATGTCATTTGATTTCAAAGAGTTCCGGTTCAACCTTGTTGACACCCCCGGTCACTCTGACTTTTCCGAGGATACATACCGCACACTTACAGCTGTTGACGCAGCGGTTATGGTTATCGACGGTGCAAAAGGCGTTGAGTCACAAACACAAAAGCTTTTTGAAGTTTGCCGGATGCGCGACCTGCCAATCCTAACATTCTGTAACAAAATGGACCGCGAAAGCCGCGATGTTTTCGAAATCATCGACGAGATCCAAGAAAACCTTGCCATAGACGTAACGCCAGCCAGTTGGCCCATCGGCGTGGGCCGCGATTTTATCGGCTGCTATGACATCCTTCGTGATCGCCTTGAATTGATGGATCGCGCCGATCGCAACAAGGTTTCTGAATCTATTGAGATCAATGGCTTGGATGACCCATTGCTAGAACAGCACGTACCAGCCGCCCAGCTTGCACAGTTACGTGAAGAACTGGAAATGGCACGTGAATTGCTGCCCCCCATGGACAAAGAAGCCATGGCCGAAGGGTCCCTAACCCCTATCTGGTTTGGGTCTGCGATCAATTCATTCGGTGTAAAAGAGCTTATGGAAGGCATCGCCAACTATGGCCCAGAGCCACAGATTCAAACAGCCCAGCCGCGCAACATCGGACCTGAGGAAAAGAAGGTTGCAGGCTTTGTTTTCAAGGTTCAAGCGAACATGGATCCAAAGCACCGTGATCGCGTAGCATTTGTGCGCCTCGCCTCTGGTCACTTCCACCGCGGTCAAAAGTTGACTCACGTACGCAGCAAAAAGTTGATGACAATTTCCAATCCGGTACTGTTCCTCGCATCTGACCGTGAATTGGCGGAAGAAGCTTGGGCTGGCGACATCATTGGCATCCCAAACCACGGGCAATTGCGCATCGGCGATACGTTGACCGAGGGCGAAGCCATTCGCGTGACTGGCATCCCTTCGTTCGCTCCTGAATTGCTACAAGGTGTGCGTGCAGGCGACCCACTTAAGTCTAAGCACCTTGAAAAAGCATTGATGCAATTTGCTGAAGAAGGAGCTGCGAAAGTATTCAAGCCATCCATCGGCGCTGGCTTTGTCGTTGGTGTTGTTGGGCAATTGCAATTTGAAGTCCTCGCAAGCCGTATTGAACTTGAGTACGGGCTGCCTGTTCGCTTTGAGCAATCCCAATTCACATCTGCACGTTGGGTGAATGGAGAAAAGGCCGCTGTCGAGAAATTCATCGATGCAAACAAACAGCACATCTCGCTCGATAATGATGGTGACGTTGTGTATCTGACCCGCCTGCAATGGGACATTGACCGCGTAGAACGCGACTATCCAGATATACGTTTAACAGCGACCAAGGAGATGATGGTTTAACCCTACAGGTTGATATTTCCGGTGTGCATGGCATGGTTAGGCATTGGGTGGGTCAACTATCTTCGCCTGACGTATTCAACGAGGGAAGCTGCAAATGACACGTTGGGGAGTAGTGGCGACGATCTTGGCACCCACGTTGGATGTCTTACGCTTTGCAGCATACCATCTGGATGCAGGTGCCCACCGCCTTTTCATCTATCTGGATGACCCAGAATCTGACGCCTATGCATTACTCAAAGCACACCCAAAAATTCGTGTTCATCAATGCAACGATGCACATTGGAAAAAATTGGGCGGAAAGCGCCCAGTCAAACATCAGGTTCGTCAAAGTAAAAACGCGACCCACGCCTATAACCGCAAAACTGATGTCGATTGGCTGATCCACATCGATGTTGATGAATTCATCGTTTCGCAAGCCGATATCGGCACCACACTGTACAAACTGGACGAGCAGACGCTTTGCGCAAGATTGCGGCCCATGGAACAGTTGGTCGGGGATGGTCAGACTTTTAAAGGCTTTATCCCAAACGGCCCTTCCCGCAATGCGATAGTCAAAGACATCTATCCAGAGTTTGGGGAATATATAAAAGGTGGGTTCCTTAGCCACGTTGCAGGCAAAGTGTTTATACGTACAGGCCTTGAGGACGTAAACATACGCATTCACAACGTCTTCCAAGGAGAAGTCACAAATCCCCAACAGGTTAAGCTGCCAACGATGGATTTGGCACATTGCCATGCCAAACCTTGGGAAGACTGGCTGGAATCATTTAGATACCGCCTTAACCACGGATCCTACCGCGCTGAACTTTCGGCTGCAAAAAAGGACGGATTGTCACTCAATACCCTTCTCACTTCACTCGAGGCCTCGGACGGGAAAGCTGGGCTAAGGCGGTTTTATGATGAAGTGGCAGTAGACACTGCCTGCACTCCAAGATCGTTTAAAGGGCCACAATCTGCTTCGCGAAATAAATCTAGATTTAGATGCAAAATTGGCGCGGCACTTTCCTGACTTAACCTGAGCATTTGACCCGAAGGCTGCTTCTTGGTATGCCCCGCCGAGTGTCGCGACGATTGGGTCGCCCCTAGGGCCATGAGGGCCGACATAAATTGCTGCAGCGGGCGACGATATTGTCCGCAACATTCGGACATACATGACAAAATTTTCTGATCTGAACCTCGCTCCTAAGGTACTCAAGGCCGTTGTTGAAGCTGGATACGAAAGCCCAACACCCATCCAAGCCGGTGCGATTCCCCCTGCCCTTGAGGGACGTGACGTTCTGGGTATTGCCCAAACTGGTACCGGTAAGACGGCCAGCTTTACGCTGCCTCTAATCACGATGCTGGCCCGCGGGCGCGCGCGCGCGCGCATGCCCCGCAGCCTGGTACTTTGCCCAACACGCGAATTGGCCGCACAGGTTGCCGAAAACTTCGACACCTATGCCAAGCATGTAAAATTGACCAAGGCGCTGTTAATTGGCGGCGTTTCGTTCAAGGAACAAGACACGCTGATAGACAAAGGCGTTGACGTTCTCATTGCGACACCAGGCCGTCTGCTTGACCATTTCGAACGTGGTAAATTGATTTTGAATGACGTGAAAGTCATGGTTGTTGATGAAGCTGACCGCATGCTGGACATGGGATTTATTCCTGATATCGAACGCATCTTTGGTCTGACACCATTCACGCGCCAAACTTTGTTCTTCTCTGCTACTATGGCACCAGAGATTGAGCGTATTACAAATACGTTCTTGTCAAACCCTGCGCGCGTTGAAGTCGCGCGTCAGGCATCGGCTTCTGAGAACATCGAACAAAGCGTCGTTATGTTCAAAGCGTCTCGCAAAGAGCGCGAAGCGACTGAAAAACGTGATGTTTTACGTAAGTTGATCGATCTCGAGGGTGACAAATGCGCTAACGCGATCATCTTCTGCAACCGTAAGGTTGATGTTGATACCGTAGCTAAGTCTTTGACAAAGCATGGTTATGATGCGGCCCCAATTCACGGTGATCTTGACCAATCTCAACGCACTAAGACGCTTGAAAAGTTCCGCAGCGGTGGATTGCGCTTCTTGTGTGCGTCAGATGTTGCTGCACGTGGCTTGGATGTTCCATCCGTAAGCCACGTCTTTAATTTCGACGTTCCAAGCCACGCAGAAGACTACGTGCACCGTATTGGTCGCACAGGTCGCGCTGGTCGTGATGGTAAAGCGGTAATGATCTGCTCACCACGTGACGAAAAGAACTTTGAAGACGTCGAGCGGTTGCTTCAAAAAGAAATTCCACGTTTGGAAAACCCACTTGCAAAAAAGGCACCGGCTGAGAAATCAGCTGAACCTGCTAAAAAACGTGCTTCTAAAAAAGCAGATGCAGCTAAAGAAACCTCTGCCCCAAAAGAGACGAAGGCAGACGCTGTGGAAACAGATGCGCCGCGCGAGGCAAAACCAAAACGGACACGTAGCCGCACGCGCAAACCAGCTGAGACGGCACCTGTTGTGGAGGCACCAGAAGCCGTAGTTGCACAAGCACCTGTTAAAGATGTTGTGGTTGAGGCTGCATCGCCTGCTCCAGTTGCCCAACCAGTACCTGAAGCAACACAAGCGCAGCCTGAGCCACAGAAGTCGAACCGCACACGCGGTGGACGTGGACGTAATAACAACAACAATAATAACACAAGTGATCGTAACAACGATCGTGGCGGACGTGTCCAAGGTTTGGGTGACCACACTCCAACTTTCATCGGCAAAAGCTTTGCAGAGCGGTATGAAGGCTAAGACAACCTAACACCGACCACAAATAGTGAAAAAGCCCCGGACCTTGGTTAAGGTCCGGGGCTTTTTTATTTGAATTCGATTAGCTGGATGAAGGGCTGCAATGCAGCCCCACTTCCCACAAAATGGTTTAGCTAAGACGGCTAACCACAATCGTAACTTCAGGTTTCTTGCCAACTTCGTTCTGGCCAGTCTGGCGAACGATCTTGCGCAAAGCTTCATTCAACTTTGCATCGTCTCGCAAAGTCTTTGCGTTTGCACGGCCCAAGAACTGTGAAAGGTCAGCTTCTAGAACGTCCGTCAAAGCAGTATTAGACGTACCAGTTTCGGCCAAGCCCAAAACTTCGCACCACGGATCACCCAATGGCTCGTCATCTTCGTCCATGATCAGCGTTACGATCACGTGGCCGTTTAGGGCCATACGAATACGATCACGCACAACACCATCAAGTGCGCCAATTTGAACAGAACCATCCAAATAAGTGCGACCAGTTTCGATATATTCTGCAACCTGTGGCTTATCGCCAGTCAGATCGATCATCATACCGTTCACGGCCAATACACCTGTAATGCCTTTTTCAGCGCCCAGTTTCACGTGCTCACGCAAGTGACGGTGTTCACCGTGCATCGGGATCAGGATCTCTGGCTTGACGATGTCGTGCATCCGCTGGATATCAGGACGGTTTGCGTGGCCAGACACGTGGTAGTGACCAGAACTGTCATCAACCACATCAACGCCCTTTTCGGAAAAGGCGTTCATAATCTGAATAACACCTTTTTCGTTGCCCGGGATAGTCTTGGACGAGAAGAGGAATGTATCGCCCTCCTTCATTGTGAGACCCATATATTTGCCACGTGCCAACTGTGCAGAGGCTGCACGGCGTTCGCCTTGTGAACCAGTCACCAGCAACATCACCTTTTCGCGTGGCAATGCTTTTGCGTCGTCAGGGCTGATAACTTTTGGAAAGTCTTTCAACACGCCCGTCTCAATCGAAGCTTCAACCATACGGCGCATCGCACGACCCAAAAGGACGATTGAACGGCCTGCGCGTTCGCCTGCTTCTGCCAGAGTTTTCACTCTTGCAACGTTAGAGGCGAACGTGGTCGCAACAACCATACCAGTGGCAGCTGAAACCATTTTTTCGATTTCAGGACCAACAGTGATTTCAGATTGACCAGCATTCGGTGAGAAAACATTGGTACTGTCACAGACAAGGACCTTAACACCGTCTTTGCAAACCTCAGCCCATAACTCTGGATCGAACGCTTCGCCAACGATTGGTGTTTCGTCCAGTTTGAAATCGCCGGTGTGCACGATGCGCCCTGCTGGCGTGTCTATAACCAATGCACCGCTTTCCGGGATCGAGTGCGAGATAGGCAAAAAGCCAACCTTAAAGGGTCCAAAATCGCGTTGTTCAGGCCAAGAGCTCATAACTGTTACTGCGTCATCTGGATAGCCGTACTCTGACATCTTGCGACGTGCGATGTTTGCAGTAAATGGGCGGGCATAGATTGGCGCTTCAAGACGTGAATAGGTATGCGAAACTGCACCTACGTGGTCTTCGTGAGCATGAGTTACAAAAACGGCTTCAATACGGTCTTTGCGCTCTTCCAGCCAGCTTACGTCTGGTAGGATAAGGTCAACACCAGGGGAACCATCCATATCTGGGAAGGTTACACCAAGATCGATAACGATCAAGCGTTCTTCATTTGGTTTGCCGTAGCCATATACATAGGCGTTCATGCCGATTTCGCCTGCGCCACCGAGGGGCAGGTAGATTAAACGTTCACTGCTCATGAGATCAGTTATTTTCCTTGTTGTACCGATGAATCACGGTCAATCCGTGCATCGTTAAATCATCTTGAAAGTCGTCAAACAGGTTCTCTGCTTGCTGAAACAAGGGGGCCAGCCCCCCTGTAGAAATTACGCGCATGTCGCGGTGACGCTCCGCCTTAATGCGGGCACATATCTCACGGACTAGACCGACGTAACCCCAAAATACACCCGATTGCATACAGGCAACAGTATTGGTCCCAACAACAGCCTGAGGTTTAGAAATATCAACGTGAGGTAATGCGGCCGCCGCTTGGTGCAAAGCCTCAAGGCTAAGATTAACGCCCGGTGCGATGACACCCCCTACATAGGCGCCATCCGTATCGACCACGTCAAAGGTGGTGGCCGTGCCGAAGTCGACCATGATCAGATCACCGCCATACAGGTCAAACCCAGCGACGGTATTGACCAAACGGTCGGGCCCTACAGCTGTACCCGCGTCGACACGTACTTCGACTGGCAGCTTGCAATCAGATTTACCGACAACAATAGGACGCGTGTTGAAATAACGGTCAGACAGTACACGTAGATTAAACACCACACGTGGCACCGTAGAGGAAACGATCACATCTGTGATGTTCACATCGATCTTCTGGAACTCCATCAGCGAGCTCAACCAAACATAATATTGGTCCGCTGTGCGTTTCCAATCTGTCGCAGTTCGCCACGTTCCGATGAATTGCTCACCGTCCCAGATTGAAAAAACAGTATTGGTATTGCCGCAGTCGATTGCCAGAAGCATAGCTTGGCTCCGCTATTTAGAAATATACGTCCGCCGCCGGAATGGCGATGCGGCCTTGGGATGTCTCTAGAACAAGTTGCCCTGTCTCGTCTACCTCACGAAAGGTCCCCTGCCATTCCTCACGTGCCGTGCGCGCTGTAATAACCTCGCCCAAGCGCGCCGCATGGATCATCCATGCCCTACGGATTGGGGCAAAGCCATATTTTCGGAATTGATCTTCATAGCGATCAAAGGCGCTTGCTAACAGGTCCAGAAAATCTTCGACGGAAACCGTCAAACCTAACTCGCCGCGCAAAGATACAGGGCGAACTGCGCCCTCTTCGACTTCACCTACGGTCGGTGCGCTGGCTAGATTTACACCGATGCCGATGGCCAAATGGTTCATACCGCCACTTTGCCCTGCACTTTCCAGAAGGATACCAGCAACCTTGCCGCCCCTTAGCAAAACATCATTTGGCCACTTAAGGGCAAACGCTTCCTCTTGCCCTGTAGCTGCGACAAACGCATCTCTAAGGGCAAGCGAAGCGATGAAAGAGCGTAATGCGGCATCCGCAGGTGGGCCAGACACAGGAAGCAGTAATGTAGCTGCGAAATTCCCCTTCGGCATCATCCACGCGCGTCCACGGCGACCACGCGCTGCAGTTTGCTCGTGTGCCAATATCCATTCAGGGCCGGATAGCTGTGGCGCGATCCTCGTTGCTTCGCTTAGTGTGGAGTCAACAGAATCCAAAACGCGGCGGCCATAGTTATCTGGCCAACCGCTCATTTTGGATCGTCTCTAATGTAGGTCTTAGTTAACAAGCGCCGCTGCCGCTGTGGTTGCAGCTGTTTCAACACCAAACATGTTGATGATGCCAAACACCATGACCGCAGCAGACGCCATCAAAAAGCCCAATAGGATCGTTGACTTGTTCGCATCCAAACCTTCAGCCTGCTCTTCACCAAAGTACATGAAAAAGACAATACGAAGGTAGTAGAACGCACCGATGACAGACGCGATAACACCTGCAATAGCCAACCATGCCAAACCAGCATCATAAGCAGCACGCAAGACGTACAGTTTACCGAAAAAGCCTAACATTGGCGGAACACCCGCCAGTGAGAACAGTAAGATCAACATAGCAAACGCGCGACCAGGTTGTGCCGTTGCGTACATGTTCAGTGAAGATATCTCAGTGACCGGTTGACCATCTTTTTCCATCGAAAGAATAAAGGCGAATGTGCCGATGTTCATAGCAACATAGATCGTCATATAAACCAGCATTGCTTCGACACCCAATGCGGTACCTGCAGCAAGGCCCATCAAGGCATAGCCCATGTGTGCAATGGATGAATAAGCCATCAGGCGTTTGATGTTGGTTTGACCGATCGCTGCCACTGCCCCCAAGAACATGGACAACAATGAAATCAACGCAACAACTTGCTGCCAATCGGGAACAGCGTTTCCAAAGGCATCATGCATAACACGCGCAAACAGCCCCATCGCAGCGACTTTAGGTGCTGTTGCGAAGAATGCTGTGATTGGCGTTGGGGCACCTTCGTAGACATCAGGGGTCCACATGTGGAATGGCACTGCAGAAACTTTGAAGGCCATGCCTGAAATCACAAAGATCAGACCAAACAACAAGCCAACTGAAACATCACCATGAACCGCAGTTTCGATAATACCGGAAAACAGAGTTGTACCCGCATAGCCGTAAATCAACGATGCACCATAAAGCAGGATACCGGACGACAATGCGCCCAGAACAAAGTATTTAAGGCCAGCCTCAGTAGAACGTGCGCTATCGCGGCGCAAGGATGCGACAACATACAAGGCCAATGACTGCAGCTCGAGGCCCATATAAAGCGCCATAAGATCGCCGGCACTGACCATCATCATCATGCCTACTACGCTAAGTGCGACCAAGATAGGGTATTCAAAACGCAACAAGCCGCGTTTGCTCATATAGCCTTCACCCATGAGCAATACGGCCGCTGTTGAAAGAAGGATAACGACTTTAGCAAAACGTGAGAAACCATCGTCGCTGAACATGCCGTTGAAGGCGACATTCGTCCCCTCGCCCGTTAGGCCAATCCATGCAGCAAGGGCGGCCATAGCTGCGCTGGTCAGCCAAACCAAAGTGGATGCTACCCCGTCTTTGCCAGTGTAAACGCCGCCAAGCAGCGCAAAGATCGCAAACAGTGCAAGCAAAATTTCTGGCAGAATGATGTTCAGATCAGCGGACATATGCCCCGTCCTTCTTATTGAGAGGCTGCTTGGGACACGGCATCCGCCGCGGCCAAGGCCGTCTCATAGTTTGTTACAAGTGCAGTCACCGAAGGACCAATGATATCAAGGACCAATGCAGGATAGACGCCCAATAGGATCGTCATAACCACCAACGGCGCAAAGATGACACGCTCACGTGTGCCCATGTCTGTGATTGATTTCAGGCTTTCCTTGATCAAGTCGCCCATCACAACACGGCGGTACAACCACAGCGCATAGGCAGCTGAGAAGATAACACCTGATGTTGCAACCGCAGCCACCCATGTGTTCACTTTGAACACAGCTACCAATGTAAGGAATTCACCTACAAACCCAGACGTGCCTGGCAGACCGACGTTGGCCATAGTGAAGAACATAAAGATCATCGCATAAGCAGGCATGCGGTTCACAAGACCACCATATGCATCAATCTCGCGTGTGTGCATACGGTCGTAAATAACGCCAACGCATAAGAACAACGCGCCAGAGATGAAACCGTGGCTGATCATTTGGAAGATGGCGCCATCAATCCCCTGCTGGTTCGCAGCAAAAATACCCATGGTTACAAAACCCATGTGTGCAACGGATGAATAGGCAATCAGCTTTTTCATGTCTTGTTGCACCAAAGCGACCAAAGAGGTGTACACAATCGCAATCGCAGACATCCACAACACCGTTGGTGCCAAAACGTCGGATCCGACTGGGAACATAGGCAGCGAAAAGCGCAAGAAACCGTAACCACCCATTTTCAAAAGGATCGCTGCCAACACAACAGAACCTGCCGTTGGGGCCTGAACGTGTGCGTCAGGCAACCAAGTGTGTACAGGCCACATTGGCATCTTCACCGCGAAGGAGGCAAAGAAAGCCAAGAACATCAAGGTCTGCATCCCGCCAACGATGTGAATACCCAGCAGATCAAATGATCCGTATGAGAACTCGTGAACCAAAAGTTTAGCAATGTCAGTTGTGCCAGCATCTGCAAACATGGCGACCATTGCGATCAACATCAAAACAGAACCAAGGAAGGTATAAAGGAAGAACTTGAAGCTTGCGTAGATGCGGTTTGCACCACCCCAGATACCAATGATCAAGAACATTGGGATCAGGCCTGCTTCAAAGAAGACGTAGAACAACACCAGATCCAAGGCCATAAAAACGCCCAGCATCAGTGTTTCTAACATCAAGAATGCAATCATGTATTCTTTGACGCGTGTTTCGACGTTCCAAGATGCGGCAATAACCAAAGGCATCATGAAAGTCGCCAACATTACAAACAGGATGCTGATACCATCGACGCCCATTTTGTACTGTAGGCCCATCAACCATGTAGTGTCTTCAACCATTTGGAAGTCGGTGTTGTTTCTGTCAAAGCCCGCCAAAATGAACAAAGAGACGACAAAGGTCGCACTGGTTGCAAATAGGGCAATCCACTTTGCATTCTTACGGGCGGCTTCATCATCGCCACGCAGGAACACAGCCATAATTAGCGCTGCAACTGCTGGGATGAATGTGACGATGGAAAGAAGGTTATCCATTAGTGTGCTCCTCCGCTCATCGTCATCCATGTAACAAGGACCGCGATCCCTATCACCATGGCAAAGGCGTAAGTAAATATATAGCCGGACTGCGCGCGCCCTGCGAGTTTAGTGAAGAATGGAATAATACCCATCGCAACACCGTTCAACGTTCCATCGATCACCTGACCATCGCCACGTTTCCACAAGAAACGACCCAATGCCTTTGCAGGGTTCACGAACAAGAAGTCATACAGTTCGTCGATGTACCATTTGTTCTTGAGGAACAAATAGAGAGGGCGCTGATTTTCAGCCAAACGTGCAGGCAGTGTCGGATTCCAAATGTAGAACCACATAGCCATCAAGAAACCACCAAGCATTGCGATAAACGGTGATGCCTTAACCCATTTTGGAACTGCGTGTGCATCTTCCAAGACGTGGTTGTCAGGTGCGATATAAAGCGCGCCTTCACCCGGTTTGCCTGTAAACACGTAGTGATGTTTGGCTTTCTTGCCATCGTCTTTCGCGTGGTCATCGGCTTTTGTATCACCGTAATCATCCGTTTTAGTCTCACCGTGAGCGTCACCGTGCGCACCCTCTTCAGCATATGGAATGCCGTAGAACGTTGCGACTTGATCAGCATGACCAAAGAAGGGTTTGAACCAAAGCATACCAGCAAAGATCGCACCGAGGCTTAGAACCCCTAGTGGGATCAGCATAACCATCGGGCTTTCATGCGCGTGATCATGGGTGTGCTTGTCACCGCGTGCTTCGCCGTAGAATGTCATGAACATAAGACGCCATGAGTAGAACGACGTCATTGCAGCAGCAATCACAAGCATCCAGAACCCGTAGGATGAGCCACCAGCAAAGGCACTTTCGATGATCACGTCTTTAGACACAAAGCCCGCGAAACCAATTGGAAAACCGAACATGTCGTAGCTGAATGGGATACCAACACCGGTAATCGCCAAAGTACCCAACATCATTGCGCGGAAGGTCCACGGGATCTTCTTACGCAATGCGCCGTAATTGTTCATGTCTTGCTCATGGTGCATCGCGTGGATGACTGAACCCGCACCCAGGAACAACATCGCTTTAAAGAAAGCGTGTGTGAAAAGGTGGAACATGGCGGCAGAATACATCCCAACACCAACCGCCACGAACATATAGCCCAGCTGTGAGCAGGTTGAATATGCAATAACGCGTTTGATGTCAGTTTGGACCAAACCAACGGTCGCCGCGAAGAATGCCGTTGTTGCACCCAATACCGTTATGAACATTGTCGCTTGTGGTGCAAATTCCAACAGTGGGGACATACGGCACATCAAGAAGACGCCGGCAGTAACCATTGTCGCTGCGTGGATCAGGGCAGACACAGGTGTCGGGCCTTCCATCGCGTCTGGCAACCAAGTGTGTAGGATCAATTGTGCAGATTTGCCCATCGCGCCGATGAACAAAAGGATGGCGAGCAGGTTTGCCGCGTTCCAATCAGCCCACAGGAACGTAATGCTCATTTCCGCCAAAGCTGGCATAGCCGCAAAGATGTCATCGAACTTAACCGAGTCCGTCAGCATATAGATGCCGAAGATACCAAGTGCGAAACCAAAGTCACCAATACGGTTTACAACAAACGCTTTGATCGCAGCCGCATTCGCGGAAGGCTTACGGTAGTAAAAGCCAATCAAAAGGTAGGATGCTACGCCAACGCCTTCCCAACCAAAGAACATTTGGATCAGGTTGTCAGAAGTCACCAACATCAACATCGCGAAAGTAAAGAACGACAGATAAGCGAAGAAACGCGGCTTGTAGCTCTCGCCATCTTTCCACTGAGGATCATCGGCCATGTAGCCAAATGAATACAAGTGTACCAAGCTGGAGACCGATGTGATCACGACCAGCATGATCGCTGTCAGGCGGTCCAAACGAATGGCCCAATCTGTGCTCAGTGATCCACTTTCGATCCAACGAAGGATGTGGATTTGCTCTGTAACACCATCAAAAGAAAGGAAGATGATCCAAGATAAGAACGCCGCTAAGAATAGAAATCCTGTCGCGATCCACTGTGCTGTTGTTTCACCGACAAAGCGCCAGCCAAAACCACAAAGAAGTGAACCGATTAGCGGAGCGAAGAGTACTGTTAGTTCCATACTCTTAACCCTTCATCACGTTTACGTCTTCAACAGCGATCGTGCCACGATTGCGGAAGAAGCATACAAGGATCGCAAGGCCAATCGCAGCCTCGGCGGCGGCAACGGTTAAGACAAACAGGGTAAAGACCTGCCCGACAAGATCACCAAGGAATGATGAGAAGGCCACCAAGTTGATGTTCACCGCCAAAAGCATCAGTTCAATACTCATCAGCAGAATGATCACATTCTTGCGGTTCAGAAACAGGCCAAAGATGCCGATAACAAATAGCGTCGCCGCCACTGTTAGATAATGTTCTAGTCCGATCATTTCAGTCCCTCGGTCATCGTTGGTCTCAACTTTTCATTCATGGCAGCGTGACGTTACTGCCGGTCGTCTATTCATTTGGTCAGTCAGCGCAGGCTTACAGCCCCTGCCCTGATTTCACGTTCTTCAGTTCCATAGTCTTGGCTGGGTCACGCATCATCTGCGTTACAACATCCTGACGTTTGACATCAGCACGATGGCGTAGCGTCAAAACAATCGCGCCAATCATCGCAACCAACAGGATCAATCCTGAAAGTTGGAACAAAAGGAAATATTGGTCATAAAGGATCATGCCCAAAGCTTCTGTGTTATGGCGATCTGTTGGGGTCACTTGCGCCAGCATGCTTTCGGCTGCTGCGTTGCTTTCCCATGCGCCAAAGGCCATCACGAATTGCATCAAGATGATCAAAGCAATCAACAAGGCCAATGGCATGTATTTCGCCATCTCTGCTTTGAGTTCAGCAAAGTCGATGTCGAGCATCATAACAACGAACAAGAACAATACGGCCACCGCGCCAACGTAGACGATGATCAACAACATCGCGACGAATTCAGCGCCAAGCAGTACAAACAGGCCAGCTGCACTTAGGAATGACAGGATCAACCAAAGCACAGAATGCACTGGGTTACGGCTTACTACTGTAAAGAAACCGCCTGCAATCACGCTGATTGCAAAGAGGTAAAAGGCAAATGCCATCATGTTTCACAGTCCTTCTTGTCGTCAAAAGAGATGTAGCAATAGTTCATCGGTACGGTGCATCCAGCTCGAGGTTACGGGCAATCTCACCTTCCCAACGGTCACCATTAGAAAGAAGCTTGTCTTTGTCGTAAAACAGCTCTTCACGGGTCTCGGTTGAGAATTCAAAGTTCGGGCCTTCAACAATCGCATCCACTGGGCAGGCTTCCTGACAGAAACCACAGTAGATGCACTTGGTCATATCGATATCGTAACGCGTTGTACGGCGCGAGCCGTCTTCACGTGGTTCCGCATCGATAGTGATCGCTTGAGCCGGGCAAACCGCTTCGCACAATTTACATGCGATACAGCGTTCTTCCCCATTTGGGTAACGGCGCAATGCATGTTCACCACGAAAACGTGTGGACAAAGGGCCCTTCTCGTGCGGATAGTTCAAGGTCGCTTTCGGTGCGAAGAAGTACTTCATTCCCAATTTGAAACCTTGCCAAACATCTTGAAGCAGAAAGTACTTGGCCGCGCGGGTGTAGTCGATCTGTGTCATAATTAACCTCCTACTGTCCAACGGGCGTAGATGCCCCAGAACCAGCCAAATTTAGCAGCGAATGCTACGAACACGACCCAAGCTAATGAGAATGGTAGGAAAACTTTCCAACCAAGACGCATCAATTGGTCATAGCGATAGCGCGGCGTGATTGCCTTCACCATTGCAAAGAAGAAGAATACGAAGCCGATTTTAGCGACCATCCAGAAGATGCCGTCTGGCAAACCTGGAACTGGAGACAACCAGCCACCAAAGAACATCAACGAGATCAAAGCGCACATCAGAACAACAGCAACCAGTTCACCAATCATGAACAACAAGAATGGTGTTGATGAGTATTCAACTTGGAAACCCGCAACCAATTCCGATTCCGCTTCGGGAAGGTCAAATGGTGGGCGGTTTGTTTCAGCCAAGGCACTGATAAAGAACAAGATCAGCATCGGGAAGTGCGGCAACCAGAACCAGTTGAACAAACCATAGTCACCAGATTGTGCTTCAACGATCGTGCTGAAGTTCATGGAACCAGAAGAAATGATGATACCAACAATGATAAGACCGATGGAAACTTCATACGAAATCATTTGCGCAGCAGAGCGCAGCGAGCCAAGGAACGGGTATTTGGAGTTAGACGCCCAACCGCCCATAATCACACCGTAAACTTCCAAAGATGACACAGCGAATACATACAAGATCGCCACGTTGATGTTAGACAAAACCCAACCATCGTTGAACGGAATAACCGCCCAAGCAATCAAGGACATCACTAGGGTTACCATCGGGGCCATAAAGAAAACGGCTTTGTCGGCACCCGCAGGGACGATAATTTCTTTGACGATGTATTTGCCGAAGTCCGCAAAGCTTTGCAGTAGACCAAAGGCACCAACCACGTTGGGTCCACGGCGCATTTGCACAGCAGCCCAAACCTTGCGGTCAGCATACATTAGAAACGCCAATGCAATCAGCAATGGCACGACAACCAGTAGAATCTGCCCGATAATCAGCAGCAACATTCCAAGGTTTGTATTAAAAAAGAAATCAGCCATAGGTCCTCACACCGTCGGTATACCCTTCTCCACGCAAGCGGCAGTCACGACTTCAGCGTCGATCGTACGCGATCCGCGCGGCAAGGCAGGCGAGATGGTGTAAACAGCATCTGCCGACCACACGCCACCCTCTTCGTTCACATTTGTGCGTACATGACGCGCAAAACCCCATCCGCGTATCAGCGTATACTGTGCCGCAGCACATTCCGCATAGTTTGATACGTCTTCAGACGTTACTGCGTTGGTCATTTGCACTTTAAATTGCACCAACTCTTGGTCCAATAGCGCGGTTTCCACCCCCAAATATTCGGGGATGAATTGCTCAGCCGTCGGAACGGCAGGCTCACATGCGGCCAGAGGCATCATTGTTATGAGCACCCAAGCCTTCATTCTGCTGCCATTGCTCCGTCGCGACGTGCTTTTGCACCCGTGCTTAGCTCTGCCATCAACTCACTTGCACGTGCAATTGGGTTGGTAAGGTAGAAGTCTGTCACAGCATTACGGAAGTCCGCTTTGCCTAGCTTGCCAGCTTTCTCAGCGTTCCACTCGTTTTCAGCAACAACATCAATTTCACCAAGATGTGGAACGGCTTCAACCAGTGCCGTGCGCAACTGTGCAATGCTATCAAACGGAAGCGTTGCATCTAGTTCAGCGCTCAAAGCACGCAAGATCGCCCAGTTTTCTTTGGCTTGACCCGGCGCAAAGCCTGCGCGTTGTGCCAACTGAGGACGGCCTTCGGTGTTCACGAACAGGCCCGCTTCTTCCGTGTAGGCAGCACCGGGCAGGATGATGTCAGCGCGATGAGCACCGCGATCGCCGTGGCTACCTTGATAAATAACAAAAGGACCCGCTTCGATTTCGACTTCATCCGAACCAAGGTTATAAATAACCTCCGCCGCAGAGACACCGTCCATCGCATCATCATTGGTTGCGCCAATATCCATCGCGCCAACACGACCAGCAGCCGTGTGAAGAACCATGAATTTAGCCTGCATCGTTTCAGCCAACTTCATCGCTGTCCCAAGAACGGCAGCGCCATCAGCTTCAGTCAAAGCGCCCTGACCTACGATAACAATGTTTTCTTGACCGTTCGTCGCAGAATGATCCGCTGCAACCAATTTGGCCAAGCCATCGCGGCCCGTACCCAAGTGAATGCTTTCATATGTGAGATCAATGTTTTCGCCAATGACGGAAACATTCGCGCCTTGTGTCCAAGCTTTGCGAATGCGTGCATTCAATACAGGGGACTCGAGTACTGGGTTTGTGCCGATCAAAACAATGTTTTGCACCGTATCGATATCTTCAATCGATGCAGTACCAACATAGCCAGAGCGATTGCCAGCAGGCAGTTTCGCGCCGTCTGTACGACATTCAACAACACCGCCCTGCGCCTCAATCAAAGTTTTCAAAGCGTAAGCCGCTTCAACAGAAACCAGATCACCAATAAGACCGGCAAGTTTCTTACCCTTCATCGCAGATGCAACAGCGCTTAGCGCTTCAGGCCAGCTCGCTTTACGCAGCTTTCCGTTTTCACGAATGTATGGTGTGTCCAAGCGCTGGCGACGCAAACCATCCCAAACGAAACGGGTTTTGTCAGAAATCCACTCTTCGTTCACACCATCGTGGTTCAACGGCATAAAGCGCATGACTTCACGGCCTTTGGTATCAACACGAATGTTGGATCCAAGTGCGTCCATAACGTCAATTGATTCTGTTTTGGTCAATTCCCAAGGACGCGCAGTAAAGGCGTATGGCTTTGAAACCAAAGCACCAACTGGGCACAGATCAATAATGTTGCCCTGTAGATTCGAATTCAACGTCTCACCAAGGTAAGATGTAATCTCCGCATCTTCGCCGCGACCCGTTTGGCCCATCTGCGTGATGCCAGCAACTTCTGAGGTGAAGCGCACACAACGCGTGCAAGAGATGCAGCGCGTCATATGTGTTTCGACCAATGGACCAAGGTCCAGATCGTCAGTTGCGCGTTTGGCTTCGCGGTAACGTGAAAAATTAACACCATATGCCATGGCTTGGTCTTGCAAGTCGCATTCGCCGCCTTGGTCACAAATCGGGCAATCAAGTGGGTGATTGATCAGCAAGAATTCCATCACACCTTCACGGGCCTTTTTGACCATAGGCGAGTTGGTTTTCACAACAGGTGGCTGGCCTTCTGGACCAGGACGCAAGTCGCGGACCTGCATCGCGCAAGACGCGGCTGGCTTTGGTGGGCCACCAACGACCTCAACCAGACACATGCGGCAGTTGCCAGCAATTGTCAGACGCTCGTGGTAACAAAAACGTGGAACTTCCACACCTGCTTCTTCACAGGCTTGGATTAGGGTCATTGCCCCATCCACTTCGATGTCTTTGCCGTCGATGTTGATCTTGCGAAGGTCGCTCATGAATCAATTCACCCTGAGTAACGCGCCAATTTGGCTCGATTTTTTAATTTCTGCACGCCCAAGCGCACAATAGCTTTCGATATTTCCAACCGTAACGTTGTTCGCGGCCAGATAGGCTTCACCCTTTGCACGTACACGCGCCTTCTCCGTCGGAGATTTGCGGTATGCGTCAATTTCTGCGCCGGTGTAACCCATGTCGCGTGCCTTATCGCGCAACCCGTTAACAAAGCGCAACGCCTTGATGAACCGTGCAGAGACTTTTGGGCATTGTTTTCTGATTTCATCGGCCAAACCGACGGCCAACAGCGCATCATCGATGGCTGGGACGTCACGCAACGCAGGTTTCGCGACAGAAGTGGTCGCAACCATGGCAACGACGACGGTGGGAATCACAAACTTAAGCATGAGATGTTCCTTTCTCAGAACCGCCCCGTGCAACAGGCACGGAAGCTGTTAGAGAAATGGGTACCCATAGTGTTGTTATGCAATAACAAGCCGCCATAGTGGTCGCCAACGTGCAATATGTCGCCAAGGAGATCAAGACGTACATGCCCCGCGCAACTGAAGTTCGTCATTGATAATTGTTAAGCCACCATCTTCAACATCTGGACCAGACACCCAAGCGATGTCAGACGTTCCATATTGGTTGATGCAATATTTTGTCGCTTCATAGCGCCCTGCTTCGCGCGCGCCTACCAATGACTTTGACGCCTTCGAAACCTTTACCAAGAACTGATCACGCTGCTTGTCTACTTTCGACAGCTGGGCGCGGAACTTGATACCATCAAAAGATGGAACCTGCTCACTTGGCGTACACGCCACCAGTGGAACAACACAGATCAAAGCAAACAAACGCATCAGAATGCCCCCACAATGCCAATAACAGCTAATGAAAGAATGCAAACCAAACCAACGACCCACGTCGCGCTGCGCAATCCCTGATTTGTCGTACGGATATGGACAAAGGCGGTAGCGATCCGCGCAACCAAGAAAACAGTTGCAAAGATATTGACCCAAAGTGGCGCACCACCTGTCAGCATTGCAGCCATCAAAGCAGCTATAAACGGACCCGCGCTTTCGATCGCATTCATGAAGGCGCGATTACTGCGATAGACCACGTTGTCGTAGTTCCGCTTTGGCTGGCCACAGTCGCAACGGTTGTCCGCGGTCCGACCGCGTCCACTGACCATACCCAAGATCGAAATCACCAAGGCGAAACCGCCTAGTGAAGCGAGCGCGTGGCTGTATGCGTCAAAATTTTCCATAGCAAACGATCCTTTGGCCTAAGCCGATGGTCAGTTATTCAGCGGCGACAGCACTTACGCGACCTGTGCGTTTGTGCTTAATACGATCTTCGATTTCATTGCGGAAGTGACGGATCAAACCTTGGATCGGCCATGCAGCCGCATCACCAAGAGCACAAATCGTGTGGCCCTCAACCTGCTTGGTTACGTCTAGCAACATGTCGATCTCTTCTGGTTCGGCCTCACCCGTTACCAAGCGATCCATAACGCGCATCATCCAGCCGGTACCTTCACGGCAAGGCGTACACTGGCCACAGCTTTCGTGCTTGTAGAACTTGGACAAACGCCAGATTGCTTTGATCACATCGGTAGAGTTATCCATGACGATAACCGCCGCAGTACCCAAACCCGAACGTTGTTCGCGCAAGTAGTCAAAGTCCATGATCGCATCGCGCATTTGCGCGCCCGGGATCAATGGCACTGAAGACCCACCAGGAATAACCGCTTTCAGATTGTCCCAGCCGCCACGAATACCACCACAATGCTTCTCGATAAGTTCCTCAAACGGAATAGACATCGCCTCTTCAACAACACATGGGTTGTTGACGTGACCAGAAATCGCAAACAATTTTGTACCTGCGTTGTTCGGACGACCAAAGCCCGAGAACCACTCAGGGCCACGACGCAAGATCGTAGGAACAACCGCGATTGATTCAACGTTGTTCACCGTTGTTGGGCAACCATACAGACCAGCGCCAGCAGGGAACGGCGGCTTCATACGCGGCATGCCTTTTTTGCCCTCAAGGCTTTCCAGCAAAGCAGTCTCTTCACCGCAAATATAGGCACCAGCGCCGTGGTGAAGGTAAATATCAAAGTCCCAACCGGACTTACACGCGTTCTTGCCAACCAGACCGGCATCGTATGCCTCGTCAATGGCCGCCTGAAGCGCCTCTTTTTCACGAATGTATTCACCGCGGATATAGATATAGCAAGCATTCGCATTCATTGCGAAAGAGGCGATCAAGCAACCTTCAATCAATGTGTGCGGATCATGGCGCATGATCTCGCGGTCTTTACATGTGCCCGGCTCGGACTCATCCGCGTTAACGACCAAGTAAGATGGGCGACCATCGCTTTCCTTGGGCATAAAGGACCATTTCAGGCCCGTCGGGAAACCCGCACCGCCACGACCACGCAGGCCGGACTTTTTCATCTCATCGACGATCCAGTCACGACCCTTTTTGATGATCTTGGCAGTTCCATCCCAATGGCCGCGCTTTTGAGCGCCTGCCAGTGTACGGTCGTGCATCCCGTAAAGGTTGGTAAAGATCCGGTCTTGGTCCTTAAGCATACGCCCTTAGCCTCTATCTGACTGGCGCGCACGCCAGAGTTTTATCACATTCCAAAGTGCTGCGCCAAATCCGGCCAACACGACAAGGTCAAACAATGCGCGGGTCCGGTTGGACCACCCAAAGTATATGCCTGCCAAATTTATGCAGAGCCAAAATATCCCAAGTCCTGCGATAAACAACGATACGCGTTGTCCAATCTTGGATGATTTATCTTGGCTCTGCATCCGTTCAATTGGCGTTTAGTAAACGCCACCTTTCTTAACCTTGCTGGAAAACTCAGTTGTTCCACCTTTAGCAAGAATTTTAGCTTGTGCGATCCAACCGTCACGCTCGATGCGGCCTTTGAAACGAAGGTTGCTGTCGACCCATGCGACGTCCTTCTTCTTCCATGTCGCAACTTGATCGAAGTGGTAGAAACCCAATTCGTTCAGTGTTTTTTCCAATGCTGGACCAACACCTTTTAGTTGCTTTAGATCATCTGCACCGCCAGCGCGTGCCGCTGTCAATGTCGCTGGTTTAGCTTCAGCTTTCGGTGCTGGTGCGGCCTTAGTCTTAGCAGCAGATGTTTTTGCCGGTGCAGCAGCTTTCGCTTTTGCGCTGGTTGCTTTAGCTGCAGTCGCTTTAGCAGGTGTTGCTTTAGCGGCTGTTGTAGAAGCTTTTGCAGACTTCGCTTTAGTTGGTGTTGCCTTAGCCGTAGCCGCTTTAGCGGTTGTCGCTTTGGCAGCCGCCTTTTTGGCTGGCGCAGCTTTTGCACTAGGAGCTGTTGACGTTTTGGCGTCACTACCGGCTGCTTTTGACTTAGCTGCAGTTTTGGTGGTCTTCGCAGCTGCCTTTTTAGCAGGTGCTTTTTTCGCAGCCGCTGGCTTAGCAGATGCTGAAGCGCTTGAAGCAGAAGACGCAACCGCTGCGCCCGTTGCTGCAGCAGCAACCGCACCACCGGCCATAACGCTTGATGCTGTCGTTTTAGACGCTACAGCAGACGAAGCGGATGATTGCGCCTGTGGTTTACACAACAACCATGACAGCAACGCACCGCCAATAATAAAGATCAGCAGTCCAACGAATGCACTTGGGACGAAGTTCCAATGTAGCTTTCCCCAAAGCACCGATGCAACAACAGCTCCCACAACCGCAGCAATAATCCAGCACCACGTCGTGCAGGTCTTATTCTTAGTAAAGTTTTCCATGTCGTGTCCCTCTCCCAGTCAGAAGTTTTTTTGTATTTTTATTGTTTTAAATTATTTTTTATATGTACCGTCTTTTTTCGCACGTTTCGAAAATTCTGTTTCTTCTCCAGCAGCCAAAGCCGTTGCTTGTGACACCCAGTTGTCACGGCTTACGCGGCCTTTAAAGCCTTCTAAGTTCTGATCTACCCATGATACTTCATCGGCACCCCACTTCGACACTTGGTCAAAGTGGAAAAAGCCCATGTCGTTCAATAGGCCTTCAAGTTTTGGGCCAACGCCCTTGATCATTTTCAGATCGTCCGCACCTGCTTTACGCGGTGCCTTCATTACTTTTGGTTTTTTGCCAGGACCTTCGGCAACAATTGGTGCCGTTGCTTTTTTGGCAGCTGCTTTTGGTGCAGTTTCAGCTTTTGCAGCTTTCGGCGCTGCCTTCTTAGCAGTTGCTGGTTTAGTCGCGGCTTTTGCAGCTGAACCGTGCTTACCTTGCCACGGCGCAATCAAAGGAACCTCTGTGCCATCAATACGCTTGACTGTGTCACCGATGTCGGATGCCAGTTGGACAGACGCGTTATATTGTGTCTTGCCACTGTCGTAATCGACCAAGCTGCTCAAACCGTTCAAAGGCTCAGAAGCGTAGCGACCATTCTGTGGACCAGGTAATGGCACATCGCCAGCAGCCAATTCGTCGATGATCTCGCCCATGCGGACTTTGGTCAGATCTTCGTAATAATCTTTGCCGATTTGGGCCATTGGAGCGTTTGAGCAAGAACCCAAGCACTCAACTTCTTCCCATGAAAACTTGCCATCCGCAGATAGCTCATGCGGTTTTGCCGCGATTTTCTCTTTGCACACTTCCATGAGGTCTTCAGCACCACAAATCATGCAAGACGTCGTGCCGCAAATCTGGATGTGCGCAACAGAACCCACTGGCTGCAATTGGAACATGAAGTAGAAAGAGGCCACTTCAAGACCGCGAATGTAGGCCATGCCCAACATGTCAGACACATATTCAATCGCCGGACGGGTCAACCAACCGTACTGTTCCTGTGCGCGCCATAGCAACGGAATGATCGCAGAGGCCTGACGGCCCTCAGGATACTTAGTAATTTGTGCTTCTGCCCACGCAAGGTTGGCTGGGGTAAAAGCAAAGCTGTCTGGTTGGTCTTTGTGCAAGCGGCGGAGCATTAGAGCGACTTTCGTTTCGCGTCGTGGCTAAAAGTGCCACAAACGGGAGTATTTAAGAAATATGGAAGGGAGGCGACACGCATCATCAGCGATCGATCTCCCCAAACACAACATCCATGGTTCCGATGATCGCAGCAACGTCAGCCAACTGGTGGCCTTTGCTCATATGATCCATCGCTTGAAGGTGTAAGAAACCCGGCGCACGGATTTTGCTGCGGTAAGGTTTGTTAGAACCGTCAGCAACCAAATACACACCAAATTCGCCTTTAGGCGCTTCGACTGCGCAATACACTTCGCCCGCAGGAACGTGGAAACCTTCGGTGTAAAGCTTGAAGTGGTGGATCAAGCTTTCCATTGAGGTCTTCATGTCTGAACGCGATGGCGGTGTTAGCTTACCACGGGCCAAAACGTCACCTGTTGCTTCACGCAACTTGCCGACGGCTTGTTTGATAATCGAAACCGACTGTCGCATTTCCTCCATGCGGCACAGGTAACGGTCATAGCAGTCACCGTTTTTACCAACCGGAATTTCAAATTCGAATTCGTCGTAGCACTCATAGGGCTGCGCGCGACGCAGATCCCACGCCATACCAGAACCACGAACCATGACACCAGAGAAACCGTAATCCAGAATGTCCTGTTCCGTGACGATACCGATATCGACGTTGCGTTGTTTGAAAATACGGTTTTCGGTCAGCAAGCCAGCCATATCTTCTAGAACTGCAGGGAACTCATGCGCCCACTGTTCGATATCGTCGATCAATGCGTCAGGCAGATCTTGGTGTACGCCGCCCGGACGGAAATACGCAGCGTGCAAACGCGCACCACATGCCCGCTCGTAAAAGCACATTAGTTTTTCGCGTTCTTCAAAGCCCCATGCCAAAGGTGTCATCGCACCAACGTCCATCGCCTGCGTTGTGACGTTCAAAATGTGGTTTAACACACGCCCGATTTCACAATACAAAACGCGGATCAAGGACGCACGACGCGGAACTTCAACCCCTGTCAACTTTTCGATCGCCAAGCACCAAGCATGTTCTTGGTTCATTGGGGCCACATAGTCGAGGCGGTCAAAATATGGAAGGTTTTGCAGGTAAGTGCGGCTTTCCATCAGCTTTTCAGTGCCACGGTGCAGCAAGCCAATGTGTGGATCGCAGCGTTCTACGATCTCGCCGTCCAACTCTAGCACCAGACGCAAAACGCCGTGGGCCGCAGGGTGCTGCGGGCCAAAGTTGATATTAAAGTTACGGATCTTCTGTTCGCCGGTCAGCGCATCATCGAAGCCTTTTGAGCCATCCATCATTTTAACGCTTCTCCAACTCTTGCAACTTAATGCTCATCCACCAGATCAAACCCACAGTGCCAATTGGCAGAATGCAGATCGCAGCCCAGTATTTGTTGATACCAAAGAACGGCAACAGCTTGAGCATAGGGATAATGGTTGCGACACCAATGATAAGCCACCAAATGCTACCCATTACTTCGCCCCCTTCTCTGCGCCGTCTTTTTCATCACCCGGTAGGATGTATTCTGCACCCTCCCATGGGCTCATGAAATCGAACTGACGATATTCTTGGATCAAGCTGACAGGTTCATAAACAACGCGTTTTTCAACTTCGTCGTAACGCACCTCGGTGTAGCCCGTTGTCGGGAAATCTTTGCGCAGTGGATATCCACGGAAACCATAGTCGGTCAGGATACGGCGCAAATCAGGGTGACCCGTAAACAAAATGCCAAACATGTCGAACACTTCGCGCTCGAACCAGTTGGCTGACGGGTGAATTTCGCAGATGGATGATACCATTTGCTCTTCACGCACAGAAACCCGCAAACGGATGCGGTGGTTTTGATACATGCTAAGGAAGTGGTAAACGACATCAAAACGTTTGGCGCGACCTGTGTAGTCAACAGCCGTGATATCCACGAGAGTTGAAAACTTGCAGGTCTGGTCAGATTTCAGGAACTCAACAAGCCCTTCAATGTTCGCAGGGGCAACGTCGACGTTCAATTCACCTTGGGTCACGTCCCAAGCCAAAACACAATCAGGGCGCTTTGCCTCGATGTATCCGCCTAGTTCTTTCAAGCTATCAGACATATTGGGTCCTTACCGAACAATTGTGCCAGTACGGCGGATTTTGCGTTGCAACTGAAGGATGCCATAGACAAGGGCTTCCGCCGTTGGTGGGCAGCCAGGCACGTATACATCAACAGGAACGATGCGGTCACACCCACGAACAACTGAGTAGCTGTAGTGGTAGTAACCACCACCATTTGCACATGAACCCATTGAGATCACGTAACGTGGCTCTGGCATTTGGTCATAGACCTTACGCAAAGCTGGTGCCATTTTGTTTGTCAAAGTACCCGCAACGATCATCAAATCTGACTGACGTGGGGACGCACGTGGCGCAGTACCGAAACGCTCAAGATCGTAGCGCGGCATAGCAGTGTGCATCATTTCAACCGCGCAACATGCCAACCCAAAGGTCATCCAGTGCAAAGACCCTGTGCGGGCCCAGTTGATCAAATCTTCTGTTGAGGTCAGCAAGAATCCCTTGTCTTGCAACTCAGCATTCAAAGCTTGCGTACCGTGCTCTCTGTCGCCGCCAGCATATGCTGGACCTGCGCCAAAGGAACCTGCGTCAGTTACTGCCATTCCAAGGCTCCTTTTTTCCACTCGTAAGCGAAACCAGCTGTCAACACAGCCAAGAATACCATCATCGACCAGAAACCTGCCATGCTGATATCCTTAAAGGCGACCGCCCAAGGGAACAGAAAAGCAATTTCGAGATCGAAAATAATGAACAATATCGAGACTAGATAGAATCGAACATCAAATTTCATCCGTGCATCATCAAATGCGTTGAACCCGCATTCGTATGCAGAAACCTTCTCAGGGTCTGGATTGCTGACAGCAATCACAACCGCTGCAAGGATAAGAATAAGGCCGAGCCCAATGGCGACGGCGAGAAATACGAGGATTGGGAGGTACTCCCTAAGCATTTCTTCCACGGTGGCTCCTTTGTCTTACGCAACACTTTTGCCTGCGCATCAAGTCGCAAGGTTAACGGTTAGGGGTGTACTCCCCACATGTGGTGGGGTCAACCAACGCAACAGCAATTTTGGCACCCAAATGCCCCTGTTTGCAGCGCTATCACTGCAGCAGTTCCCATTCGGTTAATCTGTGTGCGCACTTATGACGCGCATTGGGCAATTAACAATCATCCTGTTGCGGCGGTGATTCACTTATAAAATGTCATCATACGACGATCAGCCAACCGGTTCGAAAATCACATCCATGACGCTTTGCGTTTGTCAAAAAACGCGCCAATGCCTTCTGCCGCTTCGTCAGTTTCCCAACGGGTTTTCAGTGCTTCTATGGTAATTTCGATGGTTCCCTCATCAATCCGAGGGCCCAATCTGCGCGCCAATGCTTTGGCTGCCGCAACCGCTCCAGGGGCACAGGACAAGTACGGCACAACTTCGGCTTCAATCGCCTTTGCAAATTGTTCCGCGGGCACAGCCCGTGCGAGCAATCCCAGCTCCACAGCCTCAGCTGCGTCAAATATGCGCGATGACATGAAAACACGTCGCGCCCTGCCCTCTCCCATCCGTGAGACCACGTAAGGGCCTATCGTAGCGGGAACAATGCCAAGACGCGTTTCAGTAAGCCCCATTTTCAAACTATCGATTCCGATGGCAACATCACAAACCGCGGCCATACCTACACCACCCCCAAAGGCATTGCCCTGCAACGCACCAATCATTGGCTTGGGCATCGTGTTCAACGCTTGCAGCATGAAAGCCAGCTTGGACGCCTCCTTGGCGCGGGTTTCAGGGTCCGCTTGCATCTGCTCGCGCATCCATTCCAGATCACCACCCGCACAGAATGATTTGCCCGTCCCCGTCAGAACCACAACACGCACGTTGTCATCCTCCCCCAGATCAGCCGCGGCTTGTGTCAGTTCAGCTAACATTACAGCCGACAATGCGTTGTGCTTGGCTTCGCGGTTCAAGGTCAATGTGGCGACGCCACGCGCGTCCACATCAATTTTCAGTGTCTCAAACAACAATTCACTCCAGATAGGTATTTATATGTCTCGTATCGCACGGGCCATTTCTGCGGCCTGTTCAATAACAGTCAGGTCAAGGCCGGTCTCATAGCCCAATCGCTGCAAATGCGCGGCTACATCTTCAGTTGCAACATTCCCCGCAGCACCAGGCGCATAAGGGCAACCACCCAATCCAGCCACCGAAGCGTCAAACACACGAACGCCCAGCGCAAGAGATGCATCGATGTTATCCATCGCCCGCCCATTGGTGTCGTGATAATGCCCTGCCAAACGCGCAACTGGGACAACCTCACGCACTGCCATCAACATTTTCACGATGGTGTCTGGGGTCCCAACACCAATCGTATCCCCTAACGAAATCTCATAGCACCCCATGCTGAACAGACGCTCAGCCACACGGGCAACCGCACTTGGGTCTACCTCTCCGTCATACGGGCAGCCAACGACACAAGACACATACCCACGCACCGGCATATCAATGGTACGCGCGGCCTCAATCACAGTCGCAAACCGATCCAAGGACTCATCAATGCTTGCGTTAATATTCGCTTTTGAAAACCCTTCCGAAGCAGATCCAAACACAGCAACCTCATCGGCATTCGCTGCATTAGCATCGTTAAACCCGCGCATATTGGGGGTAAGAGCTGCATAGCGCACGCCATCAGCGCGACTTATCCGTCCCAATACATCAGCACTGCCTGCCATTTGGGGCACCCATTTGGGACTAACAAAACTTGCACATTCGATACGCCGGTACCCTGCGCGACTGAGACAATCGATCAATGCGATCTTTTGACCGACAGAAACCTCAATCTTCTCATTTTGGAGCCCGTCACGCGGCCCCATCTCAAAAATATCGACATGACCTAAGTTAGTTCCAAGAGATTGTTCAGACATGGGTAACTCCTATGATTGCCAAGGGGCAAAGAATTCCTTTGGGTATAGACGCTCGTCACCTTTTGGCAGGCTGGCTTGAAATGCAGGGCGTTGGGATATGTGTTCATACCACACAGAAGTGAGTGGGTGGGTATCTAATTTCGCAAAATGTAGCGCCATATAAACGGCTTGGCCCACAGAAACATCAGCGGCACTAAAACCAGAAGGCAATAAATACTGTCCATCCTCCTCCAGTTCAGCCAAGCGTCCTTCGATGGCATCATAGCATTTTGCCAATCTGGCGGCTTCTAGCTTCATCACAATCGGACTGCGCATGGTGTCATCGTAAAGGGCGACATGCTGTTGGGTCAAAGCGGCGGAATGTTGACTGATGGTTTCTGAGAAGTGAACCCAAATCAGCCAATCCGCACGTTCAACGTGCCCAGCAGGCCTGCCCAGCGCATTCGGGCTATATGTTTCACACAAGACTTCGGTAATCGCGCCTGTCTCAAAGATCGAACGCCCGTCTATTTCTAACGCAGGGACACGACCTGCAGGTGAACGGGCCAAATAGTTAGGATCACGCAGGTTCTTACCAAAGGGATGGGTGACCACATCAAATTCAACACCCAACTCATGTAACAACCAAAGCGAACGCATAGAGCGTGATTGCGGACAATGGTGCAATGTTATGCCATTCATGTATCAACCTCCTCCAAACGGATAAGCGCGGCACCTGCTTCTACTTGATCCCCCGCACTCACCAAAACCTCAGCAATCACCCCATCACGGGCAGCCAATAGCGCATGTTCCATCTTCATAGCTTCCAATACAGCCAGCTTGTCCCCAGCAGTTACAGACTGTCCTGCTTTTGCGGTCACAGCCTTCACCAATCCGGGCATCGGGGCATCAACGATATTACCGTCCCCCGTTGCACTGGCATCACGTTGCAAGGGATCAACAATGTTAAAGGCAATGCCATAAGCGTCAAACACAGTGACACTGGCCTCTGTCATCGCAACTGCCGGTGCTGACATACCATCTAGCAGCCATCTTCCCCCCACATGCTGGGCCACCACAACATCGTTACCCACATGCCATGTCTGCGTATCAGCACTGCTTACCTCTACAGCAAGAGTTACCGCTTCCCCCTCATGGGACAAGGCAACAGATTGGCGCAGAGGAGCCCACAGGTTAAACCCTGCCGTCGCACCGGACGTATCAAGACCCATAGCCGCCATACCTGCACGCGCCCAATGGGATGGCGTCACAACAGCGACAGCTGTTAATGCATCAATGTCACGGGCGATTAGGCCAGTATCCACATCCCCAGCAGCGAAACCCTTGTGTTCAGCCAATGCGCCAAGAAAACCAAGGTTGGTCACCGTCCCCGCCACCTGCGTACCCTTTAGCGCAGCAGACAGTTTAGCCAGTGCAACATCGCGTGTTGGTCCATGCACAATCACTTTAGCAATCATGGGGTCATAGAACGGGCTAATCGTATCCCCGCCACGCACACCACTGTCCGCACGTACACCTGCGGGGAAATGCAAATGGGTCAACGTGCCTGTGGCAGGTAGAAACCCCTTAGGGACATCTTCGGCATAAAGGCGCGCTTCAAAGGCATGGCCGTTGATTGTCAGCTCGCTTTGGGACTTGGGCAAAGGCTCTCCCGCTGCGACGCGCAATTGCCATTCCACAAGGTCTACACCTGTAATGGCCTCCGTCACGGGGTGTTCCACTTGTAGACGGGTGTTCATCTCCATGAAAAAGAACCCATCGGCTTTTAATCCGTCAGAGCCATCCACGATAAATTCAACTGTCCCTGCGCCCTTATACCCAATCGCCTCCGCAGCAAGAACGGCAGCTTGCCCCATTGCATCACGCATCTCTTGGGTCATATCGGGGGCTGGTGCTTCTTCGATTACTTTCTGATGACGGCGTTGCAGCGAACAATCACGCTCAAACAAATGAACCGCTTGCGTGCCATCGCCAAACACCTGAACCTCAATATGGCGCGGCTTGGTCACAAACTTCTCAACCAAAACATCAGAATTGCCAAACGAGGTTGCAGCCTCAGAGCGAGCAGACGCCAACGCCTCATCAAAGGAACTCGCCTCTTCCACCAGACGCATTCCCTTGCCACCACCCCCAGAAACGGCCTTAATCAAAACGGGGTACCCCATCTTATCAGCCTCAGCCGCCAACAGGACATCATCCTGATTGGCACCATGATACCCCGGCACAACCGGCACACCCGCTGTTATCATCAAAGCTTTCGCAGCATCCTTTAACCCCATAGCGCGGATTGCATCGCTCGAGGGACCAATGAACACCAATCCAGCGGCCTCGACCTGATCCACAAAATCAGGGTTCTCAGACAGAAACCCGTATCCCGGATGGATCGCCTGTGCGCCCGTATCCAACGCCGCTTGAATAATGACATCACCGCGCAGATAACTGTCCGCTGGGGCATTGCCCCCCACATGAACCGCCATATCCGCCATCTGAACGTGCTTGGAACCTGCATCCACATCCGAATGCACAGCAACACACGTCACTCCCATAGATTGGGCCGTCTCGATGACGCGACAGGCAATCTCGCCGCGGTTGGATATCAGGATTTTGTCAAACATCAGCTACCCTCGATCCCGCGCACGGGAAAGGCCTCGACCAAAGCAGCCGCTTGTTTTGCCATTTCCTCAACTTCGGCACGCGAAACAATGGCCGCGACATCATAAATGTCCTCGTCATCATCCGCGTTGGGGGTCAATTCCACATCCAATGTAAACACATCCGGTCCATCCCCACGTGCAATGCGCACATCCACCTGCGGCTCAAGGCTCACCAAATAGGCCTGACGACCCTGCCCCGCGAGCAGATCATTGATCTCGTCCATGAAATCAAAAATGTCCGTGGTCATAAGGCACGGCGATTGAAACGCGACATCCCCGTCATCCGTGGGACACTTCACATCCAAAACCAACCAGTTGGCCTCGTAAAAGTCCTCTGACACATCGTCAGCATAGCTTTTCACACTCAGGGTCAAAGGCCCCATTTGAAAATCTGTCATTGTCCAAAGTCCTCTACAATTTCAAAGCGCTCAAACATCATATCGACATCTGGCGCAAAACGACCCGCTCGGGTCAAATACGCTTCATAGCCCAAACGCCAATGGGCCAAATCACGAAACTCGCCTTGCTGTGAAACACGCACCTCATCCATCTTATCAAAAGCGATCCGCTCAACAGCCAGTGTACGCGTTGCCAGGGCTGGCCGCCCTTCCCAATCCAGCGCAATGTCCACACGACCCACAACTGGCAATTCCTCTGTTCCATCCACATAGATAGCCCAAGCATCACAAGTGCCCGTCTTCACACCAGACCGCATCAAGGCCAATATCTCAGCATTCAAGGCCGCACTGTCACCAACAGGATAGGCAAACGCCTCTTCATATTTTGCCCGCGCAGCAGCCAGAGTCACCATGCCCAGCACCCGTTCATCTTACAAAACAAACTCCGGGTGAGGCGCGCAGCGCCGAGGGCAGAGCCCTCAAACATACAATCACATCCGGAACACGCCAAACCGTGTCTCCTCTATCTCAGCATTCAACGACGCCGACAGGCTTAGCGCCAATACATCGCGGGTTTTGCGCGGATCAATCACCCCGTCATCCCACAAACGCGCCGAAGCATACAAAGGATGTGACTGTTCCTCGAACATATCAATCGTGGGTTGTTTGAACGCAGCCTCATCCTCAGCGGACCATTCACCACCCTTTCGCTCAATCCCGTCACGCTTCACCGTCGCCAAAACGCCGGCCGCTTGGGCACCGCCCATCACGCCAATACGTGAATTCGGCCAACTCCACATAAAACGCGGCGAATAGGCCCGTCCGGACATGCCGTAGTTCCCAGCGCCAAACGAACCGCCGACAACCATCGTAATCTTTGGAACAGAGGTCGTCGCGACAGCCGTCACCATCTTGGCACCGTGGCGTGCAATGCCCTCGTTCTCGTACTTACGCCCCACCATAAAGCCCGTGATGTTTTGCAAGAACACCAGCGGGATTTTACGCTGCGAACACAGCTCAACAAAATGCGCACCTTTTTGCGCCGCTTCCGAAAACAACACACCATTGTTGGCGATAATCCCGATGGGGCATCCCTTGAGGTGGGCAAAACCCGTTACCAAAGTCTCGCCAAAGCGCGGCTTGAATTCATCAAAGCGCGAACCATCCACCACACGCATGATCACTTCACGAATGTCATAAGGCTGGCGCGTATCGGCTGGCACAATGCCCAGCAGCTCAGCAGGATTATAAATCGGTTCATCATAAGACGCCGCCATTGATGCACGTACGGCGTGGTTCACCCCGCTGCCATCCCAGTTCAGCGACCTAACCGCACGGCGCGCCAAAGCCAGCGCATGCGTGTCATCCTCTGCCAAATAATCAGCAACACCAGAAAGGCGCGTATGCACTTCACCGCCGCCCAAATCCTCAGCAGACACAATCTCGCCCGTCGCAGCCTTCACAAGCGGCGGACCGGCCAAGAAAATCGTGCCCTGCTCTTTCACAATGATCGTCACATCAGACATCGCAGGCACATAAGCGCCCCCAGCCGTGCATGATCCCATCACAACCGCGATCTGCGGAATGCCCTTGGCGCTCATCTGTGCTTGGTTATAGAAAATCCGGCCAAAGTGGTCACGATCGGGAAACACCTCGTCCTGATTGGGTAGGTTCGCGCCCCCACTGTCGACAAGATAGATACAAGGGAGGCGGTTCTGCTCTGCAATCTCCTGCGCGCGCAGATGCTTTTTCACCGTCATCGGGTAATACGTGCCACCCTTCACAGTCGCATCATTGCAAATCACCATGACCTCATGGCCCTGAACTTGCCCAATGCCTGCAATCACACCGGCACAAGGAGCAGCACCGTCATACAAACCATGCGCCGCCGTCGCGCCTACCTCTAGAAACGCAGACCCCGCATCCAACAAATTCGCCACCCGTTCCCGAGGGAGCATCTTACCGCGTGAAAGGTGGCGCTCCCTAGAGCGTTCACCACCACCAAGTGCAGCGGCTTGCGCGGCTTCGGTGATTTGGTACAAAGCCGTTTCATGCGCTGCGAGGTTAGATTTGAACGCCTCTGAAGAAGGTAGAATACTAGACTTCAATTTCATTTCTTCACCTCAAACATTATCTTCCCTCATCGCCATCGCCTTCAATTCCTTACGAATAACCTTACCCGTTACTGTCATCGGCAAAGCCTCCAGAAAACCAATTTCCCTTGGATACGAATAACTTGCCAACCGATCCTTAACCCAAAGCTGCAACCTACCCGCATCCTCATCCGCCCCATCCCGCAACACAACATAAGCTTTCACAATCTCAGTGCGCAGCGCATCCGGCTTGCCCACAACCCCAACCGTCACCACATCGGGATGGGTCAACAAACAGTCCTCAATCTCGGCAGGCCCAATGCGATATCCGGCAGAGGTGATTACATCATCCTCACGGCCCACAAAACGCAGATAGTCGCCCTCCCAAATACCGCGATCCCCCGTCAGCATCCAATCACCATTGTACTTCTCTGCCGTCGCTTCAGGTCGGTTCCAGTATTCTAACATCATCGACGGCGATCCACGGCGCACTGCGATATCGCCTTCCTCAGACGTCACCTGCCCCTGTGCATCCACAACCTGCACATCATGCCCCGCAACCGGCTTACCAATACAGCCCGCCCTCACAGGGAAATCAGCGCCGCAAGAGGACACCGTCATATTACATTCGGTCTGTCCGTAAAATTCGTTGATCTGAACGCCGAGGGCCTCACGCCCCCATGCCAACATCTCAGCGCCCAAAGGCTCCCCACCTGAGGCGACAGAACGTAATCCAGCAATCGCAGCATCAGACGCGCGCAACATGCGCAGCGCCGTTGGTGGAAAAAACACGTTGCGCACAGCACCCGCAGACATGATCGCAGCGCAACCCTTGGCGTCAAACTTCTCCATCCGCGCCGCAACCACAGGAACGCCCAAGGCCAAGCCCGGCATCAAAACGTCAAACAACCCGCCAATCCACGCCCAATCTGCAGGGGTCCACAGACAATCGCCTGGCTGGCCTAAATGGTCATGGCTAAGGGAAACACCCGCCAAATGACCGCCCAAGACACCATGCCCATGCAACGCCCCCTTAGGGCTGCCCGTGGTGCCACTGGTGTAGATCAGAACGCCAGCGGTATCCGTTTCAACCGCCGTCATTTCAACCACACCACCCGTGATCCCAGCGGTATCTGCCCTCCAAGGTTCGGCCAGATCGCCCAGCAATCCAGCGCCTTCATCATCCGTCAGAACGATCTCAATACCCGCATCTCCAACACGCGATTGCAAGGCATCATACTTGAACAATTTAAACAAAGGCACTGATATTGCACCAATTTTCCAGATCGCGATATGGGCGGCAGCACACCATGGGCTTTGGCTAAGCAACACACCAACACGGTCACCTACCTGCACACGCGCCATCAAAGCTCGTGCCAAACCATCGGCCATTTCAGTCAATGCGCCATAGGTAATGTCACGCCTAGTTTGCCCAGTCAGATCAACAATCGCCAATTGCCCGGCCGGATGGGTCAAACACTGCGCCGCCATATTCTGATCTGAGCTGGGCATGGGTTACGCCATCGCTCCCATCATCTCGCGACCGATCAACATACGGCGGATTTCTGAGGTGCCTGCTCCAATTTCCATCAACTTAGCATCGCGGAAGATACGGCCAACCGGATTGTCGGATAGATAGCCTGCACCACCCATCGCCTGCACCGCCTGATGCGCCTGCACCATCGCCTGCTCTGACGCATACAAACAACATGCCGCAGCATCCTGACGGGTCACGTCACCACGATCACAGGCCTTAGCGACCTCATACACATAGGCACGGGCAGAATTCATCGCCGTGTACATATCCGCCATCTTGCCCTGCATCAGTTGAAAGGAACCAATCGGCTGACCAAACTGCTTACGCTCTGCCATATAAGGCATGATTTCGTCCAAACAGGCGGCCATGATGCCGGTGCCAATACCCGCCAAAACAACGCGTTCATAATCCAAACCAGACATAAGGACCGCAACGCCGCGCCCCTCTTCGCCAAGGACGTTCTCAAACGGCACCTGAACTTCGTCAAAGATAAGTTCGGCCGTGTTCGATCCGCGCATGCCCAGTTTATCGAAATGTGGGGATGTGCTGAAACCAACCATCGACTTTTCAATGATGAATGCTGTCATGCCTTTTGATCCAGCATCCGGATCGGTTTTGGCATATACCACCAATGTATCAGCATCAGGGCCGTTGGTGATCCAATATTTGTTGCCACTCAAGCGGTAATGATCATTGCGCTTTTCAGCGCGCAATGTCATCGAAACCACGTCAGAACCTGCACCCGCTTCTGACATGGCCAAGGCACCCACATGTTCACCAGAAATTAGACCGGGCAGATACTTTGCCTTCTGCTCAGGCGTGCCATTCAGCTTGATCTGGTTCACACACAGGTTCGAATGCGCCCCGTAAGACAAAGAAACAGAGGCGGAGGCACGCGCAATTTCCTCAACCGCTACAGTATGCGCCAGGTAAGACATGCCAGAACCGCCAAATTCCTCGCCTACAGTAATACCCAACAGGCCCAATTCGCCCATTTCAGTCCATAACTCAGGAGGAAACGCGTTAGAGCGGTCAATTTCCGCCGCCATCGGCTTTACCCGCTCTTGCGCCCACCGGTGGACCATTTCGCGCAGCGCATTCACATCCTCACCCAAATCAAATTTCATCGTGGCATTGAACATGGAAACATCCCCTCAAATTGCAGCAGCAAAGTTTATTGAACACTTGTTCATTACTTAAGCGCAATCAAAGAGAGCGGTCAATAGCACACAACATCAGGGCACCTGCCGGAACAGATGCCCCATGCGCACAATAATGTATGGAATGCGCCGTAAGGCGCTCCTTTGGATCAGCTTTGTGCTTGATACACCGCCGACACCTCGGCCCGAATAATCCGCGCGATCAGTTCACAGTCCTCAATGGAAAAGGTCAGCGGCACGCGCATATCCACCACACCGCGCAAAATACGGTCAGAAGCTGGCATTTGCACAGGGTTTGCATATTTCCAGCTGTCATAACGGCTGGTGAACGCCACAGGTTCCGCCGCGCCAAACCATTTCAATTCTACACCGCGTTTCAAACAACGGGCTACAACCTCAACCACTGCATCCTCAGACCAATCCAGCAACAGGAACTGAATTGAGGAACCAACAATGACTTCTTGGGGCGCACGTTCAACAACACTCAGCCCCGGAATGTCACGAAACCCAGCCTCAAGCGCATAGTAACGATCGTTCCAACGCTGGCACTGCGTTGCCAAATCCGCAATCTGTGGGCGTAAAATTGCAGCCCGCAAGTTGTCCATCCGCCCCGAGATGTTGGGCGTTTCGTATTTGATATCCGCAAAAACCTCGACATCAGGGGCAGCCAGATGCCGTTCAAACAGCATATAAGACCCCGACATCATAATCGATTTCGCCGCCAATTCAGGATCATCGGTGACCAAAAAGCCGCCCTCACCTGAATTTACATGTTTATAGGTCTGACAAGAATAACAGCCAATGGCGCCAGCACGCCCAGAGGGCACCCCGTTCCACGACGCCCCCATTGTATGCGCGCAGTCCTCAACAACCTTCACGCCCGCCGCATCACACATCGCCATCAAACGATCCATGTCACAGATATGCCCACGCATGTGGCTTAAAAGCAGAACATTGGCTTGATCCAGCTTGGCCTCAAGATCATCCAGATCAATTGTCAGTCCCTCAGTCACGCCTACAAAAACAGGCTGCGCACCAACTGCTGCAATCGCACCCGGAACAGGAGCCAAGGTAAAGGCGTTCGACAATACCTTATCGCCGTGCCCCACGCCCAAAGCGCGCAAAGCGGTCGCCATCGCATAACCACCAGACGCAACAGCAAGGCAATATTTTGCCCCCACGTATTGCGCATACTCCTGCTCCAGCAGCGCCGTTTCGGACAATTCGCCGGCTGCTGTATTGTAACGGTGCAAACGGCCATGACTCATAACCGCCAATGCCGCCTCGATACCAGCTTCGGGGATGGATTCTTGTTGGGTAAAACTACCAGTGAAATTCTCTGTCATAGGGGTGTTGTGCTGACACGAGTGCTGCGCGTCAAGACGCACAACACAGATTTACAAACCCCAAAACAACTCCTTCACCCCAACAAATTGGTCACAATGTCTGGCAGGTCTTTATAATGGTCCAACAATGCCTCGGGCTCCAATGCTGCCATATCGCCACCCGCAGGGCCAAAAGTGACCAAGACACACGGTACACCAGCGTTGCGCGCAGTTTTGCGGTCCGTATCCGTATCCCCAATCAGACAGGTCATCGCAGGATCCCCCCCCGCACGGCGCGCCGCCTCAAACAAATGTTCAGGGTTAGGTTTACGCATAGGCAGCGTATCCGCGCCCACCATCGAAGCAAACGCATCGCGCACACCAAGGCGGCGTAACAACTCCTCTGCCAACCCTTCGGGCTTGTTCGTGGCAATACCAACGCCATAGCCCAGCGTTTTCAGGGCCTCAACAGCATCCATCGCGCCGTCATACATAACAGTGCGGCTGTCGATGTCTTTGGCATAAGCTTCCAACAGCACGGGATAATAGTGATCCAAAACATCCGCGTCATTGGCACGTTCCAAACGCTGCAGCCCCAGCGACAACATCGCCCGCCCCCCGCGCAGCGCCGTGCCTGCATCTGATAAAGGGTCCAACATATCGCCAACGCCCATGTCACGAAAACAAACATTGGCGGCCTCAATCAAATCACCGCTGGTGTCGGCCAATGTGCCGTCCAAATCAAAAATTACTGTCTTCATAGCCTGCGCCCCTTTGATGGTTTCGGCGGTCAACCGCTTGCGAGTGTTGCAACCCGCAATTTCAATTGATGCCCAAATACCTTGTGCCTTTGGTACAAATGGATAAAACGGGCACGAATAGAACAAAAGAGATTTCGCATGAGTGTTGCTTTAATTATTCTGGGTGCCGGCAAGGGCACACGGATGAATTCTGATTTACCAAAAGTACTTCACCCCATCGCAGGTGCACCGATGTTGGTCCACGCGATGCGCGCAGGCGCAACACTTGATCCGACCCACACCGTTATTATTGCGGGCCACGGCGCAGAAGTCGTGACCAAAGCGGCCCAAGCCTATGACCCAGAAGCCAAGGTCGTTTTGCAAACCGAACAGCTTGGCACCGGCCACGCCGTGTCCCAAGCCGCTGATGCGTTGGCAGGTTTTGAGGGCAAGGTGATCGTGCTGTATGGCGACACGCCGTTCGTGAAGCCCGAAACCTTGCAGGCTATGTTAGATGCCAAAGCGGATGTTGTTGTCCTTGGCTTTGAACCACAAGACGCTGGCCGATATGGCCGCCTTGTGACCGACGGCTCATCCCTAGAACGCATAGTTGAATTTAAAGATGCATCACCTGAAGAACGTGAAATAAATCTATGTAATAGCGGCGTTATTTGCTGCAATGGTCCGATTTTATTTGACTTACTAAGCCAAGTAACAAACGACAACGCATCTGGTGAATACTACCTTACAGACGTGATTGGTCTTGCCCGCAATGCAGGCCATTCAGCAACCGTTGTTACCTGCTCAGAGGGCGAAACCCTCGGCGTTAACTCACGCGCAGAACTTGCATCCGCTGATGCAATGTATCAGGCCGCTGCCCGCCTCAAATTGATGGAGGATGGTGTAACGCTCGTTGCACCAGACACCGTGTACCTTTCGTTGGACACCATCATCGGACGGGACACAATCATCGAACCCAATGTGGTCTTTGGTCCTGACGTGACAGTCGAGTCCGGCACAACCATCCGCGCATTTTCACACCTTGAGGGCTGCCATGTCTCACGCGGCAGTGTTGTGGGGCCATATGCCCGCCTGCGTCCGGGTGCTGAATTGTCCGAAAACGTGCGCATCGGCAACTTTGTCGAAGTTAAAAACGCAACCATCGCTGAAGGGGCCAAGGTGAACCACCTGTCCTACATCGGCGATGCCTCAATCGGTGAGCGCAGCAATATCGGCGCAGGCACAATCACCTGCAACTATGATGGCGTCCTAAAGCACCGCACCGAAATTGGGGCCGATGTGTTTATCGGGTCCAACACAATGCTGGTTGCACCCGTCACCGTTGGCAATCGCGCGATGACAGGCAGCGGGTCAGTGATTACCTCAGACGTCGATTCCGAGGCCTTGGCCATCGGTCGCGCACGCCAAGTGTCGAAACCGGGCATGGCACAAAAATTGTTCGATATGTTACAGGCCAAGAAGGCCAAACTTAAAGGGAGCAACTAAAATGTGTGGTATTGTAGGGGTCCTTGGGACCAATGAAGTTGCACCAATCCTCGTTGAAGCGCTCAAACGCTTGGAATATCGCGGCTATGACAGCGCAGGTATCGCGACGATAAACGATGGCACCTTGGACCGCCGCCGCGCTATCGGCAAACTGGTGAACCTTGGGGACCGTTTGGTCCATGCACCACTCGCAGGTAAGTCTGGCATTGGCCACACCCGCTGGGCGACACACGGCGCACCGAACGAGAACAACGCGCACCCGCACAAGTCTGGCAAGGTTGCCGTTGTGCACAATGGTATCATCGAAAACTTCCGTGAATTGCGCGAAGAACTCGCAACACACGGCCTTGAGTTCACAACTGATACGGATACTGAAACCGTCGCCATGTTGACGGATTACTTTGTTTCTCAAGGTGCTACACCAATCGAAGCAGTCAACAAAACACTCGCAAAACTTGACGGCGCATTCGCCCTTGCCTTCTTATTTGACGGCGAACAGGACCTTATGATCGCAGCGCGCAAGGGTTCTCCTCTCGCAATCGGTCACGGTGACGGCGAAATGTACATTGGATCAGACGCCATCGCACTTGCGCCAATGACCAACCGCGTCACCTACCTTGAAGAAGGTGATTGCGCTGTCCTAACACGCACCAGCCTAGAAATTCGTGACCAAAATGGCGAGTTGAAAAATCGCGCAGTCAAAACCATCGAAATTGATAGCTCACGCGTCGATAAGGCGGGTTATAAGCACTTTATGGCCAAGGAAATTGCCGAACAGCCAACTGTTCTTGGCAATACGCTGTCACATTACGTAAGCTCAGAAGGCGAAATTAACCTGCCAGAGCCGGGTATCGACTTTACAAAAATCGAACGTCTGACAATGGTTGCCTGTGGCACCGCCTACTACGCCTGTATGACTGCCAAATACTGGTTCGAACAGATCGCACGCATCCCTGTTGAAATCGATGTGGCATCAGAATTACGCTACCGCGAGCCTCCAATCACCAAAGGCACAGTTGCCCTATTCGTCAGCCAGTCTGGCGAGACAGCAGATACGCTTGCCGCCCTGCGCTACTGCGAAGGCAAAGCAGACAAGATATTGTCGGTCGTTAACGTTCCCGAAAGTTCAATCGCCCGTGAGAGCGATCTGGCCCTGCCTATTTTTGCGGGTGTTGAAGTTGGCGTTGCATCGACCAAAGCCTTCACATGTCAATTGACGGTGCTGCTTTCTCTGGCCCTAAAGGCGGCATCTGATCGCGGTGAAATCACGCCAGAACAGCTCGCAGATCACGTCGCTTCAATGCGCAATGTACCGGCATTGATCAACGCAGCTATCGATCAAGACGCACAAATGCAAAGTGCTGCACGCAAGATTTCTGAGGCACGCGATGTTCTATTCTTGGGTCGTGGCGTTATGTATCCACTAGCCCACGAAGGTGCGTTAAAACTAAAAGAAATCAGCTACATACACGCCGAAGCTTATGCGTCTGGCGAACTAAAACACGGACCAATTGCACTGGTAGACAAGCATGTTCCAGTCGTTGTGATGGCACCGCGCGATCCTTTGTTTGATAAGAGTGTCTCGAACATGCAAGAGGTTATGGCCCGCAAAGGTAAGGTCGTTTTGATCTCTGATGCCCAAGGGCTCAAGGAAGCGGGCGAAGGCACATGGGCAACCGTTGAGATGCCAACGGTGCCAGACGTTGTCGCCCCAATCGTTTACGCGGTTCCTGCACAATTGTTGGCCTACCACACCGCCCTTGCCAAAGGCACAGACGTGGATCAACCACGTAATCTGGCCAAATCCGTTACGGTAGAGTAAAGGGCGTTTAGCTCACTCGGCCTGCCATGAAATTGGCGGGCCACATACATCACGTTGGATGGCTTACCAACGCATATACTGGATACATCCGACATGAACCTCGAGGACGCACTTGCGCAACTCAACGAACACCAAGACCCCGCAAAAGCTGAAAGCTCTGCGGCCTACCATAAGGCACCCCGCCCCTATCTTGGTGTTGCCAATCCGATCATCAATGATCTGACCAAAGAGTGGCGCACACAGATGGACGTGGAACAGCGCGTCGATCTGGCTGACGCCCTATGGGAAACCGATATCTTTGAGGCACGCATCGCTGCAGCCAAGTTGCTGACCCAAGCGCGCATCAAAGAAGATGATGACGTCTGGGGCCTGATCGCATCATGGGTGGATGAGTTTGATAGCCTTGCGATTGCCGATTACGCCTGTATGGCGGGTCAAAAGCGCGTTGTTGCCGACCCATCCCGTATCGATCATGTTGAGGCATGGGTCACGTCGGAACATATGTGGACGCGCCGTGCGGCCCTGATGATCACCTTGCCTTGGACCAAACAAAACCACCCAAAAGAACAGGACATGGCAATCCGCCAACGCGTCTTGGGTTGGGCTGCAACGCTTGTTCCAGATCGTGCATGGTTTGTTCAAAAGGCAATCGCAGGCTGGTTGCTAGAGCTGTCCAAACACGATCCAGAAACCGTTGCTGCGTTCCTAGAGGAACATGGCGCTGCGATGAAACCATTCGCCGCCAAAGAAGCTGCAAAGCTGCTTAAGTAACAAATCAAACCAGTCGCCCCATGCGCGGCGGCTGGTTTACCCCGTCACCTCGACTGACACCAGATCAGTCAGCGGTGCACCCAACGCCTGAAATGCTTGCAAAGACATGCGGCTACCGGCCGTTGCTTCGCCCACAATCGGGACCAACAATACTCTTACTGTTTTGCCATTATAGGCCACGCTGCCAGTTTGCTGCGCTTTAACCAAAGGGGTCTTTAACCACAGACCCGTTTCAGCAGGAGTTCCAAGGGACGCAACGGTGACCCCAAGCGCCCCGGTTTGCACAGCAACAGGTTGCGCGACCATCGGTGTACCCTCTGGACGCGCAATTGGGCGCAGCTCACTGGTTGCAACGCCTAACGGACCGTCAATCACAGCGTCCGGTATGGCATTTCCTGCACCAGTTCCACCAAGGTTAAGGTTTGCACATCCGGCCAAACTGGCCCCGACAGCGGTCATCACGATAATATGTTTCATAATCATACAGTAGCTTGCGTGCGCATCGGCTTCAATCACCCTTTCCCTCTTGCCCTGCCATAGGCGCATCCCTACCTATATACGTATGAATGCATCTCTTATTGACCCCTTCGCACGCGCCATCAATTACCTGCGCGTTTCCGTGACGGATCGCTGCGACTTTCGCTGCGTCTACTGCATGTCAGAAAACATGACTTTCCTGCCCAAAAAGGAACTGCTGACGTTAGAAGAATTGGACCGTATGTGTTCCACCTTTATCGGTTTGGGTGTTGAGAAACTGCGCATTACGGGCGGTGAACCTTTGGTGCGCAAAGGGATCATGACCTTCTTTGATGGTATGACCCGCCACCTAGAAGCTGGAACGCTCAAGGAATTGACGCTGACCACCAATGGCAGCCAACTTGAAAAATACGCCGATGATCTGTTTGCCGCAGGTGTGCGCCGCGTGAACATCTCCCTCGATACATTGGACGAGAAGAAATTCGCAGACATCACCCGCTGGGGCCGCCTGCCCCAAGTGCTGCGCGGCGTCGATGCCGCCCTCAAGGCTGGGCTAAAGGTCAAGATCAACGCGGTGGCCCTAAAAGGCTTTAACGAACCCGAACTGCCGCAAATCACTGAGTGGTGTGCAGAACTGGGCATGGACCTGACGTGGATCGAAGTTATGCCAATGGGTGACATCGGGAACGAGGATCGCCTAAGCCAATATTGGTCCCTCAAGGATGTTCAGGCAAAATACAGCGAACATTACACCGTGACAGAACTGGCCGAACGCACAGGCGGCCCTGCTCGTTACGTACGCCTTGAGGAAACAGGGCAAAAGATCGGGTTCATCACCCCACTCAGCCACAATTTCTGCGAAAGCTGCAACCGCGTGCGCCTGACCTGTACCGGCGAAATCTATCTGTGCTTGGGCCAAGAAGACATGGCAGACCTGCGCGCCCCCTTGCGCGCCCATCCAGATGACAATGGGCCACTAGAGGACGCCATCCGCGCCTCAATCGCGATGAAGCCAAAAGGGCATGATTTCGATTACTCACGCCAACAACTAGACGGTCAAATGCCACGACACATGAGCCATACTGGCGGGTGAATTGAGGGCTGGGTTATGTCGGAAATTAATTAAAAACGAGTTTGATCAGCAAGAGCACGTTCGAATTCGTTTTTCAGCCAAACCTCAACATCCTCATACGATCGCAGCACTTGCTTTACATTTAACTTATCAACCACTCGCACCTTACCGTCTATTTCCATATAATGGATTGAGTTTAGTTCATCTGTACCTTTTCCCCCTTCGGTACCAACGCCAATAATAAATACGTCATTGTCGATGCCCTCCGGAAACTCATAGGTATTAGCGTCGCTGATATCAAAAGTAGAACAACCAAGTGGAATTTCTTCTGGATCTTCATAGGTATTTAACAACCCATAAATTGCGAATTTTAAAGATCCAATTCTCAAACCGTTACACAAGCTATATAGTCTACTAATGTACTCAGATTTTACAGGTTTTGCGAAATCGACAACCAGCTGTAATCTTCTTCCTTCTAAAGGAGCGTTTATCTTTATTTCATACGCCATAGGAGCAATATCAACACGCCGAATGGCTCTCCAACCCGAGATATCTGTTTCAAGATCATCCCATCGACCCAGCTCTAATAGGGTTTGAATTTCATTTGTTGTTTTGGGCATTTAAGTGAACATGCCTAAGACATATCCACTCCAACTTTTAATCCCCATCACCCCGCAGGCATCCGTTCTTCAACAATGCCTGACCACCAGCTGCATCCAGCCGGAATAGCAGCGTCATCAAAGTTGTATTCTGGGTGGTGCACCGATGCGGTGTCGCCATTTCCAACCAAGATGTAGGCCCCTGGGCGTTCCTCAAGCAGATAGGCAAAGTCTTCGCCGCCCATCACCAATGGCGCATCTGCACATGATCCTGAAATCTTCGTGGCCACGGAGGCTGCAAATTCGGTTTGTTCTGGGTGGTTCACCATGCAGGGATAGCCAAGGTAATATTTCACTTCTGCCTTTGCCCCGAATGTTTCGGACACGGATTTGGCGATGGCGGTCAGGCGTTGTTCGGCCAAGGCACGCATGTCCTTGGACATGGTGCGTACGGTCCCTTTCATGTGCGTGCGCTGCGCGATCACGTTAAACGCCTTGGATGAGCTTTCGATCGAAGTGACAGAAACCACCAATTGATCCACAGGATCGGCATTGCGGCTAGAAATTGATTGCAGCGCACTCACCGTGTGTGCCGCAACGACGATGCTGTCCACGGTTTCATGGGGCTTGGCCGCGTGGCCGCCTTTGCCCTCTACGATGATCTCAAACTGATCGGTCGCTGCGAAAAACGGGCCGGATCGGATGGCAAAATCCCCCACAGGCATCCCCGGCCAGTTGTGCATGCCATAGACCTCTTGGATGTTCCAACGGTCCATCATGCCATCATCACACATCTCTTTGCCGCCACCGCCGCCTTCTTCTGCGGGTTGGAAAATGACCACTGTGGTGCCGTCAAAATTGCGGGTCTCGCAAAGATATTGCGCAGCGCCCAACAACATGGCGGTGTGACCGTCATGGCCACAAGCATGCATCGCGTTGTCGGTCTTTGATGCGTACTCAAGCCCTGTTTGTTCATGGATTGGCAGTGCATCCATATCTGCGCGCAGGCCAATCACTTTGCCAGAGGCGGTTGAGTTGCCCTTGATCACACCCACAACACCCGTGCGCCCGATACCTTCAACCACTTCGTCACATCCAAAGGCACGCAATTTCTCAGCGACCAAGGCGCTGGTGCGGTGTGTTTCAAACAAGATTTCAGGGTTTTGATGGATATCGCGACGCCATGCAGTGATGTCGTCGTGCAATTCGGCAAATCTGTTTTTTACGGGCATGTGGGTCTTCCTTATGAAGTCTGATAGGGCGTCCGCGAAAGGCGTTAAGTGGTCAAGGGCATGCGACGTTCAACCATCTCAGCGTACCAACTGCATCCTGCAGGGATCGCGTCGTCGTTAAAGTTATATTCTGGGTGATGGACGGTTGCCCCGTCCCCGTTGCCTACCATGATATATGCACCTGGGCGCTCTTCCAACATATAGGCAAAGTCTTCGGCGGCCATAATTGGCGGTGTGTTGCTGTCCACCGATCCTGCAACCGCGAGGGCCGCATCGCTGGCATAATCTGTGTTGGCGTCTGTGTTCACGGTCACAGGGTAGCCGCGTTTGTACTCCAATTCGGCCACGCAATCATGGGCCTGCGCCGTGAGGTTCACAATCTGGGTGATCTTTTCCTCAACGATGTCGCGTACCTTTGGATCAAGGGTACGCACGGTGCCGTTCATTTTCACCACTTGCGGGATGATGTTATGCGCCTCTGTGTCAGAATGCAGGGAACAGACGGACACTACCACGTTCTCAAGCGGATCAATCACGCGCGATGCCACGGATTGCAACGCTAGGATGACATGGGCCGAAGCCACGTTTGGATCAACCGCCTCATGTGGGGCCGCAGCATGGCCACCACGTCCTGTGATTGTCAGGTAAAACTCATCCGCAGCCGCCAACAATGGGCCAGAGCGGATCGCAAATTCACCCACAGGAAAGAACGGCATATTGTGCATGCCATAGACCTCATCAATGCCCCAACGCTCCATCAGGCCGTCCTTGCACATCTCAAGGCCACCGCCGCCGCCCTCTTCCGCAGGTTGGAAGATCATCACCGCTGTTCCGTCAAAATTGCGGGTCTCTGCCAAATACTGCGCAGCGCCCAGCAACATCGCCGTATGACCGTCATGGCCACAGGCATGCATCTTGCCGGGGATCGTGCTGGCGTATTCCAGCCCCGTTTGTTCATGGATCGGCAGCGCATCCATGTCAGCGCGCAGGCCAATCACCCGACCTGAAGTATCGGTGCGACCCTTGATAACAGCCACAACACCCGTCTGACCGATTCCGGTAGTGATGTCGGTTATGCCGAATTCACGCAGGCGTTCTTCGACGAATTTAGCAGTATTATGCACATCAAAGCCCAATTCAGGGTGCATGTGCAAATGACGGCGCCATCCTGTGATTTCAGCGTGGGTTTCGGCAAATCTGTTTTTAATCGGCATGTGGTCACCTTTTAACTATATGGCAGGGCCTAACCGCATTTTGCTGCCATCGCTAAAGCGGCTTAAGCGGAATCTCGTTAGATCATGACCCACATCTTCGCCAGTTGCCAGTGCGGCAAGTATGCGCCCTGCCCCCGGCCCAATGCCAAAACCATGGCCACTGAACCCCGTGCCCAGTGTCAAACCTGGCAAGGCTGCAACGCGGTCCATCACGGGAATGATGTCAGGCATGGTATCAATCATCCCTGCCCATGCTGATTTAAGGCGCACAGTCCCAATATGGGGAAACATTGCCTCAAACCGCGCACATAGGTCGTGGATCTTTTTCGGGTTCGGATCAGGGTTCAACACACGCATCGCCTCAAACGGGCTAACCGCATCAGGGGCCCATTTGCGCGGTGTGCTCCATGCATCAGGAAACCCCTTTGGCGCTGCAGGGCTAAGGCGCACACCAAAAGGATCATGGCGCAATTGCGCAAGGTATTTAGGCAATGAACGAAAAGCGTCAGGACCAACAAACAACTCAATGAACCCGCCAGAGGCAAGGGAATACCCGCCATCCACACGGGGCCGCCACGCCAGATCACGATCGGCAACGCCACCCATTTGCACAACAGGCAACGGGTCAGTTGCCGCCACCGTGGCACGCACGCTCAGTTGGGGGATGGAAACCCCCATATTGCGCAAAAACAATGAAGACCACGCGCCCCCAGCCAAAACAACCTCTGGCGCATTGATCAGGCCCGCTTCGGTTACAACGCCAGTCACACGTCCCGCCGTCATATCCAGCGCACGCACCGCACAGTTTTCAACAATTGTGGCGCCTGCACGTGCAGCGATGCCCGCCAACGCAGGCACAGCAACCCATGGTTCAGCCCGCATATCGCAGGGGGTATGAATACCCCCAACATGATTGCCCCTGATATTTGGCAACAGCTCTGAAACACCCGCCGTCGTCAACATGCGGCTATCAAGGTCATGCGCTTTGGCATGCTCCAACCATTCGCGGTAACCCTGCATCTGCGCCTCAGTATGGGCCAGATAGGTCACACCACCTTGGGTCAGGCCAATATCAACATTGGTTTTGGCCGCCAGTTCACGCCAAATATTTTGCGCTTCAGCCATAATCGGAATTTCATCTGGATCACGCCCCTGCTGGCGGATCCAGCCCCAGTTGCGGCTGGATTGCTCGCCCGCGATACGGCCCTTTTCCAGCAGGACAACGCGCTTACCAGCCTCAGCCAGAAACAGCGCGGTGCACACACCGATGACGCCACCACCAATAACCACAACATCCGCCGCGCTAGGTGGCGGACCTGCATATGTGATTGGAGTAGACAAAGAGATCGGAAACGGAGTCATAAGAAAACCCTAAGCACTGCGGCTATGCCAATTTCTTAAGCAAATCGCGCATGAATTGATGGCCTGCGTTAAACTGGGCCACCTCAATAAACTCATTTGGCTGATGGGCCTGTGCAATATCACCGGGGCCACAGACAACAGCGGAATAACCCGCCGCCTGAAACTGTCCTGCCTCAGTGCCATAACTGACAACATGACTGGCATTATCACCCGTGATAACACGGGCCAATGTTTCAGCTGCCCCATCCGTTTCGGGCAACAACGGCGGCACCGCGAATTTAGGCGTTAGTTTAATATCCGCCTCAGGGTGGATCACCTGCATCGCGGCCTTCACCTCGTTCACCTTGGCAAAATACATTGCATCCAATGCAACGGGATCATCCCCCGGCACGGCGCGGTAGCCCATATTAAAATGGCAATCCTTGGCCGTGATGTTATCGGCCGTGCCACCCTCAATCGTGCCCACGTGCCACGTGGTATAGGGTGGATCGAACATCGCAGCCATTGGTGCAGGCGTCGCGGCCGCATTGGCCTCGTTCTGTTCATTCGCCCACTGGATCAGGCGCGCCGCTTCATGGATCGCGCTTACCCCTTGGTAATAGATCGACGAATGTACCTCGAACCCAATCATATGGGTCATATAAGCGTTGCCACCCTTATGGCCGGTCACGGCTTTCATCATGGATGGTTCGCCCACAATGACAACATCGCCCTTGGGCAGCACGCCTTGCATCGCCTCAATCATCGGCGGCGCACCGGTACAGCCAACTTCCTCGTCAAAGCTAAGCGCGATCTGAAGGGGGCGTGAAATATCAGCGTAATGCGCCTCGACCAAGGCCCAGATTGCCAATGCGTCAAAGCCCTTCATGTCACAGGTGCCACGACCATAGTACTTGCCGTCTTTCTCAACTACTTCCCACGGGTCCGTGTCCCACGGTTGACCGTCAACAGGCACAACATCGGTGTGCCCAGACAGCACAACAGCGCCCTCCACATCAGGGCCAACATGGGCAAACAACGCCGCCTTGTGGGGCTGATCAGGATCGGGCCAAACATGCGAGGTGATACCATGCGAGGTCAGATAGGTCTCAACCCACTCGATCAACGGCAGGTTGCTGTCACGGCTGACCGTCGGAAAGGCGATCAACTTGGTCATCAATTCGAGCGGGGTTAGACGCTGGGCCATACGGCACTCCTGCTAAGTTTAGTCATCGGTTTAATGTATCGCTTCGCCGAAGAGTATAAGAGTACAATCCTCATCCGCGACATGAAATTCGCGGTGGCCGTAGGCTTGGTCAAATGGTGCTCTGACTCTTCCATCGGGTAGATTGGCCAATTCTGGCTGCATCGTTTCGTACATCTTATCAAGGTCAGTGACATCAATGTAAAATGATACTTGGCGTTCAGGATGGGTGAGATCGACATCCGCGTCTCCCTTCACCAAGCGCACTGAGACAGTGTCACGAGATAGGTATGCGTAGTTGTCCAACCTTGCCCCAACTGAGAAACCCAGAACATCGCGGTAAAAGTCAATTTGCTTTGTCAAAGACGTACAGGGCACGAAGGGTGTGATTTGCGTCAGTGGCATGGAACGTGCTCAATACCCACTGTCTGTCACCAACACCTTATGGCCCGGCCCAACTTCGCGATACACCGATGGTTCGGCCACATAGGTCGCTGTGTGGATGGGTGACGGGATGGGTTTAAAGTTTAAATCCTTCTCATCCTTACGTTTGCGCGGATCAGCGATAGGCACCGCCTTCATCAAAGCTTGCGTGTATGGATGCTGCGGGTTTTCAAATACGGCAGAGCGTGGTCCCATTTCAACAATACGGCCCAAATACATAACACCCACATTGTGGCTGACGCGCTCAACAACGGCCATGTCGTGTGAGATGAACAAGAACGACAGGTCCAGTTCGGCCTGCAATTCCATCATCAGATTCAACACTTGGGCCTGCACGGACACATCCAGCGCAGACACGGCTTCATCGGCAATGATAAGTTTCGGGTTCAATGCCAAAGCGCGCGCAATCGCGACCCTCTGACGTTGGCCACCTGACAATTCATGCGGGTAGCGGCGCATGAAACTGCGCGGCAGCTCAACACGATCAAACAGCATCTCAACGCGGTCTTGCAGTGCTTTGCCCTTCAACGTGCCAAAGTTATGCATGGGTTCGGCGACCTGATCCGACAACTGCATCTGCGGGTTCAGCGATGCAAAGGGATCTTGGAAAATCATCTGCATATCAAGGCGCGCATTACGCAAGCCATTGGTATCTAGTGCCATAATGTCTTGGCCACCAAGGCGCACTGCACCCGTTTGTGGATCAACAAGGCGCAGGATCGAACGACCGGCGGTGGATTTACCACAGCCAGATTCTCCAACCAAACTTAGGGTCTGACCCTTGTTGATGGTAAACGACAAGTCCTCAACCGCGTGAACATTGGCGACAGTGCGGCGGAAAAATCCGCCTTTGACGGGAAAACGAGTGGTGAGGTTCTCAACCTCTAGCAAGACTTCATCACTGCCTTTGATAGGTTCAATCGCGCCCTGATCACGGCCCATCAGAACCATCGGTTCTGGGTATTCTTTGCCCGTCATTTCGCCCAATTTGGGAACAGCGGCCAACAAGGCCTTGGTATAAGGATGCTGCGGGTTTTCAAATATTTCCTCGACAGTACCCTCTTCCACCTTTTCACCGCGAAACATGACCACAACACGGTCGGCCATCTGGGCAACCACGGCCATATCATGGGTGATGAACATCACGGCTGTGCCGGTTTCGCGCTTCAAACGATCCATCAGGGCCAAAATTTCAGCCTGAATGGTCACATCCAAAGCCGTTGTTGGCTCATCTGCGATCAACAGGCGTGGCTCACAGGCCAGCGCCATCGCGATCACAACACGTTGGCGCATACCGCCTGACAACTCGTGGGGATATTGTTTCAAACGACGCTCTGGTTCTGGAATACGCACTTCGCGCATCAGCTCCAGCGCTTTCTCAGAGGCCTCAATCTTGGACAGACCTTTGTGCAGGCGCAAACCTTCGGTCAATTGACGCTCAACCGTAAAAACGGGGTTCAGTGCCGTCATCGGCTCCTGAAAGATCATGCCAATCTCATTGCCACGGATCGAACGCATTAGATTCGGTTCAGTCTGAGCCAGATCAATTTGATCTTCGTCTTTTCGATTAAATAATAGGCGTCCGCCGGTAATTTCACCGCCACCAAACTCAACCAAGCGCATCAAAGACAGCGAAGAAACCGACTTACCTGAACCAGATTCGCCGACAACACAGACCGTTTCGCCAGAATTGATATCAAAGGAAACATCCGAAACTCCAACGACTGGGCCGTCTTTTGTTTGGAATTCGACCCGCAAACCATGGATTTCAGCAATAGGTGTCCCAATTGTCGACGTGTTCTCGTAATCTAGCATATCGTCCCCCAGAGCGCCCGAATTGACGAGCATCTTGAAAGGCTACGTGTAACGCTTAGCAGGTGTCAAATAGATGCAGACCGCTGACACAAAATTAAACCGAGGCTAGAACTAATTTTCCCTTACGTCTTAGATAACGAAGCTTGCAATTTTGTCAGAACCTGTTTCGATAGCGTTCAATGGCTTGTTGGGGACAAGCGAAGGCTGCCGAAAAACTCTGCATTCTGGCTGAGTTAGACTGCTTACTTCGTTTTGTTTCTTTCAATTCATCCCAAATACCTCAGGCCCAACGTTGGTGATCTGCGGAATAATCGACACACATGTGTGTCCAACATGGAGTACAATATGAAACTTAAAACCCTTTTGCTTGGGGCCATCGCATCTACGGCGTTTGCACCCTTTGCACTGGCTGACGGTCACGAAGGTGAACGTGGTCGCGACGGCGAAGTCAAAGTCATCTACTGGCAGGCTCCGTCAATCTTGAACCCATATCTTTCCGGCGGAACCAAAGACATTGAGTCCTCTTCGCTTGTGATCGAGCCGATGGCGCGTCACGACCAAGACGGCAACCTTGTTCCTTACCTAACAGAGGAAGTTCCGACTGTTGCAAACGGCGGCGTGTCCGAGGACCTAACATCCATCACCTGGAAGCTAAAAGAAGGCCTTCTATGGTCTGACGGCTCACTAGTGACCTCAGCTGACCTTGTGTTCACAGCACAATATTGCATGGATCCTGAAGGCGGCTGTGCGCAGTTGGCTAAATTCGATGGCGTAACAAGCGTGGAAGCAATCGATGCTTTGACAACAAAAGTTACGTTCGATCAAGCAAAGCCAAACCCATACGGCCCGTTTGTTGGCGGCCAGTCCCCAATCATCCAAGCTGCACAGTTTGCTGATTGCTTGGGCGCACGCGCTCCGGAATGTACAGAAGCCAACTTTGGTCCAATCGGTACAGGCCCATTCGCTGTCACAGATTTCAAACCGAATGACGTGATTTCAATGGTTGCCAACGAAAACTACCGTACAGCAGGCAAGCCTGCGTTTGCGTCACTGACATTCAAAGGTGGCGGTTCTGCCGAAGCCTCTGGTCGTGCAGTTATGGAAACTGGCGAATTTGACTACGCATGGAACCTACAATTGGCACCAGACGTCATCCAAAAAATGGCCGGCGGCGGCAAAGGTGTTCCAGTTTCCGCATTCGGCGCACTTGTTGAGCGTTTGGAAATGAACTTGACGAACCCGTCTCCTGATCTTCCAGCAGAGACACGTTCAACAGTTGCAGAACCACACCCGTTCTTGTCAGACATCGCAGTTCGCGAAGCACTCTCAATGGCAATCAACCGCCAAGAGCTTGTTGATGTAGGTTATGGCGACGCAGGTCGTCCAACATGTAACCTTGTTCCAGCGCCTGCTTTGTACGCGTCTGACAACACTGGCTGCTTGACCCAAGACATCGATGGCGCAAACGCCATGCTAGATGCAGCTGGTTGGGCCATGGGCGCTGACGGCGTTCGCGCTAAAGACGGTGTGCGTTTGTCAATCTTGTATCAAACATCCACGAACGCAGTTCGTCAGGATTTCCAAGCTTTGATCAAAGATTACTGGAGCCAAATCGGTGTTGAAACTGAACTACGTAACCTAGACGGTTCCGTATTCTTCGGTGGTGACCCAGGTTCTCCTGATACGTTCCAAAAATTCTACGCAGACGTAGAAATGTATGCGAACGTGTTTGACGGTACAGACCCACAATCTTACCTTGCAGCATACCGCTGTGGTGGTGAGCCTAAGCCTTCCAGCCAATGGCAGGGTGAAAACATCAACCGTTTCTGTGATCCAGCATACGACGCTATGATCGACGAGTTGGCCCGTACAGGCGATCTTGAGAAACGTGGTGAGTTGGGCAAAGCAATGAACGACATGCTGACAAAAGACAGCTTCACAATCGTTCCATTGGTTGACCGTGGCCGTGTATCTGCACACTCCAACACTTTGGGCGGCGTTGTTCTTAACGTGTTCGACTCAGAGCTATGGAATGCTGCTGACTGGTACCGTGTTAAGTAAGCTTTGACTAAATAACTTGGGGCGCACTTTCGGGTGCGCCCTATTCTCTTCTAACGACTGACGCACAAAGGCGCCGCTTATGTTGACCTTCACAATCCGTCGCATGCTAACCTCGATCCCGACGCTTTTGTTCATCAGTATCGTAATCTTTGGACTGCTCCAGCTAGCCCCCGGTGACCCAATGGCCCAAGTGCCGCTGACTGTCCCGCCCGAGGTAAAGCAGAAGATGCGCGAGGCCCTTGGCCTTGGCGCACCGGTACACATCCAATACCTCAAATGGCTCAACCAGTTTTTCATCGTGGAACCGCAGTTCCTCATCGACTGGATGACCCGCGACAGTTTCTTGTTTGGCTGGTTGCCAGACACCCAGTTCAGCATGGTCTATGATCCTGAATTGGAAAAGATGGTCCCACAGCAGCGCAACATCAGCTGGCAGACCCGTTCACCGATCATGGACATCGTCATTCAACGCATCCCACAGACACTTTGGGTTGTTGGATTGGCTTATATCGTGGGCATCCTGATCGCCCTGCCCATCGGCATCTATTCCGCCTACCGCCACTATTCGGTCTTTGACCAAGCCGGTACTTTCATCACGATGGTTGGTTTCTCAATCCCGCCATTCTTCACCGGTCCCCTGCTGATCGTGATCTTTTCAGTAACACTTGGCTGGCTGCCCTCGATCTATGACACCACCCACGTGGTCAACGACTGGGCCAGCTTCAAATACCAACTGTCGCAAATGATCCTACCGGTCATGGTGCTTGCCCTGCAAACCACCGCGCAAATCAGCCGTTATATGCGCGCTTCGATGCTCGACAACCTGAACCAAGACTACGTGCGCACCGCACGGGCCAAGGGCCTGAAAGAAGGCGTCGTGGTTATGGTACACGTGCTGCGCAACTCGATGATCCCTGTGATCACCGTTATCGCCCTCGGCGTGCCCTCCATCTTTGGAGGCGCGATCATCACCGAAAACGTGTTTGGCGTAAACGGAATTGGCCAACTGCTGATCACCGCCCTGTTCGCCAACGACATCCCGATGGTCATGACCATCACCTTTATCTTCGCCATTATGATCGTGGTGTTTAACCTGATCGCAGACGTGCTTTACGGCGTACTCGACCCAAGGATCCGCTATGACTGATACAGCAAACGAAATCGATCCATACGCGGCCCTTCAGGACAAAGAACCGGGCAAGCCACCACGCAATCAGTGGCTGGACGTCTGGGACCAGTTCAAAAAGCACAAAGGCGCTGTGTTTGGCGGGGGCTTCCTTATCTTCATCACACTTGCTGTTTTGTTGGGGCCATACCTGTGGACCGTGGACGCGCAAAAGCTGGACATCCGCAACAAGAACGTGCGCCCAATCTGGATCGCGATCTGGGATGGTGGGGCCAAGACCCTATGGCACCGCCCCTTTGGCACAGACAACTTAGGGCGTGACCTGCTTGCGCAAATGATTGCGGGTGGACGCGCCTCAATGGCTGTGGGCTGGACAGCGATGTTGCTTTCGCTTTCAATCGGCACAGGCGTTGGCGTTGCTGCAGGCTATTTCAAACGGCTTGACGGGTTGCTGATGCGCCTGACAGATCTGTTCCTATCACTACCAATTCTGCCGCTGCTATTGGTCGCCGTGACCCTATTCCGCCAACCCCTGCGCGCCAACTTTGGTCCAGAGGGCGGTATGTTCATCCTGATCGTTGTGGTCGTGGGGCTAACCAGCTGGATGCAAACCGCACGGATCGTACGGGGCGAAATCCTAGCACTGAAAGAACGCGAATTCATCCTTGCTGCACGTTCTATCGGAACCACATCAGGGGCCATCATTCGGCGTCACCTGCTGCCAAACGTGATCTCACCGATCATGGTATCTGCAACACTGGGACTGGCGGTCGCGATCATCACCGAAAGCGCATTGTCATTTCTAGGTGTGGGTTTCCCATCCGATTTCCCGACATGGGGTAAAATGCTGGCCGACGCCGTGCCACGGATGGAAGAATACCCAGAGCGCGTCTTGCTGCCAGGCATCGCCATCTCGCTCACCGTGCTCGGGGTGAACTACCTAGGCGACGGATTGCGCGACGCATTGGACCCCCGCATTCGGGGACGGTAAATGGTAGGGCGGGGTTCACCCCGCCTTTCTTAACTTCATGGATCGCCAATCAAATTTCAACTTGAAACCAAAACTTCGCCGCAGTTTTTGGAGCAATAAATGATTATTTTTCCGACAGATAAATTAGTACCTCTCAAGGCCAACCTCTTTGAAAGCCACCTTAAAACACAGCCGAACCTAGAGATTCATTTTGAGACCTTCACTGTTGATGAGGAGTTCGAAGGCAACGTGATCCCCCACCTTTTTGATGCTCCTATTCGTGCAGAGTTTTTTCATCTTCCTTCTGCCAACGTACGCGATCTACAGGGCCAAATATTTGATTTCCCGTTAAACCCAAATGAAGGTTTCATTGACGCTTCCATTTACTTTCGGGGTGCTCATAACCCCATCGACATCTCTAGAATTGAGTTTGGAGTTTTGTCTCAAAACCATGTGCCTATGAGAGTGACCAGTCGTTGGATTATGACCTTTGAGGGCGCTGCGTCCAACGATTTCGATTTTGATTTCACTGTCTCTGTACAAGCATGATCGCCTACATCACAGTCGGTGCCGATAACATCTCGCTCGCAAAGCGGTTCTACTCGGCCTTCCTCCCTGCCCTCAATTACGGGCTGAAAGAGGGACCCGAGGGCCTCAGCTATGCCCTGCCCGTCCCAACAGGTCAGCGCCCCACCCTGCCAGACTTCTACGTCAAACCCACCTTCAATGGGCAACCCGCGACAGCAGGCAACGGCGCGATGACTGCGTTCGAGGCACAGAATCAAAGCCAAGTACGTGACCTTCACGCAGCCGCCATAAAAGCAGGCGGCACAGACGAGGGACAACCGGGGTTTCGCGCCGATTACGGCGCTGATTTCTACGTGGGTTATCTACGCGATCCCCAAGGCAACAAGATCGCATTGTTCTCATGCAATCCAAATGAACCCAGCCGCGACGACTGACACCGTCTATAAAGCTTGCGTAAGCACGATCTTCAACGCCCCTGCTCCCTCAACGATCTCTAACAAGCGGTCGATATTGGGATGTGCGCCCGGACGGTTCTTGGCATCCTCAGTGTTTTCCGCAAACAGCGCGAGGCCAAGACCGCAAGCCTGCACATCAAGACTGTCAAAGGTTTGAGCAAGATACTGGTAAACGGCCAATGACCCCTTCTTGCCCGCTTCATTTGGGATGGTGGCGACAATTGCACCATCAGCATCGACAAGATCAATACGTTCAAGCCCATCAATAGATGGCAAAATTTGCAGGTTGTCTTTGAACGAAGCTGTAGCTTGGATCATCGGGATATCCTTTTGGAAATGCATTTGCGCCCGCTCTTAACAGCTTTGATCTGCCGCCACTACCCGCGCGCCGCAACCTTCCCACGCCACATGATGAACAGGCCTGTGGCGACAATCAGCGCGCAGCCCACAATCGTGGCCCCATCTAAACGTTCGCCAAAGACCAATACACCCAAGCCAACGCCAAACACCAAACGGGTATAGCGGAACGGCGTGACCACAGATACTTCGCCCGTGCGCATCGCCTTCATCAAAGCGGTATAGGCAAACACGCCAATGCAGATCGCGCCAAGGATGAATGCAGCCGCCTGCCCCTCTGGCCAAACAAAAGCGCGTCCCTGCCACAGCGCGAAAACACCACCAGCAGCAATCACCGTCAAAAACCCGTAGAGGCCCAGTAACACAGTGCTCAGCGTCTTGGGCGCTGCGCGGCTGGCCAGATCACGCCCCGCCAATCCCAACATCCCTATGACGGCCAAAATGGACAGAGGCGAAAACGCATCCGTGCCCGGGCGCAAAACGATCAACACGCCAATCAACCCAACGACAATCGCGGCCCACCGCATCCAGCCAACCCGTTCACCAAAGAACACAGCCGCGCCTGCAACCACCACAATCGGGGTCGCCTGTAAAATGGCAGTGGCCGAAGACAGCGGCGTGATCGCAACGGCCAGCACGTAAAACAAGCGACCTGTAATTTCAAAACACATCCGAATACGCATGGGCGGCGATAAGACATCCGCGTGATACAGCGGTTCCTTGTTCCACAATGCAAGACAGGCAAAGATGACCGCGCCACCTGCCCCGAACAACATCAGCATCTGCCCTACAGGGACAGTGACCGCCGCCGCTTTGAACAGGCTGTCCTCAATCGCAAAGGCCGCCATTGAGGCAACCATCCACAGACTGCCGATCACATTCGACCGCTCGATATTTTTCGCATTCGCCGTCATTTTGGAGGCTGCCGTTGTTAGGGAAATCAATTGCATCCTTTGTGGCGCAAATGATCTTGCGGGGCAATCAGGCGCTAAGGGTTAACAAAGAGTTACGTGGTGGTTTCAAACCTTAACAAACGCAGGAACTGAACAGATCGTTAATGGGGTCCGTCGGTGGGAACTGCACAGATTGGCGGGCAAATTGTACAGTCTGCCCTGAAACCGTCGATTGGGCCCTAAAACCGCGCTGCCGACTGCACAGTTTTGGGCGGGTTCTGTACAGTTAGGGCTGTAATGCGCGTCGCGCGCCCCGTTAACCCTTGATCGTATGGCGCTGAATGCGACGCAGCATCAGCCAGACCAAAGTGACTACAGGCAGTGTAATCAGCGCCGTCATCATCCCCTTGCTCAGCCCCACAACATCCCCCAGTGGATATAGTAAATACGCCACCAAAGAGACGGCATAATAACTGATCGCAACCACCGACAGCCCCTCGACTGTGCGCTGCAATTGCAGTTGTTGATCCGAACGGCGGTCCATACTGGTCAACAACCCTTGGTTCTGGGCCGAGCGTTCCACATCTACCCGTGTTCTCAATAGGTTAGCGGCGCGGATCGACCGGCTGCTTAGCGCATCCAGCCGTCGTTCTGTAGACGCGACAGTCCGCATTGCCGGTTCGTACCTGCGCATCATGAACTCTGCAAAACTCTGCCGCCCCATAAATCGCTCTTCGCGCAATGCCGCGATCCTTTGATTTACGATTGCGGCGTAGGCCCCTGTTGCGCCAAATCGAAAGGACCCTTGGGCAGACTGGGTTTCCAACTCTGATGCGACCCCCAAAAGCGCATCAAGCGTGGCTTCAGCCACCGCATCATCAGCCCCGATATTACCAATCAAATCAGTAAGTTGACGATCTAACACGTTCAGATCTTCGCCCATGTTCTGGGCATGGGAAAACCCCAACATCGACATCGCTTTATAGGTCTCGATTTCACACAAACGTTGTACAATGCGACCCAGTCGCCGCCCCCCTGTTTCGGCACTCAGAAAGATGGCAAAGCGCTGATGACCCAAGGGATCAATTCGAAAATCCGCAGCAACAACTGCAGCATCATCCAACACCGAACTGACGGCCAAACTTTCGGGTACGAACCAGTCTTTGATGCGCTGAGAAATTTGATCCCGCTCTTGCATTTTTTCCATCCGCAATGAAACAGACGTGACCCGTTGACCCGGAGCATTGGCGAGCCAATCACTTGGAAAGCTTGAGAAAACCGTGTCTTCAAAAGGGCGCGGGTCCAAGCCATCGTTGAACACTGTATAGGTCACAAACTCGGTATGCTGTTCCCACTTCAACCAGTTTTTACCTATCTGGCCATAGTAATGCGTCGCATTGGGCTGTGGGTGTGGTGCGCCGTGGCGGTCAAGCAGCTCCAAAAGATGTGCAAACTCTTGCTCCGGATCACGGGTGGCCGCGTCACCCTTTTGTTTTAAAGCAATAAATGCTGCCGTACAGGGGGCCTCCATAATCGGAAAGGGCCGCGTGTGAAGTTCGTTTGCAACTTTGAAACGCAAAGGATGATCGTCAATTTGCAACATAAGGGATGCTCCGCTGATTCACCCAAATCATAACTATGGCGGCAGGAACGTCAAACTATTATGCATAAAAATCAGCTGCTTAACTGAATACCACGGTATACCGCACAAATAGTCACCTTTTCGCAAATGAAAAAGGCGAGCCCGTAACAGACCCGCCTTTTGATTTTCATTTGGATGATTTTAGTCGATCATCGGTAACAGCTTGTCCAATGACGCCTTCGCATCACCGTAGAACATGCGTGTATTTTCCTTAAAGAACAGTGGGTTCTCAATACCAGAGTAGCCAGTTCCTTGACCACGCTTGGACACAAACACTTGTTTGGCTTTCCAGCATTCCAACACAGGCATGCCTGCGATGGGAGAGTTAGGGTCATCCTGCGCCGCGGGGTTCACGATGTCATTGGACCCGATCACAATAGCCACATCAGTTTCAGGGAAATCATCATTGATTTCATCCATTTCCATGACGATGTCGTAGGGCACCTTCGCTTCCGCCAGCAACACGTTCATATGCCCCGGTAGACGTCCTGCAACAGGGTGAATCGCGAAACGCACGTACTTGCCTTGGGCACGTAATTTGCGCACCAATTCCGCGACACCTGACTGCGCTTGCGCCACGGCCATGCCATACCCTGGAATGATAACAACGCTCTCCGCCTCATTCAGAGCCGTAGCCACACCTTCAGCCTCAATTGCCACCTGTTCACCTTCAACGGCCATCTGCTCCCCTGCTGGGCCGCCAAAGCCGCCCAAGATCACGGAAACGAATGATCGGTTCATCGCCTTACACATAATGTAGGATAGGATCGCACCAGATGAGCCCACGAGCGCACCAACAACGATCATCAGGTCGTTGCCGAGGGAGAAACCAATCGCCGCCGCAGCCCAGCCAGAGTAGCTGTTCAACATCGAAACAACCACAGGCATATCCGCACCGCCAATGCCCATGATCAAATGGTAGCCAATGAACAACGCGGCCAAAGTCATTAAGAACAATGGGAAAAAGCCTCCAGTGTTAAAGTACCAAATCAGCGTGATTAGTGACACTGCAGCAGCGGCAGCGTTCAGCATGTGACCACCCGGCAGCTTTGTCGCCGCTGAATCCACTTTGCCCGCCAGTTTGCCATACGCGATGATTGAGCCGGTGAACGTAATCGCACCAATAAAGATGCCGAGGAACAGCTCAACCCGCAGGATTGAGATTTCGACGGCTGTTTTTTTGGCAATTAATTGTCCGAATGTGCCTAAAGATTCTAATTCTTCGCCCTTAACATACAGGACAACCAGAACGTTATCGATTTCAAAGTGCGCGATAAAGCCCACGAAGACCGCTGCCAAACCAACAAGTGAGTGCATCGCAGCCACCAGCTCGGGCATTTGTGTCATTTGCACTTTGGTCGCCAATTGATAACCGATGTAACCGCCACAGGCGATCATGATCATCGACAAGAACCAGAGGCCAGAGCCCGGCCCGATCAACGTTGCAGCCACAGCCAACGCCATGCCTGTAATGCCATACCATACCGCGCGTTTCGCGCTTTCTTGGCCAGACAAACCGCCAAGACTAAGAATGAAAAGAACCGCTGAGACCACATAGGCCGCTGTTGTAAAACCATATTCCATGAATTCGCTCCTTTACGATTTCTGGAACATGGCGAGCATACGCCGTGTCACAAGAAAGCCGCCGAAAATATTAATACCGGTCATAAAGACACCAAGCGCTGCCAGTAGGATAACAAGGAATGATCCCGATCCAATTTGCATCAAAGCGCCCAAAATGATGATCGACGAAATTGCATTTGTGACCGCCATCAGCGGTGTGTGCAGGCTGTGTGCCACGCCCCAGATAACCTGAAAGCCAATGAACACGGCCAACACAAACACAATAAAGTGCTGCATAAAGCTGGCTGGTGCGACCAACCCCACGGCCAATAGCACAGCACCACCAACGGCCAACAATGTAACCTGATTGCGTGTTTGCGCCTTGAACGCAGCAACTTCTGCAGCGCGTTTTTCCTCAGCTGTTGGCTCAGGCACCGCTTCTTTCTTGGGGGCCGCAGCGATCGCTGCGATCTTAGGTGGCGGTGGTGGGAACGTGATTGCTTTTGCGTGGGTCACAGTGGCCCCGCGAATAACATCATCTTCCATGTTGTGATCAATCACGCCGTCTTTTTCAGGGGTCAGATCAGTCATCATATGACGAATGTTGGTCGAATACAGGGTCGACGCCTGCGCTGCCATGCGGCTTGGGAAATCCGTGTAACCAATTATGGTCACACCGTTTTCGGTCACAATCTTCTCGTCCATGACGGTCAGTTTGCAGTTACCGCCTTTTTCAGCAGCCAGATCAACGATGATGGAACCCTGCTTCATCGCCCCGACCATGTCTTCGGTCCACAGCTCTGGCGCATCGCGGTTCGGGATCAACGCTGTTGTGATGACAATGTCGATTTCGGGTGCCAGTTCGCGGAACTTGGCCAATTGGGCCTCGCGGAATTCTGGGCTGGAAACTGCGGCGTAACCACCTGTTGCAGCACCGTCGGCTTGTTCTTCCTCAAAATCGAGAAAGACAAATTCTGCCCCCATCGATTCAATCTGTTCGGCCACTTCTGGGCGGACATCAAAGGCATATGTGATCGCGCCCAAGCTGGTGGAGGTACCCACAGCTGCCAATCCAGCAACCCCAGCACCAACAACCAAAACCTTGGCCGGTGGAACCTTGCCTGCAGCTGTAATCTGACCGGTAAAGAAACGGCCAAAGTTATTGCCAGCTTCAATAACGGCGCGGTAGCCCGCGATGTTGGCCATCGAGGAAAGTGCATCCATCTTCTGGGCACGTGAAATGCGTGGCACCATGTCCATCGCAACAACCGTGGACCCCTTTTTCGCTGCTGATTTCAGCAACTTGTCATTCGCAGCAGGATTGATGAATGAAATCAACGTCTGTCCGTCGCGCAGGCGCTTCACTTCGGTTTCATCTGGTGCACGTACTTTGGCAACCACATCTGCAGCTTTCCAAAGAGCCGCAGCTGTTTTCGCAATTTCCACACCAGCGGCGGTATAATCGGCATCCGAAAAGCCAGCTTCAGCGCCGGCTCCCGTTTCGATCAGACAGTCGTGGCCTAGTTTTTGCATTTGCGTGGCACTTTCCGGCGTCATAGCAACGCGGCGTTCGCCTTCGAACATTTCCTTTGGTGTTCCGATTTTCACTCGAACACTCCCCCATTCATCGTATTAGCTTTACGTCACATAAGACATTAAACACGACAAAAAGAACACTTCCAGAGCGAACTTAGGATATTATTGGTTTCATGGGGCGTTATTCGAAAATGTGACCTGACAGTAACATTGCTTCCCAATTGGGCTACATATAAGGAATTATATTTCGCGACAAATTACCCAGCTAACAAACTAAGGTTGACAGAAACATGTCGAATGGCCCGTTTACCCTGCCCTTAAAAACGCCCTTGGGTTTTTATCAACCCTGCTGACAAAGGGACCGCGCCCAAGTCGAACAGCGCGGTGAATGGACGAATGCGGCCACTCCTCTGGCCGTTTTACCAATCCAGCTTGAAAAGGTGCGAAATGTATCATCTGACGGTGTGCCTCTAAATCCTCATCGTCTCGCAAATGGTATTACCAGAAACGTCGTTGCCAAATCCCTTTGTTGTAGGGTTTGAAATCAGATGGTCCGCCAACCTCAACAGCAGGCAATCCGCGCGAGAACTCGGATTTCAGCATACGCCACCGCTTGCTAAAATCCACATCATCCTCTGGCAGCGTCCATATCGTGTGGATTGCAGCAGGCATCACAACGATCTCGTCGATCTGAAATGGAATAGCATTGAGCGTCTTGCGCGTTGCATGACGCAGACGCTCAATCTGTTGAACCAAAAGGTTGGAATGACGGTCTTGCAGGCGGACTGTGAAAAACAGCTTGCCGATGGGGCGGAGGTGTTGGGTTTGATCTAACATCCAGACACACTGCAACAGCATGGTTAAGCATCGCTTAAAACGCGCGGATCAACCGGTTTTCTTTAATGCAGGACGCATCTCACCCGCGTCCCACGCGTGTACCGCATCTCCAAAGGCCGTGAATAACGCCTCAGACACCGGGTTCTCTGCCGCTTTCCATTCGGGATGCCACTGTACAGACATCGTAAATCCGGGTGCGTCTTTAATGTAGATCGCTTCGGGCGTGCCATCAGGGGCAACACCGTCAATCACAACACGTGCGCCTGCTTCTTTGATCCCTTGCCCATGCAGCGTGTTAGTCGAAACCTCGTTGGAGCCAAGAACGCGGTGGAACACACCGCCGTCCGTAAACTTCACAGCGTGACGCAACGCGAATTTTTCTTCCAACGTGCCATCAGGTGGCATCCGGTGGTTGCTGCGCCCAGGGAGGTCCCGAATTTCTGGATACAATGAACCACCCATGGCAACATTCACCTCTTGGAACCCGCGGCAGATGCCAAAGATCGGCAAACCCCGTTCGACACAGGCTCGGATCAAAGGAAGCGCGACACCATCACGACCGCGATCAAAATCGCCATAGGCGGGTGTCGCCTCTTCGCCGTATTCATCAGGGTGGACGTTTGGACGTGCGCCAGTGAAGATAAAGCCAGCGCAGCGCTCCATAAGGTCTTCGATTTGGACATGCTTGGGGGATGTTGGGATCAGCAGCGGCAAAGCATTGCAAACATCTCCAACGGCTTCGACGTTGATCGAACCACTGCCGTAGACTTCATAAGTATCATTGATCATGTGACTGTTGGTCAGAATACCGATAATTGGCCGTGCCATAACATTCCCTAACAAGTTTTCGCGTTGTCAGCAGATGTAATACGAAGGGCGGACTGTGAACAGCCCGCCCAATGCGCAGATATCTGTGCGCAAATCCGCAAGTCAGATCGTTTTAGATTTCGCCAGTCAATCCAGCAGCTTCGATACCAGCCATTGCAGCAATCGCATCGTTGTCTGATGTATCACCAGTTACGCCAACGGCACCGATCACGGCACCCTTTTTGTCGCGCACCAAAACGCCACCCGGAACCGGGATCATTTGGCCGCCAAATGCACCACCAGCAGCGGCAATGAAATAGGCTTGCGCCTCGGCACGTGCCATTTGCGCAGTACCAGCCATGCCTAGCATGATGGAGCCGTATGCTTTGCCTTGGGCAATCGCGAAACGACCCGGTGCTGCACCATCTTCACGTTCGAATGCTTGGACGTGGCCGCCAGCATCCAAAATAACAACAGACATTGGTTTTAGGTCTAGCTCACGGCTTTTTTCCATGGCTTTGCGGATGATTGTGCGGGCTTTTCTAAGATTGATCATCTTGATTTCCTTTAAATATTTTAAGTTCGGTTGGGCCTTAGCCCGTTACGCTTTTGAATTCGAGGCGACGTTCGTGTAGGACTGGCTCTGTATAGCCTGATGGCTGTACGCGACCCTTGAGCACCAGATCACAGGCAGCTTGGAACGCAACGCCGTGAAATGTTGGTGCCATAGTGATATAGCTTGCGTCGCCCGCGTTCTGACCATCCACAACAGCTGCCATCTTGCGAAGGCCTGCCATCACTTGATCCTCAGAGATCACTCCGTGGTGCAACCAGTTCGCCATAGCTTGTGCAGAAATACGGCAAGTTGCGCGATCTTCCATCAGGCCAACGTTGTTGATGTCTGGGACTTTGGAGCAACCAACACCCTGATCAACCCACCGCACAACATAGCCAAGGATACCTTGGGCGTTGTTCTCGATCTCACGTGCTATTTCTTCGTCGCTTAGGTTGCGGCCTGTCATGACAGGAACGGTAAGCAGATCCTCAAGCGTGCCACGTGCACCGCCGTCTTTGATCTCGACCTGACGGGCCAAAACATCAACGTGGTGGTAATGTGTAGCGTGCAAGGTGGCCGCTGTTGGGGATGGAACCCATGCACAGTTTGCACCTGACTGAGGGTGACCTACCTTCGCAACCAACATGTCTGCCATCAGATCAGGCATGGCCCACATACCTTTGCCGATTTGCGCGCGCCCTTGAAGGCCACAGGCCAAACCAATGTCCACGTTGCGATCCTCATAGGATGCGATCCACGGCGCAGCTTTCATTTCGCCTTTAGGCACCATTGGGCCTGCTTCCATAGATGTGTGGATTTCATCGCCTGTGCGATCCAAGAAACCAGTGTTGATGAAGGCAACGCGTGATTTTGCAGCGCGGATACATTCGCCAAGGTTTGCAGAGGTGCGGCGTTCTTCGTCCATAATGCCCAGTTTGACAGTGTTCGCAGGCAAGCCCAAAACGCCTTCAACACGAGTGAAAATCTCATCAGCAAAGGCCACTTCTTCTGGACCATGCATCTTTGGCTTAACCACATAGACAGAACCAGTGACCGAGTTGCCGCCCTCACGCTGCAAGTCGTGCATCGCAATCATGGATGTCATCATCGCATCCATCAGGCCCTCGCCCACTTCCAAACCATCACGATCGGTGATCGCAGGGTTGGTCATCAGGTGCCCCACATTGCGCACCAACATCAGGGCGCGGCCCTTTGCGGTGATTGTGCTGCCATCGGGTGCAGTGAACGTACGGTCGCCCGCCATTTCACGGGTGACGGATTTACCGCCTTTTTCGAACGTCTCTTTCAGATCGCCGCGCATCAGGCCAAGCCAGTTGGTGTAGGCAACAACCTTGTCTTCAGCATCGACTGCTGCAACACTGTCTTCGCAATCCATGATTGTGGACAATGCGGACTCAAGCCAAACGTCAGAGATGTCAGCCTTGTCTGCCTGACCAATTGGTGTGGACCCATCGACGCGAATTTCGATCAGCAGACCGTTTTTGCGCAAGTAGTATGAACCACCGTTCTGACCCGCAAACTGTGACGGTTCCGCCAAAGCTGTTACGCCCGCCATCAGTGCACCGTCAACGACGCTCAAACCATCAATGTCAGCCCATGATCCAGACGCCAAAGGTGCCGCTTGATCCAAATGCCCACGTGCCCATGCGATCACGCGTGACCCACGCTCAGCGTCATAACCTTTGCCCGTTGGCAAGTCGCCCAGCGCATCTGTGCCGTACAATGCATCATACAAGCTGCCCCAACGTGCGTTCGCAGCGTTAAGTGCAAAGCGTGCGTTCATGATTGGCACAACCAACTGCGGCCCTGGCAACATCGCAATCTCTGGGTCAACGTTTGCTGTGTCGATTGAGAATGGTGCGCCCTCAGGAACCAGATAGCCGATCTCTTTCAGGAAATCAGTGTACGCAACGGCATCGTGGTCTTGGCCACGACGGGCAACGTGCCATGCATCAACTTGGGCCTGAATGTCAGAGCGTTTCGCAAGCAAGGCGCGGTTCTTTGGCCCCAGCTCATGCACAATGTCGGAAAAGCCTGTCCAGAAGGCATCAGCCGATACGCCAGTCCCTGGTAGGGCTGCGTCTTCAACAAATGTCGCAAGTTCCGCGGCTACGTTTAGTCCAGCTTTGTTCACAAAATCGGTCATATTGGCACCTTTCGCTGTTTGGGGCATATTAATCTAACGATAGGAGTAGGCAAAAAGTTTCCGATAGTAAACACGACTGGTAAACTTTTATGACCAATATTTCCGTCAAATCTGCAAAGCACTGTTTATCTGAATTTGATAAAGCCTCTCAGCAAACCTGCAACCAACTAAAAACCCCCATATTTTTCCCGCACTCATTGTTCAAGCGCCGCTTGCGGACAGGGCTATAGCTGATAATCTGACACCTAATTCACAAGTATAGACCGGATCAAATCACATGCGCGATGCAGCACCACAGACGATCTACCTCAAAGATTACACACCTTTTGGTTTTACCGTCGATGCGGTGCACCTGACATTCGATCTGGCCCCCAATGCCACACGGGTCACCAGCCGCATCCGTTTCAGTCCCGTAAAGAACGCCAAGGACACGACCTTCTTCCTACACGGTGAGAACCTAACACTGCACTCCGCCAAGATTGATGGCGAGGCGGTTACACCCACTGTCACACCTGAGGGGTTAACCTGTGAAGTCCCCAACATCCCGTTCATCTGGGAAAGCGAAGTTCAGATTGATCCTGCGGCCAACACTGCACTTGAAGGGTTGTATCAATCCTCAGGTATGTATTGCACACAGTGCGAAGCAGAGGGCTTTCGTAAGATCACCTACTATCCTGACCGCCCCGATGTGATGTCTACCTTTACAGTGCGTGTAAACGGCCCCCACTCTACCCTACTGTCTAATGGTAACCCTGTCGCTTCGGGTGATGGTTGGGCCGAATGGCATGACCCTTGGCCAAAGCCTGCGTATCTGTTCGCATTGGTTGCAGGTGAATTGATAGCCCACACAGGCAAGTTCACCACCGCCTCTGGACGCAAGGTTGACCTAAACCTGTATGTGCGTCCTGGTGATGAAGGTAAATGCGCCTTTGGTATGCAGGCCCTTAAGGATTCCATGAAATGGGATGAAGAGGTCTATGGCCGTAAATATGACCTCGACATCTTTAACATCGTTGCCGTGGACGACTTTAATATGGGTGCGATGGAGAACAAGGGACTGAATATTTTCAACTCATCTTGTGTTCTTGCCTCCCCTGATACGTCTACAGATGCGAACTTTGAGCGGATCGAGGCGATCATTGCCCATGAATACTTCCACAACTGGACGGGCAATCGCATCACTTGCCGTGATTGGTTCCAACTGTGCCTAAAAGAGGGACTGACAGTATATCGCGACAGCCAATTCACCAGCGATATGCGCTCTGCCCCTGTGAAACGGATTGGGGATGTCATCGATTTGCGTGGCCGTCAGTTCACCGAGGACCAAGGGCCGCTTGCCCACCCAGTGCGCCCAGAGAGCTTTCAAGAGATCAACAACTTCTACACCGCGACCATCTATGAAAAAGGGGCAGAAGTCATTGGCATGCTACGCACCCTTGTCGGGGCCAAAGCCTACTCCAAAGCCGTGGACCTGTATTTTGATCGTCACGATGGCCAAGCCTGCACTATTGAGGACTGGCTACAGGTGTTTGAAGACAGCACTGGGCGCGACCTGACGCAGTTTAAACGCTGGTATTCCCAAGCGGGCACGCCACACCTCAAAGTGACCGAAGACTATGAAGGCGACACCTTTAAACTGACCTTCACCCAAAACACCCCGCCCAGCGCAACAACGGCTGATCCGCAGCCCCAGGTGATCCCTGTCGCTGTGGGCCTATTGGCCCCTGATGGGTCTGAAGCGATGGGTACACAGATATTAGAAGTCACACAGGCAACACAGACCTTTACCTTTACCGGCCAAAAAGAACGCCCCGTCGCATCCGTCTTGCGCGGCTTCTCTGCCCCTGTGGTGATGGATTATAAAGCCGACAATGCATTCCTGTTGGCACATGACACTGACCCGTTCAATCGCTGGCAGGCCGGTGACACTTTGGCCGAGGCCAGCTTGATCGCAACCATCACGCGCGGCAAGCCAGTTGATCCTGCATACCTTGACGGCTTGTCAAAGGTCATAGGGGACGAAAACCTTGATCCTGCCTATCGCACCCTGATGCTTGATTTCCCAAACGGGGCTGAACTGGCAACCAAACTGCACGCGATTGGTGAAATCCCAGATCCAGACGCAATCTGGTCTGCTGTGGACGGCATGAAACAGGCCCAAGCGGATGCCTTCGCCCCTCAACTACAATCCATCTACGACGCCAACCAAATCAGCGGCGATTACAAACCCGATGCAGAACAATCTGGTAAACGCTCGCTTGCGAACTTGGTTCTGTCGCTGATCAACCGCTCGGACGGTGGCGCGTTGGCACAGGTGCAGTACGACAATGCAACCAACATGACCCAACAGCTTTCAGCGCTTGCCTCTCTTATCCGTGCTGGGATCGGTGATACGGCTTTGGCTCAGTTCGAGGCGCAGTGGAAAGATGACCGTCTTGTCATGGACAAATGGTTTGGCCTTCAGGTTGGCTGCTCCAAACCAGACGATGCAGCGGACACCGCCANAGCATTGACCAAACATGCGCTGTTCAATTGGAAGAACCCAAACCGCTTCCGTGCCACGTTGGGCGCGTTGGCAGGACACCACGCGGGCTTTCACGCTAAAGACGGGTCAGGATATGCGCTATTGGCTGATTGGTTGATTAAACTAGACCCTCTAAACCCTCAGACCACAGCACGCATGTGTTCGGCTTTTCAAACATGGCGCCGTTACGATCAAATCCGCCAGTCCTTGATCGGCACTCAACTAGACCGGATTGCAAACACACCAAACCTAAGCCGCGATACGGCTGAAATGATCACCCGTATCCGCAGTGCCTAACGCTCAACTAGACGCGCCTGAATTCACGTACCGCGCGATCGGGCGCAACTGGACCACCCTCATTGTCACTTTATCAGTGTGGGTGGTTCTGGCCTTTCTATTGCTAAGGGTCGAAATGGCACCTTGGTTGGCGATAATCGTATTCTTATTCACCCTACCCGCCGTCTATGACCTTATCAGTGCTCGCGCCTCTGGGATTAAAGTCAACGGCGATCAAATCGCATGGTATGCGGGGAAACGTGACAACAGCGTAGCCGCACACCTGATCGATCACATTAAGCTAGACACAAGGTTGGACCTGTCCGTGCGCTGTACACTAGTCCTATCATCAGGACAAAAGGTCAAAGTCCCGTTTGAGGCCTGCTCCAACCACCGCGCGCTGGAAACACAGCTCCACGCGCATGGCTATACTACACGGCGACAACACTTCGGGTTCGTCTAAACTAGGGCCGTGTACGGGGGCGCAGGTCATCCAATGGTGCACAATATTGCTGTTTCTTTAGCCAATTCGCCATATCCGCACGTTTTGACGGCGAACGCATAGGGCCCCAATCCGCACTGACACCACGCCAACGCTTGTCCTTTGCATGGACCACACCGTCACGGTTCACAGTGAATGCCATTATGCGCACCGCACAGCTAAGATTGGCGGCCCCGTTCTTCAGCTCTTCGCCCGTACCTACGTTACACTTATACCCACGTGCCGTGGCGGGAAGGATTTGCAGCAGACCATACCATTTGCCACCGCCCCCACAGCCTTGGGTTTGTAGGTGCTTTCAAATTTTGCCAACGCAGACATGAACCCTAACCAAAAAGCACGGCGATCTGCATCACTTGCCTCTAGATAATGTGGACACCAAGTTTCGATGTCACGCGGCACGATATCGACCAGCGCCTTACCGTGGGTCTTTAGGGCAGACAGCGCCGCACGGTTCCACAACAAATGATCCGGTTGATGGGTCCAACGGGTGTTCGGCATGTTTTCTTCGCGTGTTGGCGCACGAAAGGCTTCTGTTTGTTGTGCAAATGTCGGGGCTTCTGCCAAAAAACTGGCTGAAAAGATCAGTGATAAAATACCATTACGCATAACGCCTATTATCGAAGGGCTGTGCGAATATTAGCAAGTATCCGACACCACATCTTTGCTCCAACAACAGGCGACCGCTTCCGACTCGGAGTAAAAAATAGGTAAATGCCGGAAATCCCATCATTCCCGCATTAAGAAACACCCCCCAACCAATGCGGGTATTACGTCAAAAGTATTAACTTTTTTAAAAAATTCGACGTTTTAGTCGCAGGATGGACCTTAAACTTTCCTACCCACGCCACCTTTTCGCCCCAAACAGATGTCAAACATTGCTGCATAGTTTAACGAGTTTCGGATTAAAAAATATGCAGTTGGCACAAATTATTACAGCGCGTTTCAAACCGCTTCAAACCCGTTTAAGCCGCGGTAAAAACCGCTACATTATCGAATCGGATGGTGTTTGCCTTCCATCTGGACCCGTCATTCCCAAACGGCCCAAGATAAAAATGGCAAAGGCACCCAACAGTGATGTCCTTGTAATTTCCTGCCCCGATCCAACGGCCGAAGAGCGCGAACGCGATTTCCATCAACAACGCGGTCAACGCCTGTCACGCCAGGAACAGTGGGTCGATATTTCGATAGCGATCCAGTCAGCCGACCGTTGCTTGCGCAAAACAGACGGTGGTTTGCCAGTGGCAGACCTAATCGGCTTTGGCGCACGTGCAGATGTAGTAAACGCCTGCGAACACGCTTTGATGAGTGGCAAACCGGCAAAAGACGCCCCTCTGCTAGATGGTATCGAAGAATTAGAAACCGTCCTTGCCGACCATCCGAATGATTACGCAATCGCGACCATAGTTGCCCATGCGCACATGGACATGGGTTGGTCATGGCGTGGCGGACGGTGGGACGTTGAGATTTCTGAAACCAACAACAATGCCTTTGATGCCCATTTTGATCGGGCGGCAGATATCCTTGCCCTTTTCAAAGACATGAGTCCTAAGCCTGCCTTCTTGGCGGCTGCAGAATGCGCGCAACTTGCCGGTCGAAAAAATGCCAGCGACGACATCGCAAGAGCTTATGAGACAATTATCAATCTGGACCCAAATAATGCCCGCACCATGCGCGCAATGGGCAACCATTTGTTACCACGTTGGTTCGGCGACTATAACGCACTAGAACTCGAAGCGCGCCGCACGGCTGCTCGCACCCAAAAAACTTGGGGTGCAGGTGCGTATACGTGGGTACAGTTTGATGCCATCGCATATGATGATATCGCCTGTGCCCGCCTCGACGTCGAATTTTTTGTAGACGGATTGCGCGACATCCTGAAACGCAAAAAGGATCAGTACACTGTCAATCTATTAGCCGCATATTGCGCCAATACTATGGGCAATGCGACCGGTGGCAACGACGAAGCTGATCAAGTGCGCAGCCAAATTGCTGATTGCGCCAAATGGATCATCCGAGAATACCTCACCGAATTGCACCCGATGTTATGGGCACACGCCGCACGTGGGTTTGACAACAACCTTCAGGTCCGCTGCGCAGATCGCTTTGCAGCCTCTGGTGAAGCAGATGCTTTGCGCATCATCGGGACCGTGTTTCGCCGCGATATCGCTAACGGCAACCGCATTATATTTACCGACAACGGCCCTATCTGCCAGCCAGCCTAATCGCGCGGCATCAATCGACGGGCCGCGGCCTGCAAAAGCAGGCGCGAATACAGCAGATGTGCGCCCATCAAGCTATGGATAAGCCAGCCCACTTTGGGTGCCTCGCCCTTAACCTTGGACGGGGCGGGCACTAAAACAGATCCAAAATACAATCGTGTGCCATCTTTGATTGGCTGCACCATCAACCACGACTTTGTGCCACCAGCTGATAATAATATCTGTGCATCGTGGCGCGTTTCGACTTCCCAAATAGAAATCCGATCCGTCAGCCCCTTCGACAGCGCTGTCACATCCGCGTCAAGCATCCGCCCTTTCGGAGCCAAGGATAAGACAACACGTTCAAGACGAAACAACGGCGTTTTGTAAAAGGCCTCAATGAAGTCAGACAATTTGACGCTCTTGAAATTTCTATGCTAAAGCAATCTGTTACATACCCTGACCTCTTTGACTGCTCTGTGATCAAGCTGTGTTTGGGCCTCTGAGCTTCTATGACGTTTTTCATGGGTAAAAACTCCAAATCGGTTGCAATACGCCGCACACTATCAAAGTCTGAGTGATACCTCTTCCAAAGTCGATGCGGCGAAATGGAACGCGAAAACCCCAAGTACCAAAGTTAACGCACCATCCGCGGGCCAGATCACCTTGTCCCCCCTTGCTCCTGTGTCGCCCCTGTCCTAAAACCGCCTTGCTACGTTGCGCACAGGAGATGATGATGCTTGATCTGACTTACGAATTGCCAAAAATCAAAACGATTGCTGGGGCCAAACATGACTGGGAACTGGTCATTGGCATGGAAGTGCACGCGCAGGTCAGCTCAAATTCCAAACTCTTCTCTGGTGCCTCCACCAAATTCGGAGCCGAGCCAAACTCAAACGTGGCCTTCGTTGACGCCGCCATGCCCGGCATGTTGCCCGTCATCAACGAATATTGCATTGAACAAACGGTGCGCACCGGCCTTGGTCTAAATGCAGAAATTCACTTAAAATCCGCGTTTGACCGCAAAAACTATTTCTACCCCGATTTGCCGCAAGGCTATCAAATCTCACAACTGTACGAACCGATTGTCGGCGAAGGCGAAGTTTTGGTTGAACTGGGCGACGGCACTGCACGCACAGTGCGCGTTGAACGCATCCACATGGAGCAAGACGCGGGTAAATCTATCCACGATATGGACCCAAACATGTCTTTCGTCGATTTAAACCGTACAGGTGTTTGCCTGATGGAAATCGTTTCCAAACCAGACATTCGCAGCCCTGAAGAGGCCGCGGCCTATATCGCCAAAATCCGCCAGATCGTTCAGTATCTGGGCACCTCTGATGGCAACATGCAAAACGGCAACCTACGGGCCGACGTGAACGTATCTGTCTGCCGCGCCGGTGATTACGAAAAATTCCGTGAAAACGGCGATGATTTCTCGTTCCTTGGCACGCGCTGCGAGCTGAAGAACATGAACTCCATGCGTTTCATCCAAGCCGCAATTATGGCCGAAGCCAAACGCCAAATCGGCGAGTTGGAAAACGGTCGTACAATCCAGCAAAACACCATTGCGTGGAACCCAGACACGGGAGAGATTTCGCCGCTGCGTTCTAAAGAAGAAGCGCATGATTATCGCTATTTCCCCGATCCAGACTTGTTGCCTTTGGAAATTGAACAAGAGTGGGTTGATGATATCAAAGCCAACTTGCCAGAACTTCCAGACGCTAAAAAAGCACGCTTTATCAATGACTTCAAACTTTCAGATTATGATGCATCTGTTCTAACAGCAGACGTTCAAACCGCTGGTTACTTTGAAGACGTGGCAAATGGTCGTGATGGCAAGATGTCGGCCAACTGGGTGATCAACGAATTGTTTGGTCGCCTAAAAAAGGACGACAAGGACATCACCGAAAGCCCCGTGTCACCCGCCCAATTGGGTGGCGTTATTGATCTGATTTCATCGGACGCAATTAGCGGCAAGATTGCAAAAGACCTGTTCGAAATCGTCTATACTGAAGGCGGTGATCCTGCTGAAATCGTTGAAGCCAAAGGCATGAAACAAGTGACCGACCTTGGTCCGATCCAAGCGGCCCTGGACGAAATCATTGCGGCAAATCCGGATCAAGTGACCAAAGCGCTTGAAAACCCAAAGCTTGCCGGTTGGTTCGTAGGTCAGGTAATGAAAGCCACTGGCGGCAAAGCCAATCCAAAGGCTGTGAACGAATTGGTTGCCAAAACCCTTAAAGGCTAAGGGTCAGCCTTCCAAAACCGCTATCAAATTTCATCAAGCGGCAGAGCAATCTGCCGCTTGATTGCGTTTTAACGGCAGCTGAACCAACATATTTATTGTTGTAAAATGGGCACGCGAAAATTCGTGGAATTCAAATCCCTTGGCTCACAGCAACTTTCAACCTAGCATTGTTCCAAATTCCGAAACAAAAAAATAATACGGAATGAGCAGGCAATAAAATGAGCGGGTTACAAAACGCACAACAACGCCCCATGGGTGATGAAAGTGCACAACAGCAAACTGAATCGCAGATGGCCTCCTTTGGGAGACTGAGTATGCTTGCTTCATATTGCCCGCTGCACAAACAGTTTCCTGTTCAGGCTTTATCGCACTTGTTCATTCCTGCGATCAACAATGACACCATCCGATTCTTCACAAATGACGATGGTCAAGTCTGCGCTGCCCTGATTTGGGCACGCCTCTCAGACGAGGTGAGCCAGCGCATGATCTATGATCAGGTTCCACCGACCGAAAAGGATTGGACCAGCGGCACAAACCTTTGGTTTCTCGATATTCTTGCGCCCTTTGGCCACGGTAAAATGGTTGCGCGACATATTGCGCGCACTCCGCCCGAGGGTCCGTTCTATTTCGCTCGTTTGGGCAAAGGTGGCCGAACCCGCAAAGTCGTTCGCAGCGACTCGTCCGTGCGCAAGAACCGTGTGCACTCTTTCCACTTGGACACCGAATAGGATTCTAGGAGCAGGCTATGGGCTTTCCACAACCAGATACAGGTACCGTAACCGAAGACGCTGGGATCGTGGGCGGTTTTCTAACTGCGACGGGTGACATCAACTTTGGCCCCTTCTTTAACAATGACGCAGGCCAGTGGACGGCAGAAACCATATCTGGGGCCTATGGCTCCACCCTTGTGATTGATGACGACGGTGTATGGACCTACAGCGCAAACAACGCCAACGCGTCCATTCAGGCCCTCAATACGGGCGAAACGCTGACTGAGGTTTTCACAGCCACCTCAACAAATGGCACCTCAACCATCACCATCAACGGTGCCGATGAACCACCGTGTTTCGTAGCGGGCACCTTGATCGACACGCCAAATGGGCCCCGACCAATTGAAGACCTGCGCGCAGGCGATCAGGTGATAACCCGTGACAATGGGATTCAACGGATTTCATGGGCAGGATCACGCGACATTCAGCTTGGGATCGGATCAAAATTCGATGCACTGCAGCCAATCCGCGTTTCAAAGGGCTCTCTTGGCCCTGGCTTACCTGACCGCGACCTGTGGTTTTCGCCCATGCACCGTTTGCTGATCAAAGACCCAACCGTTTCTCTAATCACCGGAAGCAACGAAGTTTTCTGCGCTGCGAAACATCTGGTGAATGGCCAAACAATCGTCAAAGAGACCCGCAGCAATGTCTGCTATCATCACCTGATGTTTGAAGAGCATCAAGTTTTGGTTTCAAGCGGATGTGATAGCGAAAGCTTTTATCCCGGCGCGATCGGCCTAGACGGTTTTGAAGATGAAACACGCGAAGAGGTCTTAGGACTTTTCCCAGAACTGCGCACTCTACCCGACAACTATGGCCGTCTTGCCCGTCAGGTTGTCAAAAAACACGAAGCGAACCTGATCCGTGATCACTTCACACCTGCACAGGTATTCTGGAACAACCTTATCAAGCGCGCAGCTTAAAGTAGCCAATGCGTTAGCAAGCTGTCTGTCTGGATCTCGAAGCAGCCGCCGGCAAATGATCAACCAGCGCCGACGCATTCTTTTGATGCCGCTCCGCCAGCTTTCGCTGCTTTTTACCTAATGGGATCGTTCGCGCAGTTTTTTTGCGCGAACGGGGCGATGCAAACGTCGGGTAAATAGCCAATAACTCCGATTTCGCCTCGTCCCCTATAAGCGCCATGGCTTGAGGTCCCGGTAACAGATTTTCTGTTGTCGCATCATTGGCAAAGACAACTTGAAGTTCTTCGAACAGAATATGACAATACGTTATTGTTTTCAAACTCTTACAGATCTAAATTCCGTTCATACCGATCAACGAATTGGCAGAAACCAAGACCTCGTCTGTGCCAAACATCCGTTGAACAACTTTTGAACTCACCAGTATCCGGTGCTGTTGGGACACCAGTAAATCACTGCTGGGTAAATTGGCACCCAACGCTCCAGCGCGTTTCCTCACTGGACCTAGCTTATCGGTTAGCGCCACGTTCTTCACACCGCCCCAGCGCACGGGCTGCGCGCTATTGTCCAACGTCTCGTCAAGGTCGCCAATCTGGATTTGATCAACGCGACGATCACCCTCAGACGTGCGGACCATCGTTCCTGCCGCAAAACACACAAAATTCTGTAAGGCGTTTTGGTAAAGACCTGTGCATGCTTGCCCAGATATCGAATTCACGTTGATGGCTTGGATCCCACCAGACTCAGGGCGGTTCAGATCCGCACCCGTTAAATTCTTGCGGTCTCTCGTTGATCTGCACCGAAATTTGAACAGATTTCGCGCTAAGCAATGACAGACATGCCCACAGAACAAATACCGACGTTGCATTCACGTTCATTTCAGGGGCTTTTACCTGCATCCCGCCCCTGCTATATCTGCGGCTGAATTCCAAAGGTGCGTCATGTCCATATATCAATATCGCGTTATTCCAGCCCCGACCAAAGGCCTTAAGGCTAAGGGCGTTAAAGGCCCAGAAGCGCGTTTTTCCAACGCTGTCGAAGACCTGATGAACCGGATGGGTGATGAGGGTTGGGAGTTTCAACGCGCTGAAACTTTGCCCTCAACAGAACGCGTTGGCCTTACCGGCTCGACCACCGAGTGGCGCAATGTTTTGGTGTTCCGCAAACCCCGCATGGACAACGCAGCGGCCTTCTCACCTGAGGTGCTTGTTGCGCCTAACGTGGCTGATCAAGGCACCGAGTTGGACGCTGATGATATGGTGGATTCCATGGATTCTGTAGTTTCCGAGCACCCAGCCGGTGGCGAAGGTGCTACGCAAATGCTGGTCGACAATGGCATGGAGGAGACCAGTGAAGTGGCGGGCATG
>JGI20152J14361_10000056_pt1 | contig 85688 bp, 66 predicted proteins | sample COG_02_FD_14361 | JGI IMG/M metagenome (IMG submission 14361)
GGAATATTTTGGGTCTGCATTGCCTGACTGTATCTTCTCTAAGCGATTGTTGTGCCAACTGTACAAAAAGCCCTATTTTTGGGGCTGTAGGTTAGGTCTTTGATTTTAATGCAACTCGTGGGAAAGGGTCGATGCACTGCAACGGGGCGGAATCGGTCGCCACAGGGGCATGGGGCCTTAAAATGAATCACTGCATGACATTGAGTGCTTAAACCCTGCGCACCACAGACAACCAAGCCAAAGTCACGATCTTGGGTTAGCGACCCGTCGCAAGGGCGCTGGCCATAAGATCGAGCTCAGGCTGGCTCTGTTGCAGCTGGGTCATCAATGCTTCGATTGAATCCGTGTTGATATGCAGGCGTTCATAGACGCTAGCGTCAAACAAATGATGGCGCGGCGGCAGTAAACCGTACTCTTGTAACAGGTGCTGAGCCAGGTAGATCAGTTGCGCCTGGTCACAGTGGGCGCCCAAGTAGTGCGGGTCACCCTGGTAACGGATACCTAAGGTGACTTCGCTGGGCATACTCCAACTGCCCATCAGACCGGAGGCCATCTGTTCGCGCGTGATCCCCAAGATATGTTTTTCAATATGCTGATGTTCAAGGTGACGATTGAGCGCAATCATCAGATGTGTCGCCTCAAAATGGGGTTTGAATGCGTGGGCCATAAGCAGGTAACCAAAGTTGTGCAACAGGCCAGCCAAATAACAGAGGCCAAAACCCGGGCGAAATTCTCGCGGTATGGCCCCGACTAAGGCGCCGACACAGGCGGCGACATAGATCGCCCGGTGCCAGTAGGCGTTGGCACCCTGGTCTGGGTCGGTCGGTAAAGTCAGTGTTTTACCCAGCGACAGGCCCAAGGCCAGGTTCATCACCAGGTCAAAGCCGAGTACCCGGACGATGGCATCCTGGACCGACTTTACCGAACCCGGGGCGGCATAATAGGAGGAACTGGCCCAGCTCACGACCTGCGCCGCCAAGCTTGGATCGCGTTCGACTATACGACTGAGCTTCTCAATATTGGAATAGGGATCGACGCGCAGGCGGATAATGGCCTGTGCCGTGTCGGGCAAGGGCGGCACTTCGAGTGTCTCGGCCAAGCGTTGGCGAATGCGCAGCGCGGTAAACTGGGTCAGGGCAGAATGTATTAGCGTGGGATCGTCATCAAACAAGCCGAGCTGATAGTCGACCTGCCCGAGCGGCAAGGCCGTGGCGACGTCGGCAATCGCGGTGCTGTCTTTGCGCTTCATGGCGGCGCCGTTTTTCAAGGCAATCCGGAATTGGGCATTGCCGCTGTGGACAAAAATTTGTTCACACCGGTAAAGCCCAGAGTCGATCAGGGTGTCGGCCGGAATCAGGTCATCGAAGGCCGGCAAGGTATCCACTTCTAGGCGCAGTTTGAGCGCGCGCACCTGATTGATCGACAGCGGGGTCAAGTCTCGCCCGGTAACGGCGCGCACCTTATCCAGCTCGACCACAGCATGGGATGAGGTGAAGACCTGAACGATGCCCTTGGCGTCGGACAGTAGGCACACCTCGACCTGCTCTGGGGAGGCCTGCGTCGTACCTAAAGCATGGACAATGCTCTGTTGACTTAGGTGTTGACGCACGCTAATGGGGATATTCGCATCCGCATGACTGATCACGGGTACCTTCCTATTTGGCTAATTATTCGGCAGATCCACAGCAGTATAGCGGAGCTTTGAATAATGGCAGGCTGATAGGCCGTTTTTTAGCCATTGGGTCGATCACACCTGGGCATAGCGGTCGGTTTCACTGAGCCAGCGCGCGACTATCGGCTGACAATGGCTGGGGTATTCGGCGCTTAAGCGTTCGGCCAGCTCGGGAATAAGCGCTAACAGGTGCTGATCGCGCGCCATATCGGCGACGCGAAAGCCGATCGCACCGGTCTGGCGAGTGCCCAATACTTCGCCCGGGCCGCGCAACTTGAGGTCTTCTTCGGCGATGACAAAACCGTCACTGGTATTGCGCATCACCTCTAAACGCTGCTTGCCCTGCTCTGAGAGCGGTTGGCCAAACATTAGCAGGCAAAAACTCTCGGCGGTACCTCGGCCTACTCGGCCGCGCAACTGGTGCAACTGGGCGAGCCCGAGCCGTTCCGGATTTTCAATGATCATCACGCTGGCATTGGGCACATCAACGCCGACCTCAATCACCGTGGTGGCCACCAATATATCGAGCGCCCCGGCTTTAAACTCGGCCATCAGGCGGGATTTTTCCGGTGACTTTAACTTGCCATGGATCAGACCAATGCGGCGCTGCGGTAAGGCTTCGGTGAGTCGGTTCGCGCTCGCTTCGGCGGCTTCGGCCTGCAGCTCTTCTGACTCTTCGATCAGGGTGCAAACCCAATAGATCTGTTTGCCCGCCTCACAGGCGACATTGACGCGGCGAATCACCGCGTCGCGCCGATCTTGACTGATCAGGGTGGTGGTCACCGGCGTGCGCCCGGGCGGCAGTTCGTCGATCACCGAGATATCCATATCGGCAAAGGCGGTCATCGCCAGGGTGCGCGGAATTGGCGTTGCCGTCATGGTCAGCTGGTGGGGCGAGCCATTAACGGCCTTCTCTTTGAGCGCCAAGCGCTGCTGCACGCCAAAGCGATGTTGCTCGTCGATGATCACCAGGCCGAGATTATGGTAGTCGACCCCCTTCTGAAACAGGGCATGGGTGCCGATCAGCAGGTCGGTGGTGCCCACCTCGAGCCGATCGAGCAGCCCATCACGCGCTTTCTTGCCGGTTTTACCGAGCAACAACTCAACCTGCACGCCCAGATCGCCACACCACAGACTCATGTTTTGATAATGCTGCTCGGCGAGCAGTTCAGTCGGTGCCATGAGGGCAACCTGCATGCCCGACTCGATCACCTGTAAGGCGGCCATCACCGCGACCAGGGTTTTACCCGAGCCGACATCACCCTGGACCAGGCGCAGCATCGGCATGGGCTTGGCCAAATCTTGGCCGATCTCCTGACAGACCCGATGTTGCGCGCCGGTTAGGGCAAAGGGCAGGGCGGCCAGCAACTGTGGCGCTAATCGGGTCGACGCGGGAATGGGGTGCGCGCCGCGTGCCTGGGTCATTTGGCGCAGCGCCATCAGGCGCAGATGGTGCGCGAGCAATTCTTCTAACGCTAGGCGCTGCTGGGCAGGGTGTTCACCGGCCAATAGGGCCCGGGTGCTGCTCGCCGAATCGGGATGGTGCAAGGTCTGCACGGCCTCGGTCAGGGAGGGTAAATCCCAGGGCGTGAGCCAGTCTGGTGGGATCCACTCGGCCAAGCCACCCTGGCGCGCTAAGACCGCAAGCGCCTGGTCGATCAGGCTGCGCAAGCGAGTCTGATTGAGCCCTTCCGAGGCCGGATAGAGCGGTGTTAGGCGGTTGTCTAGGGGTGGAAATTGGCCGTCGGCTCGAGCCAGGTATTCTGGATGTATCATTTCCAGTCCGGTCGGCCCGAGCCGCACCTCGCCATAACAGCGAATGCGATGACCACTCTTCAGGCTGGCCTGCTGGGCATGGGAAAAATGAAACAAGCGCACGGTCAGCAGACCGCTGCCGTCCTGAATACGACACAGCAGTGCGCGTCGCTTGCCAAAGATCACCTGAGCGGCCTTGATTTCGCCCTCAATCACCACCGCCATGCCCAGACGCAAACTGGCGATTGGCATCAGGCGCGTGCGGTCCTGATACTTGTAGGGCAGATGAAAGAGCAGATCGGCGATGCTGACCACGCCGAGCAGCTGGAGTTTTTCCGCCAGCTTGGGTCCGGCACCCTTAAGGCGCTCTACCGGGTGGTCTAGGGTTAGTGTGTCTTGCATTGACGAATCGCCGTTTCCAGTGCCTCGATGGCCGACGGGCGCGGAAAGCTGGTGCGCCAAGCCAGGGCCACGGTGCGCGTTGGGCTCTTACCAGAAAAGGGCCGCACCTGAACTAAGTCGTCCTTATAGAGATGCGAGCCGGTCGCGGAGCGCGGCAAGATGGTCAGCCCCAAGTTGGACGCGACCATATGGCGCAGGGTTTCCAAGGACGAGCCGTCGGCCATGGTTTGAATTTTGCCTTGTGGGTTGCGGGTCGCGGCGGCAATGGTCGGGCAGGCACTGAGAATTTGATCGCGGAAACAATGGCCCTCACCGAGCAAGAGCAGCGTCTCATCGTTCAGCGCTTCGGCGGCGATGCTTTCTTGCTGGGTCAGAGGGTGCGATGCCGGCAGAAGAATATCGAAGGGCTCGTCATACAGCGCTTTGGTGAGTACATCCGTTTCGACAAATGGCAGGGCGATAATTACGGCATCGAGCCGGCCATCGCGCAAGCGTTGACGCAACACCCCGGTGAAATTCTCATCGATCATCAGCGGCATGGCCGGGGTATTGCGCCGCAGTTGCGGGATAATATGGGGTAATAGGTAGGGCCCGATGGTAAAAATTACGCCCAATCGCAACGGCGTCGCCAACTGGTTTTTGCCCGCCAGGGCGATATCGTCAATCTTGGCGCTTTCTTCTAACACTCGGTTGGCCTGGGCCACTATCTGTTCCCCGATCGGGGTCACGGTAACGCCCTGTTTATTGCGCTCGAAGATAGCCACCTTGAGGCGGTCTTCGAGCTTGCGAATCGCCACGCTCAGGGTTGGCTGCGACACCCGGCATTGGCTCGCGGCATGACCAAAATGCTTTTCCTGGGCCAGGGCAACGATATACTTTAGTTCGGTCAGGGTCATGGTTGGGATCGATGTTGAATAAGAGGGTAAAAGCTATCGAAAATGGCTCCCTGATACAAGCAGTCAATGGTCGAAAACGCAAATAAGTCTGGTTCGGCCCGATTGATAAGCCGATGCAAGGCCGGCGGTGCCTCGATCCGTTGGCCGGTTCTATTGCGCCGATGAATGCGCTAGAGTCTGCAACCATTATAGCGACCGAGTCGAGTATCGAGGCTTAGTCATTGAATCAAGCGGTCCAAGAGGAGTTTTAATGTCGTTATTAGTCTGTGCCGGTGTCGGCTCGCTTAATCGCCGGGTGGCCGGTCTGTGGCAGGCCCATCAGGGCGAGGTTATTGGACTGCGCCGTGGCCCCGTGGATCCGGACTTGGCGTTTGCGCAGCAGTCGCTGGATCTGAGCCAGGCAGCCTGGCCGGATCTGGGTGCCGATGTGCTGGTCGTCGCGCTGTCCGCGCATGAACGCACCGAGGCCGGCTACCGGGCCGCCTATCAGCTGCCATTGCTGCGCTTGGCCGAGTCGATGGCCGGCTGGCATGCGCTGCCCTCGAAGGTGATCGTGGTCAGTTCGACCCGAGTCTTTGGTATTGACGACGGTCGACGCGTAGATGATGACACGCCGATCGACTCGCCCGACCGGTTCGGCGAGATACTCTTGGCGATGGAGTCCAGCGTGCGCCAACTGCCCTGCCCGAGTACCGTGGTGCGGCTGAGTGGCATCTATGGCCCGGGTCGGGATTGGCTGAAACGGACAGCCTTAGCCGTCGACCCGAACCACCTGCCCGCCAATAAGTGGACCAATAGGATTCACGTCGATGATGCCGCCGGCGCAATCATCCACCTGTTAGCACAAGAACAGCTGGCCGAGTCTTATGTGGTCAGCGATCCGGAGCCGATCCCGTTGTTACAGATGTATAACTTCTTTCGCCAGCGCGAAGGCATGCCGCTGCTGCATCCGATGCCTGCAGTCCAGGGCGGGAAATGTTTAATCCCCACGCGCCTGCAGGCATCGGGTTATCAATGGATTTACCCCAATGCGTTCAGTGGCGGTTACTGAGCCACGCCTGAGCTAAGGCTGTCGCCCGGTGGCCTATTTAACCACCCGATAACAGGGCACGTAATCACTGCCTGGCAGCTTCATGCGGCCTTGCTCGACGAAGGCGGCAAGCAGTTCATCGAGTGGATCGGTAATCTCCCGGTCGCCATGGATCTCAAAGGGACCGAGTTGCTCAATCATGCTGATGCCCTGTTCCTTAACATTGCCCGCTACGATGCCGCTGAAGGCACGGCGTAAGTTGGCCGCCAACAGATGCACCGGGATGTCCTTGTGGAGATCCAGTGCGGCCATATTTTGATGGTTCGGCACAAAGGGTCGTTGGTAGTCATCGGCAATGGTGAGCTGCCAATTGAAATGGTAGGCGTCATTGTTTTTCTTGCGATAGTCAAACACCTGCTGCATGCCCAAGGCCATCTCACAGGCGGCACTTTCGTGGTCAGCGATAATGATCTTGTATTTTTGCTGGGCTTCGAAGCCGAGGGTCTTGGCAATAAAGCTGTGCAGCTGTTTAAAGTAGGGTTCGGCGCTCTTGGGCCCGGTTAAGACCAGTGGGAAGGGGATGTCCCGGTTGGCCGGATGCAACAGAATGCCGAGCAGATAGAGCAGTTCTTCGGCGGTACCGGCCCCGCCGGGAAAGACTAAAATACCATGACCCAAGCGCACGAAGGCTTCTAAGCGTTTTTCAATATCGGGCAGGATGGCCAGTTCGTTAACGATCGGGTTCGGGGCCTCGGCGGCAATAATGCCTGGTTCCGTTAGGCCGATATAACGGGCGTTCAGGATCCGTTGCTTGGCGTGCGAGATGGTCGCACCCTTCATCGGCCCCTTCATCACCCCCGGGCCGCAGCCGGTGCAAACATCGAGACCGCGCAGGCCCAACTCGTGGCCCACCTCCTTGGTGTATTCATACTCCAGTGCACCGATCGAATGGCCACCCCAGCAGACCACGATGCGCGGTTCTTCGCCGGGCCGCATCATCCGCGCGTTGCGCAAGAAGTGAAAGACGTAATCGGTAATGTCCGAGCCACTCTCCAGATCCAATAGCGGACTGGCGCGTTCGCTCTCGGCGTAAACAATATCGCGCAAGGCGGCAAAGACCATCTCCCGGGTCGAGCGAATCATCTCACCATCGACGAAGGCATCGGCCGGGGCGTGGAGCAGATTCAGTCGAATGCCTCGGTCCTGCTGCACGATGTCGATGGCAAAGTTGGGGTAGGCTTGGAGCAGGGTTTTGGCATTGTCGCTATCCGAACCGGTGTTCAGAATGGCCAATACACAGCAGCGAAACAGCTCGTAGAGGCCGTTTTCGCCGGCCTGTTTGAGTCCAGCGACTTCCGCTTGAGACAAGACCTCCAAACTGCCGATGGGCGTAATCGAGGCGTCGATAGTCTTTTTGAAATTCATAAGGGGCTTCTTCTAATAGATCGGCCGCACCGATGCAGGGCAGGCCGGGATATAAAAACAGCTTGTTGAGGCAGCGGCTGTCCTAAGTGTAGCCGATCAATTGCACCAGCAGGGCTTTCATCGGCTCAGGGTCTTTGACGGTGATGTGGGCATCGGATTGGCGATGTTGTGCCTGAGCCATCAGCCGACTCAGCCAGAAGCGGGTCGCGGCCTGTATCTGCAACAGCAGCAGCGCATCCAATTCGATCGGGCTGAGCGGCCGTTGACTCTGGTAAGCCGCGACAAATTCGCTCACCAGGGCGCGATCCAGGCGACCATTCGCGTCGACACACCAATCATTTAAGGCGATGGCAATATCCAATGCATAGGCATCCCGCCCGGCAAAATACCAGTCGATGATGCCCGAGATGTGGCCTTGGTCAAACATGGCATTGTCGTGAAACAGATCGGCGTGGATGATGCCTTGGGGCAGATTGTCGGGCAACTGGTCCAGCAGAGTGAGGCTCTGCTGCAATACCTGGCGATCGGCCGGGGTCAATTGCGCGAGCAAATGATCAGCGCTGCGTTGCACCCAGGCCAGATTATGCGAATGGCCGCGACTCTCGGCAAAGCTTGCCGTGGCGATATGGACCTGACCGAGGGCTCGGGCTATGTCCTGGGCATAGTCTGGGCTCGGGATGACGTGATCGCCGGCGAGCCGTTCAATCAATACCGCCGGCTTGCCCTTGACGGTCTGCAGCAGGAAGCCCTGATCACAGCGAAAGGGTTGCGGCACCTTGCACTGATGCCGAAACAGATGCTCGCCCAGGTTGAGAAAAAAAGGCAGTTCCTCGTGGCTGTGTTTTTCAAACAGGGTCAACACCAAGCGATGAGTGCTGGTATCGACAAAATAGTTGGTATTTTCGACCCCGGCGCTGATGCCTCGGTGCGCGCGATATTCACCCAGCGCATAACGCGCGAGCAGATCCTCGATATCGAGTTGGAGTAATTCGGTGTAGACGGACATAGACGCCAGCATGCCTTGTTAGATGACCAAATAACCGAGGAGTATTCCATACCCGTTGCCGCCATCATAGCCCGGCGAGTGAATGAGTCGTTGGTGCGGCCGTGTCAGGTCGCGTACAGAGGTTCATAAATTGGGCCTAGCGAATACGATCGAGTGAACATTGGATCGGTGCCTGCTGGGTTTTGAGAATAATCGGGCCCGTCGCGTGCGCGTAGAAAGTCCGTTAAGCCGTGTTACACTGGCCGACTGGAACCCCCAAAAAAATTAGCAGCTGGAACCGTCTCTATGGTTAACAATTCAACACCTGTGGTGCTCGTCGATGGTTCGTCCTACCTGTTTCGCGCCTATCATGCACTCCCACCGCTGGCCAACGCCGCTGGCATGCAGACCGGTGCGATCAAGGGTGTTGTCTCGATGTTACGCAAGCTGATCGAAGCCTATCCGTCGAGCCCGGTGGTCGTGGTGTTCGATGCCAAGGGCCCAACCTTCCGCAACGAGATGTACGATCAATACAAGGCCAATCGGCCGCCCATGCCCGAGGAGTTGCGCGCACAGATTGCGCCGATCCACGAGACGGTCCGGGCCATGGGTTTGCCGCTGCTGTGTATCGCCGGCGTCGAGGCCGATGATGTGATCGGCACCCTGGCCGAGCAGGCCACGCAACAGGGTCGCGATTGCGTCATCAGCACCGGCGATAAGGACATGGCACAGCTGGTCAGCGCGCATGTTTCGCTGATCAATACCATGAACAACGAATACCTGGATGTCGCCGGCGTCGGCAAAAAATACGGTTTCGGCCCGGAGCGGATGATCGATTACCTGGCCCTGATGGGTGATAAGGTCGACAACATTCCCGGCGTGCCCGGCGTGGGCGAAAAGACCGCCCTGGCTCTGATTCAAGGCCTGGGTGGGCTTGATGATATCTATGGTCGCTTAGACGAGATCGCTGGCCTGACCTTCCGCGGTGCTAAAAATATGGCCGCCAAGTTAGCCGAGCACCGCGAGTCGGCTTATATGAGTTATCAGCTGGCGACCATTAAACTCGATGTTGCGCTCGATCTAGGGGTGCAGGAATATCAGACCGAGGCCGCGGATAAGGACGCGCTGTTGGCTCTGTTTGAACAGTTTCAGTTTCGCTCCTGGATTCGCGATCTGACCGATGGCGCCAGCCCGACCGCCAGCCCGACTGCGAGCGCTCGGCCGGAACCGGTATCGGCCGTGTTACCTGAGCTCGTCGTGCCCAGCGCATGCGACTATCGGGTGGTGGAACACCTCGACGAGTTGGCGGCCATTATCGCCTCGGCCGAACAGACTCGCCAGCTGGCCTATTTGCCGGTTCTGGCCAAGGGCCACTATCGGGATCCGGTTTGGATTGGTTTGGCGCTGGCCACCGAACCGGGCCGCGCCTGGTATCTGCCGTTCAGTGCCGAAGATCAGCCGGCGCTGCCGGCGGCCGAGGTGCTGGCTCAGTTAGCGCCACTCTGGTCGGCCCATGCAATTGTCAAAACCGGCTTCGACATCAAGGCCGATCATCATTGGTTTCACACCTTGGGCTGGACCCCAGCGCGGCTGGCGAAAGATGTTCAGCTGATGGCCTTTGTCTACGACAGCACGCTCAAACGCGATAAGAGTCTGAGCAACCACTTTGCCAATTTGTCGATCGACAATCTGGCGATCTGTTATTTACAGCAGGCGCCGCAGACTATTGAATATTTCTTGGGCAGCGCCGGCAAACGGCAGTTGGCAGCGAGCGCGGTCAAGGCCGATGTCATCGGCCCCTGGTGGGCCGAACGCTGTGATTTGCTGTTGCGCCTTGGCGCGCGCTTCGAACAGGGCTTGGCCAGTCGCAACCTGACCCGGGTCTATGATCAGATTGAACGCCCGCTGTCGTCGGCTTTGGCGCTAATCGAGCGCAACGGCGTAGTGCTCGATATAGATTTTATCAACGATCTCAGCGTGCAGTTTAAGGCCCGTTTGGCGACCATCGAGCAGCAGGCGCACAATATAGCGGGCACCACCTTTAACGTCGACTCGCCCAAGCAGTTGGCCGAAATCCTGTTCGAAAAGATGGGGTTGCCGGTGTTGGTTAAGACCGCCAATGGCGCGCCGTCGACCAATGAAGAGGTGCTCAGTGATCTGGCCGAAGACTACGAACTGCCCAGGCTGATCTTGCAGTCGCGCCATTTGCGTAAGCTGGTGGGTACCTATACCGACCCGTTACCCATCTTGGCGCAAGCCGATGCTCGGGCAAACTACCGGCTGCACACCACCTATAACCAGACCGGTGCGCAAACCGGGCGATTAAGTTCTAACGATCCCAATTTGCAAAATATTCCCGTGCGCACCGATGAGGGCCGCTCGATTCGTAAGGCCTTTATCGCACCGCTAAATTATCAGATCGTTGCGGCTGACTATTCGCAAATTGAATTACGCATCATGACCCACCTGAGTCAGGATGCGAATCTGATTGCCGCGTTCCAAGAGGGTAAGGATATCCACCGTGCCACCGCGGCCGATGTCATGGGCGTCCCGGAAAGCGAGGTCACCACCGAGCAACGTCGCTCGGCTAAAGCGATCAACTTCGGTTTGATTTATGGCATGTCCGCCTTTGGTTTGGCCAAACAGTTGGGCATCAGTCGCACCGAGGCCAAGGCCTATGTCGATGCCTACTTTGAGCGCTATCCCGGGGTGCGGCGTTATATGGATGAAACCCGTGCCGAAGCTGCCGAAACCGGCTATGTCGAAACGGTCTTTGGCCGTCGGCTCTATTTACCGGGTCTACAGTCGTCCAATCAGATGGTACGCAAGGGCGCTGAACGCACCGCTATTAATGCTCCGATGCAGGGTACCGCAGCCGACATCATCAAGATGGCCATGGTCGATGTCGGTAATTGGTTAGCGGCCAGTCGTTTGCGCGCGAAAATGATTATGCAGGTGCACGATGAATTGGTATTTGAAGTCCACCAAGACGATCAGGCGGCCCTGATAGCCGGGGTGCGGTTTCGCATGCAACACTGTGCCAATCTGGATGTGCCACTGATCGTCGATATTGATAGCGGCCCATCTTGGGAGTCGGCGCACTAAGTCTGGACTTCGCCCGGGTGCTTATTCGCCCGGGTCCCTTGCGGTTAGCACAGCTCCAAATCCCGGTAAAATCTCTCTCCAATCACCCTAGTCGGTCAGTGGCATGTTTTATCAAGTCACTGTTCGTCGTGCCCGGAAAACAGCAGAATCCTCCCCCCTCAAAAGTTGCACAAAGGTGTCCAGTTGTCTTTAGTTAAGAGTAATGACCCATTGGAGTTCACATGTCGTTACCCTTATTAATTGTTGACGACTCCGGTTTTGCGCGCAAGCAGGTGATTCGTGCCTTGCCGAAAGATTGGCCGGTCGAGATCTCTCAGGCCGGCAATGGCATCGAGGCGCTGGAAAAAATAGAGCAGGGCCTAGGCGACGTGGTGTTATTGGATTTAACCATGCCGGTGATGGATGGCTTTGGCGTGTTAGAAGCCATTAAGGCACGCGATCTACCCGCCATGGTGATTGTTATTTCTGGCGATATTCAACCTGAAGCCTCGGCGCGCGTGATGCGTTTGGGTGCCTTGGCTTTTATCAAAAAACCACTCAACCCTGAACAGCTCAGCCAAATATTGAGCGACTTCGGCATCTATTCAGAATAAGGGCTCAGCATTGGACAGCGATGTTTTAGACGAAGATCTGCGCGACAGTTTGCGCGAGCTCAGCAATATCGCAGTGGGCCGCGCCGCCGATCTGTTGGCCCGCCTGCTCGACACCTTTGTGATTATGCCGATCCCGGCGGTCAACTTGCTGGAGCGTTCGGAGCTGAGCATGGCACTGTCATCGGTCCAGGGAACCCATTCGGTCAGCGCGGTGTGTCAGGGCTTTACCGGCTCGAAAATCGCTGGCGAGGCCCTATTGATTTTCAATGATGCCAGCTTTACCGACATGGCCGAATTGACACATTTCGAAGGGGAAATTACCGAACAGATTGAACTGGAGTTGCTGATGGATATTTCCAATATTCTAATTGGTGCGTGCCTAAAGGGCTTAGCCGAGCAACTCGATATTAACTTTTCCCAGGGGCAGCCCTATCTGCTCGGGCAGCATATTAATATCGATGAACTATTGAGTCGCAACCCCTCGGGTTGGCAACGACTGTTGACCATTGAATTACCCTATAAGCTCGAAGGCCGACTCGTAAATTGCGATTTGCTGTTGTTATTTAGCAACGACAGCCTCGCCGTTTTACGCGACAAGGTCGCGTATATGCTGGAGTGATGATGACTCAAAGCCCTCAGGGCCTAACGGAGTTTCATTGGTTGATCGAGGTGTTGCAGACGGTCGATGTCGGTATCTTAGTGCTCGACTTAGAATATCGTATTACCGCTTGGAACGGCTTTATGGAAAATAATTCCGGTATCAATTCGACGCAGGCCTTGGACCAAAGTTTGTTTACGGTGTTTCCTGAGGTGTCGCAGGAATGGTTCAAACATAAGGCCGATACGGTGGTGCAGTTGCGTAATAGAGCGTTCACCACGTGGGAACAACGGCCCTTTGTGTTTAAATTCCGCCACAATCGGCCGATCACGGGCGTGACCGAATTTATGTATCAAAACTGCACCTTTATACCGGTGATCAGCACCAGTGGCGAGGTTGAGAATCTGGCGGTCATTGTCTACGACGTCACCGATATCGCCACCGGCAAAATCGAATTAAATCTGGTCAATCAACGTCTGGCACAACTAAGTCGCACCGATGGTTTGACGCAACTCTATAATCGAGCCTATTGGGAAACGCTCTTTAGCTCCGAATATATGCGCCTGCAGCGCCAAGAGGCTGAGGTCTGCCTAATCATGCTGGATATCGACCACTTTAAACGGGTTAACGATACCTACGGGCACCAAGCCGGCGACGATGTCATTCGCGCGGTGTCCAAGGCGATCCGAGATAATTCGCGCACAACCGACATTGCCGGCCGCTACGGCGGAGAAGAATTTGCACTTCTGTTGCTCGACTCCGATGCCCAGAACAGCTACCAGTTTGCCGAGCGTCTGCGCAAGAAAATTGCCGCCTTGCAAGTGGCAACCGAAGCGGGAATTTTACAGGTTACGGTCAGTCTGGGGGTCGCCCGTTGGCTACCCCAGTTTCAGCATCACGGCCAATGGATCGAGGCGGCCGATCGAGGGCTCTATCGGTCAAAAGATCAGGGCCGGAATCAGACTTCGATCGAGGCGGGTTGACCTGAATCATGGCAAAAAAAAAGTGACCAACTATGCTCAGATTTCACTAAGCGGTTATTTGCAGGTGTTTTTATGAGCACAGCTATTCTCCAGAAGCTCAATGCCGATCACAAAAGCATCGCCAAAGTGCTCTATTGCCTGCGCGCTCAGATCAAGGGCTATGACGACCCGGAGGTTGAACCGAATATCGGTCAAATCATGGATATATTGGATTATATCTGCACCGTGCCGGAACGCTGGCACCACCCGGTCGAAGACATATTGTTCACCCGCTTGCTCGAAAAAAACCCACCCCACCCGGAACAAATTCAAGCCGTAATGAATGAGCACAGCGAGCTGGAACGGCTGACCCAAGAGCTTAGAACGGCGTTCGAGCGAGTCGCCATGGATATTGCCGTTCCGGTATCGCTGCTGTATCGCACGGCAACCCTCTATTTGTCGCGCCAGATGTTGCATTTGGATGCCGAAGAAAGTGTCTTGTTTCCGCTCGCCGAAGAGTGCCTCGACGAAGACGATTGGGCGGATGTTGAAGAGGCCGCCCAGCAGGTGCTCGATTCATTAGATAACAATGCCCAGCGGGAATATGACAACCTGCGCGATGCCATTATTAACTTTGCCGACGCCGATTAAAGCGCCGTGAGTGAACCGGGCCAACGCTGCAATGGACCGCTGTGCACCGTCCAATGCACCGGTAACCAGCCCTGCTGTCCATAGGCGTCAAAACGATCGTCGATCAAGAGGATCTCGCCCTGATCGGTGTCGGTGCGGACACAACGCCCGGCCGCCTGTAACACTTTCTGCAAGCCCGGAAAGGCATAAGCGAAGTCGAACCCCGGCAGTTGTTGCTGGTCCATCTGCAAGCGGATAGCGTTGTTGACGTCATTGACCTGCGGCAAGCCAGGACCGATCACGACCACCTGCTCCAATTGTTCGCCCGGCAAGTCGATGCCCTCACCAAAGACGCCGCCCAATACGGTGAGTAGCGTGAGCCCACGGTGCGCACGGAATTGCGCTAACACCGCGTCGCGTTCGCGTGCAGTCCAATCGGCGCGTTGCACCAACAGCGCCTCGGCGGGGTCCAAGAGACGGGCGGCCTGCTGCAATTGTTGGTAGCTGGAAAAAAACACCAGGGTGTTTTTGCCGTTCCCGACCAGGCTGTTCAGGAGCGGGCGCAGGCGTTCCGGCAAGTGGGTCCGATCGCGAAAGCGGGTCGACACATCGTTGGCCAAGTAGACACTAAACTGGCTGGCTTGAAAGGGTGACGGCAGCTCTTGGGTGATAGCGCCGGCCAGGCCGTTGAGTTGCTGGCTATAGGGCCAAGGCTTAAGGGTAGCACTGAAGGCGACGACATTATTGACCAGCTGATGTTTGCTCATCAAGAGCCGGGCGGGATTCAAACAGATCAGTTCAATACCACGCAGCTCTGGGCTGCCGGTGCCGTAGCGCCAGCAGAAGTCGCCGGCGTCGGCCAAGTCATGCAAGCGAATAAAACGCGTACAACTGAACAAAAAAGGCTGCCAGAGCGCATCCGGTTCAAACTGGGGGTTGTCTCTTAGCAGCGCGGCGCTGTCGGCCATAAAGTCGCGCAGACTGTGCAGCAGAGTCTGGGGCGACTCATAACACAGACCGGGGCCAAACTTAGTGCAGACCTCGCGCAAGCGCGTCTGGATTTTGCGCAAGCGGTTCTGGATTTTCTTGGGACATTGCTGCAGCAACTGCTGCAGCGCAAAGCCGGAAAACTCGGCGCTGAACATCATCCGGCCGCGGTCGATCAGGTTGTGGCATTCATCGATCAGTACCGTGGCCCGGTTGTCGATCTCGCGCAACAGATAGGGCTGCACCGCGGTCGTGTCGTAGATATAGTTCAGATCGCCAATGACCACATCCGACCAAATAGCCCAGTCCTGGCTCAGGTAATAGGGGCAAATTTGTTCCTTCTCGGCCAATTCAATCAGCGCATCGGGATCCCAGCGGATGGGCTCGAACAACTGCTCGCGTAGCCGGTCCCGTTTGGCAAAATAGTCCCGTGCATAGGGGCAGAATTGGCCATCGCAGGGTGTGTCGGGCGAACGGCAGAGGCGGGTTTTGGCGGTCAGGGCGACGACGCTAAGCCGATGCGCCGGGTCCAGTCGTTGCAATGCATCGTGCGCGGCCACCTGGCCGGTGGTTTTCATGGTGAGGAAAAACAGGCTGCGCACCTCGACCTCGGTCATCGCCTTCAGGGCCGGAAACAGCGCCGCCAAGGTTTTACCGGTGCCGGTCGGGGCTTCGACGCACAGGTCTTTGCCGACCCGACAAGCCTTGTAAACACTTTCGGCCATCAGGCGTTGGGCTGGCCGCATGGTTGCAAAGGGGAATGACAGCTGCGCCAAGAAGGGTTGCCGATCCCGTTGATGGCGATCGACCCGCATCAGCCAGGCATCATAGCGCAGGCAACAGTCGAGCAGATAATCGAGCAGTTGTTCGACCGGATAAGCACGCTCCAGCGGCCACTCTTCCAATGTTTGCGGATGCACGTAGGTGTTGCATACCCGCAGCATGGGCCCGGCGTCGAACTGCAAGGCGTAGATTGCGGCATAGAGCTTGGCCTGGCTGTGATGCAGGTCGCGCAGGCCGCTGGGAATATCGTGCGGCGGCACGCGCGTGGTTTTGATTTCCTCGACCCCATCGGGGAAGGTGCCATCGGCCCGGCCGCTGACTACCAGTTCAAACGCCGGGTTTTGCCAACGAAAGCTGAGCGGCGTTTCCGCCTGATAGGGTTTGGCGCGCTTGCTCTGCAGTGCATTGTGCGTCTGTTGGCCCTCGAACGCGCTCGGGCCGGGCCGATAGACGCTGATCAGATCGCCTTGGATCTGGCAGAAATCGGCCAGCGCACGCACCGAGACCCTATAACGTCGGCTGGGCATCGTAGCTTACATAGCAGACCTGGGCGTGAATCCCGAGGCGGGCAAATTGGTTTAGCCAGTGAATCTGATTGTCTTGCAACTTGTCGCCCGGACCCTTTATTTCGATAAAGCAGTAACTGTCCTCGTGGTATTGGAAGAGGTCGGGAAAGCCGGCCCGATGACGGCGCAGATCGGCGAGCAGATGCGTGCTTAAGCCAAGCCATTGTGCCTGAGTCAAGGCGTCAAAGCAGGCCAAGACCACCTCTAGGCGCAGTGCCGACCAGTGCACGAAGGGATTGGCCAGGCCGTGTTTGGTGTGCCAGCGCTCAATCAGTGCAGCGCGCCATTGAGCCTTTGTCTGGGTGGCCAAGAGCTTGAACCCAGCCTGGCGTTTGGCGCAGAAATCTTCATCGTATAGATCGCTGGGCCCAGACTGAAAAGGATGTTGCCAAACGCCGGGCACGTCGGCAAACACCAGCGGCCAATAGAGGAGGCCAAAGACCCCGAGCGGCAGGGCATTCTCGAGCCAAACGGCGTGGCCTAACTGCTCGCACGCCTGAGTCTCCACGCTGCCCGGGGTGCGCTGCCAGTGCGCTTGGCGCACGGTTAGGGCAGGCAGCGGAAAGGTCAACTTGGCTAGACCCAGCTTAGTCCGAACCCGATTAACAAAACGGCGATAGAAGGCTGTCTCGTCGGCACAGATCGGCTGCTCGGCGAGGGTCTCCAATTGGCTTAGGCAATCATCATATTGGCCGCGCTTAAAGGCGATGCGCGCCAATCGCTCCCGCGCTGGTGGTTGAGCGTTGGTCGAGAAGCACGCCTGGGCCCGGTCGAGGTCGCCGAGTTGTTCCAGACGGTAGCCGATTCGATTGAGCAGGCGATGGCAGCGCCGAGCCAGGCGTTCGGACGGCGCCAGCGCTAGGACCTGTGTCGCCAAATCGGGCAGCGCCGGCCAGTCTTTGGCATCGCAGAGTCGGTAAAAGTCATCGGCCAGGTCGTTCAATACCAGCGTAGTGGTGATATCGTCCGCATCCTGAAATAACCGATTGCTGCGGTCTAAGGGGTAGGTTTCGTATTGAAATAGACCCAGATCTTCGAGCACAAACTCAGTCAGGTTTTGGCGTTCATTGCCAAAATAGAGCAGTTGCAAACGGCGGTAACTGTCTGCGCCGGTAGGCTGGATAATGGCTTCGGTCACGCCCCAGGCCGAACAGGGCTGCACGGTGGCATCGTTTAGCCAACGTGCCAGCAGATCGCTCTTGCGACAGCTTGGCTCATCGGCACTGAACAGTTGCCGGCTTTGTGCAATGGGCAGCAGATCGATCAACTGCCAGGCATAGACCATCGGATCGGCCTCGATCAGTCCCTGTTCGAGCAGCCTGTTCAGCGCCGCGGGGCCGTCGGGTACTTCGCGGTAGTGCAGTTTGGCGCTGACAAAGCAGGGCCCCTTGCGCAGAAAGAGTCGGATCAGTAAGCGCAGGGCAACCGGATCGGTCTGGTCGATAGCGCGCAAAAACTCGCTGTCGGTGGCCGATAGCAGATCATCATAGCGCTGCCTAACCAGCTCGGTCAGGCTTAAGAAGTAATCCAGATAATAATTATCTGGCAGAATCACTGGCGTCATGGTTCGAGCCGAGGGACCAGCAGTTGCCGTTCGTTAAGCCAGCTCTGCAGAATGATTTGCGCGGCCAGGCTGTCGATTTGGGCCGACTTGGCCCTGTGCAGAGAGTGGCCCTGGGCGCCGAGTAAATCAAAGGCCTCACGTGTCGAGAGGCGTTCGTCGATGCCCTCAGCTGGTTTACCAAAACGGCCATAGAGGCGCTTGCGGAACTTATGCGCCCGCACCGTCATCTCCGATTCACTGCCGTCCATATTGAACGGAATGCCGACCACAAAGCCTGCTGGTTGCCATTCGGCGACCAGGCGCTCAACCTCGTCCCAATTGGGGATGCCATCGCGTGCGCGTAACGGTTTTAAGGCCGAGGCAGTGAAGGTTTGGGTTTGCCCGCTGGCGACCCCAATCCAACCCAGTCCCCAGTCAAAGCCGAGCCAGATATTAGCGGTCATTTGTTACTCCAAAACGATTATCGATGCGGAACTGCCAGGTGCGAATCACTTCTAACACGTCGTATTGCTCGACCATGGTTGCGCTGAATGCTGGATAGGGTGCCGCCAAATAGACTATTTGCTTGGCCGCCTGGTCGAGCAAGGAGTGGCCGGATGAACTGGTCACCAGTACCGAGCGCAAGCTGCCATCGGCATTGATTGATACCGCTAAACGCACCGAGCCGCTGATACGCTGATTGCGTGCCGATTCCGGATAATTTTGATTGCCGATGCGCTCCACCTTTTGCAGCCAGTCAAATATATAGTTGGCATCGACGGCGCGCTTGGTGGATACCGCGGTCAAGGTGCGCACCCGTGGTCGCTTGGCATAGGCCTGACGGCTGTCATCGAGCAGAGCCTTGAGGGTTGCTACATCGGTGATGTTGTTGATCACCACGGCCTGGTCAGTCTGCACCGGGATATCCAGGTCGCCCTGCTCGGCATCGTTGCTGACCGCACGATCTGTGCCGGGACTGGTTGTGGTGATAATCCGATCATTGGTCAGGCTCAGCTCGGAATAGGCCAGCTGGGTGAGGGTCGGGATGGTATGAAAGATCTGGTTATCCTCAATATCGGCCTGTTCGGTCGACTTGAGTAACGCTTTCTCGGTCAAGGTGCCACTGCCTTGCTGGTTGCTGTCGGCCAAAAAATCGGCATCGGCGTCGGCAACCAGATCGTCACTCTGGTGCATGCTCAGGGTAACATCAAGCGTCGGGCTCTTACTCGACACCGGTCGAGAACTGAAACTGATGCCGAATATGACTATAGCGTGCAGCGCCAAGGCCAGAAACAGCGTAAAGCTAAGTCGGTCTGAAGCCCCGACCCGCAGTCCTTCTTGGGTCATCGATTACCTCTGAGCCAGTTTTTCGGCGATCGCGTCCATCAATTGACCGCCAATATCGGTGCCATAGGCGTTGTCAATTTCGCGAATGCAGGTCGGACTGGTGATGTTGATTTCGGTCAAATAGTCGCCGATAACATCTAGGCCGGCAAACAGCAGACCCCGGCGAACCAACTCCGGTGCCACCTGATCGGCGATCCAGCGGTCGCGGTCGGTCAGTGGCTGGGCCCGCCCGGTGCCGCCGGCAGCGAGGTTGCCACGGGTCTCGCCCTTGGCGGGCAGACGCGCCAGGCAGTAGTCGACGGGCTTGCCAGCAATCATCAGAATGCGCTTATCGCCCTCTTTAATTTCGGGCAGATACTTTTGCGCCATAATCTGTTGCTGACCATATCGGGTTAGGGTCTCGATGATCACGCTGACATTCGGATCGTCTGCTTTAAGCCGAAAGATCGCGCTGCCGCCCATGCCGTCGAGCGGCTTGAAAATCACATCGCCGTGGGTTTGATGGAAGGCGCGTAGCAGGGTGCTGTCGCGACTCACCAGATGAGCTGGGGCGCACTGGGGGAACTCGGTGGCAAAGACTTTCTCGTTGCAATCACGCAGGCTCTGTGGCCGATTGACGACCAGGGTACCGCTGGCTTCGGCCCGTTCCAGGATATAAGTTGCGTAAATATATTCGGTGTCAAAGGGTGGGTCTTTGCGCATCAGGATGACGTCAAAGTCGCTCAGTTTCATGGCCACAGCTTGTTCCAACTGATAGAACTGGCTCGGGTCACGAAAGACCGTCAGCGGCGCGGCCTGGCCCATGGCCACGCCGTCTGCCAAATAGAGATCGGCCAAGGTCAGGTAGTAGAGCTCCCAGCCCCTATCGGCCGCAGCCCATAACATGGCTAGAGAACTGTCTTTTTTGTAATTTACTTGTTCGATGGGGTCCATGACGATTGCGACTTTAATGCTCATGCAGAATCCTGATCCTAGTGTCGATGGTGTGGGCTTTAGTTTAAAGGAAACCCGCCTGAGTCAATATAACTTTCTTTGACATCGATAATGGCGACGTCTGAAAAACTGTGCTAAAAATTATGGACCTAGACTCGCTCGAATTGGGTAAAAAAACCTATAGAGAAACATAGTAGTCTCTTTCCTTACGCTATTCGTGTTTTTTCAACTAACATTAGATTATGAGCGCAACATTAAGCAGCCTTACCCCTGGGAAGACCTATGGATACGAGTTTTGAAAATCTGAAAGTCATGGTGATTGACGACTCCAAGACAATTCGACGCACGGCAGAGACACTCCTCAAAAAGGTCGGCTGTGATGTTATTACCGCCACGGATGGTTTTGATGCCCTCGCCAAAATCGCCGATTCAAAGCCAGATATAATCTTTGTGGATATTATGATGCCCCGCTTAGACGGTTATCAAACCTGCGCCCTAATTAAGAACAACAGCGCCTTTAAAGAGACGCCGGTCATTATGCTGTCCAGTAAAGACGGACTGTTCGATAAGGCCAAAGGACGCATCGTCGGTAGTGACCAATATCTTACCAAGCCATTTGGTAAAGAAGAATTATTGGGTGCCATCCGCGACTATGTTAAGTAATGCGATTTAATTAAACAGCCTGTATTGCTGAAGTGAAGGGTTCTATATGCCTCGTGTATTAATTGTTGATGACTCACCGACCGAAACCTATGCTTTTCAGGGCATGCTGGAGAAGCATGCCTTTGAAGTGTTTACCGCCGACAATGGCGCCGACGGGGTCGCCTTGGCGCGTCAAGAGCTGCCGGATGTGGTCTTGATGGACATCGTAATGCCCGGTTTAAATGGCTTTCAAGCCACCCGCCAACTGACCAAGGGCGCCGATACCGCGCATATACCGGTGGTTATTGTCACTACCAAGGATCAAGAGACGGATCGCGTCTGGGGTCGGCGTCAAGGGGCTTCCGGTTATCTGGTCAAGCCCGTCTCCGAAGAAGAGCTGCTCAGAACCATAGAAGCCGTGATGTCCGGCCAAACCCTAGGATAATGGTAATGTCCGATCGATCACCCATTTTGATCCTGCGCGAACTCGAAGCCCGCATCCGAGCTAAGGTGGTTGGGCTGCCGGAGCAGGAAAAGATATCGGAAACCTGGAGTGGCATCGGATTCCGCATGGGACAGCATTATTTTGTCTCCTCCATGGCGGAGGTCACCGAATTGCTGCGTGTCCCCGCGCACACCCGTCTACCCAATGTAAAGCCTTGGGTTTTGGGGGTATCCAATATCCGCGGCCGGTTAATTCCGATCATCGATTTAAACAGTTTTTTTGCCTATGACAGTACCGAGCCAATTCGCAGTCGGCGGATCCTAGTAATAGACCACCAGGGCCAGCCCGACGGCTTGGTAGTCGATGGTGTCGAAGGCATGCAGTACTTTGTGGCCGACTCCTTTAACGAGGTGGTGCCCGAATTACCGGATGAACTAAAGCCCTTCATTGTGGGGCATTTTGTTAAGGATCGAAAAGTATGGTCACGCTTCAGTATGAAAACGCTGGGCGACCATGAACAGTTTCAAGAAGTGGCAGTCTAGGTCCCCTTTTATTGAAATACACCATTAGATAAGCAGATGGCAGCCTGAGGCCAAACTGGAGCGAAATATGAAGCAAAGAGCCGGAAACCTTTTAACGATTTTGGGTACTAACCGACTTCTCAGCACGCTGCTGATCGGTTTGGGTTTGGTGATTGTGGCCTCTGTTGCGGTCTTTATTGAGGTCAGCGAACTGACCAAAAATGACCAGGAGTTTTTGGAAAATGCCGGCGAACTGAGAGTTCTGTCGCAGGAAATAGCCAAGAATGCCTCGGAAGCCTCGGCCGGTAAGGACGAAGCCTTTGCCTTATTGCAGCGCGCCAGTTCGGAATTTGAGATTCGCTGGAACTATATATTAGAGGGTGACAGAGCCAGCAAGCTGCCAGCCATTGGCGCGCATGCGCCGAGGGTGAACGTCAATGACCTGGGCAACGTCTGGTTGCAAGTCCGTGACGCCTCTGGCCTGATTGTCGCATCGCGTGAGACCATCTTGGCACTGCACGATACGGCCAATACCCTGGCCGAGCGCATCCCTGAATTGCAGGTTGAATACGACGGGGTGGTCGAAATCCTCTTAGAAGACGGCGCCGGTGCGACACAGGTGGCCGTTGCTCAGCGCCAATCCTGGCTGGCCGAGCGCATCATTCGCTCTATCAACAAGGTCCTAGTGGGTGGCGAGGGCGCGGTCATGGCGGCAGATTCCTTCGAGCGGGATGCGATTCTGTTCGAACGGGTGCTCGATGGTATGCGTTTCGGCAATACCAATATGGACATAGCCAAGTTAGACGATCCCGAAGCTGCGGTCTCGTTGGAGCGTATTGCGAGCATCTTCGATGTGGTGTCTGGTTCAGTCAAGCAGATCATGGCGACGTCGCCAGAGTTGTTTCGGGTGCGCGAAGCCTCGGGTAATATTTTTTCCGATTCGCAAGTGTTACTGGAGCTGTCCTCGGCGCTGGCCGACGAGATTCAGGACGCCAGCGATACCCGCTTTGTCAGCCAAAGCTGGGTTGAGGTCTTGGGTCTATTAGCCCTGGTGTTGATCGCCGGCGCGGTATTCGTGATTATTCGGGATACTCAGAGCGACTTACAGCAAACGGCTGAAACCAATGAACAAAACCAAAATGCGATCTTGCGTCTACTCGATGAATTGGCCGACTTGGCTGATGGCGATCTGACCACCCAGGCCACGGTAACGGAAGACTTTACCGGAGCGATCGCCGACTCGATCAACTTCGCGATCGATCAGATGCGCTCGCTGGTCTCGTCTATTAACACCACGGCCGTGCAGGTTTCCTCCGCGGCGCAGGAAACCCAGGCAACGGCCATGCATTTGGCCGAAGCCTCTGAACATCAGGCGCAAGAGATAGCCGGTGCTTCGGCGGCGGTCAACGAGATGGCCGTGTCCATCGACCAGGTGTCCGCCAACGCGGCGGAATCGGCGGCGGTTGCCGAGCGCTCGGTGGCGATCGCTAAGAAAGGCTCCGACGTGGTGCAAGCCACGATCAACGGCATGGATAATATTCGCGAACAGATTCAGGAGACCTCAAAGCGGATCAAACGCTTGGGTGAGTCCTCACAGGAAATTGGCGACATCGTCTCCTTGATTAACGACATCGCCGACCAAACCAACATTCTCGCCTTGAACGCCGCGATTCAGGCATCGATGGCCGGTGATGCCGGTCGGGGTTTTGCGGTGGTCGCCGATGAAGTACAGCGCTTGGCGGAACGATCGTCAGCGGCAACGAAACAGATTGGTGCCTTGGTCAAGACGATTCAGAACGATACCAATGAAGCCGTTATCTCGATGGAACAAACGGTCGCCGAAGTGGTGCGCGGTGCTCGTCTGGCGCAAGACGCCGGTGTGGCATTGGAAGAAATCGAAAGCGTCTCGAAAAACCTCGCCGACCTAATCCAAAATATTTCCAACGCGGCACGCCAGCAGGCCTCCTCGGCCGGTCATATTTCCAATACGATGAACGTAATTCAGGAAATCACCTCGCAAACATCAGCCGGAACCACCGCAACCGCACGCTCCATTGGTAACCTAGCGCAACTGGCCAATGATCTGCAGTCCTCCGTAGCCGGCTTTAAGTTGCCCGAAAACGATGATGATTTGGAGAACTTCACCATGCCTGGCCTCGACGAGGGCAGGGTGTCGGTCGGTTAGGGCGATAACCGCAGCAATAAGGTTGGGTTATGGTTAGGTTGGTTAAACAAGCGCCGGCGTTGTCGGATGTTGCCTTTGCCACATGGCAAGACATCATTGAGGACCGTCTGGGTTTGCAATTGCCTGAGCAGCGCCGCAGTTTCCTGAAAACCTGCTTAGCAATGCGGATGCGGGAGATCGGCTTCAGCGACTATTTGACTTACTTTAACTACGTTCGCAGTGGCGATGCCGGCCTAATTGAATGGAACTGCCTGATCGATCGCTTAACGGTCCAGGAAACACGGTTCTTTCGCGATCCAGAGGCCTTTGCCCTGGTGCGCGATCACCTTCAAAGGTGCTGCGACGCCGGAAGAGGGCCGCTGAGCTTGTGGAGTGTGGGTTGTTCTAGTGGCGAAGAAACCTACAGTTTGGCCATGTTAACGGCCGAGGTGCTGGAACAGACCGATCGTCGACCACGCTTGCGCTTCGGTGTGACCGGTACCGACGTGAGTCGCAATGCCTTGGATCAGGCGCGCGCCGGTGTCTATGGTCGACGCCGGGTTGAGCTGGTCGATGAACGCTTGGAACAACGGTATTTTGAACAGAGTGAAGACCATTATCAAGTTGTGCAGGCCGTCCGAGATAGGGTGTGTTTTGTTCGACTAAACCTTTTGGAGTTGGCGCGTTCACCACTGCGAAATCTGGATCTGATCTATTGTCAGAATGTTCTGATCTATTTTCGCAAATGGCGTAGAAAAGACATTGTTACTGAGTTGGCAGATCGATTGGCGCCCGGGGGTATGTTGGTACTCGGGCTTGGAGAGATGGGCGATTGGTCTCATCCGGCTCTGACCCGAGTTCCAAGTGAACGCGCGTTAGCTTATTTAAAACGTAAATAGACACGGGGAAATCGGCATGGCAGATCGCCGAGATTATGTGGCCCTTGAATGGGTCAAAGGTGAGATTTTCGAAACGTTAAAGCAGACGCGCTTTGCGCTTGAGGCGTTCGTTGCAGCACCGGATGATACTAATCGCCTGGAGTTCAGCTTGTCATACATTCATCAGGTGTATGGCACATTACAGATGGTTGAATTCAGCGGTGCTGCGTTGCTGGCTCATGAGATGGAACAGCTCAATCAAGCTATGATCGACGCTACCGTGCCGAGCAGCAGCGACAATCTAGCGCTGTTAATGCAAGCGATTATTCAGCTGCCCAACTATCTGGATCAATTGAAACAAGGTCAGCACGATTTGCCGATTGTCTTGCTACCGCTGCTGAATGACTTACGGGCTGCGCGCGGCGCCGCCTTGTTAACGGAAACCTCCCTGTTTGCCCCTGATTTGGCCGCCGCTCGGCGTCTCGCGGGCGAGCCCGAGGTATCCCGATTTGGCAAGACGCAGACCGCCCAGTTAGTGCGTAAATTGCGACAGATGTATCAATTGGCACTGTTAGGCTGGCTAAAAGGCGAAGACTTGGACAACAGTCTCGATTTTTTGGCCAAGGCCGTTGGTCGCGTTGCCGCCTTGACTGAGCGCGCGCCGATAGGCTCGCTATGGCAGGTTGTGGATGCCTTTGTGACCGGTTTGAAGACCGGTAAAATCGATCGCTCCTCGGCCACTGTGCAGGTGCTGCGCGACGTCGATGGTCAGCTTAAGGGCCTGTCACAAGACCCTTTGACAGTGGCCCAGAGTTTCCCCTCGGATCGCATCCTGAAAAATCTATTGTTCTACATCGCCAAGATTGGGCCCTCGAACATTGATCGCATTGACCAGGTCCAGCGTCGCTATCGCCTAGTAGATGCCTTACCGCCGAGCCATGAGGTTGAGTCGCAACGGGCCCGATTAGCCGGACCGGATCGGACCGCGGTCGACAATGTCATGACCGCTCTGCTGGAAGAGCTCGCTCGGCTCAAGGATACGCTCGATCTGATGGTGCGCGGCCAGAGCAAAGATCCCAATCGTCTCAGTGACCTTAAGCTTCCCATTGTGCATCTATGCGATACCCTAGCGCTGGTTGGACTGACGAATCCGCGCCGGGTCTTGAGCGAACAGTTGGCTATTATCGGTCAGGCTGAGGGCCAGCCGACGCTGATCAACGACGCCATGCTGATGGATATAGCCGGTGCCTTTTTGTACGTTGAAGCGACCCTGAATGGTATCGGGGTCGACTCCGATCTCAACAGCGCGTCGGATCAGGCCGATGATATTAGCGATGCCCATCGAGCGGTGTTGCGTGAAGCCCGGACCGGCATCGAGCAGGTTAAGAGCGCTGTGGTCGAATATATCGCCGGCCACTTTAACCCAACGCTCTTGGCCGATGTACCTGCCATCCTAGGGGCCGTGCGCGGGGGCTTGGCCATAGTGCCGCTGATCGATGCAGCCCAAGTGCTGACGTCGGTGCACACCTATGTGCAGAACCGGTTAATTGCCGAGAACTATCAACCGACCTGGCAAGAGATGGACGCACTGGCCGATGCGCTGGTGGGCGTGGAATATTATCTGGAGCGAATCTCCCAAGACGGACCGGGCACCAATCTCGAGATTTTAACGCGCGCGATCCACTCTCTTGCCAGCTTAGGCTTAACGGTGGATTTGAACCGGATTGCGCAGGATCAAGACGCGCCAATCAGCTCCGAGAGCCAGGTCCCGAACGGGCTGGAAACCGACGCGTCGGTCGACGATAACGACGTTTTGACCGTGATCGATGAGTGGCAGAGCGTCGAGCCTGTCCTCAACACGCCCGACCTCTCTGAACCTGAGCCCCTGCAAGAGCTGTCTTGGGACACGGTGATTGAGTTGGATGAAGCCGAGGTGGCCGAATTTACGCTCGAGCACGAAGATGCGAATGATCTGCAGAGCGAATTTGATGAAGTTGAATTTGAACGTGACCTAACCTTAGATTCGGCCGACATTCTGCCCGAAGCGGCAGCCGCTATCGCCGAACTCGACGCCGACAGCCCAATAATAGTCGAACCGACGCCCCTGGTGGAGCCTGCCGAGTCGAATGAGCTAAATGAGGCAGATCAAGCAGATGAAGGAGACGACGATGACCTAATCGATGACGAAATTCTCGAGATCTTCGTTGAGGAAGCCGAAGAGGTCATGGCCGTCATCAATGAATTTGTCCCTCAATATAAGGCCGACCGTAGCAATCAGGCAGCCCTGACCGAATTCCGTCGTGCTTTTCATACGCTCAAAGGCAGCGGTCGAATGGTCCGTGCGACCGTGGTCGGTGAAACCGCGTGGGCCGTGGAAAACATGCTCAACCGCATGATCGACGGATCCATCCCCTACAGTGCCGATCTGATTCGCGTCGTGGAGGAAGTAGCGGCCGCGGTGCCGGCCTTGGTCAAGGCATTTGAGACCAAGCAGTCACCCGATGTTGCAGGCGCGGACCAGTTAGCACAACGCGCCCATGCCATCGCCAAGGGTGAACCGGTGTCCTGGCCCGATCAGACGCTATTGGCTCCGGAGCCCGATCCGCTGGATGTGCCCGACCCGACTCTAGCGCTGGATTCGGAGCTCGATCTCGACTTGGATCTGGACGCGAATGCGCAGGATAGCTACCTTATCGAGCTGACCGACACTGAAGCAGCCGAAGTGGATGCAGATATCACCCCGTTCGAGGGCGACCCCTTCGGTATCATGGATACCGAGTTGGAGGACCTATACGAACGTGAGGCCCTCGACGGCCCACTCGACGCCGAGCAGAGCCAGGACGAAGCCAATGGGCCGGCGCAGCGCGATGCCGACAAGTCGGACGATAACGACACCAACCTGCTGCGCATCTTTAAAAATGAACTCGACTCCCATTTGGAATTTGTCGATAACTATCTAGCCGACAGTCCCTTAGGCCGCAAATTACCCGACGCCCTCCAGCGCGCCTTACACACCATGAAGGGCTCTGCGCATATGGCGAGCATGGACCGCATTGCCGAGGCGGTTACGCCGCTGGAACTGTTGGTCAAGGATCTGCAAGAACGCGGTGATTTGGCGACGCCGGCGTTTCTGTCCGTGCTCAGCGCCATGGTGGTGTTGGTAAAAGAGTCGGCCGGTATAGATCCGGCGGGACCGGCCGCGGCGTCGATCGAGGGTTATATTGAGCAGGTCAACACCCTGCGCCGTAACCTACTGGCAGCGGATGACGCCAGCGAAGACGACGATGTTAGCCTGTTGTCGATCTTTTTATCCGAGAGTATGGATATCGTCATGGATGCCGAGGGCATCCTCGATCAATGGCGCCAGAGCGGGGATCCCGGCAAGGCGCCTGAGACCTTGGTGCGCGAACTCGATACCCTAGCCAATGCCGCGCTTGCGGTCGACCTCCTGCCCCTCTCGCAGTTAAGTACGCAACTGCGCGCGCTCTATTTAGCCGCAGACGCCAATGCCTTCATGCTCGGTGAGAAGTTCTTCAGCCTGGCTCATGATGGCCATGAATCGTTGATTTCGATGATGGATCGCCTGGCAGCCGGGCAGTCCATTCGCACCGATGCGCTCTTTTCGGAACGTCTGCAACAGCTCTATGAGGTGTTTGCCATGCCTTACGAGGTTATTGAGCCGCCTCGTTCGCGCGCGCCAGCCGCGGCACCGATCGAACCGCCCCAGGCAGCGTATAGCGCGCCGCCGAGTCTTGAACACGTTCCGGCGCAGCGTTATGCGGTTGAGGGTGACGCCGAATTGGTGGAAATCTTCTTGGAAGAGGCCAATGACATACTGGAAAGTATTCAGCAATCGTTGGAAGCCTGGGTTCAGGATCCGCAAAACACCATCGAGGTCGAGGCCTTACAGCGCGATTTACATACCCTCAAGGGGGGCGCGCGCATGGCCGAGATACTTCCGCTCGGCGACCTAGCCCACGAACTGGAATTTCTCTATGAGGGTTTGGCCCAGGGGCAATACCAAAGTTCTGCCGGCCTAATCAGTCTGTTGCAGCAGTGCCACGATCGACTGGCCACCATGGTCGGCGATATCGAGTCGAGCATGAGTTGCTTGTCCGCACCGGACCTGGTCGCAGCCATCGGTCATTTCCGTAAACATCCAGGCGCGCCCGCCCAGCCAGTGATCCTAACGCCGGTAATAGAGCTGAGCGTCGAACCTGAACCCGAATTCGAACCCGAACCCAAACCTGAATCGGCACCGGAACCGCCGCTCGAGTCATCGACCCCGACCGCGTCGCAGATGGCTGTCGTAGAGCCGCTTTCGGCGGATCTGGATTTCGATATATTGGCAATATTTATCGAGGAGGCGGGTGAGCTGTTAAATGAATTGGAAAATGCCATCGAAGAGTGGCGCTCCGATACCCTGAATGAAGCCCATGCCGATGAGATGAAACGGGTGCTGCACACCCTAAAAGGTGGCTCGCGTCTGGCGCGTTTGAAAGACTTGGGCGATAAGAGTCACGATTTTGAGAGTCATATTACGCGCGCCCAACAACAAAAAATCCCATTGGATGATGCCTTTTTTATCGGCATCTTGGCACGTCAAGATGAGATGGTACGCAATATCGAGCAGCTACAGGCACTCATTGACCAGCAGGAAAACGACGGCGAGGGCGGTTTTGGGCCCAGCGTGATTCAGATGGCGTCCGCGCAGGATCCTGACGAACCGCCCGTACCTAATTTCGCACCACCACCGGTCACTGAGCGAGCGCCGGCCTCGGACGAGGAGCCCGTTTCGGCCCAGGTTTTGCCCTTCAAAGCCAATTCGCCAGTCATCCCAAAAGCCGCGCAGGATGGCGTCGCGGTGCGCCGTGCCCAGCCACAAGAGACGGTCAAGGTGGCCGCCAACCTACTCGAAGGTCTGGTCAACCTAGCCGGTGAAACGTCGATTTCTCGGGCTCGGCTGGAGCAGGAAGTCAGCGATTTCTCCTATACCCTGGTCGATATGGATCAAACCATCGATCGACTGCGCGACCATGTTCGCCGGCTCGATATGGAAACCGAAGCGCAGATAGTATTTCGTCAAGAACGCGCCGAAGAAACCAACTATGAAGATTTCGATCCGCTGGAGATGGACCGATATTCGCAAATACAGCAACTGTCCCGGTCGCTGATGGAAGCCACCTATGACTTGCAGGATATTAAAACCACGCTGACCGATAAGACGCGCGACGCTGAGACCATTCTGTTGCAACAGAGTCGCATTAATACCGAATTACAAGAAGGCCTGATGCGCACGCGCATGGTGCCGTTTAATCGGTTAGTCCCTCGATTGCGGCGTATCGTCCGACAGGTGGCTGGCGATCTCGCCAAGGACGTCGACTTTATTGTCGGTAACGCCGAAGGGGAGGTTGATCGGACCGTCTTGGAACGGATGATTGCACCGCTCGAACACCTGCTGCGCAACGCCGTTGACCACGGCATCGAGCGCCCCGACGATCGGCTCGCGGCCAATAAAAATCGCCTGGGTAAGGTGGTTCTGGAGCTGTCTCGCGAAGGCAGTGATATCGTCCTGAGCTTGGCAGATGACGGTCAGGGTATCGATGTTGAACGCATTCGAGCCAAGGCGATTGAACGGGGTTTGATGAAGGCCGAATCGGATCTGAACGAAGCCGAGATCATGCAGTTTATTTTGGAGGCCGGTTTTAGTACCGCCGATAAGGTGACCCAAATTTCCGGTCGTGGCGTCGGCATGGACGTGGTCAACTCTGAGGTCAAACAATTGGGGGGCTCGATCTTTATCGACTCCCAACTGGGCCGTGGCACCGCCTTTGTTATCAGGCTGCCCTTTACCGTATCGGTCAATCGGGCGTTGATGGTCAATACGCTTGACGATCTGTATGCCCTGCCGCTGACCTCGATTGAGGGCATCGTACGGGTAACCCCCAAGCAGTTGGCCGAATACTATCAGCCCAATGCGCCTTTGTTCGAATACAACGGTAAGCGTTATCGACTGGAATATATGGGTTCCTTGCTGCACACCGGCGCGCGACCCAATGTCGCCGCGATGGAAAGCTCGGCCCCTCTGGTCTTGGTTAAGGGCAGTGATGAGCGCCATTCCATGGCATTGCATGTCGATCGTTTGATGGGCTCGAAAGAGATCGTGGTGAAGACACTCGGTGCTCAATTCAGCAAGCTGCAGGGCGTGTCCGGTGCCACCATTCTCGGTGATGGCTCGGTGGTGGTTATTCTCGATCTGGCGGCCCTAATTCGATCTGAGTTGGTGATTGAACATCAGAACGCCATGTCCTTGATGCAGATGAGCGCAGAGCTGGAACGCAAGAAAGAAGGCCCGCCACGCATAATGGTGTGCGACGATTCAGTCACCGTGCGCAAGGTGACCAGTCGCTTACTGGAGCGCAATGGCATGGAGGTGCTGTTGGCCAAGCACGGAGCTGATGCGATCAACCAAATGATTGACGAGATACCGGATCTGATCCTACTCGATATCGAGATGCCCTATATGGATGGCTTTGAGGTAGCCTCACGGGTGCGTCATGATGACCGTCTGCGCCATATCCCAATTATCATGATCACCTCGCGCACCGGCAGTAAGCATCGCGAGCGGGCCCTGTCGATCGGAGTGAACGATTATATGGGTAAGCCGTTCCAGGAAGGCCCACTGTTGGACGCCATTGAACGGTTGTTAAAGGGGTAATGGGCCTAAGGTGATGAAGGGCAAGCACAACCGCGTTGGCATCATTGCCTCGACCGCCTTAGCTCAGCATCAGTTGGAATGGGTCATTGCCGATGCCGGTTACGAAGTGGCGGTGAATACCTCGCCAGAGCGTCTCAATAAGCTTTTCTTGGCCAATGAAACGATCCGTTTATGGGTGGTCGAGTTAGCCGAGGACGGACAATGGAGCGAGCTATTACAGGATATTCTCGATCTAACCCAGGCCCCTATCTTGTTTGGTGACGGCCAGATACCGGCCAAAAATCATCAAGATTACCCCCGCTGGTGCAAACGCATGCAAAAAAAAATGCATGCCTTTGCACCGGTTTTGCAAGCGGCGGTCAGCGCGCCCCAATTTGACCTCGATGTACTGATGCGCTGCGTTGAAAAACCGCGCTTCGAATTGCCGGAGTCATTAAAGAATTCACCCAATCCGGACTTAGGCCCGATCTGGGTGTTGTGCGCGTCCTTGGGCGGTCCGCAAGCGGTTAAGGATTTTCTCGATCTGTTGCCGCTCGACATACCGGCCACCTTTTTGTATGCCCAGCATATAGATGCCGGCTGTTTAGCGGCCTTGGTGCAGTCGGTTGGTCGTCACGCCGCGCTGACTATGACCTATGCCGAACACGGCCTGTCATTGGTCAATGGCCAGGTGGCTGTGGTGCCAGTAGATCACGAGATTCTGTTTGCCAACCATCCAGCGGTACTCTGGCAGGACCGAGAATGGAGCGGCCCCTACGGTCCCAGTCACGATCAGTTATTGAAAAACGCTGCCGAGCATTTCGGTCGTCAATGCAACGCGATTATCTTCAGCGGTATGGGCAGCGATGGCACCCTGGGTTCGGCCCTGGTTAAGGAGATGGGTGGCACCGTATGGGCCCAGGCCACCGAGAGTTGTGTGCAAAGTTCAATGCCCGATGCCGCTGACCAAGCCGGCAGCGTCGATTGGCGCGGTTCCCCGGCTCAAATGGCCGAAAAATTAATCGTCTGGCTGGCGCAGCGACAAACGCAAACGGCCTAGCTTAAGGAAAAATCCTATGAAAACGCCATCACAACTCAAGGCACAGTCCATAACGGATTTGGTCGCCAGTCTCTTGATTCCGGTGCACAATAAAAGTCTGCTGGTGCCCAATATTGTTATCGCCGAGGTGGTCGCCCTGCAGATGATCAGCCCATTGCCCGAGGCGCCGTCGTGGGCGCTCGGTTCAATCCTGTGGCGTGGTGAGCAGGTTCCGGTGATGAGTTTTGAAATTGCCAACAGCGAAATCCATGGCCGCGATTCCGAACAGGCCCGCCTCGCGGTGCTCAATGCGGCCAGCGGTCAGTCGCGCTTTAAATATTTTGCTATTTTGGTGCAGGGCATTCCGCGCATGATCAAGTTAACCGCGGCAGACGTGCAAGAGGACAAACTGGCCAGTTTGGGGCAGGGCGAAAGGATGGCTGTTATCACGCAACTAGGTAAGGCGGTTATTCCAGACATGGATTACCTCGAAGCGCTCTTGGACAAGCTCTAAACGTTCGCGGCCGTCCGGTCGGCGCAACAGGATCGGGGCGTCGCTAGAGGTCTGCTTGGGCGGCATGAATGCGCCGTTCGAGTTTCAATTTAAACTGCAGGTAATGCATCGTTTGGTCCCGGCCCAGGGGTAGGTGGTCAATTACCGCAGACGTTAAGGCCAGGTCGATGATGTAGATCTCCGGGTTCGCTCGCGAGGGGTCCAAACCGAGCCCATAGGACGCGATTGCGCGGTAAAATAAGTCGCCCCAGGCCGGGCTGTGAAATTCTTGCTCACCACAGACCACTCGATAGTCATAACCACCCTGTGCAGACAGTGTGACAGTCACCCCGATGCCGATAAAGTGCGCAGCCTGGGCCCAATCATTGAGCCCTGTTTTCTTCAGATCAAAGCGCCCCGGGCTGCGCTCAATTTGCACGAAATGGTTGTCCGCCTTGGGTTTGCGGTCATCTATGCCGGAGCGGCGCTGATCGGTGGCGTGCAAAAACTGCAACAACGGCGCCCACAGGGTTGCCAGATTGCGCACTGGCTGTTTGAAAACCAGCAACGAGCCTTGCTCATCGATTAGATACAGGGTCGCCTGCTGGTGGCGTTTTTCACAGGCCAACAGAACGGCATGCGGGCGGTGTAAACGGTAGAGTTTGGCCCAGAGGGGGTGATCCAGAGCAAACTGGCGATCGAAGATAAGCCGGCTATAGTCCGCCTGTTCAAGCGCCAGTTGCATTCGAAGCTCGTCCAGACTGTCGGTCGGAACATAGCCAATCGTTCGGTTATGGGCCTGATAGAGCAAATAGCGATTGCCAATACGACAGATGAATCGGTTATTTGGTGGCTGTCCGATGCTGCACAATGCCGCCAAAGCAGCTTGCATAAGGGCGTCAACGCGCAGCGCCAATACTGAAGGCTCGACCTGACTGGGACACAGGGTGACCAACTCCGGAAGGTCATCGGGTGCCTGCGCATGGATTCGATTCAGGAGCGATTTCAGCCCCTTGGCCAGCGCATCCTGCGTGGCAAACCGTTCGACCTCGACCTCGCCCCAACTGTTCACCAGTACCTGATCGAGACTGTGCACCGAGCTGTCCGAACGAGACTGGCGCGGATCGCATCCGAGATTAATAATCAGCAAGACCCGAGTCACCCGCGCCGGCCGATCAAAGCAGTGCGCTTCGGTGTGCGGTCTTGGGTTGGGTACCTGGTTTCGAAGCGCAGTCAACGCCGTGCGAACCTCATCGTCGTTGACCTCATGCCGGGCGGGAAAGATGGGAACCTGCAGCGCAGCCGTGAGCAGGCCATTTAGATGGCACCAGAGCAATGCTTCCACCAAACCATTGGCCGATTTGAGTGCTGGGGTACGCGACTGTTGGCTCATCGGCCGATCGTACACGCCCCATTGGTAGACGCCCGGATCTTCTCGGCTGGCGCGTTCATAGAGGTGAACTCGTTGGTTACTGAGGTCGACATCCAAGCCGATGTGGATAAAGTTGATCTTACCCTGACGCCGATCGAATGCGGCGTGTAATTTGCGATTGAGGCTCAGTCGGTCCGCTCGAGATAGGCCGTCACTGGGCGGCTGACTGGGCGAATATTGACACAGGGCCCTATAGCTTTGGGTCAGCTCAGCAATTAATAGCCGGCGTTCCGTCAACATATCTTCGATGGTCCACGCTCGGACGGCGTCCAGATGTTTGAGCGCGGCCGCCGACCAACCCCAGGACTGCACCAAGTTGTCCATTAATTTATGGCGCCACCCGAGCGCGTGCGTGCGTTGCGACAGCTTGAGGCCAACCTTGAAATAAAAGCAGCGTCGAATCAACTCCAGCCGCTTAGTTTGGTCATGTGCCAACAGATAGGATTCTATTTTCTGGTACAGCATGACATAGGGATCGAGATCATCGAGCGAGAGCTGCATGCGATAAATTCTGTTTTTATAAGCCTGTGCCAGGCAGTCGATATGGGGCAACTGGCGCGCATAGATTTCCAGTAAAATTAGCATTAATACCGATTGATAGGGCGAGTCGATCGCTTGATAAATTTGCCGAAGGCCGGCGCCGGCAAAATCGTCGCTGGCCAATGCGCCGAGCCCGCCAAAATCGATGCACTGAGATTTATCGACCGCCCCAGTGTGATAAAGCGCCTGCAATGTTGCCGCATAATCGCCTTCATAAGCCGTCGGTACCAACCACCAGGCGGGGTATACACCCGCCAAGACCTGTGCCGTTTGGTAGAATTCATCGAGCCGCCGGCCATCGCTGCCAGATCTTGGGCCTCCGACTGCCGATGAGGGATGTGAGCTCACTTGCCAATGGCGCGCATCCACTAGCACGAAGCGCAGCATCAGATGAAATCCTTGCGCCCACTGGGTGAGTTGGTCGGTCTTTTCCCGCAACAAAGCCAGCTGTCGGGCCGATAGCGGGGTCTCGAAACAGACCCATATCATCAGCTCGGTGCCAATTGCTTGGCCAATACTGCCACCGGTACCGATCAAATAGAGGCCCGAGATAGCGGCTTTGTGGAGCGCTGGACCCTGGCTCATCAAGCCCCCGGTGAGTCGTTGGGCCGCCTTGAGCAGGCTCTTCGCAGGCTGGTACTGGGCAATGCCGGTTGGACAATGGGGGTCGCCTGAATAGCCCGGTAGGCTCTGATGGCTCAGGTGAAACAACAGCGGTAATAGATCAAAGGCCTGCTGTTGCTTGGGCTTCAAGTCGTCCCGACAACGCGCCAGACGGCCGTCATTTGCCTGCGTAAATCGGCTCAAAACATGTCGAATATGGTCTGCCGAGGCAGCACCACTGTGGATGAAACCAGTCGTGTCTGGGTGGGGCCAGGTATCAGTCATGCGGCAAAGGCCTTTATCCTGAGTCAGGGCACCGGGTTAGGAGACCCGAGCGCATACACTAGCACCCAGCGTAGTTGAGTATTTCCGTTCGGATCTGTTAAAGTTGCCCGTCTCATAAAATAATTAGGCCCAATAGGCTTCTGGCACTAAGATGGGTTAGGCATTTATATGGGCCGTGAACGAGGCCGGGCGGTTATGGCATACCGTCCACCGACTGAAAGTGGGTAATATGACTTCAGAGCATCCAAAAAAACTGCTGGTGGTTGATGATGACCAGGAAATTCGCGAGCTACTCGCCGTTTATCTGCAAAAAAATGGCTTTACCGTCGCCGTGGCCGCAGAAGGTAACGCGATGCGTCACCTTATGGCTGCCGAACAGTTCGATTTAATCGTCCTCGACATCATGCTACCCGGTGACGATGGCTTCGTTCTGTGCCAGGAAATTCGTGCCCAATCTAGCATCCCCATCATTATGCTCACCGCCGGATCCGATGAGACCGATCGCATCATCGGTTTGGAGCTCGGTGCCGATGACTACGTCGGCAAACCCTTCAATCCGCGCGAACTGTTGGCGCGAATCAAAGCGGTCCTGCGCCGTTTTGACGAGACCAAAAGCAAGGTTCAGCCGCTGGATACGCTGCGTTTCGGCGCGTTCACGCTGCACGCCGCGAATCGAGAATTGCAGTATGCTGACGAGCCCCCCGAGTCCTTGAATGGGGCCGATTTCAATCTGTTGCGGTTATTCCTGTCGCGACCGGGCCAGGTATTGAGCCGGGACGATCTGTCCTTGCATCTGCGCGGGCGTGATTCGTCGCCCTTCGACCGTTCCATTGATGTGCAGATCAGTCGGCTGCGTAGCCGCTTGCGCGACGACGGCAAGTCGCCCCAGATGATCAAAACCGTGCGCGGTGCCGGTTATATATTAACCACACCCGTCGAACCGGCTAAGTAGGCCGCCCTTGTTTATGATTTCGTCACTCTATGCCCGCTTCTTGGTCCTGATGGTAGGCGGCCTGATATCGTCCTTTCTGCTCAGCAACTACCTTTGGTATACCGTGCTGGAGTCCAAACGACTGGCACAGGGGCGTGAGATGGCCCGGGACATGGCATTTTCAGTGGGTTCGACGATGGAATTTATTCGTGCCTACCCGACCGAGTATCGCCATATTATTCTCAACCAATTCCGCGATATGGGCGGCTCCCGTTATCTGGTCTCCATTAACAAAGAATTTATCAACATTGACCCCTTCATCGATTCCGATCTAAAGCGAGAGTTTATCGATAACTTCCTCGCGGCCATCGAGGAAAAATTGGGTCAGAGGCTGGAGGGTCTGAGCGTCGAGTTTGCTGATCCGACCGAGTTGCGGGTCTACAAAAACGACATTCGCTTGGTCGATTTGCCGCCCCGTTGGGCGCAAAATACCCTGATCCGTGAGCCTGAATCGGCACCGGTTCTGGTGGCCCAGGTACTGGTCGGTGAGGGTGAATGGCTTTACTTGGCCGGCCTCTTGTCCGACCCCTATTACCTCAATGAGAGTCGCTACTTGGGTGCCGATCAATTGCTGTTCTTATCCATTATGCTCGTCGTCCTGCTGGCAATTAGCTGGGTGCTGGTGCGTTGGTTGACCCGGCCGCTGGTCAAGTTATCGCGCGCGGCACGGCGCTTAGGCACCGATATAGAGTACGATATCCGCTCGCTCCAGATTGAAGGCACCCGAGAGGTGCGCGAAACGGCGATGGCCTTTAACTTTATGCAGGAACGGGTGGTGCGTTTTATTGAGGATCGGGAGCGGATGTTCTCGGCCATTTCCCACGACTTAAAAACCCCCATTACCCGGCTGCGCTTGCGCTCCGAACTGATGGACGACTCCGACACCAAACGCAAGATGATTGGCGATTTGGAGGAACTGGAATCGATGGCGCGCGGCGCACTGGATCTGGGTAAAAGCACCGATATCCACGAAGGGATGCACGCCATCAATATCAATCAACTGATGCGCACTTTTAAAGATGAGTACAAGCTGATGGGTGCCGAGATCGAAATTCGCGGCATCGCAAAACGGCCCTATTTTGGCAAGCCATTGGCGCTCAAACGTTGCATTTCTAACCTGATTAACAATGCTGTTTTCTATGGTAAAAGTTTGCGCCTTGATGTGGTCGACAGTCGCGCTGAAATGAAGATCTACATAGTTGATCAGGGCCCGGGCATTCCCGAGGAGCAGCTCGACAAGGTCTTTGAACCTTACGTGCGGCTCGAAGGATCGCGCAATCGCAACACCGGTGGCGCCGGTTTGGGCTTGAGTATTGCGCGCAACATTGCCCATGCCCATGGCGGGCGTCTAACCTTACGCAATAGGATTGGCTCGGGCCTGGAAGCCGCGGTTATATTGCCGCGCATATGAGCGCGCGTTCTAATTCCTAATTAACAATTAACCCTTAATGGACATTCAACAGCCTTGGCCTTTTCGGCGATCTTGGGTATAGTACCAAGTTGTTCAATCGGTCAGGTTTTTATAAGAGGCAATAATGGCTACTCCACATATTAAAGCAGAACTCGGTGACTTCGCAGAAACAGTGCTAATGCCCGGAGACCCTTTACGGGCGCAACATATAGCGGAAACCTTCTTATCCAACGTGGTGCGTGTCAACGATGTACGCAATATGTTTGCCTATACCGGCGAATACAAGGGCAAGCGCCTGTCAGTGATGGGCTCGGGTATGGGAATTCCCTCGATCTCTATCTATGCCAAGGAATTGATCACCGAATTGGGTGTGAAGAACATTATCCGAGTCGGCACCTGCGGCGCCCTGGCAGACGATATTCAACTGCGTGATGTTATCGTTGCCATGGGGGCCAGTACCGACTCCGGTGTCAACCGAGCCCGCTTGCAGGGCTATGATTTTTCCGCCATCGCCAGTTACCCCTTGCTGGAAGCAACCGTCAATGCCGCTCGGGACGCCAAGATAGAGGTGCGGGTCGGTAATGTGTTTTCGGCCGATCTGTTCTACACCCCGGTCGATTGCATTATGACTACCTTAGCCGGGATGGGCATCTTAGCCGTCGAAATGGAAACAGCCGGCCTCTACGGCGTAGCCGCCGAATACGGCGCCAACGCCTTGGCGGTGATGACCGTGAGCGATCACATATTGCGCGGTGAAGCGGCCAGCGCCGATGAACGGCAAAATACCTTCAATGATATGATCGAAATCACCCTGAATGCGGCCATCACGCTCTAAACCATAGGGAACAGCTTATGACGGATAACTTTACCACCCTATATGATCTGGCCAAAGCGGGAGCGGCCCTGGCCTATGCACCTTACAGTCAGTTTCAGGTCGGCGCGGCCTTGGCCACCGTCGACGGTGCCCTGTTCAGCGGCTGCAATGTGGAAAACGCTTCCTATGGGCTGGGCTTGTGTGCCGAACGCAATGCTATCACCACCGCCGTCGCGGCCGGGGTCAAGCCGGGGCAAATCGACCGATTGGTGCTCTTCATTGACCGCGCCGAGTTGTTTTCACCGTGCGGCGGCTGCCGTCAGGTAATGAGCGAATTTATGAAGCCCACCGCTATCATTAGCGCCACCAATGGACAGGGTCAGCGAAAAGATTGGACCGTGGCCGAGCTATTGCCGGACGGCTTTCAGTTGCCCGGCTAGGCGAACTGCGCTAGCAGCGCAACTATGTTGGCCACCCTAAGATTCCTTATTGGCACTGTGCCGCCTTAGATCCTTGTGAAAATGGCGACCTAAGCTCACCAATCCGCTACACTCGGTTTAAAACTGGGCGGCACGGCAGCCGAATTAAGGTTTCAACCTGTGGTGATGGTCAATGGCGCAACGATTGTATTATTTTCTGTTAGCAGCCTTAGCTTACGGTTTGTTCAGTTGGGTCGGCCTCTTGCTGGTGATTCCACCCGGTTTTTCGTCAGCCATCTGGCCCGCGGCCGGTCTGGCATTGGGCCTCTATATCCTGATGCCAACGCGCGCGATAGTGGGAGGTATCTGGCTCGGTGCCTTTATCGTCAATCTCGGTATTGCGACCCAAGGTTTCAGCCAGTTCAGTTTGCCAGCCGTGTTGATGGCCGTCACGACCGGTACCGGTGCCACGCTGCAGATGCTGTTTGGCAGCTGGCTATTCGGTCGCCTGTTAAGCACTGATCAATACATAGCAACGCCGCACGATATTTTCAAGTTCGTGCTCTTGATCAGTCCGTTGAGCTGTCTGATTGGCTCAACGATTGGTGTGGTGCCGCTTTATGTAAACGGCTTTGTCAGTCTCGCCAACCTCCCCTTCAGCTGGCTAACCTGGTGGGTAGGCGATGCCATTGGCCTCATGCTGTTCACCCCGCTCATTCTGACCCTGCTGTCCACCAATCAGCGGCTGAGCAACGCTCGTAAACTGCTCTCGCTGGTGCCAATGACGGTCATTTTCAGCGCAATCCTAGTGCTTTTTTTCGGGTCGTTGCAACACCATCGGCAGAATCAAAGCACCGAAATGAGCGAACTTGCCCAGCGATTGCATCTGAATGTAGAACGGCGTTTAAGGGATTCTGCCAATAAATTACTGGCCTACTCGGCCTTTTTTCAAGCCTCCAGCTATGTATCGGCCGACGACTTCGCCGCTTTTTCGGCCACCATCAATACCGGTGACCCCACCTTTCAAGTTGTTGGTTGGACCCCGATTGTCCACCGCATTGAGCGGGCGTCCGTCGAGGCGGACGTGCGCGCCCAAGGTTTTCCGGACTTTACCTTTACCGAGCCGAGTCCGAATGGGATGGTGCCTGCTGGGCCACAAGACATTTACTACCCGGTGGTCTATATCTATCCATTTGCGCCTAATAAAAGGGCCTTCGGTTTGAACTTGGGGGCCATTCCGTCGCGCTTGCTGGCCCTGACTCAGGCATTTGAGCAGAATCAGAGCGTGGCCACGGCACCCATTCAGTTGGTCCAAGAGCTGGATGGCACGTTGGGTTTTATCCTTTATCTACCGGTGTTTCGATCTACACAATTGGCCTTCTTGAGTGGACCTGAAAAGGAACTGCTAGGTTATGTGGGCGGTGGTTTTCGGATTGGCGCCGTGCTGCGGGGAGCGCAACGCGAAGCCGAGAAGATTGGCATCGGTATCGATCTCCACGATATCACCGACGGCCGGCAGCCATTACAGGAATCGACTTTGATTGCCGTCGAGGGGTTTGAGCCAGTTACCTATAGCCTTTTCTTCGGCCAACGGCACTATCAGCTCACCTTCTTTGTGAGTGAAAAATTCGGTCTCTATCATAAGGATTGGACCAGTTGGATTATCCTCACCGCGGGCTTTCTGATTGCGGCCCTATTGAATTCAGTAATTCTAATGTTAGCGGCCACCACCGAAAATATTCGCCATGAGGTTGCCCGAAAAACTGACGATCTAATGCAGGCGACCCAGGCTGCGATAGAGGCCAATGCCGCCAAATCCAATTTTTTGGCCAACATGAGTCATGAGTTCCGCACTCCGCTCAACGCTATTATTGGGCTCAATGAACTGTGCCTGATGACCCCATTAACGGCCCAACAAAGCGATTATCTGGGTAAGTCGCAAATGGCGTCGAACACCCTATTGGGACTGATCAATCATACCCTCGATTATGAAAAAATTGCTTTGGGTAAGTTGGAGGTCGAAACCACCCCTTTCTCCCTCAATAACATCCTGGACAAGATGCATGCGATCTTTGCCATTCAGGCTGTTCAGAAAGGGCTGTATTTTGTGGTAACGGTTCCGACGGCCCTGCCTGAAACCGTGCTTGGCGATGCGCTGCGTGTGGAGCAGGTTCTGCTGAACTTGTGCAGCAACGCCGTTAAATTCACCGACCAGGGCGGGGTTACTGTCGAGCTGGTTGTTATCACTCGGACACTGGAACACATCGCCCTAGAATTAACGGTGAGCGATACCGGCATCGGCATTTCTCCCGATGAACAGGGCCATTTGTTTGAATCATTTCGTCAGGCCGATGCCTCGACCGCACGAAAATACGGCGGCACGGGATTGGGTCTGAATATCAGCCGTCAGCTCGTCGATTTAATGGGAGGGGAGATCGATGTGCACAGCGACCTGGACGTGGGCAGTCAATTTGTCGTCCGGCTGATGTTTCAAATAACCACCGCAGATGGCCGTCAGATAGACGCGGTCAGCCAAAACGGATTGAACGTTCAGCAGTCCTCTGCCCAAAATACGTCGGCTGTGCGAGTTTATGGTGCGGCCATCCCATCGGCGTCACCTCCGGACATGACCAAAGAGGCGCTCAAGGGGCTGGCATTGTTGGTCGTGGAAGACAATATTATCAACCGGGTGGTGGCCGAAGGGCTGTTACGATCGATGGGCGCGGAGATCACCTTAGCCGTTGACGGCTTTCACGCCCTAGAGATCCTGCAGTCGGGTGCCGACTTCGACCTGATCCTGTTGGATATACAGATGCCTGGCATGGACGGTTGCGAGTTGGCTCGTAAAATTCGTCTGTTGCCCGGCGCTGTCAACGAACTGCCGCTAATAGCCATGACGGCCAATGTGATGGACGATGATATCGCCCGCTGCTTAGCCGCCGGAATGGACGATCATATCGGCAAGCCGCTCAATATTCGGACCATGGTCGACAAAATTCTAGCGCGTATTGGTTGAAAATTGGGCGCTCACACAGCCCAAGGCCTCAGACGTCACGACCTAGACATTGGTCTTAATTGTCAACAATATGTTGATATCTACGCATTTCTAGCGCATAAATTCCCTATAAGTCCGATGTATTGTAGACAAAATAATAAAAAACGACCTGCTACAGGAAAGATAGCCTATGAGTACTTACGCAACAGAGCATCAGTTAGCCCGCGTTCAGGCGGATCAATTTTGGTTAACCCAAGCACGTCAGCTGGCGTGGCATACGCTGCCCAGTTTGGGGTTAACCACTCAGGCTGATGGCCAGCAGCGCTGGTTTGCCGACGGTCAACTCAACACCGCCTATCTGGCTGTAGATGCCCATGTCGACGCGGGTCGAGGCGAGCAGCTTGCCCTGATTTACGATTCACCCTTGGCCGGTCGGGTGCAAAAATTCACCTATAACGACTTGCTGGAAGAGGTACGTCGGTGCGCCGGCCTGTTGCGTCAGCTCGGGGTTGAGAAGGGCGATCGGGTGGTGATCTATATGCCGATGATTCCCCAGGCTACCATTGCGATGCTGGCCTGTGCCCGCCTCGGTGCAATCCACTCGGTAGTCTTCGGCGGCTTTGCCGCTAATGAGCTCGCTGTGCGCATCGACGATGCCCAACCGAAAGTGGTGCTGGCAGCGACCTGTGGCCTTGAGGTTAACAAGATCGTGCAGTATCAACCCTTGCTGCGCAGCGCCTTACAGTTGGCCGAACACCAGCCCGAGCAGGTGGTGGTTTGGGAGCGACCCGAGCAACCGATCACCGAAGCCGACTTTGTCCGCTGGCAGGATCTGCTTGTCGTAGCCGAGCCGGCCGACTGCGTTGTGCTCCAGGCAACCGATCCGCTCTATATCCTTTATACCTCCGGCACCACTGGCCAGCCCAAGGGGGTTGTGCGCGATCACGGCGGACACGCCGTTGCGCTGCACTATTCGATGGCGGCGCTCTATGATACGGCGCCTGGCGAGGTCTTTTGGGCGGCATCGGATGTCGGCTGGGTGGTCGGTCATTCCTATATTGTCTATGCCCCCCTATTGCGCGGTTGTACCACCCTGATGTACGAGGGCAAACCGGTCGGTACGCCCGACGCCGGTGCATTCTGGCGGGTGGTGCAAGACCACCGGGTCAAGGTGCTGTTTGCCGCACCGACGGCGTTTCGGGCCATCCGCAAGACCGATCCGGACGGCGTCCTGATCAAGGACTACGATCTGTCCTCCTTGGCGACCATCTTTATGGCCGGTGAACGACTCGACCCGCCGACGCTGGCCTGGACTGAACAGCACAGCCAAAAGCCAGTCATCGACCATTGGTGGCAAACCGAAACCGGCTGGGCGATCACCGGTAATCCGCTCGGCTTAGAACGCTTCCCGACCAAGGCCGGCAGTTCCTGCAAGCCGATGCCGGGCTTCAATGTTGAAATTCTCGATGGCGAAGGACGCATCTGCGCACCCGGTGTACAGGGCTATATCGCCTTGCAACTGCCGTTGCCGCCCGGGTGTCTGACCACCATCTGGCGCAATCAGGCGCGCTTCGAATCGGCCTACCTAAAGCAGTTTACCGGCTTCTATGCCTCCGGTGATGGCGGTTACAAAGACGAGGACGGCTACATCTTCGTGATGGGGCGGATTGACGATGTGATCAATGTGGCCGGCCATCGCCTGTCGACCGGCGAACTGGAGGCGGTCCTGGGCGGTCATGAGATGGTCGCCGAGTGCGCCGTGATCGGTGTGGCAGACGATCTCAAGGGGCAGATACCGCTCGGATTTGCCGTCCTCAAGGATGGTGTCTACCCAGACTTGGATGACTTGGAGCGGGCCCTGGTCGCCAAGGTGCGCAATGAGGTAGGTGCCATCGCCTGCCTCAAGCAAGTGATGATCGTCGATCGATTGCCGAAGACCCGCTCGGGTAAAATTTTGCGCGCGACCATGCGTAAGATGGCCGATGGGGAAGACTACCAGATTCCGTCAACCATTGAAGATCCGGCGGCACTGGATGAAATTCAGCAGCACTTCCGCTAGGCAATTCGCGCCGGTATCCTGTGTCGATGAGGTCGGGCTCTAAGGGCCCCAGTCAATCGAATATCGCACCCGGGTTGAACAGGTTGTCGGGGTCGAAGGTCTTTTTCAGCTGACGCATCAGATCTATTTCCAGCGGCGTGCGGCTATATTGCAAGTAGGCTTTTTTCTGGAAGCCGATGCCATGCTCGGCGGACACAGAACCCTGACAGGAGGCCAACGGCTGGTAGACCAGTTCGTTAATGGTGCTGCGCTGCCGATCCGATAAATCTGGCCCTATATGAATAAAGAGGTGCAGGTTGCCATCACCGAGATGGCCAAAGACAATCACCTTAGCCTCGGGCCAGTGGGCGCGGATCGCCTCCGTTAGGTTGTCGACATAGGCCTCCATAGCATCAATCGGCAGGCTGACATCATAGCCTATATAGGGCGCCAGCCCGGTGGTTAAACACTCTATATCATCGCGAATGGCCCACAGGGCCTGTTGCTGAGCCATCGAGCTGGCGATCACGGCATCGATAATCAGCTCTTGTTCCAGTAAGGTTTCCAAAGCCGAGAGGAAAATGTCCTTTTCCAGATCGTGATAATTTGCCGCCTGAATCAACACATAATAAGGATAGTCCAGGCTCAGCGGTGCTTTGTGTGTCTGTTCTTGGTCGATGACAAAGCGCAAATGTTCTTGCCACATCACTTCGAAGGCCGACAGACGCCCACCCAGTTGGGCATCGAGGTTGCGCAACAAGGCCGTGAGTGATTGAAAGTCGGGCACCGCGACCAGCGCCGTGGAATAGCTGCTGTGTTGAGCGCGCAAGCGCAAGGATAGGCGGGTGATGATGCCCAGGGTGCCTTCACTGCCGATAAACAGCTGCTTGAGATCATAGCCGGTATTGTTCTTCAACAAGGGCCGCAGATTGCTAACTATCTCGCCCGTGGCCAGCACCACTTCCAGACCGAGAATTTGCTCACGCGACATGCCATAACGCAGCACCTCGTTACCACCTGCATTGGTCGCGGCCATGCCGCCGAGAGTGCAGCTGCCGCGGGCGCCTAAGTCGACCGGGTAATGCAGGTCATTACTTTCGGCAAAGGCCTGCAGCGCCTGTAAGGGCACACCGGCTTGAACGATGACGGTGCGGTTATCGACATTGATAGCCTCGATCTGGTTTAAGCGCTCCAATGAAAGCCCAATCTGTTCGGCCGAGGGCACCGCCCCTTCAACGAACCCGGTCATGCCGCCCAAGGGCACGATGCTGATTCCGGCCGCGCAACAGAGTTTGACCACCGCAGCGACCTCCTCGGTTGAACCGGGCCGCACGATGGCACCGGCGCGCATCGGAGCCGGATCAAACCAGCTGATCGGCCGAGCAGAGACATCGGCACCGGTTAACACCTGGCGGGCTCCGAGTAATTCTATAAGTTGGTTTAACAGTGTTTGCATACGGTATTCAGTGTATGGAGGCGGACAAACACTATGCCACAGGAGTAGTCGGAATTCATCTCGGACCCTAGCCGTTTTATGGCTCGACAAGGTTTACCTAATTGTCTTCTAACGGGTCTAATACTAATGGATGAACGCACACAGATGTTTATTTAGGGTGTATGCTTGTCAAATGAAAAAGGTAACTAGTAGACAATTGATTGGCATCTTAGTCGGGGCAGCCTTGGGCGAGAGCGACGCCAAGGCAATCGGTGCTTCTTTAGCAGCACCGTGCCCTTGGCGACGAGCGCAAGCTCGATGGATGTGCAGATGCCCGTGATGGATGATTTTGACGCGATGCGTCGGATTCGCCAGGAGCCTGCCGCTGTGGCTATTGCCCAGATCGCGGCCGATGCGGGCGTGGATCTGAACGCAGCGCTGGAGCGACTCGGTGGTTTGCAAGATGTATATCGCAATGCGCTCGCAGCCTTTGTCGTCGATCTGCTTGTCATGCCTAGCCAGTTGAGCGCTTATGCGCAAAATCTGCAGCACAATAACAGCCGGGATGACGCCCGTCGCTTGATGCATACGGTGAAGGGGTTGGCGGCAACCATCGGCGCAACGGCCTTGTCGACGGCTGCCGCCAGTGGCGAACAGGCCATGGGTAACAGCCCAGATGAACAACAGGTGGTGCTTATCTGCGATCAGGTTGGCACCGTCATTACGCGTGCCTTGCCCGGTCTACAGGCCCTCTCGGCAGTGGTCTGACAATTTTGAATCCCAGGCGTTAAGCAGCACCTATCGAGCCCTGCAAAGCCGTCAATCGAGATTGGTGCACATCAGTAATGCGCACCTTCAGTACGCCCCGACTTGTTCCGCCAGGACAACAATCCGTGCCTACAACGACCCCCACAGGGTATTAAAAATCACCTGATGGGTATTGGCGATGGTCGGCGACTTAATCACCACTGCGGTCGGCAGATCACCATCGCTGAGCGAAATCAGCGCGACCTTGGGCGGATAGATGGCGATATAGGAGCCGGCGTTGTCCGAGGATTTTTCATCGATCCATTTCCGATCGGCCAACGGGGCCTCCTCGCCGCCTTCCCCGATGGCGATCACGCGCACCTTGATATCGAGCTTAACCCGTTGACGGGTATAGTTGGGAAAGGGTCGGTACAGGTGTTTACGGATCGCCTTGGCCGAATAAACGCAGTAGGTGCGGTCTTTGTGCTCACTGACCGTGGAGAGAATGTCTTTCAGCACCAATTCAATGCCGTCATCCCCCTCGTAATAGTGCACATCAGCATTACCGGTGACCGGCTGTAGGTGCGACAGCTGGGGAATGACCTTGTCCTCCAGAGCTTCCATGGCCTCGGTCACCTGGGCCTGATGCTTTAGCGCCAGTTCACGCAATCGAGACGGTGGCTCGGCGCTGAAATGATGCCGCTTACCCTTGGGGAAAAAGCTCACCACGCCCTTCGGTTGCATGCGTTTAAGCAATTCATGGGTGGTGCCGCGATTAATGCCGGCACGATCGGCGATATCGCGTATCGAGGCCGGGCCCGACTCGAGCAGGGCCAGATAGATCCGCGTTTCGCGCGGCTCTAAACCGAAGACACGCAGCACTTCGGCGGTATTCACGCTGGCTCCTGCCCTGGGGTCGGCTTAGGAATCGCGGCGCGCGGCGCAAAGGCGAACACATCGCTGATCATCTGATCGGCCCGGAAGCCATGTTCGCTCAGTGTATCCAAGAGGTTGTAGACCATTTCCGGCGAACCGCAGGTCAGTGCCTGGCATTGGCCAACATCGGCGTGGTCGGCCAGGATGCTCTGGACCAGCATCTGGTGTTTATCGTCCCAATGACTGTGTTCGGAGATAAGCGCGGCGATGTGCACATGGGGGTATTGGTCGGCCCATTGCTCAGCCTTATCCAGCATATAGAGTTGATTGAGCCGGTAACTGGTCCAATAGATAAAGATCGGTCGCTTGGCCTGACGCTGCAACTGGTCTTCCACCACCGCCTTGACTTGACTGAAGCCGGTACCGGAGGCGACTAGTAATAAGGGCGCCGATGAAGCGGGCAGAGCACTCAGAACACAGCTGCCGGCTGCGGCCGCCAATTGCACCGAGCCCTGTTGGCGCAAGTGGTTGATAAGCCGCGTATTGGTCTCGGAGTCACCCTGGACATGCAATTCCACACACGCCATATGGGGTGCCGAACCGATGGTGAAATACAGATGCTCGAAACCCGGAATTCGTAACTCGGTATATTGGCCGGCCTCGAACGGATAGGGTTCGATCGGCTTGAGCAGAACTTGCCAGACGTCGCCACTCAGGGCCTTGATATCGTGAACCGTGGCGAGGGTTAGGGGGGCGGTCAAAAGCATTATCTCCAATTTTAAGGGTTAGGGTTGGGCCAGTATACGCATCGGTTGTGTTAGAACCAAAGCGCGCCAGGCCGATCTATTTCGTGTCGCTCCGCCTGGCCGGTGGTGAAGCCGCGCTAGAGGTTCAGTTCCGCCAGTAGGGCGGTCATTTTCGCGCTGATCAGCGGATCTTTGACGATCGGCCGGCCCCATTCCCGATTGGTTTCACCGGGCCACTTGTTGGTCGCATCGAGTCCCATCTTAGATCCCAGACCCGAGATGGGGCTGGCAAAGTCGAGATAGTCGATCGGGGTGTGCTCGATCAGGGTAGTGTCGCGCACCGGATCCATGCGGGTACTGATCGCCCACATCACATCTTGCCAGTCGCGTGGATTAACGTCTTCATCGACTACGATGAGAATCTTGGTGTACATGAATTGGCGCAAGAACGACCAAGTACCCATCATGACGCGCTTCGCATGGCCAGCATATTGCTTCTTCATACTTATTACGGCAATACGATAGGAACAGCCTTCCGGGGGCAGATAAAAATCGATAATTTCCGGGAACTGCTTCTGCAGAATCGGGATGAACACCTCATTTAGGGCGACGCCGAGGATCGCCGGCTCATCGGGCGGCCGGCCGGTATAGGTACTGTGATAAATAGGGTTATTCCGATGGGTCATGGTTTCCACAGTAAAGACTGGGAACTCACTGACCTCATTGTAATAGCCGGTGTGGTCACCATAAGGGCCCTCGGGGGCCGTTTCGCCCGGATAGATAAAGCCCTCCAAGATGATCTCGGCAGTCGCCGGCACCAGCAGATCGTGGCTGCGACACTTGACCAATTGGCTGCGGCTGTCGCGCAGCAGACCGGCGAAGGCATATTCCGATAGGGTGTCGGGCACCGGGGTCACTGCCGCGAGGATGGTGGCCGGGTCGGCCCCCAAGGCCACGGCAATCGGAAAAGGCTGGCCGGGATGCTTCTGCTGCCACGCTTGATAATCGAGTGCACCGCCGCGATGGGAGAGCCAGCGCATAATAAGTTTGTTCTTACCGATCACCTGTTGCCGATAGATACCCAGATTGGTGCGGCCACCATCCGGGCCCTGGGTGATAACCAATGGCCAGGTAATCAGCGGCGCGGCATCTTCGGGCCAGCAGGTCCACACCGGTAGCGTGCCCAGATCGACTTGGTCACCGGTCAGAATATTCTCTTGGCAGGGCCCGCTGCGCAGAGTTTTGGGGGCCATGCTGAGCACTTTTTTCAGCAGCGGCGCCTTCGACCAGGCATCCTTTAAGCCCTTGGGCGGTTCCGGCTCTTTCAGATAGGCCAATAGTTTGCCGATTTCGCGCAGATCTGCCAGGTTGTTAGCACCCATGCCCATCGCGACCCGTTCCGGTGTGCCGAAGAGGTTGCCGAGCACCGGCATGTCATAACCGATGGGGTTCTCAAACAGCAGCGCCGGACCTTTTTTGCGCAAGACCTGATCACACAGCTCGGTCATTTCCAGATGCGGATCGACTGGATGGCTGATTCGAATCAGTTCGCCCCGCTGCTCGAGGCCGGCGATAAAGTCGCGTAAATCGGTGTATTTCATGAACGGGTTCTTATGGTTAGGGGTTCGGGCAGCATGGCCAGGCGACGAGCCATTGGCTAGAGCTGTTTGAGGCTGATAAAGAGCGACTCTCGGCTGGCGTTTTGGGCCTTCAGCCGGTCCAGGTAGCTCTGCCACAGCAGCTCTTGCTGATCGCCAAGATGGCGCAAATAGGTCCAATCGTACAGGCCGCTGTCGTGGCCGTCATCGAAAATAATCTTGATGGCGTAACGGCCGGTGGCTTCAATGCCGGAGATGGCAACGGCCTTTTTGCCTACCTGCAGTACCTGCTGACCCACGCCATGGCCGCGTACCTCGGCCGAGGGCGAATGCACTCGTAAAAATTCGGCCGACAGGCGATGCTCGACCCGGTCGGGCCACTGTAGATTTAGGGTTTGGCTGGCGCGGTGATAATCGATTTTGAGCGGCGCAGTGTGCATAGCAGTACTTTTTGAACGAATACGATAGCCATTATCAGCAATCGGCCGCGGAAGTCTAATCTTTCCCCTGCTTTTTCGTCCTGCTTGCTAATCGGGAATTTGATTGCGCAGCAGCACCAGTTCGTCGATGTTGAGCCGGAGAATATCGACCAGGTCGGGATCGAACTTAATGCCACTCTGATTAACGATATAGGCCAAGATCGCCTCGTTATGCCACGGCTCCTTATAGCTGCGTTGTGACCCTAGGGCATCAAAGACATCGGCCATGGCCATAATCCGAGCCTCCATGGGGATCTTATCGCCGACCAGGCCATCAGGGTAACCACTGCCATCCCAATTTTCATGATGCCAGCGCGCCAGGCGGGCGCCTAAGCAGGCTACCGGCAGCTTGGATTGCTCCAAAATCTGGCCCCCGATGGCGGCATGAGTTTGCATAATAGCCCATTCATCCGAGGTGAACTTGCCCGGTTTGTGCAGGATGGCTTCGGAAATGGCTATTTTGCCGATGTCGTGCAGGGGTGCGGCAATCTTAATGGCTTCAATAAACTCTCTGGGCAGCGCCAACTGCTGGGCAAAAAACTCACAGATCAGCGCGACCCGTTTGACATGACTGCCGGTCTCCAGGCTACGCGCCTCGATGGCATCACCGACTATATACATTAGCTCCTTCTGATTGCTGGCGAGCTGGTTTTGGCGCATCAGGTTTTCAAAGATTAGCACCAGTTGGCTGGCATAGAGCTCGATCAAGCCGGCTCGAAAATGACTCTCATCAGCCGGATATTCGACCCATAAGACCACCGCGGCATCCTGACCGGTGGCGAAATAACCGACAAAGTCTTGTGCGCTAGCGACGGTGCTTTGATCGCTAAAGGTTTGTTCAATGCGTGCGCGAATCGCCTCAGGGAGACCCTCTAGGCCGCTGCTCACGCATTGTTGCGCGCCATTGCCACAACTGAGCAGGGTGTCGATTGATTCGGCAAATAAGCTGTGCTGACGTCGTGCCAGATAGAGCGTTGAACGCTCCAGTTGTAAAATGCTCAATAACCCTTGCAGGGCGGAGCTGGCCATGAGATCCAAACTATCGAGTTTGAGCAGACCGGCGGAGGTATCGATCAATTGTCGAAACGCGGCCAATTGGCTACCGATGGTGGTGATATCCTTATAACCGCGCACAGCATTGAATACGCAGGTAGCCAAGCCTTGAGCGGTCAGCTCGGTCTTGGATTTGTAGTCATTGATATCATAGTTGCGGATAACGTCCGACTCTGGTGCCATACCGGCTTGGCCGGTACGCAGAATGAGACGGATAGCGCCGTTCATCCGGTCGTTGCGAATCCACTCGACTAACTCCAGACCGGCATGGGGGGTCTCCATCACGACATCGACAAAGGCTAAACAGTATTGGGTGTCCGACTCCAGCATGAGCCGGGCTTCGGCTGCTGAAAAAGCCGAGTGCAGCTTGACCGGCTGGCCGAACAGTTCCAGTCGGTTCAGGGTCAGCCGGGTGACATCGTGAACACTGGGTTCGTCGTCGACTATTAGAATGTGCCAAGGTTCGCAGGGCGGCTCACTGGTTAAGGGCGGTAGGGTATCGGCACTGAAAATCATGCGGGTCATCGGCTTGGGCATCGACTTATGGCGAGCCCTAACTAAAGCACAGATATGCGGTATTGCCAGCGCCAATTTGACTTAATGGTGCGCAGCACGGCGGGTTAAATCGACCGTGCTTCGCGCTGGTCGCTAGAGAATAAAGCGACTGAGATCTTCGTTTTGAGCCAGTTCACCGAGCGCGGCCTCGACAAAGGCGGCATCGATAGACTGCTTTTCGCCCGAGCGTTCACTGGCATCAAAGGATATGCCTTCAAACAACCGTTCCATGATGGTGTGTAGGCGTCGAGCTCCGATGTTCTCGGTGTTCTCATTGACCTGGTACGCCGTCCGGGCGATGGCTTCGATGGCATCGTCACTGAAATCCACCAAGAGATTTTCGGCCTGCATCAACGCGCTATACTGCTCGGTAATGCTGTAGTCCGGCTCGGTTAAAATACGCTTGAAGTCGTCCGGTGTCAGTGCCTGCAGATTCACTCGTATTGGTAATCGGCCCTGTAATTCGGGGATCAGATCGCTCGGTTTGGAAAAGTGAAAGGCACCACTGGCTATAAAGAGGATATGGTCGGTCTTTACCATGCCGTACTTGGTATTGACCGTACAGCCCTCTATGAGCGGTAACAGGTCGCGCTGCACGCCATCCCGGCTGACGTCACCGCCACCGCGATTGTCACTCTTGGCAATCTTGTCGATCTCATCGAGAAACACGATACCGTTTTGCTCCACCGCGTGCAGGGCCCGTTGGCGCAGCGTGTCCTCGTTGATCATCCGGCCGGCTTCTTCCTCGGTCAGCAGCTTAAGGGCTTCTTTGATCGGTACCTTGCGGGTCTTAGTTTTTTCCTTGCCCATATTGGAAAACATATTCTGCAACTGGCTGGTCATTTCTTCCATACCCGGTGGCGCCATAATTTCGACCCCCACCTTGGCTTCGGCCAGTTCTATCTCAATTTCCTTAGCGTCCAGTTCGCCTTCGCGTAGGCGTTTACGGAAGGTCTGTCGGGTCGCCGACGGTTGCGCTTTAGAGTCGTCATCGGTCGAACCGGTGCGCGCCGATGGTAAGAGTATATCGAGGATTCGGTCTTCGGCCGCATCCTCGGCACGCGGCCGGACGGCATGCAATTCATGGTCGCGAAACAGCTTGATGCCGGTTTCGACCAGGTCACGAATAATCGACTCGACATCGCGCCCGACATAGCCGACTTCGGTAAACTTGGTCGCCTCGACCTTGATAAAAGGCGCATTGGACAGCTTTGCCAAGCGCCGTGCAATTTCTGTTTTACCAACTCCGGTCGGGCCAATCATGAGAATGTTTTTCGGTGTGATTTCGTCGCGCATCCGCTCATCGAGTTGCATGCGCCGCCAGCGATTACGCAGCGCAATGGCCACGGCGCGTTTGGCGTCGTCCTGACCAATAATGTGTTTGTCCAGCTCATGGACGATTTCTCTGGGTGTCATTGTCGACATGCTAACCTCTTACCTAATAGGGCCCGCCGCGAGTGATGTGCCGCGTCGGGCGTGGTCCTTGCCGCGTTGGCAGGGGCCGGTGAACTGTTTTACAGCGTTTCGACAACCACCGAGTGGTTGGTGAAGACGCAAATATCTGCGGCTAAGGCCATGGACTTTTCGGCGATAGTTTTAGCGTCCAGATCGGTGTTTTCATAGAGCGCGCGGGCCGCCGCGAAGGCGTAGTTGCCGCCTGAACCGATGGCGATCACGCCATATTCCGGTTCCACCACATCGCCGGTGCCCGAAATAAGCAGAGACGTCTCGCCATCGGCGACCAACAGCAGGGCTTCCAGGCGCCGCAACGCCCGATCGGAACGCCATTCTTTGGCCAGCTCAACCGCCGCGCGGGTGAGATGGCCGCTGTGCTGCTGCAGGTGGGCCTCGAATTTTTCAAATAACGTAAAGGCATCGGCGGTGCCACCGGCAAAGCCGGCGATCACCTTGTTTTGATACAGGCGGCGCACCTTGCGGGCATTGCTTTTTAATACGGTATTTCCAAGAGATACTTGACCATCGCCGGCGATAACGACCTGGTCATTACGGCGGACCGCAACAATCGTTGTCATGAAGGGGTTGCCTATCATTGAATTCAACGATCTATGTGGGGACGTCGGCGCAAGTTTAAAAGGTAAGGGGCAAATTAAGCCATTGCTGGGCGCGCAGGCAGGGCGCTAAGCGATCACCCGGCGGTGGCAATGGAGACTGCTATTGGCTCTTGACCAGGACCTGATAGTTGAGTTTCGCGAGCGTGTCTTGGGCCTTGTTGAGCGAGGGGCGATGATCAAAGGGGCCGACCATAACACGGTGAAAGGTGCCTTTACCGGTCACTTCGACCGACTGTATTTCAGTATTGGGTAACCCATTTAATATAAGTTCCGCGCGCAACCGATCAGCGTCAGCCACCCGATTAAACGAGGCGACCTGAATAATCCAGTTTTTAGCGTCGGGCACCGCCACGGGCGCCGCCTTGCTGGAGCTGTCTTGGCTGGCAGCTGGGCCGCTCTGGGTCGGCACGGTCGGGGCTATCCGGTCGCCTGGCAGATCGATCGACACCTCATCGGTTTCCAATAATTGATAAAACTCGAAGGCCTGCTTGAGTGTCTCAGCCTTGGTCTTAATGTCCTCAATGCTTTCATATTCCGGGCTGACCGCCGTGGACTCAGGTGCGGCCAGCGGTTCGCGCAAGGCGATGGCCAGCTGTTTGCGCACGGCGTCGGCACCGCCCTTGTCGGCCGGTACTGCGTTTAAATAATATAAGAAAGCGCCAAAACCAAGGGCCACCGTCACGGTAAAGATCCACACCCAAGTTGGAATGGAACTGCCCTGAGGGGCCTTGGGTTTGTGGGCGAAATCGCGTGCCATCGGTTACTCCAGGTTACATTTTTTCAGGTGCGCTGACGCCTAACAGGTCTAGGCCATTGGCCAGGACTTGTGCAACGGCAGTGGACAAGACCAGGCGGGCGTTACGAATTTCATCGTCGGCTACCAACATCTTATGGTTGTTGTAGTAGCTGTGAAACAGGCCGGCCAGATCCCGTAAATAGTTGGCAATCATAGCAGGTTCGAGGGCTGTACCGGCGCTTTTTACAATGTCACTATAGCGCCGCAGCTGGGTCATTAATTCGCGTTCCGCTTCTTGATCGAGGCGGCTCAAGGCGGCCAGGCCATCGGCCTGGTTAAAGCTCAGTTGCTGGTCGACCAGCCGGTCGAGAACGCCAAATACGCGGGCATGAGCGTATTGAATATAATAGACCGGGTTGTCGTTATTTTTTGATCGAGCCAGATCGATATCAAAGGTGATCTGGGCATCACCTCGGCGCGACACCAAGAAATAGCGGGTCGCATCGCGGCCGACCTCATCGATCAGATCGCGCAACGTGACATAGCTGCCCGCTCGCTTGGAGAGTTTCACCTCTTCCCCACCGCGTACGACCATGACCATCTGATGCAGGTTATAATCGGGGTAGCCGGCCGGAATGCCAACCTGAAGGGCCTGTAAACCAGCGCGTACTCGGGTGACGGTGCTGTGATGGTCGGCACCTTGCTGATTGATAACTCGGTCGAAGCCACGTTCAAATTTATTTTTGTGATAGGCCACATCGGGGACAAAGTAGGTATAGCCGCCGTCTTTTTTGCGCATCACCCGATCTTTATCGTCACCGAAGTCGGTGGTCTTTAGCCACAGGGCGTCATCCTTTTCATAGGTGAAGCCGCTGGCAATCAATTTAGTCACGGTTTCCTCGACTAGACCGTCGGCATAGAGCGAGGATTCGAGAAAGTACACATCGAAGTCGACATCGAAGGCCTGCAAGTCCAGATCCTGTTCGCGGCGCAAATAGGCCACGGCGAACTGGCGTATGGCATCCAAATCGTCTGGATCGCCATTGGCGGTGACATTCTGGTCATCGGCAATCACTGTTTCACCGGCCAGATACGCACGGGCCACATCACTGATGTAATCGCCGCGATAACCATTTTCCGGCCAACCCTCTTGGTCTGGTGCGATATTGTGCACCCGGGCCGACACCGATAGGGCCAAATTTTGAATCTGGGCGCCGGCGTCATTGTAATAAAATTCTCGGGTGGGCTGCCAACCGTTGGCGGCCAAAACGCGACACAGCGAGTCGCCGACGGCGGCACCGCGACCGTGGCCGACATGCAATGGGCCGGTTGGGTTGGCGGAAACAAATTCGACCTGCACTCGACGTCCGTCACCGGAGTTGTTGGTGCCAAAGGCCGAACCTTGGGCCAAGACTTCGGCGACAATTTCCACGCTCGAGGCACCGGCCAAAAAGAAGTTAATAAAGCCCGGCCCGGCAATTTCGATCTTGCTGACCAGCGGTGTCTCGGGCAGCGCCGCAATCAAGGCGGTGGCCACGGCGCGCGGATTATTGCGGCACGCCTTGGCCAAAATAAGCGCCAGATTGCTGGTCAGATCACCATGGCTTTTGTCACGAGTATTATCGACCATGACCGCGATGGCCTGGTCACTCGGAATAAAACCGGTCGCTTTCAATTGTTCGGCAGCGGTGGCTAACAGTTGAGCAATCTGTTGCTTCATGAAAAAGTGTTCTCCGGAACGAGGAAATGGGCGGTAAAGCGCTGCGCATTATCCATATTTTCGGCCTCAGTAGCCAGCGTCCCGTATCGGCGAACGGAGGTTAGACTATCAGCGGATCGGCAGCGGAGTCTTGGTGGGTGGGCGCCATATTATTGACTTTATATTTGGGTATATTTGTCAATATTGTGCCGAATAAGCAAAATGACCGACCAAGTTGATCGGCTACGACCCGTTGGCCGGGACCAGTCAATTCGTCGGCCCGGCTGGTGATGGAGTAAATGATGCGGGCGGCTGGTCGACGTGTCTGCGCGACTAAGCCAGCTCGGCTGGGTCAATATCGATGTGCCAGCTGACCTGCTGTTGGTCGCGCGGATAATGCTGGTGTAGCGGGGTTAGGCTCTGGTGCAGATGGCTGCGCTTGTCACTCTGCACGATGAGCATAAAGCGGTGTTTGCCGGCGCGCCGGGACAGTAGGGCGGGAATGGGCCCCAACACCCGAACTCGTTTCGTACTCAATAGATAATGCGCCATTTGCTGCAGGCGCGCCTCGGCTCGATCGGCGAAGGCGCTATCGCAGCGAATTACCGCCAGATAGCCAAAGGGCGGCAGGCCACTGCGTTGGCGCTCGGCCAGCAGGTCGTTGGCAAAGGTACGATAGTCATGCTGCTTGAGCGGCACAAAGATCGGATCGTCCGGGTAATAGGTCTGGATCAATACTTCGCCGCGCCGTTCGCCGCGCCCGGAGCGACCGGAGACCTGGGTTAAGAGTTGCCCCATGCGTTCCCGCGCGCGCAGATCGGCACTGAACAGTCCGATATCGATATCCCAAATGCCGACCAGTGTCACCCGCTCAAAATGGTGGCCTTTGGCCAGCATCTGGGTGCCGACGATGATCGCCGGACCGGGCAGGTCGGTGCGCTCCAGTTGGGCGACAAACTTGTGTCGAGTACTGGCGGCATCGCGATCGAAACGAATCACCGGAACCGCGGGAAAGAGTTCGCCGAGCAGTTCTTCGGCCCGCTCGGTGCCGGTGCCCATGGCCGATACCTGGTTGGAATGGCAGGTGGGGCAGCTCTTGCGCGGCGCCTCGCGATGGCCACAATGATGGCAAATGTTGCTATAGCCCTGGCGATGATGGGTTAGATGCGCATCGCAAAACACACAGTCGGCCATCCAGCCACAGTCAGCGCAAAACCAAGATGGCGCGTAGCCGCGCCGATTGAGGAACAGCAGCACCTGGTTGCCATCGGCCAGATGGTCGGCCACACGCATCAGGAGCCGTTCAGACAGCCCGTTCTGATGTTGCTGTTTGCGCATGTCGATGGTCTCCACGCCGGGCAGGGCCATCCCGCCGGCACGATGATTTAACAGCAGGTGGCCAAAGCGACCGGTTTGAGCGTTGTGTAAACTTTCCAATGACGGCGTTGCCGTACCCAGGATTATGGGAATGCCGGCATCGTGGGCACGTTTGAGCGCCACATCGCGCGCCTGATAGCGCAGGCTATCTTGCTGTTTATAGGACAGGTCGTGCTCTTCATCGACCACGATCAGTCCGAGATTGGGTAATGGAGTGAGCACTGCCGAGCGGGTGCCAATTACGATCGCGGCCTGTCCGAGGCTGGCTTGCAGCCAAGCCGACAGGCGTTGCGCGTCGGACAGGCCAGAATGCAAGGCCACTACGCGATCCTGGAAACGACTTTGGAAGCGCTGAATGGTCTGCGGAGTCAGACCAATTTCCGGTACCAGTACCAAAGCGCGTTTGCCTTCCCGCAGGCAGCGTTCGATCGCCTGTAAATAGACTTCGGTCTTGCCGCTCCCAGTGACCCCTTCCAGCAGAAAGGGTGAATAGGGCTCGCGATTGACCGCATCGAGCGCCAGTTGCTGCTCATTATTGAGCTCAAGGGCCGGTTCAAACAAAGTGCCCGTAGGGGCTATGGGCTGGTCGTCCTGATGGATTTGGATCGTGATCAGGTCCTTCTTAACCAGACTGGTCAGTTGGCCGCGACTGAAGCCGCGCTCGCGCAGTGCGCGCACCGTACTGGTAGAAATGTCTTGCAGCAAGGCGATCAACTGTTGTTGAGCCACTGAGCGTTTCAGTTGGTCGGGCAGGATCGCCACACCGGGGACCGTCAGGGTGACCCATTCCTCGACCGGCAACTCGGCGCCGCCGCCTTTGCGCAACAGGGCAGGCAGAGCAAGCAGAAAGCCGCTGCTGAATTCATGCAGGTAATAGCGCCCCAACCACGCCGCCAGCGCCAAGATGTCGGCCGGCAGCAAGGCGCCTGGGTCGAGTACGGCGCCGATGGGCTTGAGCCTTTCAATGGGATAGTCCGCGCCATCGGGCCCGGGCGCGACGGTCACTCCGACCACGCTCCGGCGACCTAGGGGGACCAGGCAACGCGCGCCGAGTGCAACCGGGCTGTGATGGCAGTAACCGAGCGGTCCACTGAAGGGGCCGGGTATGGCGACATGGATTCTATAGGGCGGAATCTTTATTTGGCTTGTCAAATGATTGGACTCTGGTAGTATTGCGCTCCCTTTTTGGGGGCTGGTCTAATGACCATTGTGCCCCTAAAGTTTATGTTCCGTCAAAGCGCGGTGCCCGGCAACGACCAGGTAGCGGCGTAAATTGAGGTATTAGTTATGCAAGATAATATGCACCCTAAATATGAAGCCCTTACTGCAACTTGTTCGTGCGGTAATGTTATTGCCACCCAGTCAACTCGTGTTGGTGCCATGCACTTAGACGTATGTTCCGCTTGCCACCCTTTCTACACGGGTAAGCAGAAGAATGTTGATATCGGCGGTCGAATTGACAAGTTCAACACCCGTTTCGGCGGACGTAAAATCGGTAAGTGATCCGTCACATCGATTGTTAGAAGAAGCCCGGTTTATACTGGGTTTTTTTTATGCGGGCAATTTCTGCTCCGGCCCGTCCTTTAGGGTCTTTGGGCATCTTCAAACGCCGCCGATGGCACGATAATTGGTGCTTGGTAAAATGATACTAAGCTTAGGTTGAGCGCGGGGCAGCGCGGCGTTATGCTAGCGCCACCGAAAACACCAATAACAACAGGAAGTATTCATGTCTGACAACTTCAAGCAAGACGCTCTCGATTATCATGCCAACCCCAAGCCCGGCAAGCTCAGCATCGAAATCAGCACCCCTGCAGAAACATCACGCGACCTGGCGTTAGCCTATAGCCCGGGTGTTGCCGAGCCAGTGCGCGCTATTGCCGCCAATCCAGATGATGCCTACAAGTACACCATTAAGGGTAATCTGGTCGCCGTTGTCTCCAATGGCAGCGCCATTTTGGGCTTGGGCAACCTGGGCAGTTTGGCCAGTAAGCCAGTTATGGAAGGTAAGGCATTGTTGTTTAAGCGCTTTGCCGCTATCGATTCAGTCGACATCGAGATCAATTCTGCCGATATCGACGAAATAGTACGCACTGTTGAGCTGATCGCCGATACCTTTGGTGGCATCAACTTGGAAGACATTAAGGCACCGGAGTGTTTCGAAATTGAACGCCGTCTGATCGAATCTTGCGATATTCCGATTATGCACGACGATCAACATGGTACCGCCATCGTGACCGTAGCCGGTATGTTGAATGCGCTGGAAATTCAGGGTAAAGACATCGCCACGGCGAAAATGGTTTGTCTAGGTGCCGGTGCGGCAGCCATCTCTTGTGCTCGCCTGCTGGTTGCGGCGGGTATGAACAAAGACAACGTAATAATGATTGATCGAACCGGGGTGATCTACACCGGTCGTGAAGGCGTCAACCAGTACAAAGCTGAGTTTGCCAATGACGTCACCGAAACACGCACACTGGCCGAAGCGATTGTTGGTGCCGACGTGTTCTTGGGCCTGTCGGGTGCGAACCAATTGTCGGTTGAAAACCTGCGTGCCATGGCCGCTAAGCCTGTCGTGTTTGCTTGCTCTAACCCGGACCCTGAAATTTCGCCGGAACTGGCGCGGGCCGAACGCAGCGATTTAATTATGGCCACCGGTCGCTCGGACTATCCAAACCAGGTCAATAATGTCTTGGGCTTCCCCTTTATCTTTCGCGGAGCCTTAGATGTTCGTGCTAGCAAGATTAACGAGGCGATGAAGTTGGCGGCGGCCTATGCCCTGCGTGATCTGGCCAAAGAGCCAGTATTGCAAGAAGTGGTTGATGCTTACGGCGGTGCAGCCTTTGTCTACGGTCAAGAGTATATTATTCCCAAGCCGTTGGACCCGCGCCTGTTAATTAGCGTGGCCGGTGCCGTAGCACGCGCCGCGGTGGATTCCGGGGTGGCGCGTCTGCCTTTGCCAGAGCATTACAAACTCTAGCATCGACCATCAGGCCTGCTCACCAGCAGGTCGCTGCCGCCAGAGAGTGTTTCTGGCGGCATCTTTGCATCATATGAGTCCACTGAAGCGAGATAAACACACGCTCATTAACCCTGCTAAGGGTATGTTCGTAGGTGTAACGCTGACCTGACGGCGCCCATATTTCCAGAAAGAGCTAATTTGATGTTAGGATAGNAAAAGAAGNANTATTTATTTGTTACTAATCAGACCCTGATTGAGTTCACTGAAAAACATGACAATGACAAACGATAACCCACTCGATGAATCGACAATGGCTTTTTGGCTAACCCATCCGGACCCGACCCAAGCGTCGGTTCACCTGGCATTACAGTGGTTAGCTCATGTTTATCCTGCGAGTGAGAAACAAATCGATCGAATCCTTAATTCAGCGCTGCCCTATGCGGACAGCGCCCTGTCTGCGCGCTGGGCGCAGTTTCTTGAACAGCAAGACGTGGAAGGTCACATAGATGCCCTGACATGGATCGCGGACACTCTGTCCGAACAACAGATCCCCTTTTTGATCGATACGTGCTGGCGTTTGCTCTTGGTCGACCATGAATTCCCCACTCAGGTGCCATTGGCCTTGCGGATTATCGGCCGGATAGTCGACTTTGAGGACAGCCAGCAAATGGTTATTGGCGCTGCTGTATTTAACGAATATGCAGAGGACGATCTAGAGCGCCCCCGGGCACCCTTGGTGCCCATTGATCCGCGTTATCTTGACCGGGTCGAGTGGCGACTCTATGGCCACAGTGCGACGCACCGGCGTACATCCTATCCGGTTGTGAACCAGGCTGACAAAAATCGTGGCGGCCTCTATGGCTTTATTGGCGGCACCGTCTTTGGTGCCCTACTGGTCGGTGGTCTGGTTTTTGGGCCGCTGCAGCTGGGTCGTTTACAGGTCCCTACCATGTCGCATGATGGGTTGTTGGCCGACGCTCAGCCGGCGTCAAGTGCCCCAGCTCCGGTTGAGATGGTGAGTCCAAAGCTAGTCACCACCCCAGAACCGGTCTACAGTGCTATTTTGCCTGCCGATATGGCGAGCCCAGCGGCAGTCGCTACCGAGTCCGCCCCTGCCGACATACCGACGGCACCGATTGGTTTGACTAATATTGCATCGGCGCCCATTGAGCAGGAGCCCACGGCACCGACAGAAATGCGTGCCGAACGGGTGGGCGATGTTGTGGCGCCTGGCGAAGCGGTGCTTGAGCCGGTGACCATGGTGGTCGTTGAATCGCCAGCGCCAGCGCCACCGCCAGCGCCACCGGTTATCGAGGCAATACCCTTGGCCGTGACGGAACAGCTTGGCGTTGTTACCATCGACCCTTTGGCAGAACGCGCACGCCCAGCAGTCACACCATCGGCCCAGTGGCTCGGCAGTCGAGTCTTGATGGAAGTCACCGCGACGATCCTGAACGTTCGCCGTGAGCCATTGGTCGACAGCCCGGTGCTGATCAAGTTAGCAACCAACGCACGGGTTTGGGCCTATCCGGGTCAAGTGGGTGGGCAATGGATGGCGGTCAAGGTTGAGGGCGAAACCGGTTATGCCAGCGCCCGATTCTTAGCGGAAGTGGACTTGCCATAAGCTACTCTGGTAATTCGAGTGCCAGGTTCAGTTCGCTTAACTGGCTTAGAGCTCTCGCTCGATAGCGCTGCCGAACCTGGCTGCCGGCGGGTTTGGTTAGGTAGTAAGCGATCAATTGGGCTTTTTCAGCCGGCACCGCCAATTCATCCAGCCGCACCAATAAGCGATCCTCGGCATCGAAATCTGGCGGCGGTAAACTGACCACCTCCTTTAGCTCCAGACTCTCACCTCGAACCAAGCGTTCAATCAACTTCTGATACTGACGGGCAAAGATTGGTCGCGTGGTGCGTTCTGTTTCTGAGCGCAGCCTAAAGTAGCCGACCTGCTGCGCGGCCAGTTGCACAATAAGATGACTCCAACCATGATTCGATGGATCATGACTGAAACGGCACCCTTCCAAATAGGCGTCTTCTAGGGCTGGTAAGCCTAGTGTCTCGGGTGAGGGTTGCAGTAGTTTCAAAAATTCGGCGATGGTCGGTGGCCAAGCATGCTCACGTTTGCAGCGTTCCAGGGCAAACTCAATCAGATTCGCCGAGGTACCCAGTAGCGTCATGGCCCATTCGCGTTTGGCCTGATTTAGCGTAGTTTCGTCCCGGTAGGCACTTTCGAAGCGATGGGTGTAAATATGGTGGAAGCGGGCAAAAATCATATTGATTAACACCTTGGTGTCGTGATCAATGCTTGGCCGCTTACCAGTCAGTATCCCGGATATTTCGGAGGGCATCTCGGACCTGGGTGCGCTTGTCTCGAGCAGGCTCTGCAGACTCACCATTTGTCGCTTGTTGTCGGTCATGTCTACCCTTGGAATTGAGTGAGTCGTGCCAGGATCGCTGAACCCAGTTCAGGAAGCGAACATCCCAACTGATTTCGGTTCGGTCTGTGGCTGTGTAATACTGCCGGAATTTCGCCAATTCGGAAAGGGCAAATTCCATTGGAATATCGTGGAAGGCGAGCAGTTTTGGAAAGCTGTCACTCGGCTCCCAATCTTGGCCGAGCCGGCTCTTGCGAGCTCGGCCGGCTGGCGTTGCCGGTGGATCGTTTTTTAGATAGGCCAGCTCTTCGTCGAATTGATTGCGCTGGCGTGTCTCATTTATAGGTTCGCTTAGGGCGTAGACCGGCACTGGCTCGCTGCGCAACGCCGGCCGGCTCGCCTGGATCGTGGGCTCCGCCGGCGCCATGACCTGGAGCTTAGCTGCGTTATCGAATAGGGCGGTATCGCAGACAATGGTCCAAGGCCCCTCACCCCTGACCTGGACCAGCCCGAGCGCCCTGAGGCGCTTAAGCACGAGGCTGAATTGACTGGCGGTCCAGAACGGCACCAATGTTTGCTGTTGTTGCCGACTTAACGGGACTTCGGCGCTGCCCTGCAGTTGTTGCAGATCAAACAGCAGCTGCACCAAAAGAGCCTCTTCCAGGCCGAGAGTTTGGGCCAAAAGAGGTGACACCAGCAACATTTTTTCCAAGAGTATCACAGCCTTTTGTCGGTTTAGCGGAGTCTAAACGAAGTTAAATACAGCCGGTCATTATATCACAGGGTCAGGCATCGAGTGAGTTTGTATCGTCGTTTGAACGCTGACATTTTTGCCGCGGCGGCCTTGGTATTGCCGTCAGCGGCTGCAAAGTGAGGCAGGGACGCCAGAAGAGGCTGGTAAGTTGGGCCGGGCTTAGTTAGCCTGTCGCTTTTGATCTGCAGACGCATCAACAGGAGACGCGTGACCATGGCCGATGTGATTGAGGTGCGGTCCTTAACAAAAACCTATGGCTCTCTGCTGGCCGTCGACGGTATCAGCTTTGCCATCGCCGAAGGCAGTTGCTTTGGTCTGCTCGGTCCCAATGGCGCCGGTAAAACCACGACCATCGAGATGCTCGAGGGTATCGTTAAGCCCACATCGGGTCTGATTAGCCTCTTTGGCCAGCCGGCCAGCAAGGCGCTCTATAGTCGTGTGGGTATTCAATTCCAGCATACGGCCTTGCAGGATCATCTCACCGTGGCCGAAACCCTGCGGCTCTTTGCATCCTTTTATGAACAGCCGGCCGCCATCGCAGAACTGGTCGAGCTGTGTGCTCTGGGTGAGTTTATCCGCCAGGACGCGCGCAAATTGTCGGGCGGCCAGCGGCAGCGGATGTTGCTCGCGTTAGCGTTGATCAACAATCCCGATCTGGTGTTTCTCGATGAACCGACTACCGGTCTGGACCCTCAGGCACGGCGTAATTTTTGGGACCTGATCGGTGCCATCAAGGCGCAGGGGAAAACCATCGTCCTGACGACTCACTATATGGATGAGGCGCAGATGTTATGCGATACCATTGCCATTCTCGATCAGGGTCAGATAGTCGCGCGCGGCTCCCCCAGCAGTCTGTTGGCCGAGCATTTTCAGGGCGTGCTGGTGCAATTGCCCAAGGCCAATCTGGTCGGCAAGGCGGTTGATCTGGCCTTTGTGGAACGCAATCAGCACATCGAGTTACTCACGGAACAGCTCGATAAGACGCTACAACAGTTGCTTGCTCAGGGTATCCCTTTAGATGGTATGCAGATCAAGAGTGCTAACCTGGATGATCTGTTTCTCAAACTAACCGGCCATGCGCTACGGGGGTAGGCACTATGAAACGTATGCTGGCTGTTTTTCGGGCCCGAAACACCGAGTTCTTTCGCGATCGCAGTACCTTTACCTGGAATCTGTTATTTCCATTTCTGCTCTTGCTCGGCTTCTACTATATTTTTGGCCAAGCACAACCCATGTATAAGGTTGGGGTCCTGTCGGAACAGGATGGCTACATCAGTCGCCCAGTCTTTATGGCCACCAAACACATTCAATTTATTCCCTATGGCGACCTCGAGCGCGGCTTGGCCCCCTTAGCCCGCCATCAGATCGATCTGCTGATCGATATTGATCGAGCGCAATACTGGGTCAATGAGGAGAGTCGAAAGGGCTATATGGCTGAACAGATCTTGGCGGTCAGGGATCCGGATTTTAACCGCACGGTGATTCGGGGCAGCGCCATTCGTTATGTCGATTGGGTCTTGCCCGGCATTATCGGCATGAATATTATGTTTAGTGCCCTCTTTGGTGTCGGTTACGCCATCGTTCGCTATCGTAAAAATGGGGTGCTCAAGCGGTTGAATGCGACGCCGTTGACCGCCTTGGAATTTATCGGCGGTCAGCTGATGTCGCGCATTGTGATGGTGGTGATTGTCGGTCTGGTACTCTTGCTGGGCGCGCGTTTTTTGCTCTCGACCTTGATGCTCGGCAGCCTGGCCTTGCTAGTATTGACCATGTTTATGGGGGCTTTGGCGTTGGTCAGTCTAGGGTTGCTGGTTGCCGCCCGCCTGCGCAGTGAGGAATTTACCGGCGGGTTATTGAATATGACCACTTGGCCGATGATGGGCTTATCCGAGGTCTGGTTTTCACTGGAGGGCGCTCCGCACCTGGTGCATCAGATTTCCCAGCTGATGCCTCTGACCCATCTGGTCCAAGCACTGCGGGCGATCATGGTCGATGGCGCCGGCTTTGTCGCCATCAGCGATCATCTGGCGGTTCTAGCGCTGATGTCGGCGATCTTTCTGGCCATCGGTTCGATGACCTTTAGCTGGGCTGCCGACGGCCGCTAGCGCGTCGGGCGCCCTAATTAAAGGCCTTCTTCGATGGTCAAGGGCGGTGTGATGATATCCGGCGTCGGCTCGCCACCTTGGGCCTCATAGCGTTTTAGGGCGTCCAGGCATAGATCGTAGCCGCGTTCGATATTTTTGTCCGCAAGATGGTAATCGAATAGGCCGCCGCAATCGTAGGGCACTTCGACCAAAATATCGGGAATATTGGCCGCCAACTTCATCTGGGCGATGGTGTTTTGCATTGTTTCGATACTGCGGTTGAGCAGTTCCAACGTGCTGTATTCGTTCGCACGTCGACTCTCTGGTTCCACAGCATCCTCGCTTTTCCAACGATCGATAAACCGGCCGATGGCCCGTTGCACGCCGCGCTGCGATACCTGATCGAGCGCGATATGCGGCTCGCGCGACTGGCTAACCATATTGAAGGGTGTTCGTTTGGCATTCAGATTGACTGCGATGGTCAGATCCGTGACCTGCTGCATGGCTGCCGACACCGGAACCGGATTGAGCACGCCACCGTCGACCAGCCACATATCGCGATAGTTGTGCGGTTTAAAGACCGAGGGGATCGCAATAGAGCCTCGAATGGCCTCGAATAGGCTGCCGTCGGTAAACCAGACTTCCTTCTGGCGATCCAAATCCACCGCGACAACGGTTAATTTGATGGTCAGGTCCTCGATGACCTGATCTTTGACCAGCGAGCTGAGCGCATCCATCAGCTTAACGCCTTTAAAGAAGCCTCCACCGGTAAAGCTGAGATCGAGCAGGCCTAACACATCCTTGCGCTCCAAGGCGGTAACCCAGCTTTGCAGCCGATCCAGCTGCCCCGCCGCATAGAAGCCACCGACCAGCGCACCGATGCTGGCGCCGGCAATGTTTTCGATCTGATAGCCCTGATCTTCCAAACATCGAATCACGCCGATGTGGGCCATGCCACGGGCGCCGCCGCTGCCGAGAACCAAAGACACGGTTTTTGCTGCCATCTGTAACTCCTTAAGGGGGATCGTACCAGGCGAGTGGCCATTGGCGGCCGAACGCGCAGCCGCTGAGCAGGGCATGGGTAAGGCCTAGTTGACCGCTGAACCCAGTTCCCACATCGGCAAAAAGACGCCCAGTGCCAAAATCAGGACCATAGCGCCCATAAACATCAATAACAAGGGTTCGATCGATTCGGCCATGCGTTTTAAATCGTATTCTACTTCTTGGTCATAGAAGTCGGCGATGTCGACCAACAGATCGGAGACATTACCGGTCTCCTCGCCGACGGCAATCATTTGCAGAATCAGCGGATTGAACATCCCGCTGCTCGATGCCGTCGCCAAGAGCGACTCGCCCCGCTCGATGCCATTCTGCATGCCGTCAATGCCCTTGCCTATATGCTCATTGCCAACGGTGCGGGCGGTCACTGCTAGGGCCTGCAGCAAGGGTACGCCGGCCTCGAGCATCATCGCGAAGGGTCGGGCGAAGCGGCCCAGAGCGACCCGTTCGAAGATGCCGCCAAGAATCGGTACCTTTAACACCCATCGGTCCCAGGTGAGGAGCCCAGATGGGGTTTTTTTCCAACGCACCAGGGCAATAATACTGCCGGCGAGCACGCCCAAGATGGCCCACCAGTAAGCGATCATAAAGTTTGAACTGGCGATGAGCAGCAGCGTCGGCGCGGGCAGGTCGGCACCGAGCTTGCTGAAAATACTGGCAAACTGTGGCACCACAAAAATATTAATAATAAATAGTGCAATCAGGATAAAGACGGTAACGATCATCGGGTATCGGGTCGCGGCGACGATCTTTTTACGGGTGTCCTTTTCCAGTTCCAGATGATCGATCAACTGCTTAAAGGCGGAGTCGAGTCGACCGGTGGTTTCACCCATGCGAATCATCGACACAAAGAGCTCCCCGAACACCTCCGGATGGCCGCGAAAGGCGTTTGACATGGTGGTGCCCTGGGTTAGGCTGCGGGTGATATCGCGCAGCACCCGGGCCAGCACCGGCGAACGGGTAGCATCGGCCAAGCCGCTGATCGCCCGGATCAACGGAATGCCCGAGCGTGCCAAGGCATACATTTGCCGACTGAACATGATCAGTTCGTCGATCGAGACGGTAGTGGGTTGAAAGAGCCTTGATAGGCTCGCCCAAAGCGTGCTCAGCGACAGACCGGTGCCCTTGAGTTGGCCACTAGCCGGTTCGACTCGGGTGGCGATCAGGCTTTGACGCTTCAGTTGCGCCAACACCGCGCTGCGCGACTCAGCGCTTAGGATGCCCTCTACCTGGGCGCCCTGGCCGTCGCGGCCTTGATAATAGAAGTCAGCCATCGAGCTCGGCCCCCATATGGGCCACAGCCATATTGGGTCGATCGCCCTCGAAGTCATCGAGATCGATCGAAATGCGGAACACCTCATCCAGATGGGTGATGCCCGCCTGCGCGTATTCCAGGGCCAACTCTTCCATCGTCTTAAAGTTGGGATTGTTCCGCGCTGCATCGATAAAGGCATTGTGATTTTGATCGCGCAGAGCCATCAACAGCGCGTCATCTAACTCTAACCATTCATAGACGGCGATCCGGCCGGTATAGCCGGTATTATTGCAGTGGTAGCAACCCTCGCCGCGATGGAACTGGCCATTGGCAAATTTGCCGCCGAGCATATTGCGTAACCATAGCTGTTGGCGCGAATCGGGTTGGTGCGGTACTCGGCACTCCAAGCAGATTCGGCGCAACAGTCGCTGGGCCAAAATTCCGCGCAGTGCGGTGGCCACCATATAGGCTTGCACGCCCATATCGGCCAGGCGTATGGCACTGGAGACCGCATCGTTGGTGTGTAGGGTACTCATCACCAGGTGACCGGTCATCGCCGCTCGAACGCCAATGGCGACGGTTTCCTGGTCACGCATTTCACCGATCAAGACGATATCGGGATCTTGGCGCAGGGCCGTGCGCAAGATATGGGCAAAGGTCAGATTGATCTTGGTGTTGACCTGTACCTGATTGATACGACTCAAGCGATACTCGATCGGATCCTCTGCGGTGATGATCTTCCGACTGGGCGTATTCAGCGTCGACAGGGCCGAGTAGAGGGTGGTGGTCTTGCCACTGCCGGTCGGGCCGGTAACCAGTATCAAGCCGTGGGGTCGTTCAATCATGATTTCAAAGCGTTTGCGAATATCCTCTGGCATACCGAGCGCCTCTAAGCTCAAAATGCCGGACGACTGATCGAGTAACCGCATCACCACCGACTCGCCAAACTGTACCGGCATGGTCGAGATGCGGATATCGACCGAACGATTGCGCACTCGGACATTGAAGCGGCCATCTTGCGGCAGGCGACGTTCGGCGATATCCAGATTGGACATGATTTTCAAACGCATCACCAGGGCCGACGCGACGCGTTTTTCCTTAATCACCTGCTCTTGCAGAACGCCATCGACGCGCATGCGGATTCGAAATACGTTCTCGTCCGGTTCGATGTGAATATCCGATGCTTTAATGGTCACCGCATCTTCCAGCACCGACTGCAGCAAGCGCACCACCGGGGCATCCTGCAGGTCGCTGTCATCGGCCAGACCGGCTAGGTCGAAGTCGGAGTGGGACAGCTCACTGTCGAGTTCACCGGCCAATGATTCGATTGCGCTGGTGTTGCGATAGACAATGTCGAGCGTCGCCAAGAGTTCCGATTCGCGTACGATCGCCGGGTAAATGGTTTTGTTAAGGGCCTTTTCCACCGCGTCCATGGCCATCAGGTCGAGCGGGTCGGCCATGGCCAGCTGCAGGCCGTCCTGGTGCTCGGCTAAAATTAAGCAGCGAAAGCGGCGCGCAACGGACTCATCGAGTGCCAGCATCAGCTTGCTGTCGAGCTGAAATTGGCGCAATTCAATAAAGGGAATCTTGAGATGTTCAGACAGGATCGAGAGCAGTTGCAGTTCTTGAATTAGGCCCATATCGAGCAGCACCCGGCCGATTTTCTTGCCAGTGATTTTTTGCTCCTGCAGAGCCAAACCCAGTTGCCCGGAAGTGATCGCACCGGCCTCGACGAGTAGGTCGCCGAGTCGAATTCTTGCCCCTTTGGTGGCCGATGAGGCTGCTTGCGTCGTCATCTTAGGATCTACCCGGGGCCATTAATACCCACCGAGGGCGGTCAAACGTTGCTGGCTAAACTGCGTCAAGGCCGGATCCTCTAATTCAAAAAGTGTTAGATAAGTTTGGTACAGAGATCTGGATTTCGCCAGTTGTGCGCTGTTTTCACTGTTAATCGCCCAAAACAGTAGCCAGCGACCGTTCTCGGGATTTACCTGATAGAGCGCTTCGAATAGCTTTGCGGCCAATTGGGGGCGGTCGGTGCGTTCATAGATTAGACCGAGCAGTGCGTTGGCGTCCGAGCCCGTGAGGGTCGTTAACAACGGCTCGGCAGCCCGATAGAAACCACTATTGATGTAGATGCGTGCCAACCAGATGCGCGGTACTGGATCACTCGGGGCGGCGCCGAGCCACTGTTTTAAAATGGCTTCGGCCTGTTCGATAGCCCCCTCGGCCACGGCCTGCTGGACCTGCTGTTGCCACAGGTTCTTGCTGCGCACAATAACCTTATCAGTCGGCGGCTCGACCGATATCGAGTCGATCAGCTCTGCGCGCAAGCCAGGGTCGATCAAACCCTCCCCACTCGCGGCGCGGGCAGTGCCCGAGCGTGCGGATGGCGCGGCGCTGGACACAGGACTTTTAGCCCGGGTCTGAACCGTGCTTGGTATGACCTGGGTTAGGCTCGATTGGGCTGCGGGAGGAAGTGTGGGGGTGGCATTCTGCACCGCAGCGGAGGTTGCGCGGTCGGACCTGAGCGTTTTTTTGCGCGCGCTCGCGCTGGCCACCCTAGGCGGGGCATCCCCCGAGGTCGGGGTTAGGGTGCTGTGCGCTACCCCAGGCAAGGCTGCAGCTGTCACGATGGTCTGGTTCAGTGCATCTTGACGCGATTCAGTGGCGGCGCCTGCCGGTACCTCGTCAGTTGCCGGATTGTTGCTGGAGCTCTGTTCGGATTCGATCTCGAGCCGCGACTCGGGCGTCAATGCATCCGAGGTTAAGGCCTCAGGTATCAAGGTTTCTGGCTCAGAAGTAAGCACCTCTGATTTGGTGACCGGCCACGCGACCACCGCGATGGCTGCCCAGATCAGTAGTCCGCCAATAATAACCAGCGGTGAGATCGTAGCTGGAGAGGATTCCTGGGGCGTCGAGAGCGGGTTGTACTCATTCTTTGGACCTTGGCTTGAGGCTCGTTCGGCTTGGCGCAGCGCCTTATGAATAAGGCTCACACCAATCTCCAATAGACGGCGGCAGCAAATAACAGCGTGGCCACTAGGGTTAACCAAGACGCGAGCTTAAGGCTTGGTGCTCGCTCCGCAGTGTCTTGACCGTATTGGCCGTCGGCCACTGCGCGCTGTATATGGACCGGTAAAACCTCTTGGCTTTGGTCGGCAAAGGCCGCCATTAGGGATTTATGGGCGATTACGTTGATCATTCGGGGTGTGCCGTGGGCCGTGCGGAATAACAGATCAACGGCTTTGCTGCTAAACAAAGCAGGCCCGTTGTAACCGCATTGGCCTAGACGAAAGGCAATATATTGGCCGGTTTCCAAGGCGCTCAGCGGTTGCAGATAATGGGCGAAGGTAATGCGTTGGCGCAGCTGGCGGAAGCGATCTTCATTTAATAGGGTGTCCAATTCGGTCTGACCAAAAAGGATCACCTGGACCAGTTTTTTCTCTTCCGTTTCCAGATTGGTAATCAGTCGCAAGGCTTCCAGAGTTGCGGCTGGCAACGATTGCGCCTCATCGATAACAATCACAACACTTTTGTTCAATTCGGCCAAGGCGAGGATTTTTTCAGTGATATGGCTCAAGAGGGCATCGTGATCATTCTGCTGCTCGGCCAGCAAGCCCAATTCTTGACCCACGGCACGATACAGTCCCACCGATGAGAGCATCGGGTTGGGTATATAGACCGAATGGTATGCTTCGGCCTGATCGGCATCGAGGAAGCGCAATAGTTTTCGACACAGGATGGTTTTACCGGTGCCGACTTCACCAACCACCTTGAGGAAACCCTCACCGCTTTCTAAGACGTGAATCAAGAGCGCAAAGCAGCGCTCGTGGCCGGGCAGATTAACAAACAGACCGGTGTCCGGGGTCAGCGAAAAGGGTTTTTTAGTTAAGCCGAAAAAAGTTTCATACATGATTATTCAAATCGTTCCAAAACAGTGTCCACGTCGTTCAGACTGGTGTATTGATCGTACACCGTGGGTTTCAACAGTATCACCAATTCGCTCTTTTGTTGGCTATTGCGATCTTGGTTAAACAACCAGCGTAGCCCTGGGATCTTACTAAACCAGGGCAGTCCAGTCGAACCCAAATCCTGCTTCTGTTGCAATAGTCCGCCAATCACAACAATCTGACCATTGGTCGCACGGATGATGCTATCGGATTCGCGAATGTTTGAATAGGCCAAGGGTAGGGAGTAGGTCTCGCTGCCAAGGTTGATCACCTTGGTGCGGCCAACAACCTCGGTCACGGTCGGTCGCACATGCAGGGTGACCGAGTTGTCATCGGAGATTTGTGGCGTGACATCGAGCGCGATGCCGGAAAAGAACTGTTGCAGTTCAACCGCCGGGGTGACCTGACCTTCGGTGCCGGAGGCAACATTGGTGACGGTGGCAAAAAACTCATCGGTACCCACCTTAATCACCGCTTTCTGGTTGTTGACCGTCGCAACCCGCGGACTGGACAGCACCTGAACATCGCCCTGATGATCGAGTAATTGCAGCATGGCACTAAAGTTATCGAGTGTCAGGCTGAGATTGAATATACCGCCGGCGTTGCCGATGCCGGTAAGATTGTCGCCGGACAAGCCGGTACCGACCGAGTCATTCGCCCCGCCAACCCTATCGTTAAAGAGCGACCAATTGATGCCGGAGCGATACTGTTGGTCGAGCGTGACCTCAACTATTTTGGCTTCAATTATGACCTGTTTTTGCAGTATTAATGCGGCATCGGCGAGAAAGCGGGCAATGGCCGCATGCTCGGTGCTGGAAGCACTGACCACCAGCAGACCCGTCTGCGGATTGATCACCACAGCATCGCTGTTGCCCTCATTGGAATTGATAAAGCCCAGTAGCGAGCGTTTGATGCCGTCCCAAAAATTCCCTTCCGTGCCCACCAAATTGGTGGCAAAGGCTGTGGTGACCGTGTTGCTGTCGTCGCCACCGACGGTGGTTTTGGAATTACCGGTCCGTTCTATATTTAGATAATTGAGCCGATAGATGCGCGTTGATACCTGATTGGGAGCAATTCGATAGCCATAGCTAGTGCGGCTAAACTCGTAGCCATAGATATCGCGTAGGACGGCAATGACTTGGGTTAGGGTGACGTTGCGCAGCGACAGTGTGATGCTGCCGAGCACTAATGGATCGATCACTATATTGAGCCCTTGGCTGCGACCCAATTCGGCGAAAAACAGTGCGGCCGGTCGATTGGTGGCCTCAATGTCGATGCGCTGCTCACTTTCGGGCGGTGTCGTTAAGGTCAGCAAATCTTGGGTCAGGGCGCGGGGTGACAGCACCGGGTCGAGCGTCCCAGCGTTGTTGGTGACGGTGTCTGGACGATCGCCTGCCAGCTCGGCGCGCACATCGAGCGGTGGCATATCGACCTGAGCCGATTGATGGGCACAACCGCTCAGACCGATTGCGATCAGGGTCAGCCATGGCCAGATACTAGGTTTGATCAAGGTGTTAATCCTCTTGTGCCGATGAAATAACCAGTTCACCGGTCGATTGTAGAGTTAATCGGGTGGTTTGACTTCCCCGTTTGAGTCGCACGCTGGTGGCATCGATGGCGATTAGGGTATAGCCATCGATCCGATCGCCAACCGCCTGTTCTCTATTGCCAGAAAAAATCGCGCGTTGCCAAGCGCCGATAATTACAATGCCAGTTAACTGCGGCACCCGCGGGCTTGGCGCCCTCACCTTGTCGGGCACGCTACTGTTTTGTGCCGATTGCGGGTCGGGACGCATGGGATTGGCCCAGCTAATCAACGGAATGACCAAGAGCAGAAGCCGTAAAGAGGGTGCGAGTCTAAACATTCAACCAGTCCTTGTCTTGACTTAAAGTATGGACAATCAGTTCGATGCGCATCAGGGGAAATGATTCGGTCTGAATCGTTAAGGCATCCCAGAACAGCTGGGTCGGTAAGGCTTCGATTTTAGCTAAATAGGCGATTAGGGCATCAAAACCGCCTTCCAACTCGAGCTTGAGCGCATGTTGGTAAAACAGCTGGGCGCCATCGACATCGGATTCGATCACCGTGACCGGTTGAACCTGAAAACTGACCAATGCCAGTTGCCCCTGCTTGTCGAGCAACTCCTTTAGCAAGGCGACCATTCGATCGGGCGACATCAACGATTCATCGATGCGTGCGATCCGATCCTGCAAGCTATCCAGCTGCATTTGCAAATCGTCATTGCTATTTTTCAGCGCAATGATTTTGGGATTGTTGCGCGCCGTTTCGAGTCCGCTCAGAGTGGCTTGATAGCGCGCCACATCGGTCTGAATCCGGCCAATGCGCTCGAGTATGAGCGTATGTTTGTCGAAGCCAGTGAGCCGCAATCCGGCCCACGTCAGCAGCAGCACGGCGGCACCGATTAGCAGCACGATCATGACCCGCTCGCGCATTGAGCGGCGATCGATTAATAAGCGCAGCGCGTAGGATTGTCGATTCAGCATTAGGGTCGCTCCACGCTAACGCGTTCACGATGATTGGACAGGGTGAAACGCCATAAATTGGATCGGCCGGGGGACTTGGCCAGCGCTAATTGATCGATGCCGATGCCGCCGAAACTCGACCGCCCAAGCCGATCGAGGTACTGCGGTATAAGTTCAGGGTTGCGCACAAAACCGTCCAGACTGAAAAACCGTTGGCCGTCTTTAAGCGCAATGGCGTTCAACCAGAGACCGTCGATATCCTGCTCCGCCAAATGAATCAACGGAGTGTGGAAGCCCTCGATGGCATTCTCAACCTGATTGGTCAGCCCACTATAGGTTTCTCGAGCCGTCTGCAGTTGGCCAGCGAGCTGCAGGTTGATGCTCGACAATTGGCTTGCGTTAGTGAGAGCCGGGTAGCGCTGACGAAATTGATTGAGCCGCTCTAAGCTGCTCACCGCCTCGGCCTGCCATTGTTGTTGTTCGCTTAGTAACCCCTGGCGCGCCAGTAGCGATAGCCCAACCCACGCGCCCGCCAGCAGCAGCGAAATCAGCACCGCGCCGACAAAGACTGGCAATTGCATCTTGCCGTAACCGGGCAATAGGTCGTCGCGCAGTAGGTTGATCTGGCGGGTCATTGCGCCGCTGCTCGGAACAGGGTGCCGGCCAAACCAAAATAGTCCGCCGGGTCCTGGTCGCTCTGGGCCATGCGAATGTCCATCAGATCGTTCGGGTCGAGCCGTTCGAAGCGCACCCCCAACTTATCGGCTAACCGGTCGGCCAGTATATGGTGCTGGGGATCGCATAAAAATTGAATCTCGGCAATCGCACCCAGGCCGAGTTGGGACTCGTAATAATCGAGGGAGCGGCGAATTTCCAGCACCAGGGCTTCAAATTGGATGATCGCTTGGGTGTCCTCGGCCACCGTCACTTCCAATTCGCCCTCCAGTACAGTGCTTTCGCTGAGCAGACTCGAAAGGCCAATATCGAAGGTACGCGTCAGCACCATTTCCTGATGGTAATTGAGCACCAAGCGACTGTTATGGGTTTTTAGATGAAAAACCCCGGATTCATTGAAATTTTGTTTCACCAACGCTAAATTGCGCAATTGGGTGGTTTCTATATCGATAATATCCACCCGGATACCCAGACGAATCAGTCCCATCAGCCAGAGCCGCAGCGGATTCTTGCGCGCGGCAATAATCAGCGCCATGCGCATGCGGCCGCGGTAGGCCTCTTTGGGCAGATGAATGGTATCCAGGGTAGCATCATCGAGATCATAGCTGAGCAGATCGCCGGCCTTGAGCTCGATAGCTGCAGCCATTTCGGCCTCCGGCACGTCCGGCACGTCCGATAATAATATTTGATAAAGTCCATCGGCGAGCAAGATATTGAGCCTTCCGGCGACCTGCGATTTAACCCATCGGGTCTGGGCATCGATCTGCTCAAACGGGTTGGCGCTGGCTGTACTGGCCTTGATCGCTAGATAAGGCAGGCCGCTCTTGGTCTTGCCCGTTTCGAACAAAGTCAGACCATTGGGCAACATATAGAGCCAGTTTTGGGTGTTATGTAGGTATACGGTACTTGCAGACATCTAGGACCCAGCTCTTTTTTTATTAGTTCACAACCTATAATCAGTCTAGCAAGGGTTTTTGTTTACTGCCCAATTAGCAGCATATTTAGGTGGATTTTGCATTCGGCATGGTTTCGGTTGCTGGCACCCAAGCACGCTGATGACGGCCGTCTCGGTCAGGGTGAAAATGGCCAGGCCTAGGTGCTGACTTGTGTTCCGGGGTAATTCCACTATCATGCCGAGCTGGCCGATCAATGGAGATTTCTGTGTGTTTAATATAGTACTGTTCGAACCGGAAATACCGCCGAACACCGGAAACATCATCCGTCTGTGCGCCAATACCGGCTGTCAATTGCACCTGATTGAGCCGCTCGGTTTTTCGATGGATGAGAAAGCTTTACGCCGCGCGGGCTTGGATTATCATGAATTTGCCTCGATTCGATTGTGGCCGGATTACCCGACCTTCTTAGCCGAGGCCAAACCGGAACGGCTCTTTGCCTTGTCGACCAAGGGCACCGCCGGCTACACCGAGGTCCGCTTCGAGCCGGGCGATTATCTGCTGTTTGGGCCAGAAACGCGGGGTCTGCCGGCGGATGTTCGAGCGGCACTGCCAACGGATCGGGTCTTGCGCTTGCCGATGCTGGCGGCCAGCCGCAGTCTGAATCTATCCAACACGGTGGCCGTCATCGTCTATGAAGCCTGGCGTCAACAAGGCTTTGCCAGCGCCCTCTAAACCCAGTTAAACGACCCGTTTGAGCCTTAAACGGTCCGCTTCAGCGGCACAGCTCGGGCAATTCTGGCCCGATCTGGCCCAGTGCGCCGAGGATAAGCGGGCGTTTGGCCAATGCACTGGCATTGAGCATGCGCAGTCCACTGTTACGCAGCAGAACCGGCAGCGCCGATTGGCTATCGAACAGGCGTTTCAGACCTTCCATTGCGCCGCCTACGGCCAAGTTGTGGCCTTGGCGTTGGCGTTGAAAACGGCGCAAAACAAAAGACTGGCCCAAGTCCATGCCCTGTTGGCGCGCGCGTTGCCAAGTTTCGGCCAAGGTCGCGGCATCCAAAAACCCCAGGTTTGCACCCAAGCCCGCCAGTGGATGAATGCTGTGGGCGCTGTCGCCTAAGATGACCACGCGCTGGTTAAAATAGGTTTTAGCCTGTTGCGCCGAGAGTGGAAAAGATGTCCGTTCGCTTACCTGTTCGACGCGTCCTAAACGCTGCTCGAAGGCCTGCGCCAAGGCTCGAGCAAAATCCTCGCTCGACAAGGCCAGCAGCTCGGCTACCTGCTCACTCTTCACCGACCACACGATCGAGCTATGGTGCTCTGGGCTAGCGGCATTGCGCAGCGGCAAGAAGGCCAGTGGGCCGGTCGGCAGAAAGACCTGTTGCGCGCAGCGCTGATGGGCCAATTCATGTCGTACCGTGGTGACGATGGCGGTGTGATGATAGGGCCACTGCCAGCTAGCGATATCGGCCTCTTGGCGCAATGGCGAGTGTTTGCCTTCGCTTGCCACCAGGCTTTGGGCAACCAGCACGCGGCCAATTTCAGTCTCCACCTTAACCCCTGCGTCATCCTGATGCCACGTACTGATCCTATCCGGCAGGCACAAGTCGATACTGTCCAGTTCGTCGATACGCCGCCAAAGGGCCTCAATAAGAGCCGGGTTTTCGATGATATGACCGAGCTGCGGTTGTTGAATTGCGTGGGCATCAAAGTCAATCTGGCCCTGACCCAAGCCATCCCAAACATGCATCGCATCATAGGCCGATAGGCGTTCTGCCGGCAGGTGCTGCCAAACCCCGAGATTGGATAGCATGCGCTGGCTGGCCAAGTTGATGGCACTGACCCGCGGGCTGAAGTGCTCGGCATCGGCATCGAACGGAACTCTGGGCTGTTGTTCGATAAGGGCGACCGTGAGCCCGGCCTGAGCACAGGCCGCGGCCAAGGACAGACCGACCAGGCCGGCACCGGAAATTATTATATCGTGTGTGAAATGGTCGGCCATGATGGTATCTCCTTCGATGAATTAGGTGGTCGCGAGTGCCGGCACATCAGCCAATAGCCCCATCCCCGCCAAGGCAACGCCCTGGCGCAAGGTGGCATGACGATCTAGGCTATTAAGGGCCAGCCCCCGCCCCCAACGCAACAATGGAGCCGATGACTGAAACAGTTGGATCAGTTCACGCGATACGTTCGCAGTTTGGGCCTGGTCGCGGGCGATGGTCTCGGCCACCGCGTTGAATTGGCGGAACGAGGGTAGGCCATGGTCTTGGTCATACTGACGATTGATCAGGTTGGCGGTGCGCGCTAAGCCGCGCATGGCGAGGTTGAAACCTTGACCGGCGACCGGATGTAAGGTTGCGGCGGCGTTGCCCAAGGCTAAAAAACCATGGCTGCAGGCGGTCGTCATTTGGCGTTCGATTAGAGGGTATTCCGACCAATCCGTCAGGCCGGTAATACGACCTAGGCGTTGGCCAATACGCTGCTCTAGCCAAGGAATGGCGGTTGCAGGCGTGTTGGGCAGGGTGCCGATGAGTTTCTCGGGTACAGTCCAAACCAGCGTGCTCGCTTGGCCAAAGGGCAACAGGGCTATCGGGCCCAATTCGGTAAAGCGCTCAAAGGCTCGGCCCCGATGTGGCTTCGCGGTGGTTAGGGTCGCGACCCGGGCCACGGCCTGAAAGGGTGTTTCGCGTAAACTAAAGCCTAACGACTCGTGCAGTTTGGAGCGGCCGCCATCGCATAGAATAACTTGATCTGCCGCCAAGACGGTGCCATCGGTCAGCGTCACCACTTGCCCACTCTGGCTAGGCGCTAGGTTGGCCACCTGACTATTAAAGCGCCAATGGACGGGCAGAGATTGGATTTTTTGCCAGAGCAGAGCACCTAGGTCGGCATTGGCCACCACCGCGCCAAAGCGTTCAAAACCCAGCGCGTGGGCGTTTAGGTCCAACAAGCCGGCATGGCCGCGATCGCTGACTTCAATCTCTGTGATATCGCTCAGGGCCTGCTCGAGCTGGGCCATGTTCAACGCAGCAAACAACTGCAAGGCTTGGGCCGATAAGGCTGTGGCGCGACCGTCAAAGCTTGGCGACGGAGCCAAGCCAAGTTGCGGCTGTACCGCAGGGTCGATCAGGGTGATGCCCAAGCCTTGTGCCATGGCCGGCGCAAGCGCTGCAATCAGCGTCATGCCCACCATGCCTCCACCCACTACCACCAGTTCGAACCTTGCCATAATTCAACTCATTGCCTGTAACCGTTCTCCTATACTAACAGTCTATGAGTAATGGATCAGAATAGTTCACCCAATGGAAAAAGATACTTTTTTTAATAATTTTTAAATCGAAGCCATTCAGAAACTGATTATTCTTGCTGCGAGGCCCGCACCCCTAGCTCGGAACGACCTTTACCACTAATACAATTACAACCAACAAAGCCGTATTTGCTTGGTTAGACGGCCGTGATAAACAACTCAATATTTACAGCGTAGCGGAGAAAGGTATGCACTTTATGTCCCAAATACGATTAGCCTCACTGGTTCTTTTCCTGTCCTTGTTTGGCCAGGCCAGCGTCGCCTTTGAGCGCGATGCCCTGGTGGTGTGGATCAATAATGACAAGGGCTACAACGGCTTGCGCGAAGTCGCGCAGCGCTTCACCGCCGACACCGGCGTGCGCGTGATCGTCAACACCCAGGACGATTGGGACGGCGGTGAAGATCCGGCCAACCGCTTCGCCAAGGTGGCGGCGACCACCGAAGGCCCCGACATCATTTTTTGGGCCCACGATCGTTTTGGGTCCTGGATCAACGAAGGCTACCTGGAACCGGTGTACCCCAGCCAGGAGCTCTACGGCAAGCTGCACGATTTCGCCTGGAACGCGGTGACGGTAGGCGATGAAATATATGGTTACCCCATTGCCATGGAGGCGATTTCATTTATCTACAATAAGGATCTGGTGGCCAAACCGCCCAAGACTTGGGAAGAGGTGATCGCCCTAGATAAGATACTGCGCAAAGACGGCAAGCGCGCCCTGCACTTTAAGTATGGCGATACCTACTTCGCGTGGCCGTTGATTACCTCCGCGGGTGGTTACTCCTTTAAAAAGGTCAATCGGGTCTATCAACTGGTCGATGTCGGTGTTGACAGTCGAGGTGCTTTGAAGGGGCTGAACATGATGCGGCGGCTGCACGATGCCGGTGTGATCGAAACCAGCGACGGCCAAGATTGGGGCGCAATGATGACCGCCTTTAAAGAGGGCAAGGTGGCCATGACCATTAACGGGCCATGGGTCTGGAACGAGCTGCGGGATTCGGGCGTCAATTACGGCCTGGCCAAATTCCCGCAGGTGGACAAAAATTCCGGCTCCGGTCGACCTTTCGTTGGCTTTATGGCGGCGGCGGTGAACAGCTTTTCGCCCAACGATGCCCTCGCAAAGAAATTCCTCGAAGAATATGTCGTTGTCTACGAAGGGGTCAAGGCAATGGATGCTGATCGCCCCTTGGGCGCGGTGGCCAATAAGCGTTTGATGACCGAGCTTGAGTCGAACGCCAATATTGCTCATACCTTTGCGCTCGCTGCGACCGGCGAAACCATGCCCGATATACCCGAAATGAAGCGTTTCTGGAGCTCCATGCAAGCCAACTTGCAACCCATGGTTACCGGTGAGGTAAAGGTTGAGGAGACGATGGCCGATGTCGCCAAACGTCTGCGCAAGTTGGACACCATGAAAATGTGGACCCGCAAACACTATCTAACGGCCGCAGCCACTGGGCCAAACTAGATTTTTCGTGCGCATAGCACAAGCCCGCCTTGCGGGCTTTTTTTTGCCTGATCAATCTGGCTAAAGCGGGATTAGGATTGTCCGCCTAAGCGAGCCTGGAGGGCTTTGGGTAAACCCTTGACGACCAGATCATAGGAATCATCGAGCCAGCCCGCTAACAGGTCTTCGTCCAGCTCGGCGCTCAGGTCTATGGTGTTCCAATGTTTTTTGTTCATATGATAACCGGGTATGACCGCCGCGAAGCTGGCGCGCAGGATCATCGCCTCTTGCGGATCGCACTTGAGATTGATCGTTAGCGGCGTATTGACCGACAGGGAAGCAAACATCTTACCGGCGACCTTATAGACCAACACATCGGGTCCAAAAGGCGTTTCTTCGCTGCTGCCCAGCTTGGCCAGGCAACGCTGGCGCCAGTAGTCGAGTCGATCGGCGGCCTGGTTATTGTGTGTCATCTGAATTCATCCCCCTTGCTAATTCGGCTCCACCCCGCCTAAGGATGACGGCTAGGATAGCCCGACTTGTGCCATCGTTGGCCTGACCGCTTCAGTGCGCCGGCCCGGCCCTACAGCCCGCCAAAATAATAGAAATGACAGGGAATTGCCATGCTTAGAATCGCCTTAACTCGAATAGTATCGGTCTTGCTAGCCACTGGGTGGGTACTGGCATCGACCCTTGCAGCGGCCTCGGACGCGTCTGTTGACGAGCTGTATCAAGCCCAGCCCAATGAAGCCGTGATCTACTATAAGCGCGCCGACGGCCAATATCAGGACTGGGGCCTACACCTCTGGGATGGCGATGGCCGAACCAATGGCGTCAATGAGCTGATCAGCAGCACGGCCTGGGATGTGCCGCTCGCCCCGGCGGGTGTGCACCCGGACTATGGCGCCTACTTTATCGTGCCGATGACTGGGCCGGACTGGGCTGACTTTATGTTTATTGTCCACCAGGGCAGTGACAAGGATTTAGGCGGCCTCGATCAGCTGTTCGACCGGGCCACGCTGGGCGGTCAACGGGTGTTTACCTTTGCCGGTGTCTCGAAGCTTTTCAGCGAACCTCACTTGGTGCCACCGATCGCCATCGAGGGTGCCGCGGCCCATTGGCTGGACCGACGTACCCTGGTCTTTAACCCCGGCCCGGTGCCCAGCGTGCGGCTCTATTACAGCGCCGATGCCGATATCCAAACCGATGCCATCGCGAAAAAAATCATCGGCGGGCGCTCGGTCGTGCTGACGCGCAGAACCTTAGGCGCTGAGCTGCGGGCCCGTTTTCCGCATCTGGCCGACTTTAAGGCCTGGACCGTTCCGGTAGACCTGGATATAGGCGCCGCCCTCAAGGGCCAACTGGTCGTTGCGACCTTTAATCCCGATGGCAGTCTGGCGGCCGCGACGCAGGTGCAGACCGCCGGCGTGCTCGACACACTCTATGCCGATGCGGCCGCCAACATCCAGCTGGGCGCCCAGAGCACTGGCCAAGTTACCCACTTTCGACTTTGGGCGCCCACCGCGCAGGCCGTGGCACTGCAACTCTATCCGCAGCTCGACCAACCGGCTCAGAGCCTACCGATGACCTTCAATGATCAGACCGGGGTCTGGTCTGCGACCCGCCCGGGCAACCTCCAGGGTCTCTACTACCGTTATCGAGTGCAGGTCTATCATCCCGACAGCGGGGCTATTGAACGCTATGAGGTCACCGACCCCTATAGTCTTAGCCTGAGCCGCAACAGTCGGTTCTCCCAGGTGGTCGACCTTGAGCACCCCAGTCTATTGCCGACCCATTGGGGCGAGACGGAGCACGGGCTCGGGGTCGCAAACACTGTCGCAAACACTGCCGGGGGAGCGCAAAACAGGGTGATCTATGAAGCCCATCTGCGCGACCTCACCCTGAGCGACACCAGCGGTAGCGCCGCCCTCAATGGCAAATACGGCGCCTTTGGCGAATCCGAGCGCGCCAGCATGGCGCATCTTCAGGCGCTACAGCAGGCCGGCCTGACCCATCTGCATCTGTTGCCCAGCTTCGATATTGCCACTATCAACGAGTCTGCCGAGCAACAGGTCAAGCTTGACGACCCAGTCTCCCGGCTGTGCCAGCGCAGCCCGAGCATGCAAACCAGTTCATTTGCCGAACACTGTCAGAGCGACCAGAGCATCGCCTCGCTGCTGCGTTCATTGCCCGGCGACAGCGAACAACAGCAGGCCTTGATGGCCTATATCCGGCCCTTGGACAGCTTCAACTGGGGTTATGACCCCTATCACTTCACCGTGCCGGAGGGCAGCTATGCCAGCGACCCGCAGGGCTCGGCGCGCATTCTGGAATATCGTCAGATGGTTCAGGCGATCCACGCTATGGGGCTCAAGGTGGTAATGGATGTGGTCTATAACCACACCAATGCCGCCGGGCTAAGCGATAAGTCGGTGCTCGATCGGGTGGTGCCCGGTTATTACCAGCGCCGCAACCCGACCTCCGGCGCCGTGGAAAACTCCACCTGTTGTCAGAACACCGCGACCGAACAGCGCATGATGGCCAAGCTGATGATCGACTCGCTGGTGGTCTGGGCGCGCGACTATCAGATCGATGCCTTTCGCTTTGATCTAATGGGTCACCATATGAAAACCAATATGGAGCAGGCCTTGACGGCCGTGCAAGCGGTGCGCCCCGAGGTCTACTTCTATGGCGAAGGTTGGAACTTCGGTGAGGTGGCCGATGGTGCGCGCGGTGAAAACGCGGTGCAGTGGACCATGGCCGGCACCGGCATCGGCACCTTCAGCGACCGACTGCGCGATGCCGTGCGCGGCGGCGGTCCGTTCGATGAGGGTGCCGCGTTGCGCCGTAACCAGGGTTTTGCCAATGGCCTCTATTATCTGCCCAATGAACTGCGCCAAGATGCCGACCAGGACCGGGCCGATCTGCTCCACCAGGCCGACCTGATTCGGGTCGGCTTGGCGGGCAATCTGCGCGACTTCGTGCTGATCGACCGCACCGGTTTCCCGGCCCTGGGTCAGGACATTGACTACAACGGTCAACCGGCCGGATACACTCTGGATCCGCAAGAAAACATCTCCTATGTCTCCAAGCATGACAACCAAACCCTGTGGGATAACAACCAATATCGTATCGCCGATTCGGTCTCCACAGCTGACCGGGTGCGCATGCAGAATTTGGGCTTGGCGCTCAATCTGATGGTCCAGGGCGTGCCGTTCGTCCATATGGGCTCGGAGTTGTTGCGCTCCAAGTCGATGCAGCGCGACAGCTACGACAGCGGCGATTGGTTTAATAGCGTCGATTTTAGCGCGCAGGAATCGGGCTGGGCCCGCGGCTTGCCGCGCCAGGATAAGGACGGCGGTAACTGGGCTTGGATTCGTCAGGCCTTTGCCAATGAGCGAACTTACAGCTCGCCCGCCGATCGCCAGCAGGCTGCGGCGGTGTTTAAAGAATTCCTCAGCATCCGCCAGAGCAGCCCGCTGTTTCACCTGAGCACGGCTGAGGCGGTGCAACAGCGGCTCGATTTTCACAACGTTGGCCCGAACCAGGTACCCGGCCTGATTGCCCTATCGATCAACGACGGCCAAGGCCTGGCGGATCTGGACCCCGAGGTGGATGCCATCCTGGTCTTGATCAATGCCGCCGACGTCAGCATGGGCCTGGCCGTGCCGGGTGCACAAGACTTTGTGCTACACCCCAACCAGCAGCAATCGATAGACCCAACGATTCGCCGGGCAGCCTTTGTCGCCGGCGAATTCCATCTGCCAGCCCTGAGCGTCGCCGTGTTTGTGCAACCCCAGCAGGGCGAGCAGGGTCCGGGTCTGCCCGTGCTCGGCAAAGACCTCAGCCAGCGGCCGCCGCTCGGCCGCACACCGCTGCATTTGCTCGGCACCGCGACCAGCTGGGATGTGCTCGATGCCAGTAATAGATTTCAGTATCAAGGCCAGGGCCGCTACGCGCTTGAACTGAGCCTCAGTAAGGGCTTTTATCGGCTGACCGTCGGCAATAAGGCCGATCTGAACTGGGGCCGACTGGGCGCGGTGCTAACAACTGACACGCCGGTGGAGCTCGACAGCTCGGGCGGGGTGATGAATCTGCAGGTGGCCCAGGACGGCCGCTACCGATTTGCGGTGGATCTGACTGACCTGCAGCAACCTAGCTTTGCGGTGCAGCAGATCTATTAGGGGGGTAAACCAATAGACCAAAAAAAACCGCCCGAGGGCGGTTTGATGGATTTTGGGTATTACACGCGATTATTAATCATAGAGCTCGTCAAAGTCAGCTGTGAGATCCGCACTGTATGTATCCGGGATGAGGTTGCTGAAGTCCTCAGCATAGACATTACTCACATTGTCTGTGCCATCGTCGTTTAGGCTATTGAGAACAAAGTTATCAAAACCGATGGGCTCGATCACCCGCAGGAAGAGACGGTTGTCAGCCCCATTACGAG
>JGI20152J14361_10000066_pt1 | contig 78165 bp, 69 predicted proteins | sample COG_02_FD_14361 | JGI IMG/M metagenome (IMG submission 14361)
CCAGAACCAGAACCAGAACCAGAACCAGAACCAGAACCAGAACCAGAACCAGAACCAGAACCAGAACCAGAATCAGAACCAGAATCAGAACCAGAATCAGAACCAGAACCAGAATCAGAACCAGAATCAGAACCAGAACCAGAACCAGAACCAGAACCGCCAGTACTTCAAGGAGCTATTAACCTGCTTTTGGAAGAGCAGCCCGTGTCCGTGTCTGATCCTGCTTAAGCTAACTTCGTTTTAGAGGCATAGGTTGTTTTCACGCACAATGGTGTGGAAAGGCCTAAAAGTTATGAGAAAGCCGCTACCAGTGTGTAGCGGCTTTTTTGTTCGCGACTAAAGTTAGGTATTTGCCAGGCGACTACTCTCTGATAGCTGAGAGTAAGATTTCGTTCGCCCAGCATTGACATACATTGATTTACAATTACAATCGGTCAAATGCGGAGCTCAGTCTGCTTGCGCCGAGTCCCTTGGAGTGAATGACGTTACTTTAGTTAAACACTTATATAGTCCCAAGGCAAAAAACACTTTTAAAACCTCGCCCACTTCCAAACCCATGAAAAAACTATTTAGAACCCTGACCTTTTTAATACTTGTAGTGCCTGCATTTAGCGCCAATGCAGGCTTCCCTAATGATTTAAGCGACGTGGTTTTTACCGAAGCACCCCAAGTTAAGGGTTGGCCGGTCACTACTAGCATGAGCTTAAGTATTGGTGGTGGCATTATCAACGTGCCCTTCAGTGCGACCAATAGTTGGCCTAGAGTCACCATTTTTAACACTGTTGTTAATGCTAATGTATGGGGAATCGTACAAGAAAACGGGGTTTGGAAAGCCGGCACTTGGGATTATTTGCGCCCTGGGGGAACTTCCAAGGTTGCAACTGCATTCACCCCATCACATTTTTTGTTCATCAGCGGCGCTCCACGACAAAGAGTTGGCGACATTTACGGTTTTTTCGTCTCGGGAATAGCTCGTGCTGGACTTCCTCACAACATAACTCAAAGAAGTAATTACGTAGCATACGAGTGGGGCAGAGGGGTTGTTTTTGTTGAGGGTCAAACTCCAGAACCAGAGCCAGAGCCACCAGTAATTCACGGAGCCCTTAACTTACTCATGGAAGAGCCTGCCCCTGACTAAGCTAACTTCGCTTTAGAGGCATAAGTTATTTTCACTCACTATAATGTGGAAAGGCTTAAAAGTTATGAGAAAGCCGCTACCAGTGTGTAGCGGTTTTTTTGTTCGCGACTAAAGTTAGGTATTTGCCTGGTGACTATTCTCCGATAGCTGAGAGTAAGATTTCGTCTTATATTGCATTTAATTTGTCTATTTATCAAAACGGCGAATGCTGATTGTGTTTAGCGATTTACAGTTAGTGTTTCATTGTTCAGCGATAGGGCGTTTTTTTGGCTCGCTAAGCCTTCAGAGCGGCTAACCAATTGGTATTCTGGGTGAATCGATGAGTAGATAGTCGAAGGGTGTGGATTTGATATAACTGAATGTTTTTTAACACTCACGCCATTGCGTATCGGCGCCTAAAAGGAGCGGGGAGTAATTAGGGAAGTTTGTTTGGTCTATATTGGGCGTTAGTCAGAAGGTCTCTTGGCATCACATCACGGTGATGTTGTTGAACTTTATCAAATCCAAAGTTTCAATGAGCCGTCACTGGCGTAAAGGCCATAGCGTGTGCTGATTGCCGTGACTAGTGGTCAATCTTGTGGGCGCTTTGTGCAGGTTGATCCTGCTTTACTGAAAACTGATGGCGAGGGCGTTTAATACCTGTGCGATTGTTACTGGAAACTCTAAATAATATTCAAATTTAGAGTCAACAGTGTTTACTCTGCAGGTTCGATTTCGTCCGAGAGCAACAATAAGGATATTGCCCCAGCGATGATGATAGATTTAGGTGTGATGATATCTGCGAGTCTTGCATCCAACCATTTCTGAGCCATTTGACGATAGCCTTCAACGCTCGGGTGCAAATAGATAGGATTCCCTGAAACTGTGGCGAGTTCTCGCACCATTAATGGCTGATAGGTCGATGGGCTTGCTCCAAAAACCGCATGCTGATCGACCAAAAATGCGCCTCCATTGCTTGCTGCGCTTGCTATAAATACATTCAGGTTTGCAATTTGGGCTGGGGTGCGATCACTTCTAGGAAGTGTCGTTCCAATTATCGGTTCAAAACCTTGATTTCTTGCCTTAATGATCATTTGCAGAATATTGAAGCGAGTGGTGCCAGGGTCAATAGATGATACGAAATCGTTTGTTCCGTAAATAATGAGCACGAGGTACTCTGAGCCCGCATGAGTTGATTTGGTTGAGGCCAAGTCGTTATCGATGCGGCTCAGCCCATTGCCCGGAAGATTTGGAGGCGGCGGTGCTGGTTCTTCTTCTGGATCTGGGTTTGGATCTGGTGCCGCGCCAGTCGTAGAACTACCAAACCCCCAATTTGCAACTACTGCAGGTCGTTTTAGGACACCTTCGTTCAAAATTTCGCTTAGATGAGTCGTGGGAGTTCCGCGAGTTGTCGTACCAGCACCTTCCCGGTCTGTAAATCCGGTGTCGCCAGCACTTGGGGGCACATAGCCCACGGTTGTGCTGTCGCCAAAAAGGGCGATCACGGTGGGAAGCGTTTCTGCGCTGCTACTTCCGCCGTAAATGACTAAGCAAATTAGAAGTAAGCTTTTGGTGGATATGTTGTGCTTCATACTTATGTATTTAAAGAGTCTATTGACGCAACGTTAACAAAAAGATCGTTTAAGTTACAGGAGCCCGCAATGATCATAAAGCCCCTTGAGCCAAGAAATCTGTTAAGCTCGGCTTTCTATATGAGGAACGGTATTATATAACCCTTAAGCGTTGTTTCCAACGGTAACTTGCTTGCGATTTGTAACTTTAGGTGAATCAATAAATGGCTCGAAATGTCGCAATAGACCAACTACGGGGCGGCTTAATCGCTTTAGTCATCGTTGGTCATATCGTGCTTGGGTCAGTCCACGACAACATTATTCGTTACGCAATCTATGCGTTTCATATGCCCCTATTTATTGTTCTTACCGGTTATTTGATCAATACACCCTTGCTGCTAAGACAAAGTATGAGCGCTACGCTAAGCCGTTATTGGCAGCGAGTATTAAAGCCTTTTGTTGTCGCATTTATCTTTTTTACAAGTGTATTGGCGTTTCACGCATGGCAAGAAAATCGTTTAGATAGCGGCTGGCTTGTTTTTTCATTTGTTTCGCCTTATTACCATTTATGGTTTGTTCCCACATTGGTAATCTGGGTAGTGGGCTTAGCCATTATTTTAAAGACCAAAATGCCACTCTGGTTTGCCTTGTTTGTGAGTGTAGCATTCTCGCTGTTGTGGGGCAGTGTGGCCTCAGATGAGTTACCTAAGCTGGTTGCGCTTTTACAATCTAAAAAGGTAGTGTATTTCTTTAGCTTCTTTTTGCTGGGTGTAAAGCTTAGACAATTGCAGGCAGAAGGTCGCTTACAGGCGCTTGGTCGTTACATGCCAGTTTTGATTCTGGTTTGTGGTTCTACGGCGTTGGTTTACATGCTGGGAATGGGTGCGGTTAAAACACCGATTAAAGCGATTGCTTGGTACGCATTTAACGTATCACTGTTTTTGATTGCACTTAATTGGATTTACAAAGTGGGTTCAGTTAGCCACGCCGACGTTGTTCAAAAGTCCCAACCTGTTGTTTCGTTTGCACAGAGCGCAGCACAACAATTTGAGATGATGGGTAGGCTGTCGTTGCCCATTTACCTCTGGCACGTTTTACCGCTGTTTCTATTAAAAGGCTTTGATGTTCATGAGACCCACACGTTGATCTACTATCTAACAGGCAGCGTGCTGTGTATCGCGGTTGTTTGGCTGGTTGGTCACTTCGAAAATAAATGGGCGAGTGTCGATCGATGGGTCTATGGCGTGCCTACAATCACTACTAAATAGTTCTAAGATATGTGACTCGCGTGCCTTTCGTTTACTGCTGCAACGGCTTACGTTTACTGCTGCAACGGCTTACGTTTACTGCTGCAACGGCTTACGTTTACTGCTACGACACCTTACGTATACTGCTACGACACCCTATCGTTTAAGGCTCTAGCACCTTGGGTTTATGCTTCTTTATGTCAGAGTCTTCTAATCCAACAAGTTCGTGTGGAAACACTATCCATTCAGCTGTTTCGTTTATGAAATAGTCTGGTTGAAGTGATGTAAGGTTGCGCGACGGTTTATACCAAGGGCAAGCAACTTTGATAGCAATGTTTTGGCAGCCTTCGAGTTGGCGAAGCGAATCTATAGCGCCTTCCATAGTTCTGCCAGTGTCGAAGATATCGTCTACCAGTAAAACTCTAGAATCGTTTGAGAGTAACTCTTTTAAAGTATCAAGCCCTGTAACTTTAACCTGTTCAGATTGTTCGTTGATGCCTGTATAAGACTTTGCCCCAATAACGGCATGATCTAAGCGAGCACCTCGGTACGCTAAGTACTCATGCACCGCAATAGCAATGGGCGCCCCACCTCGCCATATCCCAAGAACAAGCGTAGGCTTAAACGCACTTTTATGCACCATGTCCGCCAACTTGAAGGAGTCTTCCAAAAGCTGGTTGGCACTTACAAAATGTTTTTCTATTGGTTTCACTGCGGTGATTCTATCAGGGGGACTAAGCTCTGTGTCAACCAACGATGCCGCCGCTGACCTGATCGACGACATCCTTAACTAAACAATGTTCTAGTCTAGGTCAATCGCACCCAGATTCAAGCCATGCTCTTTAGCGCACTGCTTAGCAATGTCATAGCCAGCGTCAGCGTGGCGCATAACGCCCGTTGCCGGATCATTCCATAAAACCCGCTTAATCCGCGCTGCTGCTGCATCGGTACCATCACAACAAATTACTAATCCCGCGTGTTGTGAGTAGCCCATGCCTACACCGCCGCCGTGGTGAAACGACACCCATGTAGCGCCACTTGCAGTACTGAGCATTAAGTTAATTAACGCCCAATCAGATACGGCATCTGAGCCGTCTAACATCGCTTCTGTTTCGCGGTTAGGGCTGGCAACGGAACCAGAATCTAAATGGTCGCGGCCAATCACAACGGGTGCTTTAAGTTCGCCATTTTTAACCATCTCGTTGAACGCTAGTCCAAGACGATCACGATCGCCTAAACCTACCCAACAAATACGTGCAGGCAGACCTTGAAACTCAATGCGCTCTTGCGCCATGTCTAACCAGTTATGCAGATGCGGGTCATCAGGAATAAGCTCTTTTACTTTGGCGTCTGTCTTAGCAATGTCTTCAGGGTCACCAGACAGCGCTACCCAACGAAATGGGCCTACGCCGCGGCAGAAAAGTGGGCGGATATATGCGGGCACAAAGCCTGGGAAATCAAAGGCATTTTTAACGCCATGATCTTTGGCTTCTTGGCGAATGTTGTTGCCGTAATCTACCGTAGGAATACCTTGTGCATGAAAGTCCAACATGGCCTGCACATGAATCGCCATGGACTTGCGCGCCTGTGCAGCAACCTCTGTCGGGTTAGACTCAGCTTGCTCACGCCATTGCTCCACAGTCCAGCCAATGGGCAAATAGCCGTTTACTGGATCGTGTGCCGATGTTTGGTCGGTAACTAAGTCTGGCTTAATCCCGTCTTTTACCATTTGGGGTAATAGCTCGGCCGCATTGCCTAACACGCCTACTGATATTGCTTTGCCTTGCGCGTGCGCCGCCTCGATTTTTTCTAAGGCTTCTTCTACGTTAGCAGCGCTGGTATCTAAATAACGATTACGCAAACGAAAATCAATTCGCGTCTGGTCACACTCAATAATCAACATCGAGAATCCAGCCATGGTCGCCGCTAGGGGTTGTGCACCGCCCATGCCACCTAAGCCAGCGGTGAGTACCCACTTGCCTTGAGGCTTGCCGTCAAAGTGTTGGCGACCCGCTTCAACAAACGTTTCGTAGGTGCCTTGCACAATGCCTTGCGAGCCAATGTAGATCCAGCTGCCCGCCGTCATTTGGCCGTACATCATTAGATCCTTTCGATCTAACTCATTAAAGTGCTCCCAGTTAGACCAACTAGGCACAAGATTGGAGTTAGCAATAAGCACACGCGGAGCATCGGCATGAGTTTTAAATACGCCTACGGGTTTGCCCGACTGTACACACAAGCTCTCGTCGTCTTCCATCGTTTCAAGAATGCGCAGTATCGCGTCGTATGACTCCCAGTTACGCGCCGCGCGACCGATACCGCCATACACCACTAAGTCTTCAGGGCGTTCGGCTACTTCGGCGTCTAGATTGTTTTGCAGCATGCGGTAAGGGGCTTCGGTGAGCCAGCTCTTACAGTTGAGCTCGCTGCCACGAGGTGACTTAATGTTTCGGCTAGGGTCGTGTCGGTTCATTTTATTCATAGTGATTCTCTTGCTAATAAATCGTTGTTTACTATTTGGCTTACTAAATATGGTCTTATGACGGAGCGTACCGCGCCCCTAAGTCATAGCGGCTAGACGGATACACTAAGTCGACTGCAGTCACTACACGCTGACCTTTAAACGTGCGGCGGCGTAATTTTAAGCAGGGCTCGGTGGCCGGTATGTCTAAGTGTTCGGCAATAAACGTGCTTGGCATAATGGCTTGTACGATATGTTCTAGCTCGTCAGGGCGAATGCTCTTAATCAGATGTTCGGCTGGAGTAGTCTCGGTAAAATCCACCTCTAAAAAATCAGGCACAAGCTCTGGGTTAACGTATCTAATTTCAATTTGAATCGGCACGCTATCTTGTGAATGCACCAGTACGACTTTGTACACTGGTGTTTTTTCAGCCAGCTGCATGCGTTCGCTCAGCTCGGCATCGCTGATAACTGTTTCCACGCTCAATAATTGCGAGCTGTGCTGTTTGCCTTGTTGTTTGATTTCGTCGCTTATTGATACCAACTTCACCAAATGCGCATGGCGTGGTGGTTCGGCTACAAACGTACCTAAGCCGTGTACACGCTTTAGTAGTCCTTCGGCGGTGAGTTCACGTAGCGAGCGATTAATGGTCATGCGGCTGGCATTGAGGCTGTCGGCCAATTGATTCTCAGATGGAATCATCTTACCCGCTTGCCACTCACCAGATTGCATTTTGGCGCGAATAGCATCTTTAATCTGTTGATAAACAGGCGTGCCTTTGTCGCCAGACAGCTTAATAGTAACGAGTCTAGAGTTCATCGAACAGACCCTTTAAACATAACTGTTTGGCAAGGGTTGTCGCCAATACGATAGCTTAGAGCGGCAGGGTCGGTGGTATTCCACAACACCATGTCCGCGTGTTTGCCGACTTCAAGCGTGCCTATTTGATGGTCGAGCCCGAGTGCTTTCGCAGCATTACGGGTTACGCCTGCGAGCGCCTCAGCCGGGGTCAACTTAAATAACGTACACGCCATGCTCAACATCAATAGTAGAGAGCTCACGGGTGAGCTACCTGGGTTGCTGTCGCTGGCGATGGCTATGGGCACTCTGTGTTGGCGCAAAGCAGGTATTGGTGGTAATTGAGTTTCGCGTAAAAAATAAAAAGCGCCCGGTAAGAGTACCGCTATCGTTCCGCTGGCCTTAACGGCTGCAACATCGCCTTCGTTTAAGAACTCAATGTGGTCAACCGATTGAGCACCCATTGAGGCTGCAAGTACTGCTCCTTTCTGATCGCTGAGTTGCTCGGCATGTAGTTTAATTGCTAAGCCGTGTTTCTGCGCCGCTTGAAAAACCCGTTGCACTTGTTGTGCGCTAAACGCAATGTTTTCGCAAAAGGCATCAACGCTGTCGGCAAGCCCCTTAGCCGCGACAGCAGGGATCATTTGGTCACACACCAAATCAATATAGGCGTCTGAGTTATCTTTATATTCAGGTGGCGTCGTGTGCGCCCCAAGAAATGTAGTGGTCACGTTAATTGGCAATTGCTCGCCGAGTTTACGTGCAACGCTGAGCATCTTAAGTTCGTTGTCTAAATCCAAGCCGTAGCCAGACTTAATCTCGACCGTAGTAACGCCTTCGGCCATGAAGGTAGCAAGTCGATTTTTCGCAGAGTCAAAGAGTTCGTCTGCTGTGCTGGCCCGAGTAGCCGCTACGGTAGAAACAATGCCGCCACCGGCCGCCGCAATTTCGGAATACGTCGCGCCGTTTAAACGCAGTTCAAATTCTTTGGTACGGTCGCCGCCATACACAAGATGCGTATGGCAGTCGATTAAGCCAGGCGTAACCAGACGGCCTTGGCAATCGAGAGTCTTAGCTTGGTTCGCATCTACTGCGTCTTGGATGTCTTGAGTTTCGCCAATCCAGACAATTTTTCCATCTTGAACGGCAATCGCGCCCTTACTTATCAAGCCATAGTCTATCAATCCGTTTGCATCATCTGCACGCATAGTCGCCAGCTCGGCGTTGTACCAGAGTGTATCGAATGGCGGTAATGTTGGTGTTGAATTAGACATTGCGTTGGCTGTATAGCTAATCAGTTCAAATGTTTTTGTGAGCTTACGAAAATCTCATGATGCAGGGATTTAAACACAATTCAGATCACTTGTATATACAAGTTGAGTTCTCTATACTCAGCACATCAAAACGCGCCCCAGCGCAGATACTGCTGTGGGTTTTACACCTTTTTACTGAGACGTATTACGCCATTGGCCACTAAACTCATTTATCAGACTGCATTGCTCTCGACTGGCTGGGCGCACAATGTTGCCGTTTCGGTTAATGACCGAGGTGACATTGTGGCGATTGAAACAGGAGTGAATGGCGCGCAACCCGGGGTACTTGTTCCAGGCTTAAGTAATCTGCACTCGCACGCGCATCAACGTGCTATGGCAGGACTTGCAGAACGAGCAGGCGATACACCCGATAGTTTTTGGACATGGCGCAAGACCATGTACGCCTTTTTAGATGCAATGCAGCCTAGACATTTGTTGGCGATTGCATCTCAGCTTTATTTAGAGATGTTGAGTACGGGCTACACACGCGTTGCTGAATTTCAATATTTGCATCACCAGCAAGATGGGCGCGGATACGACAATCCAGCCGAGATGTCGTTGCAAACGCTAGAGGCTGCTCGACATGTCGGGATTGGTATAACCAACCTGCCGGTACACTACCAGTTTGGTGGCTTTGGCGAACAGGCGATTAGCGCGCAGCAAGCTCGCTTTTACAATAAGCCAGAAGACTTTTTAAGAATAGTTGAGTCATTAAGTGAACACTGCAAAGGCGATGCCAATACAAATGTGGGCGTAGCTGGGCACTCGCTAAGGGCTACCAGTAAACAAGCCTTTGGCGAAGTGTTGGCGGGCGTAGACGGTATGCAAGGGTTGGCCGGTCAAAGCGCACCAATACATATTCATATTGCCGAACAAGTAAAAGAAATTGAAGACTGTATTAAATGGTCAGGCGCACGCCCAGTTGATTACTGCTTAGATAGTTTTGATGTTGATAAACGCTGGTGCTTGGTTCATGCAACACATATGAGCGACAGCGAGACATTGCGTTTAGCCCAAAGCGGTGCAGTCGCTGGCTTATGCCCAACTACCGAAGCCAATCTAGGTGATGGCTTTTTTAACGCCACAGAATATCTAGCGGCGGGCGGCGCACTAGGCATTGGTTCAGACAGCCACATTTCAACCTCGCCAGTAGAAGAATTGCGTTGGTTTGAATATGGGCAGCGCCTTATGCACAAGTCACGTAATCAATTAGCCGGTGGAGCAAACCGCAACACAGGTCGTACTCTGTTTGACGTGGCGCTTAAAGGCGGGGCACAAGCTTGCGGACAAAACAGTGGTTCGATAGCCGTTGGTATGCGCGCTGATTTTGTGGTGTTGGATTCCGAGCATCCGTTGTTGGTGGCTAAGGAGCAAGACGAAATAATCGACAGCTGGATATTCTCAGGCAACGCTAACCCAATTAAAGATGTCTATGTGGGCGGCAAACAGGTAATCAGTAATGGTGCACATGCACAGCAAGAAAGTATTAATAAGGCGTTTAGACAAACGCTTAAAGAACTGCGTAACATGTAAAGAACTAACCCAAAATAATAAAAACTCATTATGAAAAAATTTACTCTAGTACCCGGCGAACTCAGTCTTGCCAAAATGCGCGATGTTTACTTTAACGGTGTTCAATTAAAGCTGGGCGCAGACACTTGGAAAACTATTCAAGTGGCGCAAGCTCTGGTTAAAAAGACGGTGGACAGCGGCGAGATCGTTTATGGGGTAAATACAGGCTTTGGCCGTTTAGCTCAAAAGCATATCGAACCCGAGCTGCTTAGCGAGTTGCAACACAACTTAATTTTGTCGCACGCAACGGGCGTAGGTGCTTACCTCGACGACCAGACAGTGCGTTTAATTTTGATGTTAAAAATTAACGGATTATCGCGTGGCGTATCTGGAATAAGAAGCGTAGTGCTTGAGTTACTGATTTCTATGCTCAATAACGATGTATTGCCAGCGATACCTGAAAAAGGTTCGGTGGGTGCATCAGGCGACCTTGCACCGTTAGCGCACATGAGCCTGCCGATTATTGGCGAAGGTAAGGTACATTTAAACGGTGAGTATTTGTCGAGTAAAGACGCCTTTAAAAAACTAGGCTTGGAGCATTTACAACTCACGGCTAAAGAAGGCTTGGCTTTGCTGAACGGTACGCAAGTGTCTACTGCGTTAGCGCTAAAGGGTTTGTTCGAAGCCGAACAGAACATGAACGCCGCACTAGTTGCGGGTAGCCTTACGGTAGAGGCGGCATTAGGATCGCGCACACCTTTCGATCCGCGTATTCAGCAAGTACGCGGGCAGCCAGGGCAAATAAAAACCGCAGAGGTTTATCGCGCACTATTACAAGACAGCGAGATTGCGAATTCCCACGCTGATTGCGACAAAGTACAAGACCCGTATTCATTAAGATGCCAGCCACAAGTTATGGGCGCGTGTTTAGATCAGTTACGAAATGCCGCGGCTATTATCGAGATTGAAGCCAATGCTGTATCCGACAACCCTCTAATCTTTGTAGAAGAAGGCGAAATTTTGTCCGGCGGAAACTTTCACGCGCAACCAATTGCGTTTGCTGCCGACAATATGGCGCTCGCCATTGCAGAGATTGGCGCTATGTCTGAACGACGAATGGCGTTGTTGCTTGATTCTCAAATGAGCCAACTACCCGCATTCTTAGTTGAAGATGCAGGCGTAAATAGCGGCTTCATGATTGCTCAAGTTACGGCTGCCGCGCTAGCGAGCGAAAACAAAAGTCGCGCGCATCCAGCCAGCGTTGACAGCTTGCCGACCTCAGCAAACCAAGAAGATCATGTAAGCATGGCAACCTTTGCAGCGCGCCGTTTAACTGATATGAATTTGAATACGCGTTACATCGTTGCTATTGAGTTGTTGGGAGCCTGCCAAGGAATTGAGTTACGCAGGCCTTTAAAATCCAACAAACAGTTAGAGGGTTATTGGGACAAAGTAAGAACAGTGGCCGCGTATTGGGACCACGACCGATACTTTCAGCCTGACCTAGAAGCGATTGAGCAGTTGATCCGAGCCAACTCATTTGATGGTTGGGTTAATAGTTATATTGAAGGTCAGTAGATCTTTCGTTTTTAAAAAAACATAAGGGCAACGACGATGGCAGTAAAAGAAATACTAACGATTGGACATCCAATTCTAGCGGCGCGCGCTGATGAAGTAGATGTAGGCACAATCAATTCGCCTGAAATCCAAGGCGAGATTCAAGACATGATCGACACCATGCGCGACGCCAATGGCGCAGGTATTGCGGCAAATCAAATAGGTATACCAAAGCGGATGTTTGTAATTGAAGTAGGTAACAATCCGCGTTACCCCTATAAGCCTAAGGTGCCTTTAACTATTATCATCAACCCGAGCATTAAGTTTCTAAGTGACGAAACGTTCGTATCAAACGAGGGCTGTTTGTCGGTACCGCAAATGCGCGCCAATGTAGATCGGCACGTTGAGATTCAGGTTGATTACTTAGACCAGACTGGTAAGGCTGTGCAGCAGACTATCCGTGGTTATTCGGCCTGCACTTGGCAGCATGAATACGATCACCTCGATGGCCTGCTTTTTCCAAACCGAGTGACTGACATGAGTTCGTTTTGTTCGTGGAAAGTGTTTCAAGAATTCAAACAGAAAGAATTCGCCGAGCAAGTGCAGGCGCTGGTAGATAAGTGGGGTGCATAGAAACGATCACTTTGTGATATAAAAGAATCCGTTTCCGTTAACCATGCCTTCACAAAAGAGCGCTCACCATGAAGTTAGAGAATAAGAATGTAGTAGTTACTGGCGGTGCCGGTGGTATTGGCGCAGCGATGTGTCGTTTGTTTGCTCAGCAAGTCGCTAATGTGTTGGTGTCTGATCTCAACCTAGAGGCGGCTCAAGAAGTTGCTAATGAAATTGGTGGGTTCGCAGTTCAATGCGACGTAAGTAACGAAAGCGCAGTCCAAAGTTTGGTTAAACAAGCCGAAGATCATTTTGGCCACGTGGATCTTTTCTGCTCAAATGCAGGCTTTGGCGTAGGCGAGCCTGGCCATGCTGCATCAGCCAGCAACGACGTATGGCAAAAAAATTGGGATGTGCACGTAATGGCGCACGTTTATGCGTCGCGCGCGTTGCTTCCAAAAATGATTGAACGCGGTAGCGGGTACCTAATGAGTACTGCATCGGCCGCAGGTCTTTTGTCACAAATAGGTGATGCGGCTTACACGGTTACTAAGCACGCTGCCGTAGCCTTTGCCGAGTCTTTGGCTATAACACACGGCGACGACGGCATTAAAGTATCGGTGCTTTGCCCTCAATACGTGAATACCAACATCTTAATGATATCTGACGAACAGCGCGCCAAGCCCATGCCTGGAGTGCTCAGTGCTGAGGAATGCGCACAGTGCGTATTAGAGGCAATCGAGAACGAAGTATTCCTAATCACACCGCACCCAGAAGTGCGCGATTATATGATGCACCGCGCCAGCGACTCCGACAGATGGATTGGCGGAATGCAGCGATATCGAAAAACGCTTATTGATGAAGATGGCAAAATGAATTTCGCCAAAATATTTGATAAGTAAAGTGTACTAAAGTGCACTGAGAAGCTTGACTGAATCGCACGGCAAGTGTATTTTCTCGCTTCTCTGAAAACGCTCGTTTTTACGACTTTTATTGAAATGGTTATGTAGCTCAGTTGGTTAGAGCACAGCATTCATAATGCTGGGGTCGGTGGTTCAAGTCCACCCATAACCACCAAACTTTCTCTTTATAATCAATAGCTTATCTGCTGTCCCTGCTCTTTGAGATCGGCTGGATTTGAGCTGTGACCAAAATGTGACCATTTTGTGACCAGATATAAAGTTGGGTGATTTTGAATCTTTCTCATCAAGCGTCTTTTAGTGTGAACAACTCTTCTAGAGAGCATTCCAAATACTTGCAAAGAGTATAGATAACCTCCAGTTCGATTCGTTGAGCGGTGTCGTAATAAAGCCTGTCAACCGTACCTCTGTTGATGCCAGTATCTCGACATAACTCCGAAACCTTGAGTTTCTTCCGGCCTAGTATTTCAGATAGGTTACACGTAATCATTTCTTATAGAAGATATTAATTTGCTCCTATAGATAAAAAATAGTTGCAAAAGAGAATTATATGCCTATAATTTACCTCCTGTAGACAATATTTATCTACTAAAAATAAATTATTTCTCAAGGAGAGAATTATGACACACACTTACCTTACCACTGAAGAGCTTTCACTCAAAATTAAATACGACTCGCGAACAATTCGAAATAGACTCAAAGATTCTGTTTTACTTGAGGGCGTTCACTACATTCGACCTTTTGGTGGTCGCAAGATTCTCTATATCTGGGAAAAAATTGAGACCGATATGACTAGAGGGGTTGATGCAAGACAATTGATGGTCGGAGCAATTTGAGGTGGGTTCTATAAACAACAGGGGTAGGCTTTTATACCTTGACTTTCGGTTTCTGGGAGTCAGGTGCAGGGAGCAGACTAAGTTGAAAAATGATGCTGCTGGAAGAAAAAGGGCGTCCTTAATCTTGGATCGAATTGAAGCAGAAATATTACTTGGTTCCTTTGAGTATGCAGACTACTTCCCTAATTCAAAAATGGTCGAGCGTTTCTCATCGCACAAGAACCTAATTCAAAGGAGCAAATCTAAGAGTCCAACATTTAGAGATTTTCAGGAGACATGGTTTTTGGAAAACGAAGTGCGATGGAAACCATCCTATAAGCATACTCTCAGAAGCTCTCTGGATAAGCACGTACTTCCAGTTTTTGGGAAGTCGCCCGTGTCGTCAGTGACTAAAGCTGAAATTCTTGCGTTTAGAGCGTCACTGACTAAGTTGGTCCGCCCTGGAGGTCAAGTTGGTTTATCGCCTGCCAGAGTGAATCATGTAATGACTCCGCTTCGAGGAATTCTAACGGAGGCAGCTGATCGTTTTGGTTTCGAAAACCCCTACAAGAACATAAAACCTCTAAAGGTTCCTAAAACTCAGGTTGATCCCTTTAGTCTGGATGAAGTGCTGCTAATCATTCAGCACGTGAGATCCGACTATCAGCCCTTTTACACAGTACGATTTTTTACTGGTATGAGGACCGGCGAAATACATGGTTTGAAATGGAAATATGTTGATTTCGAACGTAAACAAATTGTTGTAAGAGAATCGTTTGTTATGGGAGAAATGACCGATACAAAAAACGATGGTTCTCAGAGAGAGATCGATATGTCTGAACCAGTCGAAGAGGCTCTGAGAAAACAATACAGCGCAACAGGGGGCGAGGAATTTGTTTTCTGTAACGCAGTAGGTAAACCACTTTCAGTTCACAACGTTACCAAAAGGGTTTGGTATCCAATATTGCGATATTTGGATTTACCTAAGCGACGTCCTTATCAGGCAAGACATACGGCAGCAACACTGTGGCTTGCTTCGGGCGAGGCACCAGAGTGGATTGCTAAACAAATGGGGCATGCCTCAACAGAGATGCTCTTCAACGTCTATAGCAGATATGTACCCAATCTTACCCGAAGGGACGGGTCGGCTTTTGCAGCAGTACTGGCAGAGAAGATGGAAAGCAAAAAGGACATTCGCAAATTAGTGGAACTAAAAAATAGTAATACGGAGAAAAAATGAACGAGACAGAATTGAAACAGTTAGTTGATAGTAAGAAGGAACAAAAGCTTCGATTAGCATTAGCGCAAACGGTGGCGAGTAACGTCATGCACCAGCTACAGATTCCTGATGGCAACCATTTGGTGTTTGCTTTAGACCAACCGCGTCAAGTGACTAACAGAGACGCCATAGTTCGATGGGTGCTCCCAATGATTAATAGTCGTGGAGTAAGCCGTGAGCAATACGAGTCACTGCGTGTTAAATTGAGATCGCTACTTGAAGATTCTCAAAGAGAAGAATTTTTATGAACTATTCCCAGTTTCTTAACAAACCTTACGATTCTTCTGATGAACAGAATCAGACTATCATTAAAGTTTGTTTGAAGTTTTTTGGGAGCATAGCGATTCTCTGGGAGCTATCGGAATTACAAAAGCGAGCGATTCTCGCTTTAAGCAACAGTCATTACAAAACCGTCGTTTTAGAGAGCAAACTCTGTAAACTAGATAGTGATGTGGAAATAAAGCTGTTAGTCAGACTCAGCTGGCTCGCCACTGTGCGAAAAGAAATAGAGTTATTTTTCCCTGACACATATTGGTACGAGTATGTAAACGCTCCAAATAGAGATTTAGGCGATAAAAGCTTGGTAGATATTATGGTTGAAACTGAAGAAGGGTTATTTAGCAGCCAAAAACTACATATTGGCTTCAAAGCAAACGGGCTATCTCTGACAATACCCACTGCTTTGCTCGTAATGATCTATCTATTATATCGTGGGCAGCGCTTAAATTAGTCTTTAGAATAAGCGCAACGAATGTCCGTTTATACTTAAAGGAGATATTGAACGATGGCCATTGATCTGAATAAATTTAGTTATGATGAGCTGGTTACACTAAACGCTAAAATCGTGGAACGTTTAAAGTTTCTTGACTCTGTGCACGCACACCAAGAAATGGCATCGCTTGGGCTTGGGGCTAAGGTAAGCTTCGAAGCAAATACTGGCAGACAAGTTGGAACGATTGTTAAATTTAACACGAAAACGGTGGGAGTGCTTACCGAAGCCGGGAGGAAATGGAACGTATCTCCTCATCTACTGTCACTAGTTAAGGATGTGAAATCAGATAGCCAGGTTATCAATATCAACAAATCTCGCAAGCCAAAAAATAAACGTAAAAGATAGTTCGATGCAAAAGTTTATGGGTGAGGGGTGATGTTACAGATGTTCATTTCACCAATATCCATTCACAAATCAACAACCATTTTAATCATCAGCGCTATTTGCAAAAACGAGAGATTTTTAAACAACAGAGAAGTGAATCTCTTTCCGAGTGGAGAGTGCTTTGCATTGCGTAAAACAGAACGCTGAACGATAGAAATTAAGGCTCGTTCAGTTTAGTCTGACAACACCTGATCCAGCTATTGAAGAGCTTGCATCTTTAATGCCCGGCACCTTCACAGTGCGTAGCGAAGAGAGTACAGGTTGGTCGATCAGCAGATTGGAGCAATAGCTTGACAAAAGCAGATAACAAGAGCCGATGGTCGGTAGGTAGAATGACTGGCTATAATGGGCAAAACTCGGACGGTCGCCTAGATTTCTTCTCAGTTTTCTGCACGTGATTTAATTCAAAACCGTAATTTTCTGTTTAAATGCCCCCGCTGGTCCATCCTCTGATTATCATCGCCCCCTCAAATAAAAAGATGCTAAGGGGCGTATACCTGAGTCCAATATGCACGGATCTCAATAAATAGATATTTCCATGGCAGTTGACTATACTTTTATTTAATCACGCGTATTAGGCTATCAACACCGCACAACCTTTTGGAGGGAATTATGAAGTTAATCTTCACGTTTCTTATCGCTATAAGTCTTTCAGGATGCTCTAACTATTATCGTTACTACGAGGTTCAATTTTCCGACAAAGAGCAAGCGGTGAAAGCAGCTCGGTCTAGTCTACGAGACGCGACCTCACTCATCAAAAAACAAGAATCACCAACAGTAGATTCTGAGTTGGTGATAGATATTCCATCTCACGCGGGCATGAGGACAATAATAAATCTCATCAACAACCATAAAGCCCTCAACCTAGACGTCTTTGACTATTTGATCCGTACAGATGATCTGAGCGTGAAGGCTGTAGCACGTGCAGCTGAAATGAGTGGAATATTCGCTTCAACTAAACTCGCCGAGAATTCTTCCTACACAAATGCATCACAGTACAAACACGATGGAACATGGAAATTACTCCATACATGGAATGAGATAATCCGCGCCCCTCGATGGCTTTTAATTAACCCTGACGGCGAAGATTATGTAATGGGATCACTATCAACTATGTGGGGTAACGATGAAACCAAGTTTCAACAGTTCGTTGAGGAACTTAGAAGATTTGCAACGCGAGGAACGTTGGTCTACAAAGCTAGCGTTGGCGAGCTGACAAGCGACAGCATTGATGAACCTCAATTCGTTATCGAAGCACCAAAGTCTGGCCCGAAGATTGACGCCAGTCAGGAACCGAAAGTTGTTGAGAGCTTTGCCCCTAAAACGGTTAAGGGGAATGGTAAATGGACAATCAGTGTAGATGAAGACCCAATTACTGACGCTAAAAAAGTTTCTGCTCTATTACGCAGTAATGATTACGCAGAGACTAGAAGCGGGAAAACTTTTTTAGTTATTAGGTGTTATCTAAATGACATAGAAGCATATGTGAGTTTTGACGATTATATGACCGACAGTGCTGTTGTAGATTCACGGATCGATAAACAGACGCCAGAAAAATTAGTGTGGCAATCTTCAACCGATAAGACTGCGGTTTTCTATCCCCGTAACGCAAAGTTGTTACTACGTTCCTTGTTTTCCGCAGACAGATTTGTTGTCAGAGCTACTCCGTACAACGAAAGCCCCAAGACCCTTATATTCGACGTCAAAGGTCTTCACAATGCTATCTATCAGCACGGCGATGCATGCAAATGGTGAACTAATGCGTAAATTCAGCAAACATGGCGGTGTGCCCACATAGCTGTACAAAACGGCAAGATTTAGGGTATTCTGGCATGTCCCCCAAAAAGTTCTATTTTGGGAGTCTAAGCCCTAACTATGGGAAAGATCCGAATCATCTGCTTTCAAGTATGATAGGTTCTCGCGTATCTAACGGAGCAGCTTTGAATTTTTTTCAATCCAGGTAAAGCTGCATCTCTGGGTTCTTCGTCAGGTTTGGCTCTTGATTTTTCTGTTGAGCCGATTATTGGGATTTTGTGTGAAACGCCTTTGAGTCGTCGATCACCGTTTTATCATATCAGTCCAGCTTTCGGAATCAAGGCAAGACTGATTTGTTTGATCTGTCGGGTCTTTCGCACAAACCATTGAGTTGTCATCAAAATTTTCTGGAAACAGCGCGACACACTGGCCTCCATGCACAGTGGATGGAAAAATGATTCCTGTGTATCCTGCCTCTCGCACAAGGTTACCAAATATCTGAGACGTAGCGGGTATAGACAGTAAACTGGGATGTAGCCGCCAGTTAGCATCCAAGCACATGTGGAATAACTCGTCGTAATTCGAAACTAAAGTCCATTGGTCTATACCAGCTCTTTTGGCTAACGCTTTGCATCCCTGGCTGATCTTAAATCGTGATATCACGCTCAGGAATTCCGTTAGACCATCCCCATCACTGATGTCGAGTAGACCAGATACGGTTCCAGTTAGCTTTACATAGGCATACGAAGTGCTTTTGGAGATCAAGTGTAACTCTTCGGTTGTCAACTCGGACTGGGTTTTGCCGGGTCGAAACTTTTCGTTATAGGCCGTTTCTTCTCGATCAGCGATGTAAAGGGCATAGTTGGATACTATTTCAGGATTTACGTCTTCTCCGATATTGAATCGACCGCCTATGAACTTAATGCTTCCTTTTGGACTTACAGGGTCGTTGGCATACTTTAGATTAAGGATTCGAACATAGTCTTCAACGTCTAGGGTGACGTCTGTACCAGCCCTCAACGAATCAAGAATGGTTTCTTTGTATCTGGTTCTTTGGGTATAGAGCTCAGCATAGAGCTGCAAGTGGTAGTCCGAATACCTTTCGTAAAACTTTCGGTCCTGATTCAGCTTTGCTGCCGTAATTTTCTCGAGGACTACTAAGCGATCCTTCGCATTTTTTGACAATTTTTACTTACCCTTGTTTGGCCTGTAAAACAAATTTTAATAGTTTTTTGTACTTTCCAAAACGCATCATGGTTTTTGGTGATATATCACCTAACGCGGGGTTGGGTGTTTCGAGCCACAGTTTAGTTTTGGCAAGATCTGAATCAAAGTACTCAGCAACGTGAGTGCAGATATTAGCCATACTTCTTAAGTGGCGCTCTAACTCTCGTGGCATACGATCATCAAACCGGACCGATTTCGTCTTTATATGAGCGATTTTAGCGGCTTCATGAGTGCTTATATCGACAAACCTCGCAACTTCTTTTCCATTAAGGTTGCCATTAGCGTGCCAAAATCCAACAGGATCCCCTTTTGGAACAGAATCTAAAACGCTTGCATGTGTCATGGCAGGAGGCTCATAAATGTTATCAGTGATAGACTATGACCAGTTTAAACCCAAATATCAACCACATTACGACCAAATCAATAGCTAGCGACAATTCTAAATAGTGCGCGAAGCCCAACAGAACGAAACAGGTGACTTACGGTAGAGGGCGAAAAACCACTCTAAGGGTGTTGTCAGACAAACTTAAACTTGCCAAAAATACTCAAAGCCTGGAACTTCCCCCTAAGCAGCGCAAAGCCCTCTCCATTCGGAAAGTGAATTGCTTCTTTGTCGTTTGAAAATTGCTCTCTTTTGTAAATGTCGCTGGTGGTTAAAGTGGTTGTAGATTTGTGAATGCATACTGGTGAAAATCTGTAAAGTCACCCCACTCTTAAACTTTTGCATCGACCTTTCCTTTCGCCTAAATGGAAGGTGCGAGTTTTCGCAGCTGTTATTTAAGTAGACCCCGGTTTCTTGTCGGCTTAAGCCACCAATTTCCTTTAGAGTAGCCTCATACGAACGTAGTTTATCCGTCACTATTTCTTTGGGTGCGCCATGTTTTCTCATGGCTTTCTTTAAAAACCTCAAGGCCGCAGCTTTGTCTCTTCGTCTACTTACGTAGACCTCAAGAACTTCGCCTTCATGATCTATCGCTCGCCAAAGGTAATGCAGTTCACCATTAATTTTCACGGAGACTTCGTCCATATGCCAGCGCCAATTCGACTGATAACCTTTTCGTTTTCGACGAATTTCCCCAGCAAACTGTAGACCAAATCGCTCTACCCAAAAGCGTACCGTTTCATGGCTGATATCAATCCCGCGTTCATGTAATATATCCTCAACCTGGCGAAAGCTCAGCGGGTAACGTACATAGTACATAACCGCTAGGCGGATAATTTCGTAAGAGGTTTTGAAATATTTGAATGGGTTTCTATCAGGCATTATCAAATTTTAGCACTTCATCATTTTATTGCGAAGTTAGTCTGACAACACCATTCACAACCTTACTTTTGAAGAGGAAGCTGAAATCGGCAGCCTCCCAATACTAGCCATATTCAACGAATAAAATACGGTTTAGCGCGATTTTTACATATTTTCGTTGTAGAAAGAGGATATTTATGAAAAACTACTTAAACGTTTAAGTGTTGGCTTTAGGTTGAACGCCCCGTTGTAGTGTGTTTCAAAAATTCAGTTTGCCTTTAGGCGCATCTTGGTGGGCTGATATAAAAGTAAGTTTGGCTACTTAGTCCTCACTTATTAAAAATAACTTACAAAAAAATAGGATGAATCTCATTCATGTCAGAACTTTCAATACTTATTGATACCGACTTTCATAGGTACGCAGATGATCATGAAGCTTTGCGAATGCTATCTAGTCTGCACCGCAACAGCGATTTAACAATTGTTGGTATAACGACCGTGACTGGTAACGCATGGTCAACTATGTGTGCTGAACATGCCCGCAGCGCATTGAAAGACCTTGAACTTGAAGAGGTCCCAGTTGTTCAAGGTGCGGTACAACCTTTGCTGCATAAACAAAGTGATTTTATTTATCGGTCCAAATTATATGGCGCGGCCTTTGGAGGAGCGTGGGGAAACGCGGACCTTCTTGAGAGTGAGCCAATAAGCCAACCCGCGCCCTTGGATAATGATGAACAACACGCCGTTGAGTTTATTATCAAAACACTTCGTGCAGCCGTTAGCCCCATCACTATATTGGCCATTGGACCGTTTACGAATATAGCGCTAGCACTTCGGATAGCACCTGATATTGTGACAAAAATTGAGAAAATAGTGACTATGGGAGGCGCTTTTTTCGTGCCCGGTAACGTAACGCATTCAGCCGAATTCAATTGGTGGTTTGACCCTGAGGCGGCGGCCATTGTGCTTGAACAAGATATTAATGTTGTTACGGTGCCTTTGGATGCGACCGACAAAATCTTGTTGGATATGCCTCGTTATCAGAGGTGGAAAGAGGAGTTTGGAGAGACGGACTTTTTTAAGGAATTTCATAGTCCGAAATTCGAGGCTCATTTTGAGAAGGATTCGTCTTTTTCATTGCCGGTCTGGGATGCATTAACGGCTGCATGTTTAATCGACGAGTCCTTAATTACTCGTTTTGAAGACCTTTGGGTCACCGTTGATTGTATGCAGGGTCCGAGCTACGGACGTGTGGTCTGTTTTAGGGATGCGAAGGAATTCAATCTAGATTCCCCTGAGCGACCACGCGCTAAAATAGTGCTTGATGTCGACGAAGGTCGATTTTGGGAACTCTATGAATCACTAATTTTCGGAAGGTAATCCCAAATGGCTCAAATATTACAAGCAATTCTTGGTATCACTGTATTCTTGGCGTTCGCATTCTTGCTATCAAAAGAGAAGAGTAAGATAAAGTGGAAATATGTCGCGATTGCGATTTCATGCCAGTTTGTTACGGCAGGTGTTTTTTTGCATATTGCGTGGGCGAGACAGCTTCTTGGTGTTGTTACATTTGCAGCCAAGGGTCTTGAGAAGGCCAACCAAAAATCAACTGAGTTTCTGTTTGGTTACATAGGAAGTGGTGATATACCGTTTGAAATAATACCAGGTACGTCAACGTTTATATTTGTATTTCAAGTTCTGCCGGTAATCATGACTGTTGGTGCTCTGTCTGCCTTGCTGTGGCATTGGCGAATTTTGGGTGCCATAGTTGCTGCAGGTGCTTGGGTTTTGAAAAAATTACTAGGGGTGAGTGGTCCTGTAGGATTTGCAAGCGTGGCGAATGCTTTTCTTGGCATGATAGAGGCACCATTGTTGATAAAACCGTATTTGGCAAAAATGTCTTCTCAAGAGCTATTTATGGTTATGTCGGTTGGTATGTCCACCATTGCAGGCGGCACCGCAATAATTATCAGCAGTATTGTGTCGGCTGATCCACAAGCATTCGGAAACGTAGTGACAGCGACGTTGATGAACGTTTCGGGAGCACTTGCGTTTTCAATGATATTGTTTCCACCGAACGAATCCGACATGGCGGCAAGCGAGGTCAACGTCAATATAAAGAGTCCCTATCGAAGCTCAATGGATGCGCTGGTCACCGGAACTGCTGATGGTGTAAAGATATTTGTTAATGTTGTGTCCCTTTTGGTTGTTTTTATCGCCTTAGTTGCCATGGTAGATGGCTTTTTAGCTTTGATAAATCCTGAGTTGAGTTTGGCCACATTAATGGGTTACGCTCTTACGCCAATAACATGGTTGCTGGGGATTTCACCTGATGAGACCAATAGGGCCGCAGGAATATTGGGCTATAAAGTTGCCGTAAACGAATTAGTTGCTTATACATATTTGGCTGAGAGCTTCGGCACATTATCGGCTCATACTCATGTAGTTCTCACTTTTGCGCTGTGCGGCTTTGGTAACTTCGGGAGTCTTGCAATTATGATCGGAGGGGTCAGTGCAATGGCACCGGACCGCCGTGACGAAATAATTTCTTTTGGATGGTGGGCGTTCTTGGTCGCGTTTTTGACAAATTGCGTGACGGCTGCAATTGCATCGATTGTGATGTGAGTGCTATTGCAGTTCCGTTTATGCAGATCACCTTGAAGATTAACCATCGGGGTTAAGGTCTAGTGAGTTTAGCCTCATATAATAGACCCCGTCGACTACCGGCGTGGATGGGGATGGTTCATTACATTAATACACGCTGCTTTCTTTAGCGCGTAAATTTGGTGTCGTTCGTGCACGGTCAGCTGGGTGTGGTTCATAAGTATTCGTCTCTCGGTCGTGAGGGATCCTGACTTTATCTGCTGGCCTTTCTCTTACCAATTGCACTTATAATCCGAGACCTCTCCCATTTATAATTTATGGAGGATGCATAATAAATTTTGACCAAAGGTTGCTCGAGCCGCAATGGGTAGTTATCCATGTATGTTTTCTCATATACTATAGTTTTGCAACCGCAGACAACAATAATGGACAATCGATGGCAAACTTAAAAGATGTAGCTAAGGAGGCTGGTGTATCTATTGCTACAGTATCCTATGTTTTAAATGGAACAGGTTCGGTTAGTAAGACTGTTACAACCAGGGTATTAAGGACTGTTGAAAAGTTGGGTTATAAACCTAATCGTGCTGCCCAAACTATGAAAACTGGAGTAACCAAGACAATTGGATTGATGTTGCCAGATTTGACGAATCCATTTTTTCCGGAGCTGGCGCAAAAAATCGGGGAGTATGCGCAGGAAGAAGATTTTGCTCTTATCTTAATTGATTGCCAAAACAACCCTGGGCGCGAAGAAAAAGGCGTTCAAGTTATGATTCAGCATAATGTTGATGGTGTTCTATGGTGTCCTCTCAGTGATAGAATGCCCAAGAATATAGATAGGTTGGGTGGAAAGGTTGTTATTTTAGATCGTCCAATTAAAAATAGTAAGTACGACTCGGTTCGGTCAAACCACGTTAGGTGTGGCGAGATAATAGCCGATTATATAGTTCAACTTGGGCATCGATCAGTAGGGTTAGTGTTGGGGCCTAAGGAAATATCCGGTCAAGCGGAGAGGACGCAAGGCTTTTTAGATCATGCTAAAGGGAAACTAAACGTTAGATGGACCTCGCACATATCGTTCTCAATGAAGTTAGATAGCTATACGATCGAGTTGCTTCAGAGTGACCTCCCCAGTGCAATTGTTGCAGGTAGTGATGTCATTGGAATAGGTCTTATTTCCCATCTTAACAGAGAGCGAAAAATTGTTCCTAATGAGGTATCTATAATTGGGTACGATGACATACCTTGGGCTGAGATGGTATGTCCAGCTTTAACGACAGTTAGGCAGCCGATAAGCCAGATAGCAAAAGAGGCGGTTAGTTTGTTGCTAATGAAGCTGGAGAACCCTGAGCAGCCTTCACGACAAGTTCTGTTGGATGTATTGTTAAAAGAACGCCAGTCATCTATTTCAGTCTCTGAATAGCCTTTGCCAGTTTATTTTCGTGGTTGCGCTACGAGTATAACGATGCACTTTTTGATTAAACGTTTAATTTTTTTGTAACAATTAGAGGCTAAAATCTAGCGCCCTAAGAAGGAATTACCTTTAGGCATGCACTCTTTTAGAGTTTCGAAGCATGAAAAGAGGAGTGTTTTTTTTAAAAAAAAGACTTAAACGTTTAACTTTAAAGTGATAGTATTCATTGAGGCTGGACTGATAGAACTCAATTTGAGTCGATGCCGTAGGTGATTTAAGTCGGTTTTGAAGTTGCCCGGTTTTGATCAATAACCAAGAAAATTGTGATGGAGTTAAGAATGAAAATAAATAAAATGCTCGCCAGAAGCGGGTTAAAAAAAACAAATGTTCGACCTATTGCTAAGTTTATCTTAGTGAGCCTGGGGTTGGTGATGTCAGGTGTATCTCAAGCACAAGATGGCAAGAGTGACGTTCAGCCTCTTGAGGAAGTAACGGTCATCGGGCTTAAAGAGAAGTTTGGCAGTGGTATAGGGCGAGCTGAATATGTGGTTGGTGCGCAAGATATTGAAGAGCGTCCAGCTGGTGCTGAAATTACGCAATCACTAACTAAAATTCCTGGAGTGCAGGTTTCGACTGGTGATTCAAGGGGCGGTAGTTTTTCAAACGAACTTTATCTAAGGGGTCTTACTGATTCTCAAATTGGATTATCGATAGATGGCATCCCTGGTGGAGACAGCCGATTTAATGGTGGTAGCCCTCCAAATCGTTATGTTGAGTCGTCCAATGTGTCGCGCATTGTTGTTTCGCAGAGTGCTGCAGAAGTTGGTTCTCCATCAAATTCCGCTTTAGGTGGTTTCATTGATTTTCAAACTGACAACCCCCGCGCTGAGTTTGGTGGTGATGTTGAGCTTAGTTTTGGTGGTGACAATTATAATCGTGCTTTCTTACGTCTTGATTCTGGAGAAATTGCACCAGGTTTAACAGGGTATATCAGCTATTCTGACTCGAGTAATGAGATATACACTGGTCCAAATAATCGTGACAGAAACCGTGAGCATTTGGATTTTAAAATTCTAAAAGAGTTTGATAGTGGGTCTAGTATAGTTTTACGCTATAGTAAAAATGAGTTAGACGATAATGATTTTGGTATCGTTTCATTGGCTGATTTTCAGGCTGACCCTACTAGCGACACTGTTAACGACTTTTTTTCCGGTGATCCCGACATCGATGGCAATTTTACCGGCTTTGGTGGTGCCTTAGGTGGAACCAGAGAAGATGACCTGTTGTATTTGAATATTGACCTTCAAATTGCGGAAAATATTTCGCTTTCAATTAACCCTTATACTCACGATCTTAAGGGTGAATCATTTGCTTATCAAGATGATTCACAGGTGACTGCTTCAGGTGATCCACGAGATCAAAATGTTGATGGTGTGGATTTCATAGATGGCGTACGCGTAGCTGATTTACGAGTTACTCCGCGTGATCGAGAGCGAAGTGGTGTTACAGCAGAACTGAAATTCGATAACGTACTGAATAATCATGATGTCCGTGTTGGCTTTTGGGTAGAAGACGATGAAAGTAATGAGGATCGAAACTTCTTTCGTGTCAATGACGCGTCGCGGGGCATTACATTTTCTAGATCATCGCTAAACTATATCGAGTATGAGCGCGATGTGAAGACGGATACTACGTATTTATACATTCAAGATCATATTACTTTGCTCGACGGACAACTTGAGCTCGATATCGGCCTAACAAAGCATGATGTGGATTACAATTATGGATCTCCGATTGAATATGCAGGTCGCCGTCATCTAAATGCTAAGACAGATGGCGTTGATATTAAGCTGGGTGGAGTGTATCACTTTACAGATGACTTGGAAGTCTTCGCGGGTTTCTCTGAGAACTTTGGTGGGATTTTTGAAGATGTGTTTTTGGGCAGTAGCTCAGCGATTGATCCAAACTCGATTGGAGCAGAAACATCAGATAATATCGATTTAGGTATTCGCTATGTCACCGATACATTGGCATTTTCGGCTCAATACTACGAAATTGATTTTTCTAATCGACTAACAATTGCTCCAAATGAAATTTCTGCAGAAAATATTGAAAATGTTATTAATGGTAATGCTTCAACCCAGGTAACTAACCTTGGTGGTATTGATAGCACTGGTATTGAATTAACAGCAGCGCTTACGGTTGGTGACTTTGATTTGTATGCGAGCTATTCACATCAAACTTCTGAATGGCAATCTGATGATCCATCTCAAGGTATCGTTCGTGGCGTACAAACGCACGATATTCCTGAAGACAGCCTTTATGCTGAAGTGAAATGGAATGCATCTGATAAGTTAGAAATTGCTTTCAACGCTAAATACATTGGTGATCGCGTTGGTGCTAATATCTTTGTTCCAGACTTCTGTAACAGATTCTTTTGTTTTGATGAAAATGGAAGTGGTCTTAACGGCGGAGACTATATTGGAACTCAAGAAATTCCAACTTATTGGGTTGCTGGTTTGCGCGGCTCCTATGAGATTGGCGATATCTTAGGCATGAATAACGTTAAAGTTCAGATCAATATCGATAACTTGTTTGATGAAGAGTACATTGCCTCTGTAACGGGAGCGACTACTACCCTGCCTGAATTTGGGTTTATTGGCGGTATAGATGCAACGTCTTCTCTGGACAGGTACTTTATCGGTGCGCCGAGAACGGCTACTTTGACGATTGGCGGAAGTTTCTAGTCCGTCAGCTGTGTTAATTTGAACAAAAAGGGCGCTGACGTTTTGTTGGTGCCCTTTTTATTATGTTTAGAATGAACTTTGTCGTGGTGACACCGAGTGTGAAAGAACAGTTTTTAACCTTATGCTTGACGTATCTAATTAAGTCTCAAGTAATGCCATGAAGCAATTTTATTACGCAGTTACTGTCTTATTGTATTTAACGGCATGCAGTATTCGGCACTCATCATTGAGTGATGAATTGGGTGTTCGTGTTGTGCACCATGCTGTACTGGCGGTGTCGACTGAAGCTGTGCGATTTCCGTTTGGTGGGATATCTGGTATTGATTACGACGCCAAGCATAATAAATATGTTGCCATCAGTGATGATAAGGGCGAGTTTGGTCCGCCGCGTGCGTATCTTTTTCGACTATCGAGAAACAATCAAGTAGAACACATTAAAGAAGTGGTGCTGACCTTTGGTCAAGAGTCAGACATCGCTCTACTCGAGGTGGACCCTGAATCCGTTCGTTTCTTGTCAAGTGACTCGATTATTTGGGCCTCAGAGCTAGGGAATGTGTTTGTGACAGACTTAAATGCTGGCAGAACGTCAGAATTTAAGATACCGATTGAATTCCTGCCAAGCGACCAAGTCGGCTCTGGAGCCCGCAATAATAAGTTTATTGAGGGTATCAGCTTTCTTGAAGGGCGAAAGAAAGTAGTATTCGCGCTAGAGAGTAGCTTAAAGCAAGATGGTCCCGTTGCAACGACGGAGGCAGGAGCGTTCACACGTATCTTAGTGTTTGATTTTGCGAAACAAAAACTGCTTAATGAATATCTCTATCCTCTGGATCCTATTCCTCTTGGCTCAATAGCTACGCCACCTTGGAGTGACAATGGCGTGTCGGAAGTGTTAGCAATTGATGACCGCCGATTGTTGATTCTAGAGCGGTCTGGTCGACATATAGGGAATATGAATTTCGAATATAATGTTCGTTGTTACCTTGTGTCCATTGCTGGCACTGAACTAGCGTTAGCAAATAGTATCGATTCTGAAACACTTGAAATACTGGAGAAGGAATTAGTGTTCGAAATGAGCGACCTGATCGATACAGAAGAAAACTATGAGAGCCTTAGTTTTGGCCAGCTTTACACCTCTCCGTCGGATCAAAATTCGATTCTTATTTACCTGATGAATGACTCAAATTTTAACGCTAATCGCAGTACGTATCTGACAAAGCTGCTGATTACCCTACCGTAGTCGTGCTTTAAAACTCCTATTTGAACTTATTTAATCAAACGCTTGACTGCTAGTTTGTGATGATAATTAGCTCCATAATTGAACGAGGTTAATATGTCCAAGCAAAACGATACGAGCCTCAATTGTGCTCAACCATTGTTTGTTGCAGCTAGAAAGTTACCACTCTTAGGTCCGGTGAAAACATACTGGATATTTTCATTTTTTCGGCAAAAGCCACAGAGAATTTAATTTACTATAGTTTCGGCTTGCGAAATAGAAGGCATCGTTCAGGAGAGCTATGTAAAGCTTTGTCAGACCTCAGAAAACACAGATGTTTGGGAGTCCAAAGCACTTTTAATCAGCACGGTTCGCGACCTAGCCCTGAACCGTGTGCTCAAAGCCTAACCTAGGCTTACGGTGAGTCTTTAAAGCGAAGTGGGAATTGGATTAAACGGGCTGGTTGCTATCCTTTAAGTCGTCGTTTCTGATCAAGACTCTCGTTTTTCTGCTAAGAAAAATTTATGGGTACAGTCAATATGAGATTTCTAAAGAGCTTGAGATCAGTGAAGGTAGGATTGAAAAGCATAACGCGATGGGCATGAAACTCTGTAAACAGCTACGATCTATGGGCACGATAATCTTATCCATACCAATTAAACTGCTAGGCAGTTTGAATCGACGAAGATAGGTTTAATAGTGACCTTTACGAAAAAGGAACAAAGTTTATCAATTTTTTGAATTGGCAGATATAGATGATGAAATTGTGATTTGGGGTCGAAACATTGCCTATATTAAAGTGTTGACTGGGTCTACAATCTTTACGCGAGTTGAGACCTACTCGGGGCAAGACTGTTTGGTTTGGTTGTTTCGTACAAGATTTAGTAAAGATTAGTATGTATAACCTGTTGGGTTTTTCCGACTGAGCGTTGTGTCTTGGTCCAAAACTTTACGTTGTGAGTTATCTTTATTCCTATATACGATGGACATCAGTTAAACGTTTAAGTTACTATGGTAATATAACTTTAACCACACGCAAAATAAATCATGCCTAATGCTAATAATTTCGTTTCGCCTTCTTTTGTAACCTTTACCGGTGTAGACGACCCTTCTCATTTACCAGCTATCAAAGAGCTATCACGTAAGTATTCGATTGAATGGGGTGTGTTGATAGACCCCGCGCAAGCTGGAAACGAATTATTTCCGACCATTTTTGACCTGAGTATAATTAAGTCCCAAGGATTACGTCTTTCGGCTCATGTTTGTGGTGAGCCCGCAAGAGATATAGCTGAGGGGCGTGAGCCAAGAGTTGATCTATCTGGCTTTTCACGTTTACAACTTAATCATGGACGAGAAGGAAGTTCTGAGTCAGTAGTGGGTAATGCTTATTCTTACGCTGTATCAAAAGGGCTCCGATTGGCATTGCAATGTCAGGCAGATTTTCCAGGCGATAGTCGAGCAGACTGGCTTTACGATGTCTCATTTGGGACTGGAGTGAGGCCAACATCGTGGCCTAAATTAACTAAAAGTCATCCATTTTGTGGGTACTCGGGTGGATTGTCCCCCGAGACTGTAGTGCAAACGCTTTCAGATATTGCATTGAGTGAGCATGACTACTGGATTGATATGGAAAGCGGGGTGAGAACGAATGGCGCACTTGACCTAGATAAGTGTGAGCAGGTGTGTAAGCGTGTATTTGGCGAATAAATGTGCACAAAGTGATAATAAAAATTATAAAGGATGAACGATGAGTGTGCTCGTATGTGGGTCAATGACCTTTGATACAATTATGGGGTTTGATGGCGATTTTTCTTCTCATGTATTGCCTGAGCATATGGATGTGTTCAACGTAGCATTCACTGCAAATACTATGCGAAAGGAATATGGTGGCTGCGCCGGAAACATTTGCTACGGTTTGAGTCTGCTGGGCTGTGAGAGCTACCCAGTTGCAACCGTTGGGCAAGATTTTGGGTTGTATTTTGATCGAATGAAAGAAATGGGCGTTCCATCGTCCTATATTAAAGTTGTTGAAAATACATTTACGGCGCAATCATTTATTACCACCGATAGATCAGGGAACCAGTTTGCGACATTTTACCCCGGCGCTATGATCTATTCTGATAGTCAGAATGTGAAGGGGATAGTTGACCACCATGGGGGTATCAAGATGGGTGTTATTTCGCCAGATAGTACAAATGGCATGGTACGGCACGCCAGTCAATTTCAGAGTTTGGGGGTCCCATTCTTGTTCGACCCTGGTCAAGAAGTGATTGCGCTAAGTAAGACCCAATTAGTTAACTTTATTGCGCAAGCTAAATGGATGATTGCGAATGCTTATGAATGGCAAGTTATTAAAGAGGTAACTGGATTTGATAAGGCGGAAATGATAGATCGGCTGGATGCGTTTATTATTACGAGAGGCGGTGATGGCTCTGAAATACATACTAAGGACGATACCCTAATTATTGAGGCCGTGCCGGTGGCATCTATGGTCGATCCGACAGGTTGCGGTGATGCTTATCGTGCTGGTGTGATTTATGGTCTTCTTAATGATTTAGACTGGCTTACTGTTGGACGTATAGCTTCGCTTATGGGAGCGATTAATGCTGAATCAAGCGGTGCCCAAAACCATCGATTCACATCAAACGAGTTTTTTAATCGCTATCAAGAGCATTTTGAAGCTCATGTAGTTAAGACTATTAATTATTAATATGTTGAAGAAGTTATTGCGAATATCGCTAATCAGTTTGGTATTCATCGTAATGCTTTTTGGTTGTGCTTCATATAATGATGAGAGTCGCGATCGACAAATTACGGTTTTACATATTAATGACGTGTATAGAATTGACGGTCTAAATCAAGGGGAAGATGGCGGGCTTGCACGGGTAAGAAGTCTTCGAAGGTCTATTGAGTCGGAATTTGGGAATACACTTTTTCTTCATGGAGGCGATCTGCTTTATCCTTCAAAAGAAAGTGAAGTTTTTGAAGGTAAGCAAATGATTGATGTGCTGAATCAGATGGATGGAGATTCGAATCGATTTGATGGAAATATGTTTGCTGTGTTTGGCAATCATGAATTTGATAAAGGAAGCCTTTCGGAAGTTGGAATACTCGAGCGCGCGGTCAAAGGCTCGAAATTTTCTTGGTTAGCCTCCAATATTGATTTTACTGGGTCTAAGGTCCTCGATAAAGCCACGAATATTTTGCAAAACAAAATAGTGACATTGGATGGCATCAAAATTGGGCTATTCGGTATAAGTACAGATATAAAAACACCGAATTACGCGAAGATTGGAACTAACTTTAAGGCAGTGGCGGCGACGCAGACCGAATACCTAAGGTCAGAGGGGGTTGATTTGGTTGTCGCGCTAACTCATTTGTCGCTGGAGGAGGATAAGGCAATACTATCGCTAGGTAATAATGGTCCAGATGTCATATTTGGAGGCCATGAACATGATAGTAAGATTGTGAAGCATGGCGGACGTTATATAATTAAAGCCGACGCGGATGCGTTAACCGCGAGCGTGACTAAGATTATTTTAAACAAGTTTGGCAAGTTATTGCTAGAGCCCTCGATCGTGCCGCTCAATGAGACGATTGCCCCTGACGCAGCAGTTCAAGACGCGGTTCAGAAATGGAAGGTCAATTATAGTAATGCAGTTTGTGACTTTAAGGTAGAGTGCGGCAGCAAGGTTCTTGGGAAGACAGATATTGAATTGATTGGTGTTGAAAAGCGTATGCGGCGTTATGAAACCAACCTCGGTAACTGGTTAGCTGATGTGGCATTAAAAGAGTTTGAGGCTCAGGGTGCGCAGATCGCCTTTTTGAATTCTGGCGGAATCAGGTTAAATCAAAATATACCGTCGGGATCAGATTTGACTGCTCAACATTTAGACGACCTGCTTCCTTTTGATACAGAGCTTGTGTTATTGGATATCAGTGGCGAAGAGCTTGGGATGATAGTGAATAGGGCGATTCAAGGTTGGGAGGGAAATGGCTGGTGGTTACAAATTGGTGGTTTTGCATATACACATGATTCTCAAGCCGGTGTTGCATCGAATGTTTATATTAGAGAAAACAATGAATACAGGAAACTAGAGCCAGATGAGCGAATCCGTGCGGTTACCACTGCCTATTTGATTAATAAAGAGACGAATCAGGATGGTTATACATTTCTTGGTCCTCACCATGTTGTCAATCCTGCTCACAACGTAGTGAAGCTTAAGGCCGCAGCGACTGCGTGGTTAAAGCAAGCTCAAATCATCGCCCCAGAGTTGGAAGGGCGGATATGTAACCTGAGCGAAATTGAGAAATGTGGTTTAGGGCTTCAGTAATCATCTGTCCATAGGGTGTATTGATAATGCTGTAAATGGCTCCTTGTGGGTCATATGAGGGCGGGGTATAGCGTCGTGCCCGTCGCAATTCATTAGGTGTTTTTTGACCTGAACATCAAAAACAAATTAAACGATTAATTAGATACGGCATTGATTCCTGTCTTTTTTATCTTATTCCTCTTTGAGTTATCAGTCATAAACATAAAAATGCGATATTGTATAATTCTTATTGCTTAAACGTTTAAGTTGATATATCTTGCAATTTGTAAAAAGCAGTTGAGTCGCGGTCACCTAAGAAAATGCAGATATTAGTATGGAAATTAAAATCGGAATTGATGAGGTTAATTGTTTGAGCTTGGAGCAATTTTCCAACTACTTTGGTGCAGTCTATGAGCACTCACCTTGGGTGGCTGAGGAGGCCTGGCTAGCGCAGCCTTTTTCGGATTTTAATATGCTTGCTTTTTCTTTTAAGAATGTGATCAAGGCAAGCGGTAGTGCGGCGCAGCTTAAATTGTTGTGTGCTCACCCGCAATTGTCCAGCGAAGAAGCAAGGAAGGGGGTGCTCACCAAAGATTCGCGAGAAGAGCAAGCTAGCGTGGGTCTTGATCAATTGACCCGTGACGAGAAGCAATGGGTTGAGAAATTTAATCAGCTGTATAGTGATGCTTTTGGCTTCCCTTTCATTATTGCGGTGATAAATCACACAAAGCAAGAAATTTTTAATCAGATGCAATTGCGTTTGAGAAACTGTGTCGAAGATGAAATAAAAACCGCTTTATTGCAGGTTGACGAGATAGCAGAACTTCGTTTAAGAAAATTAGTGGGAGAGTAATCATGAGTACCTTAACGACACACATTCTCGATACTGTTATTGGTAAGCCTGCGTCAAATGTTCTCGTGGAATTGTATGAAATCTCTGACGAAAGTCGTTTTTTATTGAGCTCCCAAATTACTAATAAGGATGGTCGGACAGATAGGCCAATGCTCGCGAACGAGGTTTTTCAAGCAGGTGAATACGAACTCATTTTTAATATCGGAGGCTATTTTCTAACGGACGATTGTGTGCGACCTTCTGCTCAATTTTTAAACCGTATTCCAATACGATTTTCAATCGTTAATACGAATGAGAAATATCATGTTCCATTGCTTGTGTCGCCGTGGTCGTACTCGACTTACCGAGGAAGTTAAGCTGATATGGAGTATTTCGATTTATTTAATTTTTTACTTAGATCTCTTCATGTTGTTGCAGGAATTGCCTGGATAGGTGCTTCTTTCTATTTTGTTATGCTTGATTCTTCATTGGTCGAACCCAAGAAATCAAGTGCGTTGACAAATGGGGTGCATGGCGAGTTGTGGGCAGTACATGGTGGCGGGATCTACCATTCTCAAAAATACCTCAATGGCCCAGCGGATGAAAGTTTGCCGCAAAAATTGCACTGGTCGAAGTGGGAAGCCTATGCTACATGGATAAGTGGAATATCCCTGTTGATATTAGTGTATTGGTTTCAGGCTGAAATCTATCTAATTGATTCTGCGGTTATGGTCCTGACTAAGTTTCAGGCGATAGGCATTAGTGTCGCGTTTTTACTTGGTTTTTGGGTGATCTACAACGGCTTTTGTCGCTTGCTCGAGAAGTATGCTAACAAGCAAGTCCTGCCGGCGTTCCTGATCGTTCTAGTTGGATTTACTGCTTGGGGGCTGTGTAGTCTCTTTGGTGGTCGAGGAGCATATATTACATTTGGAGCCGTACTAGGAAGCGCAATGGTGGCGAATGTGTTTTTTGTCATTATCCCTGGGCAAAAGAGAATGCTGGCAAGTATTCTGAATGGTGCAGGGCCTGATCATGCTGATGGTGTTAGGGGTAAGCAACGTTCAGTGCATAACACCTATTTCATCTTGCCTGTCCTTTTTTGCATGTTAGTAAATCACTACCCCGCTTTCTATTCTCATGAGATGAATTGGTTAATCTTAATGTTTAATTCTCTTGCGGCCTGTTTGATCCGTCAATATTTTGTTTCTCGTCATGGGGAAGAGCCTCAAGACAGAAAGTCAGGAATGATTGGTGTGTTGTTGCTGGCAACAACGTTGGTATTCGTGTTTAAGCCGATTGGTCCGAGTGTGTTTAGTCATGAGTCGCAATCATTTCCTGTTGATTTTGCGCAGGTTCGACAGATCGTTACCGAGCGCTGCATGGCATGTCATTCTGATAAACCTACATACCCAGGATTCGTGTCTGCGCCGAAGGGTGTTGAGTACTCGACAGACGTCAGTATATCCAGTCAGATAAGTTCGATATATCAACAGGCGGTTGTATTGAAATCGATGCCGATTGGCAACTTGACCCAAATAACTGATCAAGAACGCGAAATTTTAGACCAATGGTATCGGGGCTATGTAAAAAGTAGCGACAAATAAATTTTCGATCGGTGCTTAGATAAGTGTTTGTGAATCTCCTCTTAGTAATTGACCTATATTTATTAGAACAGAAGATGTTGTGTTAGACGCCATTGATCAAATTTACGTCTGGGGAGGCCGTCAATATTTTTGTTGATATGTGTGAACTTATTACGTCACGGCAAAACACTATTAATAGGAGTTCATTGGCTCACCCTGGGGTTTTTTAACAAATTAGACATGGCTTAAGGCTTTATAAATGACTGTATCGAGAAAATCGAAGAGCTTAATAAATATGGCGGACTCTCGTCTTGGCGCTAAAGTGATTAGTGTTTCGGATGAATTCTTCGCTCCTTGCGAGCGGATGCTTAACTCTTCTGTCCCAATGTTTGTTGAGGGGAAGTTTGATGAGAACGGAAAATGGATGGATGGTTGGGAATCACGACGTAAACGCGTGGAAGGTAATGACTATTGTGTTGTTAAATTGGGCTTTAAGGGGGTAATTAGTGATGTTGATATAGATACTTCTCATTTTATCGGAAACTTTCCGCCTTTTGCCTCAATCGACGCATGTTTGAGCGATGATGACGAGCCGAGCGAAGGTTCCGAGTGGGAAACTATTATTCCAAAATTGGCTTTGGAAAAAGATTCACATCATTTTAAAACTTGCAAAAGTGAGAAGGTTTATTCTCATATTCGACTAAATATATTTCCTGATGGAGGCGTTGCTCGACTGCGTGTTTTCGGCAGTCCACAACCACATTCTGCCGGAGTTGATCGTTCCGAGTTGCTTGAACTTAGCTCCATTGCTATGGGTGGACAAGTAATTGCGTGCAGCGATGAAGGTTTTGGCTCTTCTATGCACAAACTTATTTACCCAGATGAGAGTATTAACATGGGCGATGGATGGGAAACAGCTAGGCGCCGAGTGCCCGGTAACGAGTGGGTAATCATAAAGTTAGGCAATAAGGGAATTCTTGAGTCAATAGATTTGGGTACAAAACATTACAAGGGAAATTTCCCCGACAGTGCGTCAGTCCAAGGCGGTCTACTAGAAGGCGCGACGGCCGAGCAGGCCATCAATCAGAGTTTGTTTTGGGAAGAGTTACTCCCTACCGTGAAATTAGGTGCAGACATGGTATGTAGCTTTGAGGTATCTCAAGAAAAAAGATTTCCGATTACGCATGTGAAAATCAATATTAACCCTGATGGTGGACTGAGTCGTGTGAGATTGTTTGGCCGCTTGTCCAATCTGCAACGAATAGAGGTTTAAGTGCGAACCGTTAGTATTGCTCCGACTATCTTGAATTCAAAGGCGTTTATGCCATTCGGGGATGTAGTCTCTATGGAAGGAAATCAGAGCGAATATATGAACGATACTTTTAGTCGGTATAGCAATTTAGCAGAGGTCGATCTCGGAGATGAAATACTCAGCAGGGTCAATATTGGTCTTGCTAAATGTAATGCTCCGAAGATCTACCCATATGAATTAACGTATATGGAAAAGCACCCTCAAAGCTCGCAGATGTTTTTTCCGTTATTTGATCATGAGTACTTGGTTGCTGTGGCACCACCTGGAGATGTTGTACATGAGAAGGATATTCGACTGTTTATCGTTTCCCCAATGCAAGGAATAAATTATAGACCTAACATCTGGCATATGCCGATGTTAGGAATCGCAAAGGAGGATAGTTTTTTGATGGTAGAAAGGAGTGACATGCATCTAAATTGCGAATTGTATGTGTTTCCTGATTTCAAAATCGAAATCGAGTTGCCTTTGTCGATCAAGCGCCATCTTGGAAAAGTTGATAGTGCAGGGGACGACAATGATAAAAAATGACTACCCCAGAAATATGATCGGTTATGGTCGAAGGGCTCCCGCCATTTGGTGGCCTGAAAAAGCCAGAATCGCGGTTCAGTTTGTGGTGAACTATGAAGAGGGTGGTGAGAACTGCGTATTACATGGCGATGAATGCTCTGAATCATTTCTTTCGGATATAGCTGCTGCAGTACCAATAAAAGGTCAGCGGAATATGAATATGGAGTCTATGTATGAGTATGGAAGCCGTGTTGGCTTTTGGCGACTGTACAATATGCTTCAAAACAAAAATATACCAGTGACCGTGTTTGGTGTTGCAACTGCTCTGTCAAGAAACCCGGAAGCAGTTGAGGCAATGCAGGAGGCCAATTGGGAAATCGCTTGCCATGGACTGAAATGGATAGACTACCAAAACGTTCCTATCGAACGAGAGCGCGCGGACATGGCTAAAGCGGTTCAATTGCATTCAAAGATTACGGGTAGTGCTCCGAAAGGATGGTATACAGGACGCGTTAGCCCTAATACTCGATCGTTGGTGTTAGAGAATGGTGCTTTCACCTATGACTCCGACAGCTACAATGATGATCTACCCTATTGGGTCGGATCGACCGGGGAATCAGATGCGCAACGATCGCATTTAATAATTCCCTATTCTTTAGACTCAAACGATATGCGCTTTACAACGAGTCCAGGGTTTGATCACGGGGAGACATTCTATCAATACCTGCGAGATACCTTCGATGTTTTATATGCTGAAGGCAATTCAAGACCTAAGATGATGTCCATTGGGCTACATCCTAGGATCATCGGTAGGCCAGGTCGTTTAGCCGGTCTCGTCAGATTTATAGACCACATAAAGTCATCCGAAAAGGTCTGGATTTGTCGTCGTGATGAGATAGCGGAACATTGGTACCGCGAATTTAAGGAGTTGAGTCCTGGATAGCTATCTATGCCGAGATTGCCTTCAGATAGACGAGCGCTTAGTAAGCATCGATGAAGGGGATGTGTTGTCTGGATTGTCCCAAATAGCTGATCAGGTCTGGTTTTCGATGAAGGCGTTATTAGACGAATTTGTATTTCGAATAAAGTCATTGTTGAAGGTTAGTAAGTTTATGGAGCGAGAGCTCGATAACTGGTATGAGCAACCCAACACGCACCACTCTCATTTGGACGCCCTTGAGAAATTTTTGAGGTCTATTAGCTCCATTTCTGATGAAGGCGAAGACTTTCAAGTTGAAGCTGATGGCGTAGATACAGAGATTGCCGATTTGGCGGGCCCACAGCTAGTTGTGCCAGCGACAAACGAGCGCTCTGAGGTGAGCGCTATTAAAGTTCGATTCGGAAGTTGGTGCGTCGCTCACTTGTGTATACCTAACCAATTCTCCACATGTTTCGTTCGAAGATTAAGCAAGCATTGAAAACGCAGAAACGTCTGCAGGCGTAAATAGAGAATAATCATGATCGAATTTTTATTAAACGAAGTTCCACGTAGTTTAAGTAAGATCTGTCCGAATACGACAGTTTTGCAGTACTTACGTAACCACGAATTTAAAACAGGAACAAAAGAGGGATGTGCTTCAGGCGACTGTGGTGCATGCACCGTTGTTATAGGGGATGTTGTCGACAACCGAGTCGAATATAAGTCTATTAATAGCTGTATTGCACTGATCGGATCGCTGCATGGAAAACAACTTGTAACAGTCGAAGATTTAGAGAATGAAAGATTACATCCGGTGCAGCAAACCATGGTTGATGAGCATGGATCACAGTGTGGGTTTTGTACTCCAGGTTTCGTGATGTCGCTATTTTCTCTCTATCAAAATAAACAAAAATTTGACAGCCATGACTGCGCACAATATTTAGCTGGAAACTTATGTCGTTGCACCGGCTATCAACCCATTGTGAATGCGGCAAAATCGCTTAACGGAGGAAAAAGGCATGACCAATTTTTGAACAATATGAAAAAAACAGTTCTATCGCTTTCAGCGCTGCAAGCAAAACACACAACAGCCTATCTTAGTTTTAATGGCAAAGAATTTTATGGGCCTACAAGCGTTGATGATCTATTAAAGTTGATGTCAGAGAACCCAGACGCTCGACTAATAGCCGGGTCGACCGATTTAGCCCTCGAGGTCACGCAACAAAGGAACGAGTTAGGAACGCTAATCTATTTAGGTGCTATCGAAGAGCTTAGGAAAATTGAAGTTTCGACTAACTATATTATGATCGGGTCGGGGGTGACATTTGAAAGTGCCTTACCCGTATTGCACGAGCATTATCCAGATTTTGCAAAGATGGTACTTAGGCTCGGTTCTAAGCAAATACGCAATGTGGCGACGTTCGGCGGAAATGTTGGCAACGCCTCACCAATTGGAGATACACCACCCTGTTTTATCGCACTAGACGCAAAACTAACCCTTGTTACGGGTGACCAGACTCGATCAATCGATATAGAGGATTTCTTTGTCGATTATAAAAAAACCTGTTTGCGAGATGGGGAATATATTTCATCAATTGAGATTCCACGTTTATCAGGCAATCAGCTATTTAAGGTTTATAAAATATCAAAACGCATTGATGATGACATATCTGCAGTTCTGGCGGCATTTAGTATCACACTAATTGACAGAGAGGGCGACACATATGTAGAAGGCGCACGCTTAGCATACGGTGGAATGGCAGGTATACCAAAGCGTGCAAAAAACGCTGAAAATGCGCTCATTGGCCTGCGTTGGGATAAAAGTTCTGTTGCACTTGCGATGAAGGCTATCAAATCGGACTTTAAACCAATGTCTGATGTCCGTGCGAGTGCTGAGTATCGTGAGCAAGTTGCAAAGAACTTACTTTATAAATGTTACTTAGATTCGTTTGATGAACAGAATATAGAGAGCTTTGACGCCATTGAAGCTGAGGGTTTAGCAGAGTGAATAGGCCATCGACCCGAAAGGGTAACGAAATCAATGGTGAGTCATCCCATCGCCGTTCTAAGGTTCACGAAAGTGCCGAAAAGCATGTGAACGGTAAGGCGATTTATATAGATGATCGTTTAGAGTTTCCTGGGCTAGTCCATTTGGGAATTGTAAAAAGCTCGATAGCAGCGGGAAAAATAATGTCAATTGATTTTGAGCCCGTTTTAAAATCTCCAGGTGTCATCGATATTATCAGGGTTAAAGATGTACAAGGAGAGATTGATATAGGTCCTGTTTACAAGGGTGATCCGCTGTTAACGGAAGAAAATATCGAATTCCACGGTCAAGCCATTTTCGCAGTTGTAGCCACTTCGCATGAAGATGCGATTAAGGCTTGTCAAAAAGCAGACATCGAATACCTATCAAGCCCTCCATTGCTGAGCGCAGACGATGCGCTGACCAAAAAATTGTTTGTTCGTCCTAGTCACGTTTTGACAAAAGGAGACGCTGCAAAGAGAATTGCGGCTGCAGATATTCAGATTTCTGGAGCGTTGGAAGTAGGCGGTCAGGAACATTTTTACCTAGAGGGGCAAGTGTCAACGGTTGAACCAACAGAAGATGGCGGTATGTGTGTCTATACTTCATCGCAGCATCCTTCAGAGGTTGCGATATTGGTGGCAAAAGTGTTGGATATACCCATCAATAAAGTAGTGGTTGATGTGCGCCGAATGGGCGGCGCTTTTGGCGGCAAAGAAACTCAAGCCGCACAATGGGCTTGTCTAGCCGCAGTTGCGGCAAAAAAATTAAATTGCCCAGTGAAAATTCGACTTCCTCGCTCGGATGACATGATTATGACGGGGAAAAGACACCCGTTCTCAAATAAATACCGAGTAGGTATTAACACCGATGGCTTACTTCAAGGCATAGAATTAGAGTTAAATGGTGACTCGGGCTATTCGCCAGATTTAACAGATGCGATTGTTGATCGCGCCATGTTTCATTCTGATAATGCCTATTATTTAGGTGCCGCCTCGATTGTTGGTAACCGCTGTAAAACCAATAAAGTGTCTAATACCGCGTTCCGTGGGTTTGGTGGTCCTCAAGGCGTTATTACGATTGAAGGAATTATGGACGACATTGCTCGTAAAGTGGGGCGCGATCCATTAGATGTTCGTAAGGCTAATTTGTATGGAAAGAATGGTAGAAACGTTACACCATATCATCAGACACTTGAACATAACAACCTCTTGGAAATAGTTGAACGTGTTGAGACAAAATCGGATTATCGTAGTCGCCGAGCTCAAATTATTGAATTTAATGAGTCTAGTGAGGTTTTCAAACGCGGCATAGCTCTTACTCCAGTCAAATTCGGCATATCGTTTACGTCGCAAATGTTGAATCAAGCGGGTGCCCTTGTTCATGTGTATACCGACGGCAGTATTCATTTGAATCATGGCGGAACAGAAATGGGGCAGGGTTTGTTCACTAAGGTTGCGCGAGTCGTGGCTGACGTATTTAAGGTGGATGTTGAAACCATTCAAGTTTCATCGACGAGAACCGATAAGGTCCCAAACACATCCCCAACAGCGGCATCTTCAGGTACAGATCTAAATGGCCAGGCTGCAAGAAATGCGGCAGAAGCTATTAAAAAGAGGTTGCTAGATTTTTGTAGTGAGCATTTTGGTGTAATAAAGTCAGAAATAGTGTTTGAAAAAAATCAGGTCTCAATTGGGCAAGTGGATCTGAGTTTTTCACAGCTGGTCCTACTTGCTTATCAGCACAGGGTATCGCTGTCTTCAACCGGGTATTACAAAACTCCTGAAATTTACTATGATAGAGAAACTGCAAGCGGACACCCATTCTATTATTTCGCTACAGGAGCGGCCGCTGCTGAAGTGATTGTTAACACATTGACTGGCGAATACAGGGTGTTGCGAGTGGACATTACTCACGATGTTGGGAAATCGCTAAACGAATCAATAGACATCGGCCAGATCGAAGGCGGCTTTATTCAAGGTATGGGTTGGCTCACGACGGAAGAGCTTGTATGGAATGAACACGGTCGTCTCATGACAACTGGGCCAGCAACGTACAAAATTCCCGCTGTATCAGATATGCCGCCTATTTTCAATGTTGAGTTGTTACCAGATTCAACGAATGAAAAAGCAACTATCTATCATTCAAAGGCGGTGGGTGAACCACCGTTTATGTTAGCGGTATGTGTGTGGTCAGCATTGAGAGACGCCATATCAAGCGTTTCAAATTATCAAATAAGCCCAAGATTGGATAGCCCTGCAACCCCAGAGCGTGTGTTGCGATCTATTAGTCAAATTAATGATCAGATGAATACGCCGGCGGTCATGATATGACTAGTTGGCAGCAAGCATTGGTCGAGTTAAATCAGGCAGATACGGCGCATGCCTTGGTTACTATAATAGGAGTTGAGGGCTCAGCGCCTAGAGGGCCAGGCACAAAAATGGTGGTGACTGCTGACAAGATAGTTGGGTCTGTTGGTGGCGGGAATCTAGAGCACGCATGTGTTAATAAGGGGCGTGAACTTTTACGGTTGCCTAACAATAGCCAGCTAATTGAGTATTACCCATTGTCTGCCAAGTTCAATCAATGCTGCTCTGGGGCTGTCTCGATAATGTTCGAATCGTTTGTCTCAGTGCCAAAAGATGTGGTTATTTTTGGCGCTGGGCACGTCGCTAAAGAATTGTCTATTATTTTGCCTCGTCTTGGTTGTAGATTGACGTTGATTGACCAAAGAAAGGAGCAGCTAGGAGAGTTCAGCGACGAGCGCATAAAACGAATACACAGCGAAGATCCGCTTGAGGAATTAGTGAATATCTCATCGACGAGCTACGTACTTGTTATGACTCATGATCATAAGCTTGATTATGAACTTTGTTGTAAAGCCCTTAAAGATTTTGATTTTGAATTCCTAGGATTGATTGGCTCAAGAGCGAAATCAGAGAAGTTTAAGTCGAGGATGCTCGAACAAGGTTTCGATACACGGAGTCTAATCAAGCTTGTATCTCCAATCGGACTAAAAAATATATCAGGTAAGAAACCAATGGAAGTTGCCATCTCAGTCTCAGCTCAATTGCTTAGCCTATTCCATGGTGGCGAGGCTCTGAATAATAGACACACGGGAATATCGGTTAAGGATGCACTTCGAATCAAGACATTTATGAGTTAATCGCAGGCAGGCCGACACGTGATAAACCGACCCTAAATTAACAACAGAATAAAGAGATAATCATATGAAAGAGTTTATTGCCGGATTGCCAAAAGCAGAATTACATCTCCATCTCGAAGGTAGCTTAGAGCCTGAACAGATGTTTGAGATTGCAAAAAGAAACCAAATAGATATTCCTTTTCGAACTATAGAAGAGGTGAAGCAGGCGTATCAGTTTTCTAATCTACAGGACTTTTTAGATATCTATTACACCGGAATGAAAGTGCTGATTGAAGAGCGAGATTTTTATGAGCTGACCGAGGCTTATTTACGTAAAGTAGCTGCCTCGAATACGCGTCATGTCGAGGTGTTTTTTGACCCACAAGGGCATACAGAAAGAGGAATAAAGTTTGAGACGGTCCTTAATGGTATAGCGACTGCACTAGACGTCGTTGGAAAAGAGTTGAATATCAGTTACCGCTTAATCATGTGCTTTCTAAGGCATTTAAGTGAAGATTCTGCGTTAGAGACGCTAAATGAAGCAAAACCGTACTTGGATAAAATTGATGGCGTCGGCTTGGATTCTTCGGAGCTTGGTAATCCCCCCGAGAAATTTAAAAATGTATTTGCACTAGCAAAATCTCTTGACTTGAAGTTAGTTGCCCATGCTGGTGAAGAGGGGCCAGCGGAATACGTTTGGCAAGCTTTAAACATACTCAAAGTTGATCGTATTGATCATGGCAATCGAAGTTTGGATGATGATAAGTTGGTCAATAGAATAATCAATGATGGTATCGCACTCACTGTATGCCCGCTGTCAAACTTAAAATTATGCGTTGTTAAAGACATGCGCGATCACCCTTTGAAAATGATGTTGGATAAAGGTTTGCTCGTGACTATTAATTCGGACGATCCGTCATATTTTGGTGGTTATATGAACGAAAACTATTTTGCTGTAGCCGATGCGTTGGACCTTTCAGAGGAAGCTCTTGTTCAGCTCGCTAAAAACAGTTTCATGGCGTCTTTTTTATCGAAGGCGGAAAAGCAAGGCCATATAGATCAGCTTAATAGCTATATCACTTTTTATAACACTGAAAAATAAATTATGAATAAACTAGAACAACTTGCGAATATGACGGTGATTGTCGCTGACACTGGCAATCTCGATGATATTCAGAAACTAAAGCCACAAGATGCGACGACCAATCCCTCCTTGTTACTAAAAGCGGCGAAAGATGAACGTAATAGTTCGATAATTGAAAATGCGATCGCTGTTTCGGACGGCAGCGTTGAAGATGCTTGTGATAGATTTGGTGTGTTAGTCGGTTGCGAAATTCTCAAATTGATCGAAGGAAGAGTCTCTACAGAAGTGGATGCTCATTTGTCATTTGATACAGAGTTGATGCTCACCAAAGCTCGAAGATTAATCGAGCTTTATGAAGATCAGGGTGTTTCGAAAAAGCGCGTGTTGATTAAAATTGCCGCCACATGGGAGGGCATTCAAGCTGCTAAGGTGCTCGAGACTGAAGGAATAAATTGTAATTTAACACTCCTTTTTAGCTTTGTTCAAGCGTTGGCGTGCGCGCAGGCAAAGGTGTTTCTGATTTCTCCATTTGTAGGCCGTATTCTGGATTGGCACCGTGCTGCGAATGAAGGGCCATTCAAGGCCGCGGAGGATCCGGGTGTACGCTCTGTCTCACAGATACATGCTTACTATAAAACCCACGGTTACGAAACTATTGTAATGGGCGCGAGTTTTAGAAACATCGAGCAAATTGAAGCTCTTGCGGGGTGTGATTACTTAACGGTCAGTCCGCAACTCTTGCAGGAACTATCTAAGGAAACGGATTACTTGCCTAATCAGTTGGCAAATCATGTGAATACTAAAACAGAAAAATACGGTGAACTTTCCGAGCAGGAATTTCGATGGCAGTTGAATGAAAATGCCATGGCTACGGAGAAATTAGCTGAAGGTATCAGGGTTTTTGCTTTGGATCAAAAGCGATTGGAATCTCTTTTGAATAAATATATTGAAGCGCAACACTCCTAACTCTAGCTTGCAAAAATAAACCAATAAACCGATAAACCGATAAACCGATAAACCGATAAACCGATAAACCGATAAACCGATAAACCGATTAAAGGCAGGAAGGATATTTATGAGTAGCCCAAGCCGCAAAGAACGCGCGAATGCAATCCGATTTCTCAGTGCTGATGCCATTGAAAAATCTCAAAGTGGTCACCCTGGTGCGCCGCTGGGAATGGCTGACATAGCGGAAGTTCTTTGGAACGATTTTCTTGTTCATAATCCTGAAAATCCAAATTGGTTCAACCGAGATAGATTTATATTGTCGAACGGACATGGTTCAATGTTGCTCTATTCCGTTCTTCATTTGTCCGGATACGACCTCTCGATAAATGATATCAAAGCATTTCGTCAGCTTGACTCAAAGACACCAGGGCATCCCGAGTACGGTTACACACCAGGGGTTGACACAACGACTGGTCCTTTGGGTCAAGGTCTTGCGAATGGAGTGGGGATGGCTATTGCTGAGAAAACGCTTGGTGTTGAGTTCAATACACAAGACCACTCGATCGTTGATCATTATACTTATGTCTTTGTCGGTGATGGGTGCATGATGGAAGGGATTTCTCACGAGGCTTGTTCGCTGGCTGGTACCCTAGGCTTAGGGAAGCTGATTGTTATATGGGATGACAACGGTATTTCGATAGATGGTGATGTCGATGGTTGGTTTACCGACGACACGCCTGCACGCTTTAGGGCCTATGGTTGGCACGTTATCGAAAATGTAGACGGTCATGATTCTGAACCAATAGTTGTAGCGATTAATGCCGCTAGAGAGCAATATGCCAAACCTACGTTGATCTGCTGCAGAACCATTATTGGTAATGGAGCGCCGACCAAAGCCGCGACTGAAGCTTGTCATGGGGCACCACTGGGTAGAGAAGAAGTTCTAGGAATGCGAAAGGAACTGGAATGGGAATCGCCACCTTTTGATATTCCAGCCTCCATTTCTGATTTTTGGAATGCGAGGGAAAAAGGTGTTATAGCCGAAGCTGAATGGCTGTCGGTATTTAGAGGTTATGCTTCGGTTTATCCAGAAAAAGCTAAGGAATTTCAGCGTCGAATAAGTGGTGAGTTACCGATTGATTGGCCTGTGTTACGTGATGCAATAGTTTCAAAGTCTGTTGCTGACGGGGAGAACTCATCCACGCGGCAAGCCAGCCTAAATCTACTTAATCAACTGGGCCCCCTGCTTCCAGAGCTTATAGGGGGATCGGCCGATCTAGCCAGTTCAAATTTCACGATTTGGGATCAGTCGATCAGCATAAATAGTCGGGAAGGAGGAGGTAACTATATCCATTTTGGTGTAAGAGAATTTGCGATGTCAGCCATTTCGAACGGCATAGCATTACATGGAGGGTTCAAAGTTTATTGTGGCACATTTTTAGTCTTCTCAGATTATATGCGTAACAGTATGCGTATGTCTGCTTTGATGAAGTTGCCTGTGATTTATGTGCTAACGCATGATTCGATAGGCTTGGGTGAAGATGGCCCAACACATCAACCAGTGGAACATACTGCAAGTTTAAGGCTCATACCAAATATGCAAGTTTGGAGGCCGTGTGATTCAGTTGAATCGGGAGTCGCATGGACTCATGCGTGTGAGGTAAAAGATGCTCCGTCATCGTTGATATTCTCTAGGCAAGCGCTTCCACACCAACAACGGACAGTCAGTGTGCAGGAAAACATTGTTAGGGGCGGCTATATTTTGCAAGACTGTGCTGGCTTGCCTGAAGTCATCATCATCGCAACAGGATCAGAAGTTCAGTTGGCTATCGCAGCACAGGCTCAACTTTCGGAAATGAAGGTTAACGCGAGGGTAGTCTCAATGCCTTGTGCTGAAATATTTGATCTACAGAGTCCTTCATATAGAGAGTTAGTTCTCCCGAGAGACTGCAAAAAACGAGTCGCTATCGAAGCAGGTATTGCCGACTACTGGTTTAAATATGTTGGCTTTGAAGGGCTTGTCATCGGAATGAAGAGTTTTGGTGAATCTGCGCCAGCCAGCACTCTGTTCGGTCATTTTGGGTTTTCTAAAGAAAACGTTTTTCAAAAAATTGAGCAGTATTTACGCAAATAAATTTTTGCTGCGGATTATAGATGCTTGAATGCAGAGCTCTTTGTCCAAGTAAGAAAAAATAATTGAGGCCAAATATCAATGAGTAGTAAAAATATAAATCAACGATTCAATAATAATGCTGTTAGCGTTGTTGTAGTTGGGAGCATCAATTTGGACTTGAGTTCCTTTGTTGAGACATTTCCAGTTAGGAATCAAACCATTGCCGCGCATGAGTCGAACATTAGTGCAGGTGGTAAGGGGCTAAATCAAGCTATCGCCGCTGCACGTACTGGGGCAAAAGTATCATTTGTCGGTTGTGTTGGTAACGATGCAGCTGGCGCTGCTGCGATGAAAGTACTCGAAGATAACGGGGTTGATACAACCTTTGTGAAGGTTGTCGATCACGTTCATACGGGAACTGCGAATATTCTGGTTGCTGATGGAGGAGACAATATGATCGCGGTATCACCAGGAGCAAACCATCAACTGACTACGTCAGACGTTGCAAATGCTACAGAACGCATTGAGACAGCAGATGTAATGCTATGCCAATTGGAGTGTTCGCTTGCAGTCGTCGATTTTGCCATGCAGGTAGCAGACACTCACAATGTATCAAAAATACTAAACCCTGCGCCAGTTGTTGATGGGGTTCTCGATTTAATTCATTTTGCTGATTATATTACCCCGAACGAGACAGAGGCATTGGACCTAACGAACTTTGACCCTTTAGATACTCCGTTCCGTCAGTTAGCCGCAGACAAGCTCAGAGGTATGGGGGCTTCTAACGCAGTAATAACCTTGGGTTCGTTGGGTTCATTTATTGCTGGGGTTGACGGTCATTCCCATATGCTAGCCCCGTTTAGCGTGGAGGCGATTAACACAACTGGAGCCGGAGATACGTTTAATGGAGCTTTCGCATGTGGCATTGCTCGGGGGTACGAGTTAGTTGATGCAGCTATTTATGCCAGTGCCGCTAGCGCAATCTCGGTGACTGGAAAAAGCGCCTATGATTCAGCGCCGAGGCACCACGATATTATTGATTTTATAAACTCTCAACCTAGGGTTTCTAAATTATTACAAAGCCTGAATTAGTAATAATTTAATTCGAAAATACTCATTTACACACTTATTTAAAACTATGACGGTAAACAAACTCTTGCATCGTAATTCATTTTCAGAAACCGATGATAAAACTCTACCCCCACTAAATAAAGAGAGGGTGTTAGAGTTTTCCTATAAGCTAGGTGATTTGTCTTTCGATTTTAGTAAGACTAATGTTGACCGAGCATTATTGGATAGCTATTTAAGCAGAGCTGAAGAACATCACTTTGAAGATAAGCGGCGAAAGCTATTCGAAGGCTTTCCAATAAATACGACAGAAAATCGTTCAGTTTTACACACTTTATTGCGGAGCAGTAAAACCGACTGTTTTGATTTGTATAATAAGGACGATGCGGTTCATGCTAGTGACTCTCAGAAAATATTCTTGCATAAGGTTGATGATATTCGCAAGGAGTTTTTCCATAAGAAGCAACCGATTAAAAATATTATTCATATAGGCATCGGTGGTTCCTCACTTGGCCCTCAGCTAGTATATGAGGCGTTAGTCGCTCCCGAAGAACCAATAAAAGTTCACTTTGTAGACAATATCGATGCTCATCAAATTCTTGAAGCATTAGGTCAGTGCGAACCAAAATCGACATTGGTCTTCGGCGTATCTAAAACATTTACTACTCAAGAAACACTAGTCAATATTGATACGGTTAAGCAGTGGTTTATAGAAAAAGGAGATACTGATTTTTACGAACGTTTTTTTGTTGTTACGGCAAATAAGGAGAATGTTGATAGAAAAAAAATTAACGAGAGCAGAGTGGTCACATTTCCAAACTGGGTCGGAGGGCGGTATTCTGTTTGGTCGTCAGTGTCACTATCTGTGGCCTTAGTTCTTGGCAGGGATAGCTTTGTTGAGTTTCTCAAAGGAGCTGAATTGATCGACTGCCAATTTAGAGCGTTACCGATTAAAGATAATCCAATTTTTGTGGCATCAGCGTTAGATCACTTTTATTCAAATTCTATCGGAGCATCTAGTAAAGCGATATTTGCTTATGACTATAGGCTGAGGACGCTAGTGTCATATCTTCAGCAATTAGAAATGGAGAGTAATGGTAAGGATCGGGATATTTTAGGAAATCCGGTAGGAGTTAAAACATCGTCAATTGTATGGGGTGGAGCCGGGACAAGTATGCAACATTCAACTTTTCAGTTACTCCATCAGGGTACCCATGACGTACCAGTGGAGTTTATTTTAGTGAAGAAGCCTGCTCATGAATTAGTACATCATCATCGCAAACTTATCGCAAATGGGTTAGCTCAATCAGCAGCTCTATTCGTGGGGCGTACTTATGATGAAGTGTCAGGTTTATTAGAAAACAAAGGCCTTTCAGAGGGGATAAAAAAATCAAAGGTATTCGCCGGTGATAAGCCTTCTACAACAATTGTGATTCCTGAACTAACGCCCAAAAGTTTAGGCCAATTGCTATCATTTTATGAGCATCGTGTTTTTTGTGGCGGAGTACTGGCCAACATTAATTCATTTGATCAAATGGGGGTTGAACTTGGTAAACAACTGGCTAATTCTATTGAGCCGTTTTTATTAAACGAGAATGGTTTGTCTGAAAAAACAGAAATTTTGGATGCTTCCACAATGCAATTGATTAGCCAGTTACGACAACACTGATGCAAGTAATAATAGCTTTCAAAGCTTTGATAAATTGTGTGAAATTACTCTGGCTGATTGCAGTGTGTCTCTTAGGTTTTACCTCGTTTATGGCGACTAGAGTTGAGGGGTCTTAAGGTGGATAAGGTCTATATTACTGCAAATGAGTTGCTAGTAGACTCTTTTGAGCTAGCAAGAATGATTTTTGAAAGCGGGTTCAAGCCTGATTTTATAATAGGGGTTTGGAGGGGTGGTGCACCAGTAGGAATAGCTATTCAAGAATATTTAGATTATGTGGGCATATCCACAGATCATATAGCTATTCGAACATCTTCTTATTATGGAATTAACAAGCAGGATAAAGATGTTCGTGTCCATGGGTTGGATTACATTATTGATAACGTAAATCACGATGATTGTGTGTTGTTAGTTGACGATGTGTTTGATTCTGGAAGAAGCATGGAAGCCATATTAGAAACCCTCGCAACGAAGACTAGAAGTAATATGCCATCAGAAATTCGTATAGCTTGTCCATGGTATAAGCCGCGCCAAAATTTAACCTCGATTCAGCCTGACTACTACGTATCAGAAACCGATCAATGGTTGGTATTCCCACACGAGTTGAGTGGTTTAAGTGTGAATGAAATTAAGCAAAATAAGTCGGATTTGGCAATTTATATAGATAAGATACTGCTACGTTAACTCAAGATAATTCATAATCTCACAATGAGTCTATTGAGGGTGTTGTCAGACTAACTTCGCAATCAAATGGTGAAGTGCTAAAATTTGATAATGCCTGATAGAAACCCATTCAAATATTTCAAAACCTCTCACGAAATTATCCGCCTAGCGGTTATGTACTATGTACGTTACCCTCTGAGCTTTCGCCAGGTTGAGGATATATTACATGAACGCGGGATTGATATCAGCCATGAAACGGTACGCTCTTGGGTAGAGCGATTTGGTTTACAGTTTGCTGGGGAAATTCGTCGAAAACGAAAAGGTTATCAGTCGAATTGGCGCTGGCATATGGACGAAGTCTTCGTGAAAATTAATGGTGAACTGCATTACCTTTGGCGAGCGATAGATCATGAAGGCGAAGTTCTTGAGGTCTACGTAAGTAGACGAAGAGACAAAGCGGCGGCCTTGAAGTTTTTAAAGAAAGCCATGAGAAAACATGGCGCACCCAAAGAAATAGTGACGGATAAACTACGTTCGTATGGGGCTGCTTTAAAGGAAATTGGTGGTTTAAGCCGACAAGAAACTGGGCGCTACTTAAATAATAGTTGCGAGAATTCGCATCTCCCATTTCGGCGAAAAGAACGGTCGATGCAAAAGTTTAAGAGTGGTGTGACGCTACAGAAATTCACGAGTATCCACTCCCAAATATACAATCACTTTAACCACCAACGCCATTTGCAAAAACGAGATATTTTCAAACAACAAAGAAGTGAATCTCTTTCCGAGTGGAGAGTGCTTTGCATTGCGTAAAACAGAACGCTGAACGATAGAAATTAAGGCTCGTTCAGTTTAGTCTGACAACACCAGAATTTAGCCTAAGCACTGCGGAAGTTTGGGAGATCACGGGGATCTCTGACATGTTGATGGCTCACGATCTAGGTTATGAGCTTGAAACCGAAACTAAAGGCTAGCTGCATTTCAGAACTTTCTTCAGGTCAATCAATAGCCATACCTAAAAAATAACGACTCAATTATATTCATTAATTTGATCTATTTTTTACCGCTGATTTAACGGGCAACTTGCGAGCGGACTATAAATTCAGCTAAAGCGTTATCCTTGAGATTTCGCCGTTGTCTTGATTGTTTACATCAAGGAGACTATCTATGGAATTTCATTTATTTTATGGCGACGAAAGAGTCACAGGTAAAGTCAAATCGCAGACTGAGTACTTTTTAGAAGTTGAGATTACTTCACCTTATTCAGGTTGTACCACATCTCTTAGCGTGCCTTATTTCGCGCGCAGTTATATTGAATACAAAGAGGATGTGTTGGTCGAAAAGTGCGATGACCTGTTGACCGAGATATTCGAGTTTTGCAAACTTAGAGAATCGCATTTCACGGTCCTGTCTGAGCAATTTAAAGCGAGTAGCATTACGACTCTCCAGAAGAACCTTGCCGCTTTGGAAGAAGAATTCAGATCGCTTAAGTCACGGCTTCGAAATATGCAACGCTCGGGTAAGATTACTCAAAAACAGCATCAAACGAAATTAATGAAAGCTCGTGCATCACTTAATGAGGCTCGAGATACTCTTAATCTAATGATTGATAGCTATTTCGCAAAAACAAACCTTGATAGGTTTGGTTACGATCTCAGGTTCGCTTTACTTAAAGATCTAGAAGATGAAAACCGATAGTGCCTATTGCCGTCTGGCTACGCTATTAGCCTCATGGAACGTGGTGCGCAGTATAACCAAAGAATGACACGCGAGCATTGACGAGCCAAAAGCTTTATACGGTTCCCTTAAGCTCGACTATGCCGAATTAAACGGAAACCAAACTATGAAAGAAATAATCTGCCCACATTGTGATAAGGCATTCAAAATCGATGAATCGGGATACGCCGATATATTGAAACAAGTTCGAGACAGTGAATTTGATCAAGCTCTGCATGATCGTCTTGAACTTGCTGAAAAAGAAAAACAAAGCGCTATAAAGCTTGCTAGTGGCGAAGCGAGCAGGCTTATGCAGCAGAGAACTGCCGAGAAAGATGCTGAAATTAACGCGTTACAAGCAAAGCTAGACGCTGGGGAGGTGGCTAGGCAATTAGCAGTAACTGAAGCACTCAAAGCAATAGAGAAAGAGAGAGATGCGCTAAGAAGTGATCTTAAACAAGCCGAGCTTCAAAAAGAGGTTTCTGAAAACTCCTTGAGGGATAAATATGAAACTCAGATCAAAGATCGTGACGATGCAATCGAACGCTTGAAAGACATGAAGGCAAAACTCTCCACTAAGATGGTAGGTGAAACCTTAGAGCAGCATTGTGAGTTTGAGTTTAACCGTATGCGATCTATGGCTTTTCAAAACGCGTATTTTGAAAAAGACAATGACGCGAGCAGTGGCAGTAAAGGCGATTATATTTTTCGCGATTCGGATGAAAATGATATTGAGATTGTTTCCATCATGTTTGAAATGAAAAACGAAAACGACACCACCGCGACAAAAAAGCGAAATGAAGATTTTCTGAAAGAGCTTGATAAAGATCGCAACGAGAAAGGCTGCGAGTACGCAGTACTAGTTACTCTGCTAGAGAACGATAGTGAGTTATACAATACGGGAATCGTAGACGTTTCCCACCGGTTCCCCAAGATGTATGTCGTGCGACCGCAGTTTTTTATTCCGATGATCACTCTTCTGAGAAATTCGGCCATGAAGTCACTTGAGTACAAGAGGGAGTTGGCCCTAGTTAAGGAGCAAAGTATTGATATAACCAACTTTGAAAGCGATCTCGATAAATTCAAAGATGCGTTCGCAAAAAACTATGATCTTGCATCTCGGCGGTTTGAAATAGCAATCACTGAAATTGATAAGTCTATCCTTCACTTACAAAAAACGAAGGAAGCATTACTCGGTACAGACCGAAACCTACGCTTAGCAAATGATAAAGCTCAAAACGTGACTATTAAAAAATTGACTAAAGGTAACCCGACTATGGCTCATAAATTTAAAGAGCTCTCTGATTAGTGCGCAGATAGATACATAACATTAGAAGATCGGTTCTTTTGCATTTCATGTTACCTAAACTTTAAATTGTCGAGGCTAGTCTCTTAGGCACCGAGCGTGTTTTTTGAGATGTGCTAATATTTTGACCATATCCCAGTTCAGGAATTTTTATAAAAAATGGATTTACCAAAAAACACAGCGACGATCGATACTCATAAAGGTAAGTTTAGCGTTGATTTGAAGGAGGGTCTTCATGAAGGCTTCTATGAAAATGGGCAGTTAAAGTATAGGGCAAATTTCAAGAATGGCATTTTAGTGGGGCTTAGAGAGGAGTTCTACGAAGATGGCCGGTTAAGGTTTTCGGGCCGCTTTCAAGAAGTAGACCTTAATGCTGATGAGATGAGCGATCTGAAAGCATGTGGTATTGATCAAGGTCGTTTATACGGTGAATACAGTGGTGCTTATACAGATACTTATTTCCTTCCAGGCATCCCTATTGGTGAGCATATTTTAAACGACCAGCAGGGGCAGTTGGCTTACCGAGGCAAATATAAGAAAGGTAAAAAGACAGGAACCCATGAGGTGTTTTTTTGCGAAGTTACCGCTGACGCGATTGATTACCTAATTAACCAAACTTTAAATCGTTCACGTTCAAGGGATGTGGGTCAAAGCGAGCTGATTTCCATTTTCACTGACCTATACGATAGTGTCAGGGACAAAGTTTATGATATCAACGCACCGGAGTATGGTCAGGTCATGTACAGGGCTAAGTACAAGCGTGGAGAAGTGAACGGGCTGCAAGAATTTTTCTACCCTTATCATGAGCTCGCAGTTCGAGAAGAGTACAACAATGGGGAAAAAGAAGGCTTATCGTCAATTTTTTTCCCAAATGGCACGAACAAAACTTTAGGCGTCTATAGAGAAGGGAAGCGGCAAGGTGTGCACGAATGGTTTTATGAGAATGGAGATGTTAACCGTAGGGAATGGTATTCAAATGGCCGCAAGGATGGGCCGCATGAGTTTTTCTCTAAAAGTCGAAGCCTTGTCTCGCGAGCTACTTATTACGACAACGGACAAAGCGTTTTTATCGAAATCTTCATTGCGCCCATATTCGACCTAGCGCTTGCATTTGAACGTATGAGTGGTTTTGGGCTCAAGTCTCCAGGTTTGTTTCAGGCTGCTAGAAACTTTAAGCTAGATAAACTCAACTGGACAGGGTTTCCTGAGGACAGGCCAGAGTCATCAGAGCATAGCGGGAAGCTTCTTTATAGCGCGAATTACAAAAGAGGCAGGCTGTATGGCATGGAGAGCGTTTTCTACCCAAACTCTAGGATATATATGCGGACCGAGTATCGGGAGGGGTCTGTGAGTGGCGTAGCAGAGCGATATGATCAAAATGGTGATTCACTACCACCATTGAAATTTTTAGAACAAAGTGGTTAGTCGCGGGCAAGGTTCATCATTTTAATGCTCCGTGAGGATTGGGCCTTTCGTTTGTGCGATGCTCGTTTTCACTAAGTCTGTTTAAGCATATCAAGGGTTTGAGCATTTACCACCTTCTCGATCTCATGCAACTCATATCCACTTATTACTTGGCATCCGCTCACATACGAAACTTCTGTTTTGGCATTAATATGAGCAACAACATCTTGAGCATCGGGGTTTGCGATATCGTGCAATTGCGGAGAGTGTTTTGCTCAAAATACAGTTTGAAACTTAATTTAGATTCACTGTTTACTATTTTTACGCTCGCCTGTTTCTTGTGGAAATGAACGCCAACAACTTTTACTAACAATTTCATTTTTTTAGATTCTAGCTGAGCCTTTCCTGATTGAGCTGGAAGAGGGGAATTTCTAAGGACATGGTTTGTGTCTTGATAGTGAAGCGTTGTTTCGTCACGTGATGCCATTTCTCGAAAAGCGAGAGTCAACTTGAGTGTATGTATATCCTCAATACCTTGAAACTTTTTTGAGGGAGCAGCGGTTTTTTTGATGGGGGAGGGAGTCCAATCTCACCCATGTCATGGTTTGGTTTCTGGGGGATAGGTCAAACTTGTCAGTACCCCAAATTGAGACCGTTTCTAAAGGGTAAAAGTTTCCCTGGATTAAACAGGTTGTCGGGATCTAAAGATGATTTAATTGTTTGCATAACGTTGAGTTGGGCCGGGTCCTTATGTGCCTGCATGATCTCAATTTTACTCACCCCTATGCCATGTTCGGCGCTGAACGAACCTCCAAGCTTTTTCAATATTTGGAGGACGTCATCTTTAGCTTTATTAATCGGAAGGGTGTCCCAATGTTCTCGGCTATGGTTTGCTAAAGCATAATGGAGGTTTCCATCTCCCAGATGTCCGATGGTTAGTGTCTCAAAGCCAAGCTTATGCACTTTCAAATCGGCTTCATGTAGAAATGTCGACAGGCTAGAGAGAGGTAGTGAAATATCGAAGTGATAGGATGGGCCATACGCATTTATCGACTCAAGTACCGACTCTCTAAAACGCCAAAAATCATTGCGTTGTTGTTCTGACTCCGCGATAACGGCGTCGAGAATCAACCCGTCCTTCATCAATTTTTCTAAAATTGAAAAAAGTTCTGACTCGATTCGACTCGATGAAGAGCTAGTACTCTCAGCATCTGATGGTCTACAGGAGCTCACCTCCAGTAGCACGCCAACGTCAGCAGCTGAATCTAGTGGTGAGCGTATGTGTGGGAAAGCAAGGCATATAACATCAATTACTGGTTGTGGAACATACTCAAAAGCCTCGACTGAATCCCCCAATTGATCTTGTACCATATTAAGTGTTAATAGCGCTGCATCGATTGATTCTAGGGAGAGAAAGGCAGTTTTTCTAATCAAGGGTTGCGGGAAGAGTTTGAAAACAGCGGCAGTTATTACGCCTAAGGTACCTTCTGAACCGATAAGTAAATTCTTTATGTCGTAGCCAGAGTTATCTTTTCGTAAGCCTGTAAGGGCGTTGATTATCGCTCCATCTGGCATAACTGCCTCAATTCCGATGCAAAGTTCTCTTGTCGTGCCGTATTTGACTACATTGGATCCCCCGGCATTTGTTGCTAAGTTACCACCTAGGCTACAGCTGCCTTTAGCGCCAAACATTAATGGGAATAGCAAATTTTCCTTGGCAACTTCGTTCTGTAAAGCCTCAAGAACCATGCCTGCTTCGACAACGATGGTCCGGCCTACTATGTCCAAATTGCGAACTGTGTTCATTCTCATGAGAGAAAGTACAATGGCCGAAGGTCCAGCAATTGGCACACCACCACCGCAGAGTCCCGTCCTGCCACCTTGCGGGACAATCGAAATCTTCTTTTCCCGACAGTACTTGATTACCTTTGATACTTCGTCCGTACTTCCTGGTTTTACAATGGCTATGGCTTCTCCTGAGTAGGAGCCCGACCAATCCTTGAGATATTCGAGGGTGTCTGTTTTCCTGGTTAAAACATTATTTGCGCCAACAATCTCCTTGAGATAATTAGTGGAAAAATCATTTAGTAAATCAGTGTCGTTCATAGTTACAGCCCATAGTATTAGCTTTAATAATTTTGATGCATGTTTAGGTGAGCTTATTTAGTCGTTTGAGTGGCTTAGCTAAATTGGACTTTAGAAAGGTAAGAACTACATTTGACTACTCCGTTCGCCAAACCAAAGACATACGCAAAGCCTTTTTGAATAGCGCTGTTAGCGCCGTGCTCCCAGCGGAATTTTTCTATAACTTTTTTGCTAAATACAGTTTTCGTAAACCCTAGCGAAACGTATCTTTCTGGTTGACCAAATGCTTTGGGAGGTCAGATACTTTTTCACAGCGTAATTGTTCCAATACTTGCTGCAACTGGAGCTTAAGAATGTTGATGGTATGGTGGCCGCCCTTATTCCCAAGTGCTCCCACACCGTAGACAAAGGGGCGGCCAAGAAAGGTAAATTCCGCTCCGCTAGCAAGAGCGCATGCAATATTTGAGCCTGATCTGAGGCCACTATCCATCATCACTTTTATTTTTTGCCCAAATTTAGCTGATATGCGTTGAACTGGTTCTACGGGAGATTCGCCAACATCGATCTGACGTCCACCATGATTGGAAACTATGACACCATCCGCACCTAGTGAGATACATAGTTCGATGTCTGCTTCGGAGATTACTCCCTTGATAATCAGAGGGCCTTGCCAGCGATCCCTTAGTGATTTAAGAGCTTCAAAATCAACGCTGCCCATTACGGTTTTATTCATGAATTCTGCCAATTCGTCTGCAGGCATGCCCTTAGGCATATAAGGCTTTAGCGTTTGCATTTCTGGAGTTCCTGCCAATGCTGTTCCTAATAACCATCTAGGCTTTGTACTCATATGCAAAATGTTTGATAGAGACATTTTGGGAGGCATAGACAAGCCGTTTTTTATATCTCGAGGGCGGTACCCAAATGTTGGCACATCAACCGTCACTACAAGCACAGGATATTCAGCGGCAGCGATGCGATTCAACAGGTTAGTTCTAATTTCAGGGTCGGTTGGGTTATATAGTTGAAACCAAGCCTTACCCTCAGAAATGTCTGCAATACGCTCCAAACTGCACGAAGAGACGGTGCTTAATAGGTATGGAATATTTAGATCGGCTGCCGCTTTGGCTAAGATCTCAGGTGCCTTTGGCCAAATTAGGCCTTGTAATCCGATAGGGGCAATACCAAAAGGTGCGCTATATCGATGGCCAAATAGGTCAACTTCTAGGTCACATTTCTGGAAGGACTTAAGGTATTGAGCACGAAGCTGGACATTTTTGATAGATTTGCGATTTTCCAAAACAGATATTTCTTCACCGCAGCCCCCTTCGAGATAGTCAAAAGCGAATTTGGGTATTCGCTTTTTGGCTTCTTTTTTAAGACTCGCTATATCTGGGTATCGTGGGTTATTTAAAGAGCTCATAAATTTGTTCCTTGTTAAAAAATGAGTCGCTCACCAATATTATCGCAGAATTCGATTAGTTGAGACGTAAGTAATACGGTTCCTTGTTTATTGGGTTCGAGTCCCCGACCCAAGACTTCAAGCACCGCGACTAGATTTCCATCGCTATCGGTTATCGGCGCAGCAATTGCCGAAGAGTAAGGAGTAAGAATGCTTTGGGTATATGCGTATCCCTGCGACCTTATGGATGATGTGAGATCCTCAATTGCCCCAGGTTCCTGTAGCCGTGGGAAAACTTCACCACCAGATAGGGCAGCAAGCTCTTCTGACGCTAATTTTTCTGTTTCTGAAGGTGGTAAATATGAGAGGAATACTCGCCCCAATGCTGTTGTCAAGAGGGGTGGGGCCAGCCCAGAATTCATTATCAATAATGTTAAAGGTTCGAAGCCCCGGGCCCAGTGAGCAACCATCGGTCCGCGATGCGTCCATACAGACACACAGACTGTTTTCCCTGAAACGTCTCTCATGGTCTTAGCAGCAGACAAAAGTATGTCGTACTGATCTAGCTGGTCGATTGCCGCTAGGCCGATATGCCTAGTTAGTGGACCTAGTCTGTATAGACCGGTGTCTCCATTTTGCTCTACAAGACCACTCCGCTTTAGGCTTACTAGGTATGAGTGCAGGCGACTAGGACTAAGAGCGGTCTCTGCTGCAACCCACTTTAGAGTAGCCTCACCACCGCATGTGCCCAGAGCGGACAGCACCGAGGCAGCGACCTCGACGGATTGAACACCCTTCTGTAAAAGATTCTTGTTAGACATTGAAGCACCCTATTTATAATTCACTATTAGCGAAACGTTTTCTATTGATAAATCAGCGAACCCGTTTAATACTCAGTTTCGACCAAATAAGTCACCATTGATGAACTGATTCGCCAATGGTAAATATAAAAATATTAAATGTCCATGGGAGGAAGTAATGAAAAATAGCTTAAAGAATGGAGCTAAGGCTCAGATATTAGGTTTGGCGATTTTTGTATTGGCAGGGGGTATGCCCGCGTATGGCCAGTCGGAAGCCGCGGAAGAAGGAAGAACCAAATTGGAAGAGATCGTTGTGACTGCGCAACGGCGTTCGGAGAGCGCTCAGTCCGTTCCGGTTGCAATGACGGCGCTGACTAGCGATGCCCTTGATGCTCGTCAAATTACCGAACTTCAAAACCTTAAGGTTATTGTGCCAAACATCGTGATTGAAGATGTGCCTGGAATTTCCTCCAGCGTAAAACTCACACTTAGGGGCGTGGGAACTGACAACCCAGTTTTTACTGCTGATAGCGGGGTAGGCCTATATGTTGATGATGTGTTTATTGCGAGAGCATTGGCTGCCAATCTTGAGTTAGTAGACATTGAGAGAATCGAAGTACTTCGTGGGCCGCAAGGGACGCTCTATGGTCGTAACTCGTCGGCCGGAGCAATAAAGATTCAAACAGCAAACCCTGTTATGGATGAGAACATGATGTTGGGCCAGATTGGATTTGGTAACGAAGGCCAGTCTGAGGTTAGAGGCGCGTTTAATGCCCCGATTATTGAAGGTAAGTTGGCTGCGCGCGTGGCTATGTTCTCATCTAGTCATGACACGTTGCAAAAGAACTTAATAGACGGGAGTGGCAGCTACGACAAAAATGTACATGGAGGTCGAGCAAAGCTACTCTGGGATATAGCCCCAGATTTTAATCTTCTTTTATCGGCGGATTTTATTAAAGAGCGTGCCCTACCAAATTCGGGAGTGTCATTTCGAGATGAGGACTACAACTTTGATGGCGTAGTTGACTATGTATACGACGGAAGCTTGTACACCTATGAAAGCAGATTGAGTGACATATTTCAGGATAGCGATAACATGGGGATTTCCGCTCGAGCAGAGTGGAATATTTCCGATACGCTTATGCTAACTTCGATAACTGCATACAGAGATATGCAGGTATCGGTTCGGGCAGAAGTAGATGGTCTACCTATTTCAAGGTTCGAGCCGCATCAACGATTAGACAACTCACAACTAAGCCAAGAGATTAACTTGGCGGGATCACTTGACCGTCTTAATTGGGTTGGTGGTGTTTACTTCTTCCAAGAAGAGAACGATTTCTTATGGGATCTAACTGTATTTGGGAATCTAGGAGCACCTCAAAATTTTCAATTGTTTAACCAAGAAACCGAAGCATATGCCGTATATGGTCAGGCCACCTACGATCTTACAGAACGCCTAAGTTTTACTGGTGGACTACGTTACACGAACGAAACAAAAGAGTTTCTTGCTGACGGCTTTGCGAAAACTGGTCCGCAAGCGATTCGAGGTGGAACTCCTACTGGTACGCCTGCATTTTCGTTCGCAGACGATGTTTCCTTTGACAATACATCCTACAGATTGGCTTTAGATTATGCGGCCACTGATGACGTATTAATATATGCAAGCTATTCGACAGGTTATCGCAGCGGTGGATACAATGGCGGGGCTCGTACCTTGTCGGCGGTGAGTGAGCCTCCTTTTGGCGAAGAAACCGTGGGTACTGCGGAAGTCGGAATTAAGTCTACCTGGGCGGACGGAACAGTGCGAGTTAATGCTACGTATTTCAAGTCCGACTTCGAGAACCTTCAAGAGGCATCTCTAAGAGGGGGTGGCTTTAGCACTGATACGAACGATGCTGATATTAGTGGTATTGAGCTAGAGGCGAGCGCTATCCTTTTCGACGGGTTTACTCTAGGCGTGCAGGTTGGGACTCTTGACAGCGAACTGGCATCAACAGGTAAACGGGTAAAGAATACTCCTGAGCTTTCTTATACCTTGATTGCTGACTATGAAAAAGGTCTTGCTAACGGTGGCACGTTCTTTGGATCAGGTAGTTGGTCTTACGAAGATGATTACTTTACGAATGTGGATAACCAGCCAGAAGTGGTAATCCCAGAGCATGATGTTCTTGATCTCAGGGTAGGATATCGGTTTCCGGGCGATCGTTGGGAGTTAGAGCTTTCGGCAAAAAATGTTTTGGAAGAGGAATACCCAACACATGGCTTTTTCATTGACCTTCCAAGACCACCATCTGGACCAGGATCATTGTCCACAGTGAGGTTCCCAAATAAGCCACGTATGCTTATGGCGCGCATCAAGTTCAATATGTAGTTTCTCTTACCACGTGCTGTTCTGATTGAATGGCACGTGGTGTTCCTAAATAAATATTTGTTGTTTGGATGGCATATGAACGAAACACTGAGAGATCTAGCTCCGTTTATTTGGACGCATGATCAAGAAATCAAGCATTCGAATTATGGCGCGATGATGCATGGTGGAACTCATCGGAGATCTGATGGTGATAATCGGTGGTATTTTTTGCGTCGATCTTTTGAAGTTTTAGAGGACTTTCAGGAAGCTCTTTTATCTCTTACGGTTGACGGAATTTACGATCTTAGAGTGAACGGTCATTTTGTAGGGATAGGACCCGCAAGATGCTCCCCACGACGAAAGCTGGTCGATAGTTACGATGTATCGAGTTTTCTGAAACTTGGTAAAAATGTAATTGCTGTGCTTTGCTACGTCCCAGGTAGAGATCTTGGTTGGTATGAGGGTATGAGAGGTTCATGGCAGCCGGTATTTGGTGATGGAGGGTTTTGGGGGGTGTTGAAAGTTAAAGTCGGTGATCAGCAAATCACCATTAAATCAGATTGTGACTGGAAAATCATAAGGGCCAACTGCTGGAAGCAAGACACTCGGCCAGAAGGCTGGGGACAAGGTCAAACGGAGGTCATTGATGGTTCATGTTATCCGTTCGGATGGGGCAACATTTCTTTTGATGACGATCATTGGCCCAAAGCGGTCGAAATGCGCGCAATAGGTAACGCCGACGACGAAGCAATTGGTCGTGGCTCAATCAGACCGTTCCCCGTTTTGGCTCGAAGGGGTCAGCCAAATTTGATTAGTGAAATGCGATCTCCCGAACGCGTATTCTGGAGCGGTAAAGTTCAAGAGGTTTTAAGTGATCAGTTGCCGGAATATGCCTACGATCTAGAACCTATAGGGACATCATCGAAGGTGGAAGAATGCGAACCTGGGTGGAATCTCGTAAGCTCAGCAGGAGAGGGTGCTGCGATCAGTTTTGTGTTTGACTATCACACAGGAAGGCCTCAAATTGAAATAGAGGCCTATGGTGAGGAAATTATTGATATTGCTGTCTCGGAAAGGCTCCCAGGCGAACCAAGTAATGAGGATGCTGGGCCACTAGGTAGAGTAGGGCCTCATGCGCCCGCGAATGTCATGCGTTACATTGCTAGGCCAGGTGTTCAGACTATCGAAAAGTTTGATTGGTCAGCTATTCGAGGTTTGCAGGTTGTGGTTTACAACGCAAGTAAAGGCTTGAAACTCCGATCAGTTCAATCTCGTTTAGTCCAGTATCCAGTAGAAGACATAGGGAGCTTTGAATGTTCAGATGCTGTCCTCAACACGATTTGGATCAAAGGGCAAAATACGGCACGTTGGTGCATGCATGATGCATGGGAAGATTGTCCAAGCCGTGAAAAAAGGCAATGGATTACAGATGCCTGTGTAGCCTTCGAAGTAAGTGCTACAGCATTTGGGCCCTCTGTTTATCCCCTCCATAAAGCCTTCATAGAGGAGGTAGTCCTGAGTCAGCGTCTAGATGGGTTGTTTCAAATGTTTGTGCCCGGAGACCACGGACAAACTGGTGTTGTCATTCCGGACTATAGCCTTCAATTCATACTATCTTTGGGTAAGTATTACCAACTGAGTGGTGATCTCAAGACCGTAGAAAAAGCGATGCATGCTGTTGAAAGGTGTCTTGCTAGTTTTGATGCTTACTTGAGCAAAAGTGGGCTACTAAAAGATATCCCTGAATGGCATTTTATTGAATGGGCAAATACAGGACGTAAGGGTGAGGCGGGCCCAATTAATGTGCTTTTTGCCAAGGCCCTTGCTATTGCTGCTGAACTTGCTGCTTTAACAGAAAGGAAGCGCCTCTCAAGTAAATGGTTGAATCAAAGTAAGCAAGTTGTTAGTGGACTTGAGTCAAGGCACTGGAACCCAAAAATGGGAGTGTATGTTGACGAAGTTGACCCAGTTTATGGCACCCAGGGTAAGCGTGTGTCCCAACATATGAACGCTATGATGGTGGCATTTAAATTTGCCCCGAAAAATCGTTGGGATGCGATTGTTAAAAAAATAACGAATTCATCGGTTGCGAGATTGACAGCAGCACCACCAATAGTCACAGGAACTGGATCATTTAATCCAGCCAAACATATAGTCGCCACTAATACATATTTTTCTCGATATTTGAATGATGCCCTTGATTGCGTGGGTAAATTCGACCAAGCAATAGCAAAAATGCGCTCAAACTACAGGGAAATGGTGGATGCAGAAACATCAACGCTTTGGGAAAGCTATAGCGATGAAGCAAGTCTCTGCCATGTGTTTTCTGCTGGCCCCGTATTTCAGCTAATTGAAAAGGTCGTTGGAGTAACACCCTCGCGCCCCGGATTTGATGAGGTAGTTGTTGACGTACGAACGGCCGGCCTTACGTGGGCAAAAGCAACGATTCCTACGCCTCATGGGAATGTCGTGGTGTCTTGGGAAGTGAAAGACGCATTGCTTGAGCTAGAGGTTGGCGCACCAACCAAAATTAAAGTAAACGTTAAAACCCCACAAGGGTTTAGACGGCAAAAACGTACGAAGGATAAGTACTATTTCTACCAGATTGAAGAGAATGACCAAGCGGAGAAATTCTGTGACTAGTACGAGGAGCCTCGGTATGAGACATGTGCTGGGCTGGTCAAGCGGAGGCCTTGCGACGGCAGTATATCTCGGAATTACCATGAACTATTTTTTGTATTTTCTTACGGAAGGAGCTGATATCTCGCTGGCAATGGCTAGCTGGGTTTTGTTGGTACCGCGCCTTTGGGACGTTATTACCGATCCGATAATGGGAGCAATTTCCGATAGAACTTCTAGTCGAATGGGGCGACGTCGTCCTTGGATACTGTTTGGTGGCTTGTTGTTTGCATTTAGCTTTTACATGATGTTTGCCATTCCAGAGTTTGATACTGAGTTCGCAAGAGGTTTGTGGGTAATGTTTTTTTACCTCCTTGTAGGAACGGCGTACACCATGTATGAGGTGCCTTTAAACGCTATGTTGCCCGAACTTACTCAGAATTTTAGGCAGCGCGGTCGGTTAGCGAGCTACATGATGTTTGTGATTCGTGCAGGGCTAATGTGTACCATGCTGATTGTTCCATTTATCTTTGCCGCGACCGAAGATCTAGCTACGGGATTTAGGCGAGTTGGCTTATTCGCGGCGACAGCCATAACGATTTCGAGCCTCGTTGTGTTCTTTACCACTCACGATGCGCCACGTACAGAACTTCGACCTACCAAGTTGAATGTGCTTTCTGAACTTAAAGCGCTGTGGGGAAACAAGCCTTTCGTTATTTTGATAACTGTACATTTAGTGAAAATGATCGGCATTGGCGCCGCCGCAACTACGGTTATATACCACCTTGTGTTTGTCCTTCGTGCCCCAGAACAGGCGGCTGGCGTAATATTGTCCGTGACTGCTGCCACAGCCACACTGTTTATACCGTTCTGGATGTTCATGATGTCACGCGTTGGCAAGAAGAAAGCTTACTCTTACGGCCTTAGTTTCCTTACACTAAGCATGCTTTCTTTACTGTTTATAGGACCAAATACTATCGATGGAACATACTCAATTCCCTTCGTTGAAGAAATGATCAGCGGTGGGGTCGTCGCAGTAGCAGTAGCTCTGATCGTTGTCTCGTTTGGGGATTCAGGGGCGATCCTTATTCCAAATGGAATGATACCCGACACGGTTGAATCAGATGAACTACTCACCGGAGTTAGGAGAGAGGGGACAATACTTGGTGCCTGGGCTTTTGCTCGAAAGCTGGGTATGGCTTTAGGTGCATATGCAATTACACTTTTTCTTTCGAAAACTGGATTTGTACCCGGAGCAGAAGAACAAACGAAAGAAGCCGTTGACGGAATCCGCTATGCCTATGTGCTGTTTCCGTGCGCATGTTATTTGCTCTCTTTAGTTATCTTACAGCGTTATGACTTAACAGAGGAACGGTTTAAAAGCATTGTTTCCGATTTAGAAGATCGGGACAAGACTCTATGAACCCTGCTAGCAGAAACAAAAGGTTTAAAGATGGATACTAAAGCACGTATTGCAGTCATTGGGGCGGGTTGGTGGGCAACTGAATACCACATTCCGTTTCTTAAGGCGCGAAAGTCCGAAGTCGACTTAGTGGGTGTGTGCCGCTTAGGGCAAGCTGAATTAGAGCTTATCAAGCATCGGTTTGATATCCCATTCGCTTCGGAGAGCTTCACCAAAGTCTTAGAAGAAACACGCCCCACTGGAGTGATTGTTTCCTCGCCTCATGTTGCTCATTTTGAGCACGCGATAGCCGCAGTGGAATCAGGCGCTCATGTTTTGGTCGAAAAACCAATGACCGTAAAGGCTGGGGATGCACGCAAGCTTGAAACCCTTGCTCAGAAAAAAGGGGTTCAGTTGCTGGTACCTCATGGTTGGAACTTCACTCACTATATGACAAAGGCTGCAAGATGGTTCGAAGAAGGACAAATTGGCGACCTAAAGCACTTTAATCTTCAGATGGGGTCTGCGCTTATGGATTTGTTCTCTGGTCAGCCTATGCAAGAAACCGCAGAACACACCTTCAGGCCAGCAGCCTCGACTTGGGCCGACCCGAAGAGAGCAGGTGGGTATGGTTGGGGTCAACTATCTCACGTATTGGGTGCGTTTTTTAGATTGATTCCTCTTAATCCTAAGTCTGTATATGCGAAGACTGGAAAGTCACCATCGGACGTAGATTACTTCGATGCCGTGGTGCTGGAAATGGAGGCTGGTGCTATTGGGGTGATATCTGGTTCCGCTGCAGTTCCGAAGCATATTGGGCCACACGTTTCTCTTAGGCTATATGGGACTGAGGGTTTCATACATTTGGATTTAGAACGAGAGTTGCTCGAACTTAGGCGATTTGATGGAGAGGATCAGGTTCACCCCATTGGAGTTGGTGAGGGAGCAACTGCTTACTCAACAAAAGAGCCTCTCGATCGTTTTGTGGATATATGTCTAGGAAAAAGAGTCGTAAATGATGGAGATGGAACAGTTGGGAGAAGAACGGTAGAAGTTCTTGAGGCTATGTACATTTCCGCACAACAACGTACAGAAATTAGAATTTAGGAGTAAGTATATGAGTAAGAAGTTGGTCGTAACGGATTATAATTTCCCAGACTTGATTCACGAGGAGGCAGCGGCCTCAAGTGAAAATGCAGAGTTTCATGCAGTTGATTCTAATCGCAAGGAAAGTATCTTAGCTGTGTTGGCTGATGCTGATGTTGCTTTGGTTCAATTCGCGACCATTGGTGCGCAGGAGATGAGAGGGTTACGGCCCGGAGCCACACTTATTCGCTATGGTGTTGGTTATGACAATATTGATGTTTCTGCTGCTAAAGAACAGGGCATCAAGGTGGCGTACGTGCCGGATTACTGCGCTGATGAAGTCGCTGATCATACTGTGGCTATGTTGTTGTCCGCTTGTCGTAAAACATTGTCTCTTGACACTTCCACACGGAGCGGAAAATGGAGTCCGGTTGAACAAGCTGGAACGATCCGACCACTTAACGAAGTCACACTTGGTTTTCTGGGGTTTGGACGAATTGGGTCACTGGTAAAGTCACGTTTAGAGCCTTTCGGATGTCGTTTTCTCGTTGCTGACCCATTCCTTTCTGAGGATATTGCAAAGGCTAGTGGCCTTAAGAAAGTCTCGACAATGGAGCTTGCCAAGAAGTCGGACATCATCACGCTTCACGCTCCGTTAACTTCGGATACTCGCCATATCGTTGGTCCAAAATTCCTAGAGGCGATGCAATCACACGCTGTTGTTGTTAACTCTTCAAGAGGAGAGTTAATTGATACGTGTTCGCTGGCGGAGTTTTTGATTTCAGGTCGCATTGGTGGCGCTGCTCTTGATGTTTTTGAGAAAGAGCCTCTCGAGATGGATCATCCACTACGTGCTGCCCCAAATCTAATTATTTCACCTCACGCAGCATGGTATTCGACGAGCTCTATCAATCGCCTTCAGCGCTTAGCAGCAGAAGAGGCTCGAAGAGCATTGAGGGGCGAACGGCTAAGATGTCCTGTGCCGGGAGTGTGACTATGTTGCCATTTCCAATAATTGATACGCATTTACATATATGGGATACCGAGAGGCTTAAGTATAGTTGGTTGGATGATGTTCCTAAGCTTAAACGATGCTTTAACTTAAGCGATTTTGACGATGCTGTAACTGGGATCGATGTTGAACAAATGGTCTTCGTTCAGTGCGAAGTAGATAAAGCTCAGTACATTGAGGAAGCGCGTTGGGTTGCAGAACAAGCCAAAATTGACGCGAGAATTTCTGGCTTAGTTCTATGGGCGCCCCTTGAAATGGGATTTGACGTTTCAGACAGTCTAAATGAGCTTACCGAAATTGAAGGATTAAGAGGCATAAGGCGAATCATCCAGTTTGAACCCAATATTGATTTCTGCCTTCAGCCAAAGTTTATCCACGGTGTGAGACTGCTAGCTAAGTACGATCTCTCTTTCGATATATGTGTGGACTGGAGGCATTTAGAAAACACGATTGCCTTTGCGAAGCAGTGTCCTGATGTCCCTATGGTGCTCGACCATATCGGCAAGCCCAATATAAAGGAAGGTGCGTATTCGGTTTGGGCAAAGCAAATGAATGAGCTCGCATCCATGGATCATGTTTGGCTGAAGATGTCAGGTGTTGCGACAGAAGCAGATCATGAGAAGTGGACCAAAGAACGACTTAAGCCTTACATAAATAAGGCGCTAGAAGCTTTCGGACCCGAACGTACTATGTTTGGCGGTGACTGGCCAGTTGCGACACAAGCTATCGGTTACGGAGAATGGATTTCAACGTTACTTTGGGCGCTGGACAACCCGTCAGAGGATGAACTTCGTCAAATATTCCGACTGACAGCAAAAAAATTTTACAGATTAAAATAAAAACTCGAGGTACGCCAAATGAATAAACTGGATTTTGAAGGCCGCAACGCTGTAATAACAGGTGGTGCCCAAGGAATTGGATTCACAGTTGCTAAGCAAATGATTGCGGGCGGCGCGCGCGTTGCTTTGTGGGATCGAGATAAGTCAGCGCTTGAATCGGCTGTTGCTGAGCTTGGCAAGGAGAATGCAATCGCAATCGAAGTAGATATTGCAAACTATAATCATGTAGAGGTTCAAGCATCTGTGTGCATCGACCAACTAGGTTCGATAGACATACTCGTAAATAATGCTGCAATTGTAGGGCCTAACTTAGCACTCTGGGAATATCCAGTTGACGACTTCGCCGCTGTCGTTCAAGTTGGTTTGTTGGGTACGTTTTATGTTTCGCGAGCAATCGTTCCATCTATGCGGGAACAAGGCTATGGTCGTATCGTTAACGTTTCCTCTATCGCTGGGAAGGAAGGTAATCCGAATGCGTCTGCGTATAGCTCAATGAAAGCTGGAGTAATTGGCATGACGAAATCGCTCGGAAAGGAGCTAGCGGACATTGATATATCCGTCAATTGCGTTACACCTGCATTTGCAAAAACAAAAACTGCATTGATGCAGTCTGAAGAACATATTAAGTACATTATTTCTAAAATTCCTAGAGGGCGAATGCTACACCTTCAAGAAGCATCAGAAATGATTTGTTGGTTATGTACACAAGAAAACTCTTTCACAACCGGCGCTGTTTTTGATCTTAGCGGTGGCCGGGCAACTTACTAGGGGTAAAATATGAAACTTATACGCTTAGGCGCTAAAGGCGCCGAATATCTCGCGGCGGTTGATGCTGACGGCGCATACCGTGATTTATCAAAAGACTTTCCAGATTTAACTTCAGGGCTACTGATCGACTCTAGTCCGCTTTTGAATCTAAATCTTTCGGAATACCCACTGGTGGAAGGCAATCCAAGGGTGGCTCCGTGTGTCGCAAACGTCGGAAAATTCGTGTGCGTTGGATTGAACTATTCAGATCATGCGGCAGAAAGCGGCATGGAAGTGCCTACCGAGCCGACGCTATTTATGAAGGCGACTAGTGCAATTTGCGGTGCTTATGATGACGTAATGATTCCTAAAGGGGCCGAAAAGACAGATTGGGAAGTCGAACTAGGTGTGGTTATTGGGAAAGTGGCTCGTAGTGTTTCAGAGGCAAAAGCGCTGGAGCATGTTGCAGGCTATTGTGTCATTAATGATATTTCAGAGCGAGCGTTTCAGCTAGAGCGAAGCGGGCAATGGGTTAAAGGTAAAAGCGCGGACACGTTTGGACCAATAGGTCCATGGCTGGTTACACGTGATGAAGTTCCGGAGCCTCAAAATCTATCAATGTGGTTGGAGGTTGACGAAAAACGTTATCAAGATGGTTCCACAAATACGATGGTATTTGGCGTGGCTTTTTTGGTCTCTTATATTTCTCAGTTTATGAGTTTGCAACCAGGGGATATTATTTCGACGGGCACACCACCTGGCGTAGGCCTGGGGCAAAAGCCACCGGTATATTTGCGAGCAGGGCAGCGAATGAAGCTTGGGATTGAAGGCCTTGGAGAGCAGGAACAGAAGCTTGTAGAAAGCGCTTAAGCGTTAGGGGTATGGAATTTGTAATAAAGCGATGGACTTCAGTCGTTTCCATACTAGGAGAGACTACAAAAATGTACATAAATAGAGTTCGAAGTAGATCGAAGGCGTCTGATAATTATTGTCGGAATAGGTCATGACACTAGAAACATCAGTGGTTGCGATTTTGAAGGAGGCAGCCCCGAATTCCTCGCTTGATCTAAGTCTCGTTAATATCGACCATCAACGAAAACAAAATGAGTTAAGGTGTTTGCAGTACGATATTCCACAGGTGGACGTGTGGAAAGAGGAAAGGGTTGCGATTGACGGACCGCTCGAGAAAATTCCTCTGAGAATTTACTGGCCATCGGAAGCTGAACATAACAAGAAACTCACTATGTTGGTGTTCTACCATGGAGGTGGGTGGGTGTTTGGTAGCTTGAATATGTTTGATAACTTTTCGCGCCACCTCTGCAAATATGGAAAGACAATTGTAGTAAGTGTTGGGTATCGTTTAGCGCCAGAACATAAATTTCCAGCAGCAGTTGACGATAGTTACACCGCGTTGGAATGGGTTTCTGAAAACGCTTTTCGCCTTGGTGGCGATGTAAATAAACTTTGTGTGGGCGGAGACAGTGCAGGCGGTAACCTTGCAGCGGTTATGTGTCATCTTGTTAATTCTCACAACGGTCAAAAATTACATCGGCAGTTACTATTTTACCCCTGGCTTGCTTTGCACAATAATCATGGGTATCGATCAAGATGGACTTATGGTTCAGGGGAATATCCTCTACCAACTAGAGTTCTTAATACTTTAAGAGACCTTTACGCCAGATCTGAAAAAGATTATGAAGATTTACGTTTCAGCCCTATTCTTGCTGAATCTTTTGAAAGTTTGCCAGAGGCATTAATTATAATTCCCGAGTATGACCCTTTGAGGGACGAAGGTGAAGAGTACGGAAAAAGGATGCACAAAGCCGGTGTGAGTGTAGACTGTCGTATTTATCAGGGGGTGACTCATGGATTCGTCTCTCAAGCCGGAAGGGTTGGCGTTGGATTAGAGGCATTAAATGATGCAACGCTTTTTCTACGTAAAGCGTAAGCCTCTAGATTATGGAACTGACAAGTTAACTCGAGATAATTCATGCTCTCATAATGAGTACTTGTAAACGATATCGATTTCCACCTGCAATTATTAGTTACGCAGTTTGGTTGTATCACAGATTCAACCTGAGCCATCGCCGAAATGTCGGACCACTCGTGGAAGACTTGCTTGCAGAACGAGGAATAATCGCCAGCTACGAGTCGATTCGCTACTGGTGCGTCAAGTTTGGCGCTAAATTCAATCGCCGCCTAGAACGAAACCATCGAGGGTTTGGCGACACGTTTTTCATGGACGAAATCTTTGTCAGACCTAATGGCGTTCAACACTATTTGTGGCGAGCGGTTGATGAGGACAGAGAGCCCCTCCGTATCGGGTAAAGTTTACCCTCCCTCTTTATCGGGGACGGCGAAGTTGTCGATATTGTCCTTCGAAGACGGCGGACTGTCACAGAAGCAAAGCGCCTCTTCAAGTGGCTAACCTGGAATCATAGCCCTGTGCCTAGAAAAATCGCCTTGTATAAGCTTGGAAGTTGTCGAGTCGCGCATCGTGGGCTAGCGCATGATGTCATACATGACACGACTCAATACGCTAACAATTTGTCTGAGGTTTTTCATCAAGTTAATAGGGTTAGAGAGCGAGTAATGAGACGATTTAAATCTTTAAGCCAAGCTCAACGATTCTTGGAGTCTCATGCCGCGGCTTATAACTTATTCAATTTGCAGCGCCATAGCGTTCGCGCAGAACACTATAGTCGACTTAGGACAAGTGCGTTTGCAGAATGGGTATTGGCAGTTACTTAAGATTTGGGCTGTATATTTCAGGATTTCAAAAGTTAACTTGTCAGTACCTCGGCGATGTGGACGGAGTGTTTCAGAGAATCCAAGAATGGACAGGGTTTGTGGCCCCAGGAATCGTTGCCGTCTTCTTGCTGGGAATGTTTTATCAGCGGACCAATTCTCTGGGTGCTTTTGCCATGTTGTTTGCTTCAGTTGCCATATCAGCAGGTTTCTATTTTGGATTTCAAAACTTCCCGTTTGTGAACCTGATCTGGCTTGTTTTCTTAGCGAGCATCATTGTTGGTGTTAGCGTATCTCATCTTAGCCAGCGACCTAACGCAACTCAGCCAGTGATCTTGTCGAATATTAGTTTTAAAACCTTTTTGGCTTTTAATGTTTGGTCAGTACTCGTCGCCCTAATACTCTTCTGGTTATACGCAATATTTTGGTAGCGGTAACTAACGCGATCATATTCACCAACTAACTTAGTTGAAGTTCATCCATGATTTGAGCACGGATGCGGTACTCGCTAGGCGACTCTCTGGTGTGTTTTTTAAAGAAACGTGAAAAATAGGCGGGATCTTTAAAGCCTAGCATGTCGGCAATTTGGCTGGCGTTCATCGACGTATATAAAATATTGCGTTTAGCTTCGAGAAGAATTCTATTATTGATTAGTTGATGAGCAGAAATGCCAAGAATTGATTGTGTCATTCGACGTAGCTTGGGCGATGTCATTTTCATTGCTTTGGCGTAGAACTCTGTGCCGTGATTCTGAGCATAATGTTCCTCAATGATAGCCATTAATGTGGCGAGCTTCTGTTGGTCTGGGAAATTCGGCTCAGTCATAACATCACCATGTTGCGATATGCAGCGGCTTAAGTTGACCAGTATTAGCGCAAGTTGCGATCGAAGCGCGAGTAAACGACCAGGTTGGTTGCTTCTATATTCTTCATGGAAGTTGATTATTTGCTCTATTACCGTATCCATGTGTTTTTGGTTTCCGGCATGCGTGAAGGTCATTGCCTGATTAAAAAGGGGGCTTAGGTTAGCTGCATTTTTAAAGCATGTAGAAATTTCGGCTTTAAACGCACTGAGCACAAAACCAGAACTATCTGCAATATAGTTAAAACTATGCACCGTCAAACTCGGCACGTAAATTACAAATGGCGCGACAAATTTGATCGATTTGCCATCTAAAATAGCTTCACCGCCTCCTTCCAAAACCGTAAAAATTTGCTCTAATTTGTCGTGTCGATGAGGTTTGATTTTCCAGTCGTGAAATCCGCTTCGCTGCTCGAGGCGTTCGCTATGCAGCGCATCAAGCCGTCGAGGTGCCTCCAACTCACCATAAAGGTGTTCAAATACTGGGATGTTGCTTCGTTTCATCTGAGACCTAAAAGTACCTGATTCTGTTCCATGGAACTGTATTAGCGCTAATATTTGTACTAAAAGTACAAGTTTTAAGTCGTTTTGTCCATTCACAGTTGATCCATTAAGTAATAGGGTTGAGCCTAGTCGATTTATCAAATGTTCTAGGAATGTATAATTGAAGACACAAGTTGGAATTATTGGTGGCGGGCCTTCAGGCTTGCTACTGTCGCAGCTTTTGCATTTGCAAGGCATAGACTCCGTTGTGCTTGAGCGCAAAACAAAAGAATATGTTTTGTCTCGAGTACGTGCGGGTGTGTTAGAAGCGAGAACTTGTAATCTGCTTAGACAAGCAAAAGTGCACACAAACTTGGATGCAGAGGGACATGTTCACAATGGAATTGATATTGTCTTTAACGGCGAAACCTGCAACCTTAATTTCACTGATTTGACAGGCGGCGATACGGTTACTGTTTACGGTCAAACTGAAGTTACTCGCGATCTGTATGCTGCGCGAGAAAGCATGGACGGCGTTATCGTCTACTCCGTTGACAATGTATCTATTCATGACCTTGAGTCGAAATCTCCTTCTATCACGTACCAGACACATGGTGAAGGTCAGCGACTTGATTGCGATTTTGTTGTTGGTTGCGACGGATATCACGGCGTAAGTCGTAAAACGATCCCGGATGATCAAAAAAGAGAATATGAGGCTGTTTATCCGTTTGGTTGGCTCGGTATTTTGTCCGAAACCCCACCCGTTTCAGATGAACTAATTTACGCATATCATGAGCGGGGATTTGCTTTGTGTTCAATGCGTTCCGAAAATTTAAGTCGCTACTACGTGCAAGTTTCTACGGATGATAACGTCGACGACTGGCCAGATGAGCGGTTTTGGGGTGAATTGAAACGGCGCATTCCAAAGGACGTCGCAGACCGTTTGGTGACCGGACCGTCGATCGAAAAGTCGATAGCCCCATTGCGTAGTTATGTTTGTCAACCTATGCGCTGGCAGAATCTATTTCTAGTCGGCGATGCGGCGCACATCGTACCGCCTACTGGCGCCAAAGGGCTGAACTTAGCGGCATCCGATGTTCATTATCTGTTTGAAGCGTTGCTATCCTATTATGTCGATGGCAATGACCAAGGACTGGCAAACTATTCAGCTAAGGCTCTGGAGCGCGTTTGGAAGGCTGAGCGTTTTGCTTGGAGCCTTACCAAGTTGCTACATTATTTTCCAGAAGATGGAGACTTCACTAATAAAATGCGACAGGCCGAGTTCGATTATCTAAAGTCGTCAACAGCGGCGCAGCAATCTTTTGCTGAAAACTATGTTGGCTTGCCTTACTAAAATATTTATACGATAAAACATTATGGGAGATTCCAAAGCTTATATGCATATTCCAGGCACGATAATATTTGATGCTGAAATGGCGTCCAAGGGCTATCACTTGAATCAGTTTTGCATGTCACTTATGACCGCGCCCAATCGCGCTCGATTCAAAGCTGATCAGTCGGCCTACCTTGATGAGTGGGCAATGACTGCAGAACAAAAACAAGCGGTATTAGACCGTGACTACAATTGCATGATGAGTCTAGGTGGCAATATCTATTTTCTAGCTAAGATATTTTCCAGCGACGAATTGAGTTTTCAGCATGCCGCCGCAACCATGACCGGCATGGATATTGAAGACTACAAAAAAATGATGATCAACGGAGGGCGTTCCCCAGTAGGCAATACGCTAACGTCTGAAGAGATACAAAAATGGCAAAAATAATCGCAGGAGTGGGTACCTCGCATGTGCCTGCTATCGGCGCTGCGATCGACAATAAAGTTACTCATGAAGATTATTGGAAGCCGGTGTTTGCGGGCTACGAATATGCCAAGGAGTGGATAAAACAAGTACAGCCGGATGTTGTAGTACTGGTATTTAATGATCACGCTACCGCTTTCGATATGAACATTATTCCGACATTTGCGATTGGCTGTGCTGCTGAGTTCCAACCCGCCGACGAAGGTTGGGGTGCGCGACCAGTACCCGTGGTAAAAGGCCACCCTGAGTTAGCGTCGCATATTGCTCAATCGGTGATTCAAGAAGATTTTGACCTGACCATTGTGAATAAGATGGATGTCGATCATGGGCTCACCGTTCCAATGTCTCTGATGTTTGGGGAACCCGATAAGTGGCCTTGTCAAATAATTCCTGTTGCGGTCAATGTAGTGCTTTATCCAGCGCCGTCCGGTAAACGTTGTTTTGAGTTGGGCAAAGCGATTCGTCGAGCAGTTGATTCCTTTGATCAGGACCTAAATGTGCAGGTGTGGGGTACCGGCGGCATGAGTCATCAATTGCAGGGCCAGCGAGCCGGGCTAATTAATTCAGGCTTCGATAATGCATTCTTAGACGACATTGTTTCGGCACCTGAAAAGCTGATTAAAATGTCGCATCTTACTTATCTGAACGAAGCGGGATCAGAGGGCGTAGAACTTGTTATGTGGTTGGTTATGCGAGGTGCGCTCAACACAAAAGTGAAGCAATTAAAACGCTTCTATCATGTGCCTGCATCGAATACGGCGGTCGGACATTTAGTATTAGAAAACGAAGATTAAAGTGAGAATAGACATATGAAAGTTGCATTAGCGGGTGCTGGCGCGTTTGGCGTTAAGCACATTGAAGGTATCAAAAACATCGACGATGTTGAAGTTCTATCTGTCGTTGGGCGCGAGTTGGAAGCAACGCAGGCAACAGCCGATAAGTATGGGATTAAGCATGTCACCACTGATCTAGCTGATTCCTTAGCATTGCCAGAAGTGGATGCGGTCATTCTTTGTACTCCGACTAGTATGCACGCAGCTCAGGCATTGCAATGTATGCAGGCAGGTAAACACGTTCAGGTGGAAATTCCACTCGCGGATAGTTTTGCGGATGCTCAAGCCGTGGCTGACATGCAACTTGAGACTGGGTTGGTGTGCATGGTAGGTCATACCCGTCGATTTAATCCGTCTCATCAATGGATGCATAACAGCATTCAGTCGGGAGAACGGTCAATTCAACAAATGGATGTTCAGACTTATTTTTTCCGTCGCAAGAACATTAATGCCCTGGGAGAAGCCAGGTCATGGACAGATCATTTGCTGTGGCATCATGCGGCGCACACCGTTGACCTATTTCAATACCAAACTGGTGAAACGGTGACGATCGCCAATGCGATTCAAGGGCCAATCCACCCCGAGCTCGGCATTGCCATGGATATGTCGATTCAACTGAAGACGGAAGCAGGAAAAATCTGCACCCTGTCTTTATCGTTTAACAATAATGGTCCCTTAGGCACATTTTTTCGTTATATCTGTGATAACGGAACGTTTATCGCTCGTTACGATGATTTGGTCGATGGCAAAGAGGAGGTGATTGATGTGAGTGAGGTAGATGTTTCGATGAACGGCATCGAGCTGCAAGACCGTGAATTTTTCGCTGCCATCAAAGAAGGACGTGAACCTAATTCCAGCGTTGCTAAAGTGATGCCTTGTTACACAACATTGCATCAACTAGAGCAGTCTCTTAATGGGGTTGGCTAACATCATTTTGCGAGCTTAAATAATGGGCGGATGAGGTGAGCTGCGGACGGATCGGTAAGGCAACGCTTGCGCCGATTGGCTTGAGCTGCATGAGTCTGAGTCATGCCTACGGCCGCCCGCTAAGCGAAGCGGATGCTATAAAGCTTTTGCACCATGCGCTAGACGGTACTGACAAGTTAACTCAGCGAGTTAGGTGGCCTGTAGCCGGAGTGATGTTTTAGGCTCTGGCGTAATTTAAGATAGTAAGAATTTGAAGACGCATCGTTCGGGGAAGGACAATCAGTTTTCAAGATTGTTATCGCGCATACAACTGGTAATCAACACTCCATGAAATCTACTTACGGAACTCACTATCTCAACAGCGTTTGACCGCTACAGTCAGTCGAGTTATGCTTTTATTTTAGAGACCAAATATTTTTCACAACCGCTCAAATTATTAATGCGGCGCGAAATAAGGTTTTCGAAAATCCTACCAAAAAAGCGCTAATTGATTTTATCTTGTATATATAAATCAATGACTTAAACAAGTTCAGCGCTAAATAAGGTATTTTAGAGCAAAATAAAATATCCTTAAACGCATCAAATAAACAAGATTCATAATGCTGGGGTCGGTGGTTCAAGTCCACCCATAACCACCAATATTCCATATCAAAATCAAACACTTACAAGATAGATAACGTCTTTGAATAAGCTGTTTTAGCGATTCGGCTTCTCATATTGGGCGTATATTGGGCAGGCGTCGCGATTTGCTCGCTTTGCTCCTCGATTCTTATGGTGATGAATGAAACGGCAATATTACTCTGTAGCTAGAACAATGCTGCGACCCCTGTTCTTTAAGGGTCTCAAAGTACCAACAGCGCCAGAATGGGGTTATTTATAACGAACATTGTTTTTATCGTTTCTCGGTAAACAGACACAGCGCGAGCAACCTTCCTGTGTGATCTATAAGGGAAACATGGGGATAGTTCGAAGTTTGCGCCACATGACAGGCTGTGG
>JGI20152J14361_10000076_pt1 | contig 74501 bp, 76 predicted proteins | sample COG_02_FD_14361 | JGI IMG/M metagenome (IMG submission 14361)
GGCGTGGTGTGATTGAGCACGTCGTCGTCATGCATCTGAATAAAAGCACTAACGAATTCATCGATCAGCGGGTGCTCTGGGTCACCTAGGATCTCTGCTACGGTCTGCCGCAGAGGAGGGCCGATGAGGACCTTTTTAGCGACATCCAGCCGTTGGGGAGCTAATTTTTGGGTGATGCTTTGGAAACATTGGGTGATGGCGGCCTCCGAATGGACGAGCGTCCCGTCAAAGTCAAAGATCCAAGCCTTGCTCATTTACAGATCAACCCATGCATTGGCCTCAATACTCTTCTGTATCCCTTCAAGCGTTTTGGCATTCCACACCGCATCTTGTTCGTCTAACTTCGGCGTTATGCGCCTTAAAATTACCTCATTAACGTGCTGGATTTCTCGGTCAAAGTGATTAGCTTTCGGTACAATCTCTTCGGTGAGCCCTGACTTTTCGGTCGTATAGATAATTTTTGCGGTCTGATCCTCGGGCTGCCAAACGGTCGGACATTTCACTCGGCCATTAGGACCAAATACCTCAAATTCTGAGCGCCGGGTGCAGTTAAAGCTAATGTCAAAGGTCGCACGCTTATGATTGCCAAAATCAATCATCCCGGTAGCTGAGATATCCGCGCCATGCTCATTCAATTCCGCTTGTGCGTAAACCCTTTGGGGGTTCTCTTTAAAGCACCGCCTGATCGTATGAATCGCGTAGGGGCCGATATCCCAGAGGGCGCCACCCCCATTTTTCATCGGTCGGTTGATACGGTAAAACCGTGCCGGCTGGATAGGGAACGAGAACATGGAATGGGCATAATTCGCTTCCCCAATAATGTTGGAGTGAATAATGCTCTGGATACGGTCGAACTGCGGATGAAAGGCATACATAAATCCTTCCATGATGTTGACCTGATATTTTTTGGCCTCATCAAATAGCATTTGCACTTCCTGAGATTTCAGTGCCATCGGCTTTTCAATGAGGACATGTTTTTTTGCTCGAATGGCTTTGAGAGCGGTGGGTACATGCTCCTCGTTGGCTAGTGGAATATAGATGGCATCCACACGCTCATGATTGATGACTTGATCTAACCCATCAAAGCACTGCACTTGATCTTCGAGATCGGATGCGTGCTTGAGGAGGCATTCCTTAGCAGCCCCTGGGCGTCTACTCCCTATGGCCACAAGCTCACCATCAGTGGAATGGATAATCGCAGGCATTAATCGCTCATTGACTCTTGCAGCTCCCACAATACCCCATCGTATTTTACTCATAGCTTTCCTTATGTAATGTTTTACCGATATGGACCTCACCTCGCAGTTTAGCCAGTTCGATTTGTTTTTGTCGTTCAATCACGCTAGCTTTTTTATCATCAGTGAGTTTGTCGTGACAATGGGGGCAGCTTACCCCTTTGATGTAATGATTGGATACCATCTCCTCAGGAGAAAGAGGATGCCTGCAAGCGAAGCATTGATCATACTGGCCTTCCTGTAAGCCGTGAGTCACTGCCACCCGTTGATCAAACACAAAACACTCACCCCTCCACAAACTTTCTTCCTCTGGCACGGTTTCCAGGTATTTTAATATACCCCCTTGGAGGTGGTAGACCTCATCAAACCCTTTTTCTAGCATCAGTGAGGTGGCTTTTTCACAACGGATACCGCCGGTGCAGAACATAGCAATTTTTTTCGGTGATTTGGGGTTGAGGTTGGCGTCGACATAATCGGGAAACTCCCTAAAAGTCTCGGTCTTTGGGTTAATGGCATGCTTAAAGGTACCAATATCGACCTCATAGCTATTCCTTGTATCGATAACGACCGTATCAGGGTCGCTGATCAGAGCATTCCAGTCTTCAGGTTTCACGTAGGTGCCGACTTTTTTAGTTGGACTNACACCCTCAACACCGAGGGCCACAATCTCTTTTTTCAGCCTCACTTTCATTCGGTAAAACGGATTGCTTTGCGCCCATGACTCCTTATGCTCCAGCACGCTAAACACCCCATTTAACCCTTCATCTTTTTTAATAAAGCGTAGGAAGTGACGNATNTTGTNTTCNACACCNGAGATNGTTCCGTTGATGCCCTCATCGGCCAATAGTATTGTTCCTTTGATCTCATGCTCTTGGCAGAACTGTTGAATGTGCGCTTGCAATGAGGCGATATTCTCAAGGGCAACAAAATGATAAAAAGCGATAGTCAGAAACATGATAACTTTGGATAAATGTCGTTTATTTTATAGTGTAAAAATGTTATTTTAACGCTCTTTCATTAATATATTAATTGTTTCGGAGAAATAAACATGGCAACAGAACAAACACTATCGATTATCAAACCAGACGCCGTTGCTAAGAATGTGATTGGCGAGATTTATTCACGCTTTGAAAAGGCTGGCCTGAAGATTGTAATGGCACAAATGATCGAACTATCAAAAGAAGAGGCGGAAGGTTTCTATGAGGTCCATAAAGAGCGTCCTTTCTTCAATGACCTGGTAGCTTTTATGATATCCGGCCCGGTAATGATCCAAGTTCTCGAAGGTGAGAATGCGGTATTAACCAACCGTGAGCTCATGGGCGCGACTAACCCTAAAGAAGCAGATGCGGGGACTATTAGAGCGGACTTTGCTGACAGTATCGATGCGAATGCGGTGCATGGCTCAGATTCACTAGAAAATGCTAAAATTGAAATTGATTACTTCTTTGGCTAATATTTTTTGGACAATTTGCTCGAATTTAATCTGCGTGAACTCACTGAATACCTAGAAAAATTCGGGCATAAGCCTTATCGGGCAAAACAACTGCTCAAATGGATTTACCAGTCAGGTGAGCATGACTTTAGCCAAATGACTGACCTCGCTAAATCATTTCGACAAAGTTTACAAACCACATCAGAAATTGCTACACCTTCCATTCAGCTTGATCATTTATCCACGGATGGTACCCGAAAATGGTTGCTAGACGTCGGGGCTAAAAATGGTATTGAGGCGGTGTTTATCCCCGAAACCGATCGAGGCACACTCTGTATTTCTTCTCAGGTGGGCTGTGCATTAGAATGCACGTTTTGTTCTACTGGAAGGCAGGGGTTTAATCGTAACCTCACTTCAGGGGAGATTGTCGGTCAGTTATGGTTGGCCAACAAGATGTTACGCGAACAAGCAAACTATCAGATCCTAGCTCAGGAAGATCGCATTATTACCAATGTCGTTATGATGGGGATGGGTGAGCCGCTGACAAATTACAATCATGTAGTGCATGCACTGGAGATGATGCTCGATGATCATGTGTACGGCTTAAGTCGGAGGAGGGTGACCTTATCGACCAGCGGACTGGTTCCAGCGATCGATAAATTGCGTGATGACTGCCCGGTATCATTAGCCATATCTCTGCACGCACCCGATGATAAGCTCAGAGATGAGATTGTCCCCATTAACAAAAAATACCCCTTACAAAAACTAATGGCGGCATGCATCCGGTACATTGAAAAAGCACCAAGGGATTTTGTGACCTTTGAGTATGTGATGCTGGAAGGGGTTAATGACTCGGTTGACCAGGCAAGGGCATTAGTAGAACTCGTGAAAAATGTGCCCTGCAAATTCAACCTGATACCATTTAACCCATTTCCTAACAGTGGTTACTTATGCTCCAGTAGACCGGTTATAAATGCATTCAAACAAGTGTTGATGGATGCTGGCCTGGTTGCTACCGTTCGTAAGACTAGAGGTGATGATATTGATGCCGCTTGTGGCCAGCTTGCCGGTCAGGTTCAAGATAAAACCAAAAGGACGATGAGGATAAAGGCAGTATGATAAAAAAAAATACAACGCAAGTCATGGTAGGAAATATTTCTGTTGGTGGCGGAGCTCCAGTGGTTATTCAATCGATGACCAACACTAACACGGCCGATCGGAAATCCACCACCAACCAAATTCTCGAACTTTGGCAGGCAGGTTCAGAACTGGTGAGGATTACGGTGAATGATGAGGCGTCAGCAGCCCAGGTAGCTGATATCAAAAAAGCACTATTAGATAATGGATGTGACGTTCCTATCGTGGGTGATTTTCATTTTAATGGACATAAGCTACTCACTAGATATCCTGGTTGTGCCTCCGCACTGGATAAATACCGAATTAACCCAGGCAATGTCGGGAAGGGAACGAAGCGAGATGAACAGTTTTCAACCATGATTAAGTTGGCTATGGATTACGATAAGCCGGTGCGTATCGGCGTAAATTGGGGAAGCTTAGACCAAGAGCTATTAAAGGTGTTGATGGATGAGAATGCTAGCCTAAAAGACCCTCTTCCTGCGTCATCGGTAATGAAAGAGACGTTAATTCGATCGGTGATTGATAGTGCCATGACGGCCGAATCCATTGGCCTACCAAAAAATAAAATTATTGTGTCCTGTAAGGTGAGTGATGTGCAGGATTTAATTGAGATATACACCAATCTTGCTAAACGGTGTAGTTATCCACTGCATGTGGGATTAACAGAAGCCGGTATGGGATCAAAGGGCATAGTCGCCTCTGCCGCATCCATGGGTTATCTATTACAACAAGGCATTGGTGACACGATTCGGGTATCCTTAACCCCCGAGCCAGGAGAATCGAGAACAACGGAGGTGATAGTGGCTCAGGAACTATTGCAGACCATGGGCATACGCTCATTTACCCCACTCGTAACCGCTTGTCCAGGATGTGGAAGAACAACTTCCACGTACTTTCAGGAATTAGCTGGTGATATTCAACGCTACCTTCGAAACACTATGCCTGAGTGGAAAAAAACATATAATGGAGTGGAAGAGATGTCGGTGGCAGTCATGGGTTGCGTGGTCAATGGACCGGGGGAATCCAAAATGGCTAATTTAGGCATCAGCCTACCGGGTACAGGAGAAATACCGGTGGCCCCGGTATTTGAAAACGGAAAAAAAACCATAACGCTAAAGGGCGATAATATTGGAAACGAATTTAAAAAAATTATTGATGTTTACATTGACAATAACTTCCCTAAGAAATCCTAGGATACTGCATGGCTAAAAAAATCCAATCGATCAAAGGTTTTTATGATGTGGCCCCAGAGCGTCAAAAGCTATGGCGATACTTTGAAGCAACAGTATTATCAGTTCTTGATCAATACCATTACCAAGAAATTGGTTTGCCTATGGTTGAACCTACGGATTTATTTGTTTCAGGTGTGGGAACGCAGACGGATATTGTCGAAAAAGAGATGTACAGCTGGATAGACCCACTCAATAAGGATAGCTTAACCTTAAGACCGGAGGGCACCGCAGGCTGTGTGAGAGCTGTGATTGAGGGAAGTCTCACCTACAATGGACCCACCAAATTATTTTATCGTGGCCCTATGTTTCGGCACGAGAATGTACAAAAGGGTAGGCAACGACAGTTTCACCAGATAGGGGTGGAAGCCTTTGGTTTGAGTGATGCTTCGAGTGATGCCGAACAGATTCTCTTGCTCAGTCGGCTTTGGAAGGCATTAGGATTAACCAATATTACGCTCGAATTGAATTCCATTGGTGACCCAGCTGACAGGGAAGCCTACCGAAAAGTCCTTATCGCCTATTTTGAGGACAATAAAGCCGTGCTCGATGAGGACGCTCAAAGACGTCTGTATGACAACCCACTGCGTATACTGGATAGCAAAAATCCATCCATGCAAGACATGCTCAATAGCGCACCGAAACTTCGAGAGTCTATTTCCGCTGAAGCACACACACACTTTGATTCCTTGTGCCAGATACTGGATAATCATGGTGTGCCCTATAAACTAAATGATCGCTTAGTTAGAGGTCTTGATTACTATAATCGTACCGTTTATGAATGGGTGACTAAGGACCTTGGTAGCCAAGGGACGGTTGCAGGCGGTGGACGCTATGACTATCTAGTAGAAAAATTAGGTGGAGCAACAACCCCCGCCTGTGGCTTTGCGATTGGCATTGAGCGCATCATTTTATTGTTAGAAAGTAAGGCATTAGACGGATGGATGAATCCGGATATCTACATCGTCAACTTAGGCGATGAGGCTAGGAGCAAGGCATTGATGATCGCCGAATCGTTGCGTGACCATCATTACAATATAGCGGTAAATATGGAAGGGGCGAGTTTTAAATCACAAATGAAGAAGGCGGATAAAAGCCATGCCAATATCGCGTTCATCATCGGTGAAGACGAGGTAGCAAAAAACTGTATTCAGATTAAACTTCTACGACAAGAAGAGTCTCAAGTAAGTGTTGAAGATAAGGACGTCTTAACCCACTTAACGAGTATGATAAATTGAGTAAACACCTACTAGAAATTAATGACTTAACTATCCATCCAAAAAACAATCCCGATCTATTGCTGGTGAAAGGTGTGTCTTTGAAGTTGCGAGAAGGTAAGACCACCTGCATTGTAGGAGAATCAGGTAGTGGAAAGAGCCTTACCGCCTTGGCAATTATCCGCTTACTATCTTCACAGTTAACAGTATCGGGAGATTTTTTGTTACGAGGAGAAAATTTGACCTTAGTGAGCGAGGAAGTTATGCGAGAGAAGAGAGGTCAAGAAATTGCTATGATCTTTCAAGAACCGATGACTTCATTAAATCCAGTTTTATCGATTGGTTATCAAATTCAAGAAGCCATTGGTGTACATAGCAAGCTTGATCAAGAGCAGATGCGCAAAAGAACGCACGAATTGCTTAGTTTAGTGGGTATTCCTGCCGATAGGGCGGCAAGTTTTCCTGATGAGTTATCCGGAGGTCAGCGACAGCGTGTGATGATTGCTATGGCCATGTCATGTAACCCCACCTTATTGATTGCTGATGAGCCAACCACCGCACTCGATGTAACCGTCCAGGCCCAAATCTTACGATTATTAGACGACTTGAAAACCCAGCTTAATATGACTATGTTATTCATCACTCATGACTTTGGTGTGGTACATGATATTGCAGACGAGGTGATGGTAATGTTTAAGGGGCAAATTGTAGAACAGGGCAGTGTGAAGCAAGTGCTTTCCACCCCACAACACCCCTACACCAAAGCATTATTAAATTGCGTGCCTGATGCGCAGGGAAAAAAAGCATTAAAACCTATTGATTATGAAAAATTAGATAAATTGATGGCCGCGTTATGACCCCGATACTGACAGCGAAAAATCTAGTGAAGACCTACACACAAACCCAAGGATTCTTCTCGAGAACGAAACATACTATTCATGCGCTTGATGATGTTTCTATTACCATTGAGCGGGGAAAGACAATGGCGGTAGTGGGAGAGTCCGGTAGTGGAAAATCTACCCTAGCTAAGAGTCTGATTAAGTTAATTGATATTGATGAGGGCGTCATCCAATTCAATGGAGAAAATATAAATCAAATCGGTGCTAAGGCATTAAAAGCGACCCGAAAAAATATTCAAATGGTGTTTCAAGATCCTTATGCTTCGCTTAATCCCCGAATGAGAATACACAACATTCTGGAAGAGCCCTTACTTATCCATGCTATCGGAACTACATCAACACGGAGAGATAAAATTCGGGCCATGATTGTGAAGGTCGGTTTGAGTCCAGAGGATCTCACAAAGTATCCGCATGAGTTCTCAGGAGGGCAACGCCAACGCATCGGTATTGCAAGAGCATTGATCCTGAATCCTGAATTAATCATCTGCGATGAACCCGTATCAGCTCTGGACGTATCGGTACAGGCACAAATCATTCAACTGTTAAAGTCCTTGCAAAAGGAGCTAGGCTTAACCTACCTCTTCATTACCCATGATTTGCGAATTGTAAGGCATATAGCTGATACGGTTTTCGTGATGAAGCAAGGTAAATTAATTGAAGAGGGAAAAACTGATATAATTTTCAAAAATCCTCAGTCGGCATACACAAAGGAATTATTAGCGTCTATCCCCGGAAATAATAAAAAAAAAGGAAATAAGTAATGGCATTAGATATGGAAGAGCAAGACCAAGAAGAAAACTTGAAAAACTTATGGAGAAAATATAAAAATATTGCATTCATTGCAATCGGTATATTTCTCTGCCTTTATATAGCAGCAACATTTATTAGCAATAAAAAGAATAAAGCAAATGAATTGGCTTCACAGCTTTACCAAGAGGTATTGATGGAGAAGATAGATAATTTAGAACAAATTAAAGTGAAAACCGATCTTGTTAAAAAAGACCATATCAATACCCCTTATGCGGGGAGAGCCTCTCTGCATCTTGGTCAACTTTATGCGAAAACCGGAGACTACGATAAATCCATTCCCGAGCTTTCATGGGCTGGTGAAAATGCAACCGAATTATCCATTCAGTCATTAGCGCATTATGCGCTGGCATACATGTATATTGCAAAAAAAGATGCATCAAAAGCCAAGCTGGCTGCAGAAGCTATCGCAACGCCTGGTTATATAGGCTTAAAGTCGGATCTTCTTGGGGATATTGCCCTGATGGATGGGGATCACGAGGCAGCCCGTTCGTTTTTTAATCAAGCGCTTGATTTTTATAAAAATAAGAGCGAGTTAGCTCAGGTCATTCAAACAAAACTTGATGCTATAGGTCAATGAGATCGTTTTGGTTAGGATGCATAGTGCTTCTTTTAAGCTCCTGTGTTTTTGGACCTGTTAAAGAGCTGAAGTATCAAATTGAGGATGCTTGGGATGAGGGTAAGCCTGTCAACGAACCAACGCCNTTAAAACAAATTCACCAAAAAAAAGGTACCCAGATCTTGTGGGAAGTGAATACTAACAAAATCGACTCAAACAAGCCCTTAAACATTATAGTGCAGAATGAAAAAGCGTTTGTACTGTCGGCAGAGGGGCAATTACTTGCCATCAATCATGAGTCAGGGAAAATTGAATGGGAAAAGCAATTTGATGCCGTCATTACCTCTGGCCTTGGAGGAAACAATAAGCACCTGATATTCACGTCGCAAGATGGCTATGTGTGGTGCTTGAATTTAGAGGGTGGGCTTCTCTGGAAATCCTATGTCGGCATGGTGGATGTTCAACCGTTAGTGCTGGATGAAAGTGTCATCGTGAGAAGGAATGACAATCAGTTTATTGAAATAAAACTCATGGATGGTAGGCAAGGATGGACTTATCAAGCTCCCACACCGCCATTGACAGTGAATAATAAAGGCAATATGCGGTTTTCTGATGGGGTGATTTATACGGGTCTTCCTGGTGCAAAGCTTATTGCGATTGAGGCTGNATCAGGGGCGCTTATATGGGAAGTATCTATCTCTCGATCCAAAGGGGCATCCGATATCGACCGAGTGATAGACATCACCAGCACTCCTGTGATCGATAATGAGTTAATTTTTAGTGCTTCTATGAATGGTGATACAGCCTGTTTGGATAGGCGTTCAGCACAAAATCTATGGTCAAGACCTTTATCAAGTTATGTTGGAATAACCGACCATTTAGATGAAGTGCTGGTGGTGCATGAAAGTAATTCAATTTACTCATTAGATAAAATTACGGGAGAGACAAATTGGAGAAATGCCGAGTTGGTAGGAAGAAATGTAACCCAAGGTATCATTATCGATGATATGTTTATCGTAGGTGATTATGAAGGCTTATTACACATGATTCGCATAGGAGATGGTCAGCTAATAGGAAGAGTATCGTTGGGAGATAACAGCCCCATAACCAACAACATCATCATTAATGAAGACGACACGATAATTGCTATGAATGAAGAGGGCAGCATCCATAAATTAGCTCTTATAGATATTGATATTCCTATCGATGAAAGCAAAGTACTTCCTGATGTATTGGAGAATGAGGACGAACCGTCCCCAAATCTATTTGATAAATTAAAAGACGCCATTCTGGATTAAATATGATTTCTGTAGCCATTGTCGGTCGACCAAATGTGGGAAAATCAAGCCTATTTAATCGCTTAACTAAGAGCAGGGATGCGCTTGTCGCAGACCTTCCCGGCCTGACGCGAGACCGTCATTACGGCAAAATTACGATAGAAGATGCCCAATTCATTTTAGTGGATACCGGAGGCTTTGAGCCCAAGAAAAAAATAGGTATCGCCAAAAAAATGGCTCTTCAAACTTTGCTGGCTATTGATGAGTGTGATGTGATTCTTTTTGTGGTGGACGGAAGAGAAGGGCTTCATCCGATTGATCAGCATATTGCTGATGTTATTAGAAAAAATGATAAAGAGAAGATTCTTCTGATCAATAAGACCGAAGGGATGCAACATGAGATCGTCGGAGCAGACTTTTATTCCCTAGGTTTTAAAAATATTCTCTCGATATCTTCAGCGCATGGAGAAGGAGTAGGTCTCCTAAAAGAGTTATTAGTGGATCTTAACCATCAAGACAGTGAGCCTCAGTCCATATTCAAGGGAGCCCCCAAAATAACAATAGTAGGACGCCCCAATGTCGGTAAGTCTACGCTTGTNAATGCACTGGTGGGAGAAGAGCGTTTTATTGTGTTTGATCAAGCAGGAACGACGCGAGATGCGGTATCGGTTGATTTTGATTTCAATGGTGACCGTTTTGTATTAACTGATACGGCGGGCATTAGAAAAAAGGGTAAGGTATTTGAGACGGTAGAAAAATTTTCAGTCTTAAAAACGTTAGCTGCAGTAGAATCATCAGATGTNATCATTTTGGTAATTGATTCATCGGGAGGAATCGCGACACAAGACATGCATCTCATAGGGTTTATTTTGGAAACAGGTAAGTCCATCGTTATCGCAATCAATAAGTGGGACTCGGTGTCGGCCTATGAAAGAGAAGCCATAAAAAATGATATCGATTTAAAGCTACCTTTTGTTAATTTTGCGGAAAAAGTTTTTATTTCTGCGCTTAAGGAAACTGGCTTAAAGGGTTTGATGAGATCGGTTATTAAGGCTTACGAGTCATCATCACGGAAGTTTTCTACACCCCAAATTAATGAAGTGCTGGCTAACGCCATACTAAGTCATCAACCTAAAATTATTAAGGGTATACGACCTAAATTGAAATTTGCCCACCAAGGCGGACTCAACCCCCCCACCATCATTATTCACGGCAACCATTTAACCGATATTCGAAAAGATTACGTCCGTTACCTGGAAACCTTTTTCAGGAAAGCTTTTAATCTCGTGGGAACACCGTTACGGGTAGAACTAAAAAATGGTAAAAATCCTTACCAAGACGAAAATGAGAAAGTGAAAAAAACGGGTTTAGTGACGCGTAGAAGAAGAATCGATGATTTTAGGAAAAAGATTAAAGAAAGAAAGCTTGCACGGTCGACTAGTCAATAACATCCCAAAACTCCCACCACGCTGACTCGCCCCCTGTTTGCTTTTGTTTGTGAAACTGCGTATCGGGAAAATTTAAATCAAGCACCCTTTTGGTATCCTCTGCAAGGTCAGATATACCTAGCTTATTGTACGCACTAACCATAATAACCAGCGCCTCTTCTTGATGGATTGACTGAGAATAATTTTCTAACACGAATTTTGCCCTGTTAAGCGCACCAACATAGGCCTCTCGTCGCATATAGTATCTTGCGACATGGAGTTCACGTTCTGCAATCTTGTTCATCAAATAAGTCATCCGATTGGTTGCATCCTCAGCATATTCACTATCGGGAAATAATCGAACCATTTGTTTTAATGCTTGAAAAGCTCCTTCTAACTGAGAAACATCCCGGTCACTAATATCTTGTAGGGTGAGTTCTTCAAAAATACCCCTATCAACAAATAGCACCACACCTTTAAGGTAATAGGCATAATCTAAAGCGGGATGGTTGGGATAGGTTCTAATAAACTTATCGAGCATGGCAAGAGCTTCTTCATCTCGATAGAAATTCTTATAGGCATAAGCAAGATTAAGTTTGATTTGCGGAGCTAATGGTGAATTAGGGAATCGTCTTTCTGCTTTTTCTAACCACTCAATAGATCTTTGCCAGTCCTTGTTGGCAGAAAATACTTCAGCCCCTCTGACTATTTCAGCATCGGTTCTCCCCATCGTTTCATCAAACTCAGTGGGTTCACCAAAAATAAAACACCCAGATAAAATCAGTGACAATAAAAGTGAGGTTAAAACAGAGGAAATGTTAATATTCATAATTAGATCAAATTATACATTATGGCTTCAAACAAAAAAGATATTTTAATGCCTCAAGAGCTGTCAGGATTGCGAATCGATGCAGCTATCCATAAAATTTTTCCAGAATATTCTCGAGGAAGAATTCAAGCATGGATTAGGGATGGGCATATCAAGGTTGATGGGCAAAGTCTGGCACCTAAGAAAAAAATCATAGGGGGGGAAAATATTTCCATCGATTTTCAGCCGGATGATGAGGTAAAGCAGTTTGAAGCTGAGGATATGATCATTGACGCAGTATACGAAGATGACCACATCCTTGTCATAAATAAACCCGCTGGACTTGTAGTGCATCCTGGCGCAGGAAACTGGAGCGGAACACTTCTTAATGGTTTGTTGCATCATTTTCCAGAGAATAAAGTTCTCGCAAGAGCTGGCATTGTTCACAGACTGGATAAGGACACCTCAGGGCTTATGGTTGTTTCAAAAACTGAGGTGGCGCAACAGCATCTTATTAAACAGTTACAAAATAAAACCGTAAAGCGCGAATACCGTTGCATTGTTTGGGGGCAGGTATGGAAAAATGGAGTGGTGAAAGAGCCTATAGGCAGACACCCCACTGTGAGAGTAAAGATGGCGGTGAACAAAATCCATGGCAAAGAATCAGTAACCCATTATGAGGTGTTAGAACGATTTGGGCATCACTCCTACCTCCGTTGTAATCTTGAAACAGGCCGCACTCATCAAATACGGGTTCACATGAGCCACGTCCAAGCTCCTATTGTTGGTGACCCTGTTTACGGAATTAAAAAAATCATACCCGTACGTGAGCTCTCTCAAGATCTTAAAGATGAGGTTTTTGGTTTTCCAAGACAAGCACTTCATGCTATTGGTTTGGGACTAATTCATCCAGCTACTAATGAGTTTATGCGCTGGGACATAGACCTACCAGATGATATGAAAAAATTATTAGAATTGATTAGGGCTGAACCTAACAAATCTCCTAAGCCTTTTACGCTTTCCGATGAAGATTTCGATGGTGAGGTTATTTATACAAACGAAGATCTGGATGATGTATTTGATGATGAGTAGCATGATAAGACCCGATTGGCCCGCACCGCAAAAAGTGAAAGCTATTCAAACGACTCGCAGAGGAGATTTAAGTCAAAACCCACCTTATGCTGATTTCAATTTAAGCGATCAAGTAGGTGGTGATAATCATTTTGTGGCACAAAACCTTCAACGCCTTCAGGAATATTTGCCTGCTAAAGTGTCATGGTTGGATCAAGTGCATGGGGTAGAAATCCTAGACCTCCCAAGTGAGAAGGTACGAAATGCTGACGGTGCCTTTACCACAAAAGAAAAGGTTGTTTGTGCTATAAGAACGGCTGACTGCCTCCCTATATTGTTTACCGACGATAAAGGATCGTTTGTGGCAGCTATTCATGCTGGATGGAGGAGTCTCGGGCTAGGCATTGTAGAGAAAGCTATTAAAAAAATGACTAATGGAAATAAAATAATGGCTTGGCTTGGTCCATGCATTGGTCAGAATAAGTTTGAGGTAGGACGGGATGTGTTTAACTGTTTTGTAGCAAATGATCCGTCAACTGAAGGTTTTTTTAAATTACACAATAATAAATTTTTATTAGATCTTCCTGGCGTAGCCCACCTTAAACTCAAAAAATTAGGTGTGGATTGGGTTTATGGGAATGGAATTACTCAAGAATATTGCACCTACCAGCAAGCGGATACCTTTTTCTCCTACCGAAGAGAGAAAAATACAGGAAGAATGGCCACACTCGCTTGGATTGATAGTAACTAGGTCTATCATCTTCCTGCACTTCAAACTATAATATGCGCAAATTATGGCTAACTTGACAACACTTTTCTGGATCATTGGCACCTGTTTTGCAGGGGGGGCGTTGAGCCTTATTTTTGCTTTTTTGTTTTTAAGAAAAGCGAATGCGACCATCCTAACCAACATGGTAAGTCTCGCGGTAGGCACTCTACTGGGTGCCGTTTTTTTGGAAATACTACCTCACGCCTTGGAATTATCCTCAGACTTTCACCTCACCACCTTAACGGTTCTTATAGGTATACTTATCTTTTTTGTCTTAGAGAAGCTATTAATTTGGCGTCATTGTCATGGAAGTCACTGTGAAAATCATTCACCTGACGTACATTTCGAGAGAAATAAAAAAGGCAGCTTTGTACTGATAGGGGACTTATTTCATAATTTTATTGATGGAAGCCTCATTGCTAGTGCATTTCTTTTTGATATCAGACTGGGCCTGGTTACCTCATTAGCAATTTTTGCCCATGAAATTCCTCAGGAGATGGGAAATATCTCCATATTAGTAGAATCCGGCTTCAAGAAAAGTAAAGCCATTTTGTTTAATTTGATTGCTAGTATGGCAATGGTTGTAGGGGCTATTCTTGCCTATTATTTAATCGATTCAGTCAGTGAATTACTTCCTTTGCTACTGGCTTTTGCGGCATCTAGCATGATTTATGTTGCAGTATCTGATTTGATCCCTGGCCTGCATAAAAAAACCCAGCCCAATGAATCTGTTATGCAAGTGGTAATGATAGTCATTGGTGTCAGCATAATTTACATTATTCATCTTTACCTTCATTAGATGACAATACCTACCGACTACTACGCCCCAAAAATTGGATTTATTTCCTTAGGATGCCCAAAAGCTGGGTCTGATACGGAAAAGATGCTCAGCCAAATTAAAGCGGAAGGCTATGAGATTGCAAATAATTACAAAGAGTCTGAACTGGTTATTGTTAATACGTGCGGTTTTATTGATAGTGCGGTAGAGGAGTCCCTTGATGCTATTTCAGAAGCATTAGATGAAAATGGTAAAGTCATTGTAACCGGTTGTCTAGGCGAAAGAAAAGAGGTCATAGAAAAGCGATTCAATAATTTATTAGCCATAACGGGATCCGAAGCATACAAGGAGGTTATGGAAGCCGTACATTTGCATGCACCTAAGCCTACCAATCCTCATATAGACTTGATTCCCCCTCAAGGCATACGCTTAACCCCAAAACACTATGCCTACATAAAAATTTCTGAAGGGTGTAATCATAAGTGCACATTTTGTATTATTCCTTCTATGCGCGGTAAATTGATAAGCCGACCTATAGGCGATATTATGCAAGAAGCGGAAAATCTGGTTAATTCTGGCGTTTCGGAATTGATTATTATCTCCCAAGATACCAGTGCTTATGGTGTAGACGTGAAATACCGCCCGGGTTTTTGGAATGGCCGACCTATAAAAACTGACCTATATAATTTAGCAAAAAGCCTCAGTGAGCTTGGAGTGTGGGTGAGATTTCACTATGTTTACCCCTACCCAAATGTCGATCGCTTAATCGAATTAATGGCATCAGGGTTAATACTGCCTTACATAGATGTGCCTTTTCAGCATGCTAATCCTACAATATTGAAATCTATGAAGCGACCAGCGAATGCTGAAAATAATCTTGAAAGAATAAATGGATGGCGAGCAATATGCCCAAACTTAACCATAAGAAGCACATTTATTGTAGGTTTTCCCGGTGAAACAGAAGAGCAATTTGAAGATCTCCTAGAGTTTCTTGAGTTAGCCCAACTAGACAGGGTAGGTTGCTTTACCTACTCCGACGTGGATGGAGCAACCGCCAATTTATTGGACAAACAAATCCCAGAGGACGTCAAGCAAGACCGATATATAAGATTTATGACGGTACAAAATGCTATTAGTAAAAAGAAGCTATTAAATAAAGTGGGTTCCGTTCATACGGTATTGATCGATGAGGTGGGTGAGGATTATGCAAAAGCAAGGTCATATGCTAACGCACCAGAAATTGATGGAAATATTTTCCTGGAGAATCCTGAGGGTTTAGAGGTTGGGGATATGTTAGATGTTAAAATTAAACGCTCCGAAGAGTATGATTTGTATGCAGGCCCTAATTAAGCGAAGGATATAGAGACGTGAAAGAAGTGATTACTCGATTTGCCCCAAGTCCCACAGGTTACCTTCATATTGGAGGAGCTAGAACTGCGCTATTTTCATGGGCCTACGCAAAAAAATATCAAGGTAAGTTCATTTTAAGGGTAGAAGATACCGATCTTGAGAGATCAACGCCTGAAGCGATTGAGGCAATCAAGGACGGGATGGAGTGGCTTGAGCTAGATTATGACGGACCTATTTATTTTCAAACGCAGCGCTTTGAACGATACGCTGAGGTTATTAATCAAATGCTAAAGGATGGACTTGCTTATCATTGTTATTCCTCAAAAGAAGAATTGGAGAAGGTAAGAGAAGCGCAGATGAGTTTAGGAAAAAAACCTAAATATGATGGAAAGTGGCGCCCGGAAACAAACAAAACATTGCCGAGCATCCCGGATCACACTAAGCCTGTGATCCGATTTAAAAATCCTACNGATGGGGCTATTTCATGGAAAGATTTAGTGAAAGGGGTGATNTCGATACAAAACCAAGAGCTTGATGACTTTATTATTGCTCGCTCCGATGGCTCGCCAACCTACAACTTTTGTGTGGTAGTAGATGATTGGGATATGAATATTAGCCATGTCATTCGTGGAGACGACCATATTAATAATACACCAAGACAAATCAACCTCCTTCATGCGCTTCAGGCACCAGTCCCAGAGTATGCCCACCTATCTATGATTTTAGGCAGTGATGGTCAAAAGCTATCTAAGCGACATGGAGCGGTGAGCGTCACCCATTATCGAGATATGGGGTATGTGCCTGAAGCAGTAAAAAACTATCTTGCCAGATTGGGTTGGAGTCATGGAGATGACGAAATTTTTAGCATGAAGGAATTTTGTACTCTATTTGATTTTGATCATGTGACATCGTCAGCAGCCCAATTTAATGATGAAAAGTTAGACTGGTTAAACAATCATTATATTAAAGCAATGGCTATTGATGAGCTAACTGAATTGCTTAATCCACCGAATAGCTACGATAATGAACTCTATAAAAGTGCGGTTATGCTCTACCGAGATCGAGCAAAATCCTTAAATGAGATTGCGGAAAGCATCCACTATTTTTTTTCAGCACCTGTTATTAGTGAGGAATTATTAGCAAAATACATTAATGCCGATGCTATGCGTATGGTGGAAAATTTTATGCAAGGCTTAAATGAGAAAGTTTGGAATGATGAGAGCATTAATCAATACCTAAAAGATTTCGTTAAGGAAGAGGGTATTAAGTTTCCTATTATTGCCATGCCACTTAGGACTATTTTAGCTGGAACTGATCACACCCCTAGTGTTGGGAGTATAATAGCAATTATGGGAAAAAATGAGGTTAATCAACGATGGCAAGATTTTAAGAGCAACTATGACAATTAAGAGTACACATTTGCAAGATACCTTTTTAGATCAAGTGAGCGCAGAAAATATTGCTGTATCTATTTATTTACTAAATGGCATTAAGCTCCAAGGGCATATTGAATCTTACGATCAATACGTAATTGTTTTAAACGGATCAGCCCCCCAGCTTATTTATAAACATGCTATTTCAACGATTGTTCCTTCACAAAAAATTACCTTAAAGGGGTTATAAAAGCCATTAATGTTTGATAGACCTGAAGTTGGCGAAAAAGCTATTTTAGTTAATATTAACTTTAATAATATTAATCATGAAGAAGACACCACTGAATTAACGCAGCTCGTACTTAGTGCAGGTTTTGAGGTAGCAGACATTATAGAAAGTAATAAAAGTCAGCCGGATGCAAAGTATTTTATCGGCTCAGGCAAAGCCCAAGAATTAGTGACTCTAAAAGAAGTTACGGAGGCATCAACCATTGTTTTTAATCATGAATTAACTCCATCGCAAGAGAGAAATATTGAAAAACTTACTGGTCTTCGTGTGTATGATCGTACGGCACTCATCCTCTATATTTTTTCCCAACGAGCAAAAAGTTATGAGGGGAAATTACAAGTAGAATTAGCCCATTTAGCTCACTTAGCTTCGCGCCTAACAAAGGGATGGAGTCATTTAGAAAGACAGAAGGGTGGGATAGGTGTAAGAGGTGGACCAGGAGAAAAGCAAATAGAGTTAGATAGACGTATGATTGGTATTAGAATTAAGCAATTAAAAGAAAAATTAAAAAAACTCGACAAACAAAGAGGTATGCAAAGACGTGCCAGAAGAAGGTCTAATGTATTAACAGTGTCGATTGTTGGCTATACTAACGCAGGTAAGTCCACGCTTTTTAATACGTTAACACATGAAAAAATTTTAGCGGAAGATAAGCTGTTTGCCACCCTTGATACCACATCAAGAAAGCTGTTCCTTGAACCCAACCACAAGCTGGTGATTTCTGACACCGTGGGTTTTATAAAGAATCTCCCAACTACTCTCGTTGAAGCATTTAAATCGACACTAGAGGAAGCTACCGATTCGGACCTTTTGATTCATGTTGTTGATGTCAGCAATAATAATAAATCAGAGCAAATAGTCGAGGTAGACAAAATTTTAAAAGAAATTAAGGCGAATGACTTACCGCAGATATTAGTACTCAATCAGATTGATAAAATTCCGTTGAAAGCCATGTTTGACCGAGACGAGTATGGTACTATTTCAAGGATTCAATTGTCTGCAAAAACTGGAAATGGAATTGAATTTTTAAAGCAGGCATTAGTCGAATACGATGAAAACCTAACGAATGAGAGAAAAGGACAATATGCTTAGAAGTTTATTAAGATTAAATAGAAAGCCTCTGGCTGCCGGACAAGATGGACCACCCGATTTAGATGAATTGTTCAAGGACCTAAAGAATAAAGTCGATCGCATGTTTACTGGAACAGCAAAGAAGGGTGGAGGAAATTTTAATAATCCTCAAAGCATCAAACCAAAAGACCCTTTGCCCATAGGGCCCATTTTAATTATTGTGCTTTTAGTGTGGATGGCTTCAGGATTTTATATCGTAGACCAAGGTCAACGCGGCGTGGTGCTGAGATTTGGTGAAAATACCGAAGTCAGCTTACCTGGACCAAGATGGCACATACCGTATCCAATTGAAACGGTAGAGACAGTTAACCTTGAGCAAGTGAGAACAATTGAGGTGGGTTACCGATCATCGGGTTCAACAGGAAGTGTGACTAACGAATTGCGAGAGTCATTAATGCTTACCGGTGATGAAAACATTATTGATCTTCAGTTTGCGGTGCAATATAACCTAAAGTCAGTCAAAGATTTCTTATTTAATAATCGCTCGGCTGAGAAATCAGTTAGAGGTGCTGCTGAGACAGCAATCAGAGAAGTTGTAGGGAAAAGTAAAATGGACTTTGTGTTGTATGAAGGGCGAGAGGAGATTGTTATTGGGACGAAAGCATTGATGCAAGATATTCTCGACCGCTATGCAACGGGTATTAATATTACTAGTGTTACCATGCAAAATGCCCAACCACCTCAGCAGGTTCAGGCCGCATTTGACGATGCAGTAAAGGCTAAGCAAGATTTGGAAAGGCAAATCAATGAAGGTCAGGCATACGCTAATGATATTATCCCTAAAGCCTCAGGAACTGCTTCTAGACTCATAGCTGAAGCCAACGGTTACCGAGTTTCTATTGAAAATGAGGCCTCGGGTAATGCCAGCCGTTTTGATCAGATCCTTACGGAATATAACCGCGCTCCAGACGTGACACGAACAAGGCTTTTTTTAGAGGCTCAAGAGGGGATTATGTCGTCTGTATCGAAGGTAATTGTTGATCAGAAAGAATCAAACAGCCTTTTATACCTGCCTCTTGATAAGATTATTCAGCAGTCTAATTCGGCAAAAAATTCTGGGTTAGATCTAAGTAAGGCTAGTAATGACCCGGGTGGAAATATTTCCACTTCCGACGTCATCAACTCAATAACAGATAGATCACGTAGCGCCTTAAGAGCGCGAGAAAGGGATGGAAGGTAAAATCATGAGACAAATACCCCGTATTTTGGTTGTAATAATACTTTTATTAGTAGTGCTATCACTGTCTACATTTACGGTTGACCAAAGAGAGCACGCCTTAGTCTTTCGGTTAGGTGAGATCGTATCCGTCAAGCAAGAACCTGGACTTTATCTTAAGGCTCCACTTGTAGATAACGTAAAGTTCTTTGACAAAAGAATATTAACTTATGATTCAAGCAACCCGGACCGATTTATTACGAGTGAAAAAAAGAACGTGTTAGTTGACTCGTACATCAAGTGGAGAATTATCGATCCAGCAAAGTATTATGTGTCAGTCAATGGAGATGAAAGACAAGCAGAGCGACGATTAAACCAGACAGTTAACGATGGATTAAGGGCTGAGTTTGGTAAGCGAACTATCCTAGAAGTGATTTCTGGTGAGCGTTCGGAGATTATGGATATTCTCAGAGAACGTGCAGACAGAGATTCGCGTCAAATTGGGGTGGAGATATTGGATGTAAGGCTGAGAAGGGTTGATCTTCCTCAAGAGGTGAGTGAGTCGGTTTACCAGAGAATGGATGCGGAAAGAAAATCTGTTGCCAACCAGTTGAGATCGGAAGGTTTTGCTGAGTCAGAAAAGATACGGGCTGATGCAGAGAAACAGCGCGATATTATTATCACCGGAGCCTATAAAGATGCGCAAAAAATTAAAGGTCAAGGCGATGCTAAGGCTTCTCGTATCTATGCGGATGCTTTTTCAAAGAATAAAGAGTTTTATGACTTTTACCGTAGCCTCGAAGCCTACAGGAAAAGTTTTAGCGGAAAAGACGACATTATGGTGCTAGATGCGAGCTCTGACTTTTTTAAATACCTGCGTGGCTCTGAAAAAAAATAATTGCCTGAAACCTTAGCTATAGCATTTGGCCTATTTTTTTTATTGGAAGGTATTCTTCCTCTCATATTTCCCAGCATTTGGAGGGAAACATTTAAAAAAGTAACCGAATTTAATGATGGCCAAATACGTTTTTTTGGGTTTTTTTCTGTGCTTTTAGGCATAATGTTAATTTTAATAGCGAACTAATTTGTTATGTCTCAATGGCGACTTCCAAACAATCTTGAAGACTTGCTTCCTAGCAAAGCAATAAAGTTAGAAACATTCAGAAGGGCCCTTATCGACCTGTTTGCTTGCAATGGCTATCAATATATTATGCCATCGCTTCTGGAGTATGAAGAATCATTAAAGGCGCATGGTAAGGACTTGGATATTGATACCTATAAAGTAGTAGATCAACTGTCTGGTCGCATGATGGGAATAAGCTCTGACTTGACCACCCAAGCCTCCCGAGTAGACGCCTATCTAATGCAAGGTGCCGAAAAAGAAAGTAAATTATGTTACGCAGGGCCGGTACTCCGCACCAAATCCAAAAACGGCCATTCAAGAGAGTTATTCCAGGTGGGGTTAGAATATTTTGGAAGCGCCGCACCAGCTGCCGATCTTGAAGTTTTAACAATACTAATAAACTCATTACAGCTTTTGGGAATTAAAGAAATTACTATTGACTTGAATGACCTTTCTATCTTTCAGTCAATTATTCAGCACATTAATCTGAACGCTCAGGAAAAAGATGATCTTCTTCAGGCAATGATTTTGAAAGATAAATCATCTGCTAGTTCATTACTTATTCAGCTAGGGAATAATAAACACGCAGATCAATTGCTTGCTTTGTTTAACTTATATGGTGACTCATCCGTGATTAAGGAGCTATCGGCGTTAGATCCAAGTAACAGAGTTTTAATGAATGCGATTAAAAAATTAGATGAGCTTGTTCTGGCACTAACAAATGTAGGTGCAAAAGTTACCTTTGATTTTTCTGATATTACAGGCTATCAATATCATAGCGGCTTAGTCTTTTCTGCCTATACGGATGGATTTACTGCCGCTATTGCTCATGGGGGCCGTTACGACAATCTAAATGAATCGTTAGGACTTAAGCGTCCAGCCACAGGCTTTTCGCTTGACTTAAGGTACTTGGTTAATAATTTATAAACTTAAAAAAAGAATACAATGCAAAAAAATGTAGTGGTTATTGGTACCCAATGGGGCGATGAAGGTAAGGGAAAAATTGTAGACTGGTTAACAGATCATGCAGGTTCGGTAGTGCGTTTTCAGGGTGGCCATAATGCAGGACATACACTTGTAATAGGGCAGGGAGATGACCAAAAAGAATTTAAACTCAATTTAGTTCCTTCTGGCATTATTAGAGACAATATCGAATGCTTCATTGGTAATGGCGTAGTGTTGGATATAAAACATTTGCAAAAAGAAATTGCTATGTTGGAGAATGATGGAATAGCAGTAAGAGATCGACTATTTGTTAGTCCTGGCTGTCCCTTGATTTTAGATTGTCACGTCAAGCTTGATCAAGCTAGAGAAGCAAAAAGAACAAACGATAAAAAAATTGGTACTACGGGAAAAGGAATAGGCCCTGCCTACGAAGACAAGGTATCGAGACGCGCTATTAAGGTTTATGATTTATTGAATCTCGATACTCTGAAACATAAGTTAAAAGATTTGCTGGAGTATCACAATTTCGTTCTAACAAACTATCTTGGTACTGACCCAATAAGTTTTGAGGAACAATGGTTAGAATTAGTCTCTCAGGCAGAATTTATTAAGCCATTTATTGTTGATGTCTCAGCTCGGCTCCATGCATTAAATGACGAAGGTAAAGGTATACTTTTTGAGGGAGCTCAAGGAGCACTACTTGATATTGATCATGGAACTTACCCATACGTTACATCTTCTAATTGTGTAGCAGGACAAGCATCAGCAGGGACCGGCGTCGGCCCTAATATGCTTAATTACATCCTGGGTATTACTAAGGCTTATACAACCAGAGTGGGCGGTGGGCCTTTTCCAAGTGAACTCGATATAGACGATCAACGCAGTCCTGGACATCAAATGTCTCATAAAGGAAAAGAGTTTGGAACCGTCACACAGCGAAAAAGACGTTGTGGCTGGTTTGATGCAGCAGCCCTTAAAAGATCGGCCATGATTAATGGTCTTTCCGGACTATGTATTACTAAGCTTGACGTATTAGACGGTATCGATACGTTATATATTTGTGTTGGGTACCAGTCAAACGGAACCGAGTATGAACTATTGCCTTTGGGTGCTGATCAGGTTGCAGATTGCAAACCGATATTAATTGAGATGCCTGGCTGGAAAGAAACTACCTTCGGAGCAAATCAATGGGATCAGTTACCCAACAATGCAAAAAACTATTTGTTGAAGCTTGAGGAATTATGTGGTGTACCACTTCACATAATATCTACCGGTCCCGAGAGAGATGAAACTATCATGCTCCATCATCCATTTGAGATAGCATAGCTATCTGCAGCCTGAATTCTATCATATGGATCAAGTAGACAAGATTATCTCCCCCAGTTGGATTTTTGTTGCTGAGGAAGGAGATAGAGTTTTACAAGATCATTCTATTGTAGTAAATAATGGAAAAATTCTCGACATTGTTCCTACGATTGATGTTTTTTCCTTATACGAAGCCTCCGAAGCATACCAGCTAACCAATCATCTTATTCTCCCAGGCTTTATTAATGCGCATAGTCACAGCGCTATGTCACTTTTGAAAGGTTATGCTGATGATTTACCTCTAGATACTTGGCTCAATAATCATATCTGGCCAGCTGAAAGTCAGCATGTGAGCTTTGATTTCGTAAAAGATGGATCTTCCCTAGCTATTGCAGAAATGATTAAAGGAGGAACAACCACTTTTAATGATATGTACTTTTTCCCAGAAGCTACCGCAGAAGTTGTCAGTAAGGTAGGGATAAGGGCAAATATAGGGCTGGGAGTGCTTGATTTCCCTACTAATTATGCGAATGATCCAGAAGATTACCTCACTAAAGGCTTTGCCTTTAGAGACCAATGGAGAGATCATAAGCTAATCACTACATGTTTGGCCCCCCATGCTCCATACACAATATCAGACAAGACTTTTGAGACAATCAATACGTATGCTGAGCAATTAGACTTAGGTATCCATATGCATCTTCATGAGACTAGCCAGGAGGTGGAAGGTAGTATTAAAGAATATGGAGTAACACCAATACAGCGCATGCAAGATTTAGGCATACTGGGACCTAAATTAATGGCAGCTCATTGCGTTCATGTCAGTGAGGCGGATGCCGAGCTGCTCGCAATTAACGGAGTTTCGGCAATATGTAATGTCTCATCAAATATGAAGCTCGGTAGTGGTATTCCTGATTTAAGGCAGCTACTCAATTGTGAAATTAACGTGGCGTTAGGCACTGATAGTTCAGCTAGCAACAATGCCTTAGATATGATGAGGGAGATGAGGTTTTTGAGCTTAGTTAGCAAAGGTCTTAATATGACAAGTGAATTTTTAAAACCTGCAGAGTTAATCAGGATGGCTACCATCAATGGAGCAAAAGCATTAGGGCTTGAAGAGATAACAGGCTCAATAAGCAAGGGGAAGCGGGCTGATATAATCGCTATTAACCTTGATACAATTGAATCACAGCCATGCTATGAGCCGTTGAGTAGCTTTATGTACAGTGCAGACCGATCCTCAATCGAGTACGTGTGGATTGATGGTAATACCAAACTAAATCAAGGACAGCTTGTCTGTTTAGATGAAGACGAAATTTTACAAAAAACAAAAATATGGCAATCGAAAATAAAAAAAACATAGATCCGACGGAAGTTGATAAATTTAATATGTTAGCCCATAAGTGGTGGGATCCTACGAGCGAGTTTAAGCCGTTGCATGAGATCAATCCGCTAAGGGTGAATTTTATTAAATCTAAATTGAGATTGGAGGGTAAATCCATTCTCGATGTCGGTTGTGGGGGAGGAATTTTAGCTGAAGCATTGGCGCTAGAAGGAGCGATAGTTACAGGTATCGACCAAGGTGATAAGGTGATAAAAATAGCAGAATTACATAACAAAGAATCTAAGTTAAATATTAACTATAAGAATATGAATATAGAAGATTTTTTTAAAAAAAATAAAGAAAAGTATGATGTAATTACTTGCTTAGAAATGTTAGAACATGTGCCAGACCCATCTTCTATTATTAAGACTTGTGCGCAATTACTGAAGCCACAAGGCAAGATTTTTTTCTCTACGTTAAACCGTAATCCTAAATCTTTTTTGTTCGCTATAGTCGGAGCTGAATACATATTAAAACTTCTTCCTAAAGGCACGCATACCTATGAGAAATTTATTACGCCAGCAGAATTACGTTCTTGGAGCTCCGAGGTCGGTTTGCAGTTTTACGATATGATTGGAATGACCTATAACCCATTGACAAAAATATACTCCCTTACCAAAGATTGTTCTGTTAATTATCTTGTGGAAGCCGGATTTTAAATTTGCATAAAGCAGTTTTATTTGACTTTGATGGAACATTTGCTGATACGGCTCATGATCTTATAAGTGCTGCAAATATTATCTACCACCTCTATGATAAGGAGCCTATTAACTTCGAAGAAGGTCGTGCTATTGCTTCAGATGGAATAAGAGCTTTCCTTAATATGCGCTTCAATGAAGAAGAGTATGACTTTTCTTCATTAGCCCAAGAATTTCTGAATTGCTACCGGGAAAATATTTTAAATAATCCCTTTTTATTTGCTGGTATTTGCGAGTTAATTGATTTTATAAATAAGAAAAAGATGAACTGGGGTATTGTCACCAATAAGCCTCGATCATTAACTGAGAGCATTCTTAAGCATCACAAGCTTAACTCGTTAGATGTTTTACTCTGTGGTGATGATGGCTTTACTCCTAAGCCAGCTCCTGATTTATTAAACGAAGCTAAACGGATTTTAGGTATTGAAGCGAATGAGGCTATCTATGTTGGTGACGGTAAAAGAGATATCGTATCGGCGAATGCTGCTGGAATGTATTCGGTCTTAGCTTGTTATGGATACTTAAAAACTACTGACCAAATTGAAGATTGGCAGGCAAATATGATTATTCACCAGCCAAGCGACCTCATTACTCTTATTGCTTAAAGCTGTTTTCTTTCCACGACAGCCTGAGCTAAGGTTCCACTATCAATGTATTCAATTTCCCCGCCCATAGGAAGACCTCTGGCAATCCGAGTCATTTTTATTTCAGCACCCTTCAATAATTCCTTGATGTATTGGGCTGTAGCGTTTCCCTCGGCAGTAAAGTTTGTAGCAAGTATTATTTCTCTAATCTCGGAGCTTTTAATTCGCTCAATAAGTCTGTCCAAATGAATTTCTTTGGGCCCCACACCATCCAGAGGTGATAGTCTCCCCATTAGAACAAAGTACATACCTTTGTAGGAGTGTGTTTGCTCCATCATTAACAAATCAGAGGGCATCTCCACAATGCATATAGTGTGCACGTCTCTTTTTTGAGAACTACAAATTTTACATACTTCTTGCTCGGTAAAGTCATTACATAATTTACAATGACCTAACTGTTCAAGTGCATTAGAAATCGATTGAGAGAGGGTATCAGCTCCCTTTCGATTGCGTTGAAGTAAGTAATAAGCCAATCTTAAGGCAGACTTAGGACCTACTCCGGGCAAACATTTCAATGCATCTACTAAGGATTGAAGGACTTCTGTTTCTTTCATTTTAGAAGGGAAGATTCATTCCTGGTGGGACTAACCCACCCATTTTTGATGACGTAGTCGCCTCAATTTTTTGTAATGTATCTTTTAATGCGACAACAAGCATATCCTCTAGCATTTCCTTGTCCTCAAGTATTGATGGATCGATGTCTATTTTTTTTACTTCATGCTTGCATGACATAACAATCTTCACCAACCCGTTACTAGCAGAACCTTGCACATCTATCGATGCTAATTCAGCTTGCGCTTTTTGTAGGTTGGCTTGCATCATTTGCGCCTGTTTCATTATATTTCCCATACCACCTTTGCTCATATTATTTTTCCTTTTTAATGGGTTCAATGCTTGATGGAATAATCTCCGCGTTAAAGTCGGAAATTAGCTCTTTTACAAAATTATCTTGCATGATAGCAGATTCAGCATCCTTCAAAAGGGCTTCTTTCTCTGTTCTTTTCTCGATTGCAGGGGATGTGCTAACTCTATCAATCTTGATGTCTAACTTAAGTTTTTTATTAAAATGATTAATCAATTGTTCTTCTAGTTTTTGCACATAATCATTTTGGGATAGGTATGTATGCTTTTCATCGAGATAAAGATGAAAGGTATTATCTTTGTAAGATAGAAACTGGCATTCCTGAGCCAGTGTTTTTGCTACCCCAGTTTTTAATTGACTTACCAATACATTCCAGTCACCATCAAAATCCGCATTTCCAGGCTCTTTGGGTTTCGTCGGTGCATTTGTAAAACCATTGTCGGAGTCTAGCTTTGCAGTTAAAGTTTTCTCTGCAATCCTAGGAATTAGATTTTTTTTTTCAGGAGCTTCTGTTTGCGTTTTTGTTATAGGATCAGATTTTTCCTTTAATGAACTGCTAGCTGGATAAAAAGCCAACATCCTTAAAAGAGTCATAGTAAAACCCGTAATAGGGTCTGGTGCTAGATATAGGTCTTTTCTTCCGTTAATACTTATTTGATAGAACAGTTGCAATGTCTCTCCCGTCAGTTTTTTTGCAAACTCTTCATATAAATTTTTTTTACTTGATTCTGCATATTGGTCAGGAATAATTTTGCAGACAGCCAGCTCATGAACAAGTTTGGCTAGCCCGTTAAGAGCGTCATCAAATGATGTATTCTTTTCCTCCATCGCCTTGGCGATATCGGTCAGACCTTTTCCATTTTTATCAATAAGATGCTTAATAATGTCAAACAGGATGTCATCCTCTATTGTTCCAAGCATCTGCGTGACTTTTTCCGTGCTAATTTTTTCAGAAGAATAGGCAATAGCTTGATCAAGTATAGATAGCGCATCTCGCATGCTACCGTTTGCTGCTTTTGCAATAATTTGAATAGCACCACTCTCAGATCCAATTTTTTCTTCTGTAAGAATGGTCGTTAAGTGACTAGCGATATTTTCCGTAGTCATTTGTTTTAAATTAAATTGAAGGCAGCGGGACAACACGGTAATCGGCACTTTTTGAGGTTCTGTGGTTGCGAGAATAAACTTTACATGCTCTGGCGGTTCTTCTAGAGTCTTGAGCATCGCATTAAAGGCGCTTTTGGAAAGCATGTGCACTTCGTCGATAATATAAACCTTGAAGCGTCCTGATGATGGAGCATATTGTGCATTCTCTAGCAAGTCGATCATATTGTCGACTCCGGTATTAGAGGCTGCATCTAATTCAATGAGATCTACATAACGGCCTACATCGATTTCTTGGCATGCCGAACAAGTCAGACAGGGCTTGGATGAAATGCCTTGTTCACAGTTGAGTGATTTGGCAAGAATTCTTGCTATTGTAGTCTTTCCAATGCCTCTGGTGCCATTAAATAGATAGGCGTGATGCAGTCTATTTTGATCTAGAGCATTTGCGATTGCCTGGACAGCACTTTCTTGTCCTATGAGTGTGTCAAACGATTTTGGTCGCCATTTACGGGCTAGAACTTGGTATGACATGTCAGTTTTTTCAATTTAGTTAAAAAGGCGAGCCAGACCCCCGGCACTTGTATCAATAGTTGTGGCTGCTTGCTTCCGCATCTGACCAGGTTGGCTAAATAACAATGCGAGGAGGCCCGCCACCAATTATTTTACCTTAATAAAAGCCTATCAAACTAATTAACCGCAACTTTTTACCGGATGATCTTTTAGATATTCCCATTCATCATCAGTATAAAGCCGAGAGCGAATAATGAAGCGCATTCCAGTGGGCCTTTCAAGCGAAAATTGACCTCCGGTCCCTTTAATAGCATCGAGGGTGATATGCGTATGTTCCCAATAAGCAAATTGTTCAGCACTCATATAAAAGGCCGTATTTCTTACTAAACCGATTTCCACGTCAGCTTGACCTAAATAGAACTCACCTTTGTTGTAACACATGGGTGCACTTCCGTCACAACAGCCACCGGATTGATGGAACATGAGCTCACCGTGCTCACTGATTAATTCATCAATCAGCTGATTTGCGGATGGGGTTGAAGTAATTCTGGTAATCATAATAAATAAAGGCCAAGCATAAATCCTGGCCTTTAAGTTTTTCCTTTAAAGTGTCGACCTAAAAGAAGCCAAGTTTAGTTTCCGTGTAGCTGACTAATAAGTTCTTCGTTTGTTGATAATGATCAAGCATCATCTTATGGGTCTCACGGCCAATCCCGGAGGATTTATAACCACCAAAAGCTGCATGAGCAGGATAGGCATGATAACAATTAGTCCAAACACGACCAGCTTGAATCCCTTTACCCATTCTAAAGGCAGTGTTTCCATTTCTTGTCCAGACACCAGAGCCTAAGCCATAAAGAGTATCATTTGCTATCTCTAAAGCTTCTGCTTCGTCTTTGAAGGTAGTTACTGAGACAACGGGACCAAAAATTTCTTCCTGAAATATACGCATCTTATTATGCCCTTTAAATACGGTCGGTTCTATGTAATAACCATCAGCGTGCTCACCTTCCATAATTGTCCTATTACCTCCAGTAAGTAGCTCCGCACCTTCTTCTTTTCCCAGTTTAATATAGGAAAGAATTTTTTCCATTTGCTCACTTGAAGCCTGTGCGCCAGTCATTGTTGAGGCATCTAGCGGACTACCTTGCTTAATCGCTTTTACTCGTTCTAATGCTCTTTCCATAAATTGATCGTAGATTGATTCTTGAATCAGTGCACGGGAAGGGCAGGTACACACTTCACCTTGGTTTAAGGCAAACATTGTAAAGCCTTCTAATGCTTTATCAAAGAAGCCATCATCCTTGTCCATCACATCTTCAAAAAAGATGTTAGGTGATTTGCCACCTAGCTCTAGTGTTACAGGAATAATATTTTGTGACGCGTACTGCATTATTAATCGGCCAGTAGTTGTCTCTCCAGTAAATGCTATTTTTGCAATGCGAGAAGAACTTGCCAGAGGTTTACCTGCCTCCAGTCCAAAACCATTTACTACGTTAAGCGTTCCAGGAGGGAGTAGGTCACCTATTATTTCTAACAACACCATAATCGAAACTGGTGTTTGCTCTGCTGGCTTAAGTACAACACAGTTACCTGCAGCAAGAGCAGGAGCTAGTTTCCATACCGCCATAAGAATAGGAAAATTCCATGGAATAATTTGCCCAACAACACCTAATGGTTCATGGAAATGATAGGCCATTGTGTCATGATCAATTTCACCAATAGATCCTTCTTGAGCTCTTACGGCACCAGCAAAGTATCTGAAGTGGTCGATTGCTAATGGAATGTCAGCTGCCATACATTCGCGGATAGGTTTGCCGTTATCAATAGTTTCAGCCAAGGCAATGGTTTCAAGGTTTTGCTCCATCCTGTCAGCTATTTTAATTAAAATATTGGCGCGATCAGTAGTGCTTGTTTTACCCCATGCATCTTTTGCCGCATGGGCGGCATCAAGAGCCAACTCAATATCTTTTTCATTGGATCGAGCTACCTCACAAAAAGGTTTACCCGATATAGGTGTTAAATTTTCAAAGTATTTGCCATCAACTGGCTTAACCCACTGATTATTAATAAAATTATCATATTTTTCTTTTTTATAAGGACTATCAATTCCAAGATCCTTAAGTGTAGTAAAAGCCATGTTGCCTCCTGAGTATGCGTTCTATAATTGTTTTTTTTTAAATAAGGTAAAGCCATACATTAATCCTAAATAATCGATAAATCAAGCCTGCATATAAAAATAACTCTTATACATGACCTATAAGAGTTGTAATAGTGGGTAGAAAGAATTAACGCTTGAGAGACGGATAATTTAGCTTTGTGAATTTTTAACAAGATAAAAGTAATATATAATCTCCAGCACGGAAGGGTGGCCGAGTGGTTTAAGGCGCACGCCTGGAAAGCGTGTTTAGGGTGAACTCCCTAACGAGGGTTCGAATCCCTCTCCTTCCGCCATTTATTAAAATGCTGATAAAGGACACATATGTTATTTCATCTAGATTTTCAGGTTGGGTATTCAGCCGATATGACACAAAATGATTTGTTTGATATCTGGACCGAAGAAGCTAGCGCAGCTCTAGGGGCAAAAGAAGCTGGAGTGGTAGTGGATCTTTGGAAAGTTGTTGGGGAAAGAAACGTTATTGCAATTGTAAATGTCGAAAGTCACGAAATGCTCGATCAGATTCTTCTCGACTTACCCATTATGAGAAGAATGGGCCAGCATGTTCAGGTCAATGTAAGGGCAATAAGGACTTATGAGGGGTTTGCTTCTGACGTTAAAGATAGACACAATAATTAATTAAATGACAACTATAACTCTACTTACTATGCTGAGGAATTTATGAAAATTGATACGAATATAGCCAAAGAATGGCATGCGCATGCCCTTAAAATAAAACAGGATGCGAATAAGATCATCCTTGGCCAAGAAAAAGCTATTAACCTAGTTATTATTAGTCTTTTTGCCCGAGGCCATGTGTTGTTGGAAGGCGGCGTGGGTGTAGGTAAGACGACCTTGCTGCAGGTTATTACTAAATTGATAGGTGGTTCATACGAAAGAGTCGAAGGTACAGTCGATCTAATGCCTAACGATATCATCTATCATGCATCAATCAATGATGAGGGAAAGCCAAGTATCTCAAAGGGCCCTTTGTTAAAAAAAGGGGAGGATCTCTCTGTCTTCTTCTTTAATGAAATCAACAGGGCTAGGCCCCAAGTTCACTCCTTATTGTTGCGAGTAATGGCAGAAAAATCGGTGACCGCATTCAATGATGTTATTTATCTTCCTAATATGGTTGTCTTTGCAGATCGTAATCAGGTTGAAAAGAATGAAACCTTTGAGCTTCCAGCCGCAGCAAGAGATAGATTTATGATGGAGGTGTCTATTCAGTCCCCTACAGATAAAGTTTTGCGTGATTCCATCATTTTTGATACTAAGTTTCAGGACACCTCTAAGCTGATTGAAGATATACCTTCACCATTGTTTGACTGTAAAGAACTTAATGCAGTGTCGGCCGCAATACAAGAAAATATTCAGACGAGCGATCATATCAAAAACTATATTGAGACATTGTGGCAGGCAACAGAGAATCCAAGAAAATTTGCTGTCGATGTGGAAGGAATTGATATAGATGATTTTATTATTGCAGGCAGTAGCCCAAGAGGCATGATTATGCTGGTTAAGGCAGCAAAAGTTAACGCATGGATGAGTAACAGGGATCATGTTCAACCAATTGACGTTGAGTATGTGTTTCATGCGGTGATGGCTCACAGGTTAGTGGTCAATAGAATTTATGAAAACAATAGAACAGAGTTGCTAGAAAAATTTACACAGGAAGTCCTCCTTAAAGTCGCCACTCCAAAACTGGATTAGCTAATGAGAATAGATTATTTTAATTATTCGATATCATGGCGATCAAAAAATTACCGGTATGGAAATCATCTGAGCTCTAAGATAGGGAATGATTTTGAATATAGCGGCTCTAAAAACTTTAATGATCACCCAGACCTCTCTAGTATCGACATCAAAAACTCCATTACTGACCCACATGAGAACATATTTGTTAAAACATTCAATCTCAACAATCCAGTTAATCTGGTAGCTCTTTGTGATATTTCTAGTTCAATGTTCGCTATTAAGGAGAATAATTCTACTATTAAGTTACTTGCCAAAATTATTGCATCATCAGCAGTTGAGCATGGCGATATGTTTAGTATGCTGTGCTATAACGATGTCATTAAAAATAACCTTGCTCTAGAGCCCAGCAACAATTTTCATACTATTGGTCAATGGATTGATGGGCTAACTTTAGAGGGTGCCCGAGCAACTAGCGATCATATTTCGAACATTGCTCAGAAAGTTCCTAATGAGAAATCATTAATTTTTTGGATCTCAGACTTTCATCACAGCCATGAATATATTAATACAATGATTGAGCAACTGTCCAATCATCATGTTATCCCTGTTCATTTATCCACTGAAGAAGAAATTAAAAGGTTGCCAAGCTATGGCTTTACCAACTTTAAGGATTCTGAATTGAGCCTGGAGAGAGAAATTTTTTTACGACCGAGGGTTAAAGAAAAATTATTGCATGATTACAGGGAATCAAAAGAAAAAACTTTTCATATCTTCGCAAAAAATCAGCTGATGCAGCTAGAGCTAGATAATGGTATTGATATGAATGCCATTCAACAATACTTTATGAGAGCCGTTATATGATCCGGATCCTGATCTTCTTTTTTACCGCATCTATCAGCACCATCGCCTTTGCTGTGGAATATAATTCTGAAAGTAATATCAGTAATTTTAAACACGGATTTCAGCTTGGTGACTTGATCGTGGTTAAGGATCAAATAACCTCAAAAGAACCTTTCTTAGATACTCCCCAATTATTGGTCAAGAAAAGCGATGGCATTCGTTTGGTGGGGCAGGAAAGCTATAATGCAAGCAAGGAGGGTGAGCACACCTTTTTCAATACAATTACTTACCAGATTTTTCATAGATCTGAGGGCAAAAAGTATGCATTACCAACGCACACTTATAAGATTGGTGGTGATGAGCTAGAAATACCTACTAAAAATTACTGGTTTTCTCGCATTGCATCTTCAGACCTTAATGAGGTCCTTCTCAATTCCCTTGGTCAAATTAAACCTAACCCATTAAATCATAGCAGGCAGCCATTGTTCGCACTGCTAGCCCTTTCCTTTTCTGTTCTGCTTATACTGCTGTATAAAAAGATGGATCTAACTTTTGTCAGCAGAATGAACGGCCCCTTTACAAAAGCCAATAAAAAAATTAAGCCCTTACACCGCAAAGGCAATCAAGAAAGTTATGATGAATCGGTGCTTGTCTTACTGGATAGTTGTAATAAGGCCTTTGGACAAAACATGAATGGCGATAGTATTGATAAGATTATCTCTAATAAATCAAAATATTTTTCTTTCAAACATGAGATTAAAGCGTTCGTAGATATAACGAATGATGAGGTTTATTCATCCGAGTCCTTCTACTCAAAAAGTCGATTTGATAAGATTCTTTACCTTTCAAATGAACTGAAAATTATAGAGAGAAAATTGTAGATGGACTTTATTCATCCACTTTGGCTGTTATTGTTACCCTTATCGGTCTTACCTTTTATGGTGTCAATATCGGACAATACGGCTATAAGCAGTATAAGAATATTTGAACAAGACGGTATCTCCAAAAAAATTACTATGCTGTGCCGATCTCTTATGTCGCTCATTATTTTCCTATTGGTGGTTATTCTTGCAAATCCTTGGTCCAAATCAACATCCATTACGGAAATCGGTAAAGGTGCTCAGCTTGTCTTCCTAATTGATAGAAGTGTGAGTATGGCAAAACCATTTATTGGTGACGATGACAATAAGTCTGAAATTAAATCACTCGCTGCAAGAAGGATATTGAAGGATTTTATTGATCAACGCCCATCGGATATGATTGGTATAGTTGGGTTTTCAAACTCAGCACTTTACGCTTCAAAAATTACTAAAAATAGAAGCTATACCTACGCAGCGATTGATGCAGCCACAGGATCTTCGATTAATCAAACAAACATAGGGTCTGGTATTACATCAGGACTTTTTATGTTTAGTGAAATTGAGACAACAGGATCTCAGGCCTTAGTACTTTTATCAGACGGAGCCGGAAAAATATCCAAGAGGGTTAAGGAAAGAATTGCAGAGATGTTAAATGAAAAAAAAATAAATTTATATTGGATCATTATTAAAGAACCTAATGACGTTAGCCTATTCTCCGGAAATACTTATCTTGAGGGTAGGGAGCCGACCGTCATCAAGCTCGACAATTTTTTTAAGTCACTTAAAACCGAATATAAAGCATACGAAGCTGAGAATCCCGACGCACTTTCAAGCGCCATTGCTGATATTGATCAAAAAGAAAAAAAACCCATCAAAATTGAAAGAGATATACCCGGAAAAAATTATAACCCGTCAATTTTGAAATTATTATTAGCGCTAATTGTATCTCTCATTGCCATTAAAAATATTAAGGTCTAGCTTATGAAGATGTTAAAAAGTATTTTCAATCTAAAAGGTCGTTATTTTTCTATTCTTTTTTTAGGTCTTCTTTTATTTTCTTTTTATGAGTTCAGCAGGATTGTTGAGGTGTCGGAGATTAACCAAAAATTAGTAAAGGACGAATTGATAATTAACGATAACTATGAATTTCTTAGCTTGTATTCTTCTGCCTACCAGCTTGGAGAGCAGGGCGAGTATGACAATGCAATAGAAAAGTTTACACGACTATTGAAGATGTTTCCCGAGAGCAGAAATATTGATGAGATTTATTACAATATAGGGACATTGTATCTTAAGGATGCATTAACTAAACCACTCAGCGATGATGGGAAAGTTACCGCAGAAAATTTTCAAAAACTGCAGAGCGCTATCATTGCGCTTGAGAAGTCATTGGCTATAAACCCCGACAATAGCATGGCAAAATTTAATTTAAGCTTACTACTCTCGTCCATACCAACTGAGGCATCAAAGATTATATCTGATCAATCTGTTCAGGAACTCAGTAATATTCCTATTGGTTTGCCATGATTGCAGGCATTATCAATATTCTAAGAAATAAAACAGAATTAACAGTAATGGTGTTAGTGGCATTACTATGCCTTCTAGCTATAAATAATCCAACAGTTCAGCTGAAGAAGTCAATTACCAGTTACATGCTCCTTGTAGATGTATCACAATCGATGAATGCTGAAGACTTACTCGTCAAGGATAGCCCAGTTACCCGAATTGAATATACCAAGCTCCTCTTAAAAAACATCATTGATAAGTCAAGTTGTGGAAGTTTTTTTAGCATCAATATTTTTGTTGCAGATAATATTGCCAATATTATTGAACCAGTAGAAAAGTGCAAGAATTATGATGAGTTGATGGATACTATCAGCAAGCTTGAATGGAGAATGGCTTGGAAAGGAAACTCTCGAATCACATTTGGTATAAAGTCCGCCGCTAAAATGCAAGACAGCCTAAACTTCCCATCAAAAATTCTTTTTTTTACTGATGGTGATGAGGCCCCAAAGGTAAATGCGATTAATCGAGTTAACCTGGACGATTTTAATTTAGGGGAAGAGTTAATTTTTGTTGGTATTGGAGGGAACGTTCCCGTTCCTGTTAAGCGATATAATTCAAGAAATATGTATGTTGGATACTGGGGATCAGACATTTATGACTCACTTCCGGGGGCAACGGGATCAAGAAATAGTGATAGTGGAAAAGATGAGCCTGATCCATCTGTTGCTTCAGCAGATTACGAGAGGTATCTTACTAAGTTGTATGAGGACTATTTAATATCCTTATCAGAACAAATAAAATCACAATACATTAAAGGTGAGTTATCAGATACATTCACTAAAACAATCCTAGATAATCGACCACATCAAAAGATTCAGTCTGACTTGCAAGTGGAGCGTCCTGCTGTTTTCATCGGCTTACTTCTTATAGTTGCACTTCATTTGAGAAGGAAGCTAACGGCATTGTTTAGCTCAATATCAAACCGCTAGCCTTGTAATATATCTAACTCAAGACAAGTCTGGCTCCAGCTCTTTGAACTTGCTCCCTACCTTGCTTTTATTTTATGAAGTGTAATAATTAAGAATAGATAAAAAAGGAAACGAGAGATGAGTAGATGGTTAAATTTTTGGTTTTTAATATTCACACTATCCTTTTCACAAATTGCCCTTTCTGACTCCAAGGTAGAAATAGACGCCCAAATCGACGAGGTTCTCCAAAAGCTTTTTGAATTTTCACCAGCAGCAAAAACTTTAGCAGGTAAGGCGGAGGGAATATTAGTTTTCCCAAGCATTATAAAAGCAGGTTGGATAATTGGTGGATCTTACGGCGAAGGCGCATTGCGTGTTTATGATCAAAATATTCAATACTACAATAATATATCGGGCTCCGTAGGATTTCAGTTTGGCATAGAAAGGAGGTCGGAAGTCATCATGTTCCTGAGCAAAAATGCTCTAAATCGCTTCAAAGATAGCGATGGGTGGGATGGGGGTGCTGATGGTAGCGTGGCCATTGCAAATTTTGGCGCTGGTGAGGATCTTACCGTTGAGAATATAAAAGACCCTGTTATATCGTTTATTTTTTCACCTCAAGGATTAATGGTGAATGCATCTTTAGAGGGAACAAAAATTTCAAAAATAAAGCAACCAAAATAACGTCAGGATATCTTATGAAGCATCTGCCCAATTATTAGGGGTCTCAAAGAGTCGAACATTAATTGGTTTAATAAGACCCTTAAATTCTTTTAAAAATGCCTCACTAAGCAGTTCAAAAGCAATTAGAGCCATATTTTCTGCAGTCGGAACCTTTGGCAGTACAACGGTTTTATGGTCTTGCATGCCATTTAAAAAATCAAGTACCTCAAAGTCTTTTTCAAAGACAATAAAGGCGTGGTCCCATGGTTCAACGATAAGTTTTTTAATTACCTCTTTTGCATCTTTAAAATCCATGACCATACCAAAATTTGACTCGTTTTTCTGCTCTACTATCTCTCCAGAAATTGTCACCTCTATTGCGTACCGATGCCCATGTAAATTTTTACAGGAACTTTTATGATTGGGAATTCTATGCCCGGCATCGAATTCCATTCTGGTGGTAATTTGCATGTTATAGACTGTCGATTGCTTTAATTCGCATTAATGCTGGGGGGTGTGAGTGATTAAAAGCCGAGTATAGAGGGTCAGGTGTCAAAGTGGAGGCGTTATCACGGTAAAGCTTCGTTAAAGACTGTTTAAGGTCAGATCCTTGAGTAAAGAGACATGCATAGCTATCCGCTTCGTATTCATTCTTCCTTGATAAGTAGGTCATTATAGGCTTGATAAAAAAGAACAGATAATTTAATAAAACGAAATTAAATAACATAAGAAAGTTAGCATCGGTCATTTGAGAAACTCCTAAGGCCTGATAAAAAAGCGGATTATCTTTAAGGCCACCTAGAACATAAAGACTTAGAAATAAAATAGTGATCATAATAGCCATAAATTTTTTCACGTGATTCATTTTAAAGTGACCTAATTCGTGAGCAATCACTGCCTCAATTTCTTTATGAGATAGCTTTTCTAGTAGAGTGTCGAAAAAGATAATTCGCTTTGTCTTGCCAAACCCTCCAAAAAAAGCATTTCCGTGGGAACTCCTAAGCGAGCCATTCATAATAAATAAGCCTTTTGATTCAAAGCCACACTTCACTAGCAGCTTTTCAATACTACTTTTAAGTTTTTTATCTTCTAGTGGTGAGAACTTATTCTTTAATTGCTGAAGAGCCGGTGCGAGAGCTGACATGATTACAACCACTGCGCTAAGAAATACCCACAGCCAGACCCACCAACTTGATCCTAGCGACGATATAATCCATAAAGAAATATACATAATAGCGAAAGTCACTAATGCTGTTGTTGCCAGATCAATTAATACATCGCTCATAAATGTTTTCGCTTTTGTTTTATTAAAACCAAACTTTTCCTCAATAATATAGGTGCTATAAAGATTACTAGGTATTTCAACTATAGAGAGAATAACTGCCAAGAAAGTAACTACTAATGATCCACCAAGCAATGAAGAGACATCATAGTCGATCATTGCTGCATTAATTTCATTAATTCCTCCACCAATAGTGAGGTAGTAAGTTATGAATGCAGAAACCACCAACCCGAATGATCCAAATTGTGTTTTTGCTACAGTATAGTCAGCTGCTTTTTTATGATCTCTGAGTTTTATAGTTTTTGAGAATTCAACGGGAACTTTATTTTTATTTTTTTGGACATGGTTTATCTGTCTTTTGTTCAGCCAAAACTCTAAACTAGCAGCAAAGATAATAAGAAAGATAAAAAAAGACTGGTAATTGATTGTCATTGATAATAGTTCTGTGTAAAAGTGTGTATTGTGCAGTAAAATTGCAATTAAAGTAAGAGAGTGAGTGCTAAAACTGGCCCGATCAAACAATTTAATGGAAATCATGATGGACGAAAAAAACAATAATAATTTAATCTGGCTGGATATGGAGATGAGCGGCCTCGACCCAGAAAACGATAAGGTACTTGAGATTGCTGTAGTAATAACTGATCCTTTCTTAACAATTATTGCTGAGAGCCCGGTCTTTGTTATACATCAGGAGGATGCAGTCCTAGCTAGAATGGATGCATGGAATCAAGGAACCCATGGAAAATCAGGATTGATAGAGAAAGTAAAAAATTCAAAACATAACGAAGAAGGAGTAACGAGACAGCTACTAGAATTTATGGCTAAATATGTTGGAAAAAATAAGTCACCAATGTGTGGTAACTCTATATGCCAAGACAGAAGATTTATGGCTAAGCATATGCCGGAGCTCGAAAGCTTCTTTCACTATCGCAACCTCGATGTAAGTGTTTTTAAAGAATTATCTAAGCGCTGGAAACCAGAAATTATTGACGGCTTTAAAAAAGCAGGGAAGCATGAAGCATTGGCAGATATAATGGAATCGATTGAGGAGCTAAAGTATTATCGTGAGCATTTTATTAAAATTTAGCTATGCTTAATTTTTTTCTTATAGGTTTTTCTGCGGCTATTGGGGCATGGATGCGATGGTTGATTGGGGCTGGAATGCTAGNTATGTTCCCAGGAATGCCATTAGGTAGCTTAGTTGNNAACCTATTAGGTGGTTTTTTNATGGGTTTATCTATTGCCTTCTTACAGATTACAACAAACATCTCTGATGAAATTAGACTTATTATCAATGTAGGTTTTCTGGGGGGGTTAACAACTTTCTCAGCATACACTGCCGATTTGTTTGAGCTCATGCAAAAAGGAGAGCTGGGTTTAGCTCTCCTTTTTATGATTGCTCACGTTATCGGCGCTCTAGTCTTATGTTACGCCGGTTATTATTGTGTTAGTCTTTCTTTGCGTTCTTTTTAGGCTTTGATGCCGGCTTTTTCTTTGTTTCTACCATTTGCAACTTTTCTGAAGACTTAACCACAACCTCTGTTTGTTGCCAAGCAGCTTTTTTTCTTGGCTTAGGCTTTGTAGCTTCTTCCTTAACGATTTCTTTTACTGCAGTCTTGCTTGTTTCAACTAACTTTAATCCTACTTTTTCAAGATCAACTTTTGGTTGCGCAACCCTTTTTCTTACAGGCTTTTTCTTTGGATCTGGTTTAGTGCTCAACAACTCATCCGACTGCTTCTCTTTTACTTGCGAAACAATTTCCTGTTGTTTTTCAATAATTCTCTCAACTGGTTTATCACGCCTTTGGTTAGGAGTTTTTATACTAACAATATTTTCCTCAGCAACTTCTTTGCTATTAATTACGGATGGTTGAGGCGTTGCATCTTCTCCTCCTCTTTCTCTTCTTTGTTGTTGATTCTTATTGAAACCTGGCTTTCTATTTCTATTTCTACCTGGCCTTCTGTTTGAGTTAGAATTAGCTCTGTTTTCATTAATGGATTCAAGCTGATCCCCATTCCCTTTAACTGTTTCTGGACTTGTGATTTCGACCTGAGCGCGATCATCATGATTAGCATCGGAATCATCAGACCCAATTAGATTTTTAAAGAATCCAAGCAGTGATTTAGTTTGCTTATTTTTCTTGGTGCTTGAATTCGCTGGCATCACAGATTTAACAACAGGGGTTAGTTTGTCTTTCTCTACGTCTTCGTCGCCATTAGCCAGCTCTTCAACTGGTGGCTCTACTACGGTGTAGCTTATCTTCCCTGACTTTTTCGACGTCCTTTCAATTAAGTATTTGGGAATCTCAAAGTATCGATTAGGTATAATCACGATGTCATTATGAGTTTTCTCTTCTAATTCGTTAATTGCAGCTCTTTTCTCATTCAGAAGAAGTGTTGCAACCTCAACAGGAAGTTGGATGGAAACGATTTGATTTTCATCCTTAGCTGCCTCATCTTGTATTAGTCTAAGCATGTAAAGAGCGGTTGATTGGATATCTCTTACACGACCTGTTCCACTACATTTAGGACACACCCCATTGATAGAGTCTCCAAGACTAGGCCTTAGTCGTTGTCTGGATAGCTCCATCAAGCCAAATCGTGATATTTTTCCAAGTTGAATTCTTGCCTTGTCGTTCTTTAAGGCATCTCTCATACGATTTTCAACTTCTCTTTGATTTTTTTGATGCTCCATATCAATAAAGTCGACAACAACTAACCCCCCAATATCACGCAATCGCATTTGCTTAGCAAGCTCGCTTGCGGCCTCAAGGTTGGTATTGAATGCAGTATTTTCGATGTCGCGACCTTTTGTTGAGCGACTTGAGTTTACATCCACAGAAACTAATGCTTCGGTATGGTCAATTACAATTGATCCACCAGAGGGAAGCTGAACCTCTCGGAGAAAAGCTGATTCAATTTGATTTTCAATGTTAAATTTGGAAAAAAGTGAAATATTTTCTTCGTAAAGTTTTACCCTCTCTGCGTAATCGGGCATCACATGGCTCATGAACTGATGGGCTTGATCAAATATTTCTTGTTTATCAATTAATACCTCTTCTATATCAGCAGAGAAGTAGTCACGTATTGCCCTAATAACCAAGTTACTTTCTTGGTAAATCAGAAAAGGTCCTTCCTGTGCATTGGCAGCATTTTCAATTGCTTCCCACAACTGGTTAAGGTAATCAAGATCCCATTGTATTTGTTCTACCGATGCACCTATACCTGCTGTTCGACCAATAACGCTAGTACCTTTTGTGACAGTTAGTTGAGATAAAACTTCTTTGAAAGCAGATCTTTCTTCACCCTCGATTCTTCTTGAAATACCCCCACCATCATTATTGTTTGGCATCAAAACAATATATCTTCCAGCCAAAGAAAGGTAGCTAGTTAGGGCGGCACCTTTATTACCACGTTCATCCTTACTAACTTGAACAATAATCTCTTGCCCCTCATTAATTACGTCTTTAATGGACAAGTCTTTTTTTCTAGATTTTTTTGAATAATATTCGGGGGCTATTTCCTTAAACGGGAGAAATCCATGTCTGTCGACACCATAGTTTACGAATGCAGCTTCAAGGGAGGGCTCTACTCTAGTGACTACAGCTTTATATATATTGCTTTTGCGTTGCTCTCGATTACCACGCTCAAAATCGAGGTCCTCAAGTTTTGAATCACTGACAATGGCAACCCTGAGCTCTTCGGATTGCGTTGCATTAAATAACATTCTTTTCATTACCTTATCTCCATATGTATGAAGATTTAGATAAAGAATTTATTATAAATTCGGTGCACACAAGCAAACTTCAAACTGAATCTTATTGATCCTAGTTGAATAGAATAACGTTTTATTCGTACTTTTCTATGCTATTAGTATTTTTAATATTGGTGCTTGTTTGTTTAGTAATTTATTTTAAATTCGTTTATAAAAATCTTTTTTATCGGTCCGCTTCTTATATAAGTTTCTGGTGAGCAGATCTAAACCTTAAATTCTTTTGTATTTATGTATAATTCAGAATTGTTTTTCTCTTTAGTTTATAAAGATATCTGAACAGAATTAAGTATATGCGATAAATCATTAAAAGAAAACTAAAAAAATGGCTGCAGATATTAATAACAGTGTTCGTTATGAGCTTATTGGTGAAGGAAGTGAAGGTCAAAAAATTGACAACTTTTTAATTAAAACGTTAAAAAATGTCCCTAAAAGCCATATCTATAAATTATTACGAAGTGGTCAGGTAAGAGTTAATAAAAAACGAATTAAAACTGATTTTAGGCTCTCGTTGGGAGATAGCGTTCGTATACCACCTTTCACATCACCTAAAAGTGAAGTAAAAACTCCCATAAGCATTAAGCCTGAGCAAGCATTGCTTATTGAGAAGTCAATTATTCACGAAGATGATGCGTTAATTGTTATCAACAAGCCTTGTGGCTTAGCAGTTCATGGAGGAAGTGGGATAAGTTATGGTCTTATAGAATTACTAAGAAAATCACGGCCTGATGCAAGATTTCTTGAGCTTGTGCACAGGATAGATAAAGAGACTTCAGGTATTATTTTAATTGCTAAAAAACGTCCTGCACTTGTTGATATTCATAAGCAAATGCGTGACAAGAGTATCCATAAAAAATATCAGGTTATAGTAAATGGTAAATGGCAAAAGAAACAACTGATAGTTGACCTTAACTTAATTAAAACTTCCGACGAGGAAGGCCAAAAAAAAGTTCGAGTCGTATCACAAGAAGATGTGGTTGGAGGTTCAAAAGCTTCACGATCAGTTTTTTTTCTGAAACAAGCTTTCGAGCAATTTAGTTGCATAGAGGTCAAGCTAGTTACCGGTCGAACCCATCAGATTAGAGTTCATTTAAGCCATCTTGGATTTTCGATAGTAGGTGATGATAAATATGGTGATTTCTCACTAAATAAGAGGCATGCAAAATTAGGATTTAAGCGCATGTTTTTGCATGCTTGTGAGTTAGGTTTTCGCCACCCACTTTCCGGAGAAGATATTTTTCTAACAGCGCCTATTCCTTCAGACTTTATTAAGCTTAAGCATTATGCCAAAACAAACTAATTACGATCTTATTATATTTGATTGGGATGGAACAATTGCAAATTCCGCAGGAATTATAGTCGAGTCAGTAAAGGCGGCGTGTATTTCTGAGGGGGTAGCATTGCCTTCAGATTATAGTATCAGTGGCATCATAGGTTTGGGTTTGGAGGAAGCCTTCACAAGGCTCTTCCCTGACATGCAAAAGAGCAGTTTAATCAGCTTGCAAGCGCTATACCGTGATGCTTATCTAAGAAGAATGGATCAGATTGTATTGTTTGACGGTATAGACCTTGGAATCAAGGGGTTATATAACCAAGGATACGCACTTGGAATTGCTACAGGAAAAAGTAGGCGAGGACTCAACAATGCATTAAACAAATCAAATCTTTACAGTTACTTCAAAGTAACTAAAACGATGGATGAATGCTTTTCAAAGCCTCATCCACAAATGATTAATGAGATATTGGAGGCCTTAATGATTGAAAATCATAGAGCACTAATGATAGGAGACTCTAGTTATGATATGGAAATGGCAGCAAATGCAAAAGTAGATTCTATAGGGGTATCATATGGCGCACAAACTATGACTCAGCTTCAGCTTCACAATCCTCTCGCTCTTATTGAAAATGCCCACGACCTTTTTTTGTGGATCGCTAAAAATGGCTGAGAGTATTAAATTGTTAAAAAAAGATTTTGCGTCAGATCCGTCTACTTCGAAGTTTAAATTTTTTGAGTACGGGGAAGAAAAAACGGGTTTTGCTTTGTTTTACAAGGGAAGCTATTATGTATATAAGAATCAATGTCAGCACCTTCCTGTCGAGCTCGATTGGGTCGACAATAATTTTTTGGAAGATGAGGGTTCTTTTATTATTTGTGCAACGCATGGAGCAATTTACGAACCTACCTCAGGGCTCTGTGTATCCGGTCCCTGCAAGGGAAGCTCCTTAAAATCTATGAGCTTCACAATGACAAAGAGTGAAATAGTAGTTACTTTATAAAGGACAATAATGGCAGAAGACAATAAGCAGGAATCAGAAAGAAAATTATTAGAAGGTGTGCTTAATTCGGCTTTTATAGAGCAGAGGCGATCAAGGCGATGGGGTATCTTCTTTAAATTTCTAACTTTAGGGTATTTGATTGCTCTTTTATTGATTTTTGTAAGCGGGGGCGACCGGGGAGCAGTTTCAACTGGCGAATTTACCGCACTTATAAATCTCCGTGGAGAGATTGGCGCTGACCAGCCAGTTAATGGCTCAGACTTTAGGATCAGTCTAAAAGAGGTGTATGCTAATCCGGGAACAAAAGCGCTAATTTTATCCATCAACAGCCCCGGAGGAAGTCCAGTTCAGTCGGGTATGATTAATGACGAAATCCAGCGATACAAGAAAAAATTTCCAGAAATACCGGTTTATGCAGTGGTAGAAGATGTTTGCGCGTCAGGAGCCTATTATATAGCAGTGGCTGCGGATAAAATATTTGTTGATAAGGCCAGCATTGTTGGATCAATTGGGGTGTTGATAGATGGATTTGGTTTTGAAAAGGCCATTGCTACCCTAGGGATTGAGAGAAGACTTATTACAGCTGGAGAAAATAAAGCTATTATGGACCCATTTCTCCCTATTGATCCTAAACAAAAATTACATATTGACGCTATGCTTGCGGAGGTTCATCAGCAATTTATCAATGTGGTGAAGAGGGGCAGGGGTGATCGTCTCGCCAATAACGATGATATATTTTCGGGTTTATTTTGGAGCGGCGAAAAAGCTATCCAACTAGGTCTTGCGGATGACATGGGTGATATTTATTCGGTAGCAAATGAAATTATTGGATATGAGAAGATTGTAGATTTTACTAGCTACGAATCATTTGCAGATAGATTTGCTAAACAATTGGGGATGGGTATTGGAATCACTTTCAATAACTTTTATTACAAGTTAATAAGTAATAATTTTAATATAAAATAATAGCTTAAGTGCTTTTTTTAAAGTAATTTATTAAGTTATTTGTTGAAGAATCAAAACCATTTGTTTCGTTTTGGTTGTTGAGCTCGGGAAGTATTAGGGAGGCAAGTTGCTTCCCATATTCGACCCCCCACTGATCAAACGAATTGATATTCCATATAATGCCTTGAACAAATATCTTGTGTTCATAAATTGCTAAAAGCCTACCTAGAGATTTAGGGGTAAGCTTTTTGAACAAAAATGAGTTTGAAGGGCGGTCACCTTCAAATGATTTGTGAGGAATAATGTCTTCAAGGCCATCTACATCATTTTGTGATCTAACCAACTCCGCACGAACTTTCTCTTTTGTCTTGCCAAACATTAAAGCTCTTGATTGGGCAACATAATTTGAGAATAATATTTTATGGTGTTGATCCTTTTCTGAACCAACGGAATACTGAGTGTTGGCTGGCATAATAAAATCTGTAGGGATGATGTCCGTCCCTTGATGAATAAGTTGATAAAACGCATGCTGACCGTTTGTTCCAGCATCGCCCCATACGATGGGGCCAGTATGGAGACATACTTTCTCTCCATCTCTACCAATAAACTTACCATTGCTCTCCATATCTGCTTGTTGAAGATATGATGGGAGCAGTGATAAGCCTTGATCATAAGGAAGTACAGCCAATGTGTTGTAACCAAAAAAATTAATATGCCATACTCCAATCATTGCGAGTGTGACGGGAATATTCTCTTCAAAAGGCGCATCCCTAAAATGATTGTCTATTTCATGCGCTCCGTCCAACAAATTTTCAAATTGATCCATTCCAATATAAATGGCTATGGATAATCCAATAGATGACCAAAGAGAATAACGCCCACCTACCCAATCCCAGAACTCAAACGTATGTTCAGGACTAATCCCAAAGGCAGTAACCGCAGCCTCATTTGTTGAGATAGCTACAAAGTGATTTTTGACAGCATCTATACCGAGACTATCTGTTAACCACTTTCTAGCAGTAAAAGCATTTGTCATAGTTTCCTGTGTTGTGAAAGTTTTTGAGGCAACAATGAAAAGTGTAGTTTCTGGATCGCATTGATCTAAAGCCTGTGCTATGTCATAACCATCAACGTTCGAAACAAATATTGGCTTAATACTTTTTTCCCCGTAGGATTTAAGAGCATGACATACCATTGCGGGCCCAAGATCTGAACCACCAATACCAATATTAACTACAGCTGTAAATTTCTTTCCTGTAAAACCTTTTAATTCACCAGACCTAATTGAATCCGAAAAAAAACGCATTTTATTAAGCACTCTATTAACGGATGGCATAACGTCTTTACCATCAAAAAGTATTGGAGCGTTTGAGCGATTCCTTAATGCAACATGAAGAGCAGCACGCTTCTCGGTAAAATTAATTTTTTCACCATTAAAGAGTTTGCTGATCCAGCTTTTTAGTTCAGATTGCTTTGCTAGGCCGTAAAGTAGGGCTAACGTCTCTTCTGTGATTTTGTTCTTCGAGAAATCAAATAATAGGTCGTCAAATTTCAAGCTAAATTTATCAGATCGCCTTGCATCATGATTAAAAAAGTCACGTATATGTTGTGGGGATATATGTTCATAATGCTTTTTTAGTAAATCCCAGCTTTTTGAGTGGATGATTGATGTCATTTGGTCTGAAGTTATTCTTTGAGTTTAAGTTAAGGCGTAATTGTAGCAAATATATATTAATATTTTTTAATTATGTTGTTTTATGGCCCATAAAATGTGTTCTTTTAGCATTATCGATGTATGGGTTAATCTACTTTGAAGTACTTTTACTACCTCCAATGATTTTGGAGCATTGCCAAGTCCAATTGCAACATTACGCAACCACTGTTCGTATCCAATTCGGTAAATAGCACTCCCTTTAAATTTATCATCAAACTCATTTTCAGATAATTTAAATGCATCAATAAGACTGAGCTTATCTAGATCATGTCTAACCAAAAAATCATTTTCGGTTGTGATTTTTGCGTATTTATTCCAAGGACATACAAATTGGCAGTCATCACAGCCATATATTCTATTTCCAATAGCTTTTCTATATTTCTCAGGTATTGATTCTTTATGTTCAATTGTTAAATAAGAAATACATTTTTTTGCATCCAATTCATAAGGACCTATTATTGCAGAGGTAGGACATATATCTATGCATGCTGAACATGATCCACAATGCTTTGTCGTCTCTTTGTCTGCTGGTAATGGCATATCTGTATATATTTCGCCAAGAAAAAACCATGACCCATGATCTTTATTTAAAAGAAGGGTATGTTTACCTCTCCATCCCAAGCCTGCCTTCTCAGCAATTTCAACCTCCAAGACCGGTGCGCTATCTGTGAACAACCTGAAGCGGCTAACCTCATCACTCAGCTCTTTTTTGATAAAGGCAATAAACTTCTTTAATTTTCCTCTAATTACTTTATGGTAATCTCTGCCAAGGGCATATCTTGAAATATAAGAAGCGTTTTTATTCTTTAGTGCTTGAAGTGCATTTGCTTCCAGTGGTAGGTAGTCTAATCTTATCGATATAATACTTTTTGTACCTTCGAGCAGCATGTCAGGGTTAAATTTTTGTTCAAGATGTCTCTCAAGGTACTTCATCTCGCCATGAAATTCAGCATCAATCCATTCTTTATAAGCCAGTTTATTCTTAGTAAGATCGGTATTGGATATACCGACACCATCAAACCCAAAATCTTTACCCCAAGACTTAATATTTTCTGCTATTAGCTGCCACTTTAACTTATCATTCATAGAGAAAAATAATAAACTAAAATCATGGCAAAAGAACTATCATTTCTAACAAATAATTCTGATGAGACATTAGCTCTAGCTCGAAGATATTCAGATATTATTTGCCCCGGAGATTTAATCTTTCTAGATGGTGAGTTAGGGGCCGGTAAGACAACGTTTGTACGTGGAATGATGAGAGGGTTAGGTTTTTTGGGTAAGGTTAAGAGCCCTTCCTATAGCCTTATGGAGCAGTATGTCTTAAATTTTACTATCAATCATTTTGACTTATATAGATTTAAGAGTGCTAGTGAATGGGAAGGTGCTGGTTTTAGTGAATTTATTAACAAAACAGACGTCAATTTAATTGAGTGGTCAGAAAAAGCTATGGATGCACTTCCTACCCCAGACTTAATAATTTTTTTTACTTACACTGATCAGGATGGATCTGATGGGAGAAATGTGAGATTTAAATCGCTGACATCAAGAGGAGAACAATGTATAGATTTATTAGTTTAGAGGCTATTTTATTTATTGCTACGTTTTTTTTTAGCTTTAATGGGTTTGCAGGCTCAAGCATTAAAGAAACTAGAGTATGGCCCTCACCGGAATACACTAGGATAACTATCGAATCAAACTCCCCTTTAAAATATACCTATATGAATCTAACGAATCCGGAAAGAATTGTGGTGGACCTCAATGGCGAGGCGTTATCGAAAGAGCTTATAAATCTATCAAAAATGGTATCAGCCAAAGATACGACAATAAAATCAATTAGAGCGGCGCAATTTAATCCAAATACTTCCCGTATCGTTATTGATTTATTTGCCTCTTCAACGGTTAAAGTATTCTCTTTGTTACCCACAAAGCCTTATGGCCACAGATTGGTTGTAGACGTTTACCCCAATAATTTTGATCCTCTAGCCAACCTATTGGAACAGCTTAAAGAAAAAAATATTCCCCAAGAAAAAATCCGGGAGTTAGGAGCTAACTCCTTGCCAAAAAAACAGGTACCACCCAAAAAAGAGCCGATTATAATAGCCTTAGATCCCGGTCACGGGGGTGAAGATCCTGGTGCGATAGGAGCTAAGGGTACGAAAGAAAAGATTGTTGTTTTACAGGTTGCAAAAAGATTAAAAAAACTTTTGGATCAGGATCCGGATATGAAAGCTGTTCTAATTCGAAGCGGCGACTACTTTGTGCCATTGGGAACGAGAGTAAAAAAAGCTAGGGCAGCAAAAGCAGATCTTTTCATCTCAATTCATGCAGATGCATTTAGAAAAAAAAGTGTCAGCGGATCATCGGTATTTGCATTATCTGAAAGAGGCGCGTCAAGTGCTTTTGCTAAATATTTAGCCAACAAGGAGAATGCAGCAGATTTGATTGGAGGTGTTAGTATTGACGATAAGGAGCCCGCACTTGCTAGAACATTGTTAGACTTATCTCAATCAGCAACTATTAACGATAGTTTAAAGTTGGGAAATCATGTGTTGAGAGAAATTAAAAAAGTTAATAATTTACACAAGAAGTATGTTGAGCAGGCAGGATTTGCCGTTCTAAAGGCACCTGACACCCCGTCAATTTTGGTTGAAACGGCATTCATTAGCAATCCGGGAGAAGAAAAGAATCTTCGCTCAGCCGCCTATCAAAACAAGCTCGCTAACAGCATATATTTTGGAATCAAAAGCTATCTAAAAACCCAGCCTTCAATTGCGTTTTATACAAAAAAAAGCTTTGATGAGTAATCAGTCAAGAATTTTTTTACTTGGACCAACGGCTTCGGGTAAGACTGAGCTCACTAAATTTTGTTACGACAACTTTCCAATTGATATTATCAGTGTGGACTCTGCCCAGGTCTATAAAGGTTTTGATATTGGTTCCGCCAAACCCACCCAAGACGAACTAAGCAAATACCCGCATCAGCTCGTTAATATAATTGATCCATATCTAGCTTATTCAGCCTATGATTTTAGTAATGATGTAGAGCGACTATGTGATGAGTCCAAGAAAATAGGGAGGATACCCTTTTTGAGTGGAGGTACGATGATGTACTTTAATAGCCTAGAATTTCCTTTAGATGATATTCCAGCTACTAATTTGGAAATTAGAACCAGGGTTGCAGCAGACCTTGAAAAGTATGGACTTAGCTATTTATATCAAAAGCTTAACGAGTTTGATCCTGATTCAGCTAGAAGAATTTTACCCTCAGATACGCAAAGAATATTGAGAGCGTTAGAGGTGTTTTATGAGTCAGGAAAACCTCTATCATCTTTTTATAGTACGAAAAAAAATATAATAAAGCCACCCCCCCTTTTAAAAATTGCCCTCTTTCCTCATGACAGAGAAAAGCTTCATAGACTAATAGAGTCGCGAGTAGATAAAATGTTGAGTAATGGCCTAGTTGAAGAGGTGGAAGGTATATTAAATTCACATCCAAGTCTTGATGAGAGTTATTCCTCACTAAGAGCCGTGGGGTACAAACAAACTTATTATTATCTTAAGGGTAAGCTTCCTAAAGAAGATCTTCGAGATAGAATTGTATTCGCAACGAGGCAATTAGCAAAAAGGCAGATAACCTGGATGCGGAAGATGCAGAATTTAAGATTGTTTGATCCTTTTCAAGAAAATTTGCAAACACAGGTTAAGGAGAGCATTAATACTTTTCTAGATAAGCATTAGCCTGATAAAACCTTATTTTTTTTGCAGCAATTCTGAATAAACTTGTTCAAGCTTCTTCACAAAATGTGTAGATTTAAATAGGGAGGAAGAATTTTTACCCTTAAGTACTTTTTCCTTAATACTCTTCAACTTAATATCATTATTTGATAATACTGATGCCACTTTAAAATATTCCTCTTCTGTTTTGGTTATTAGCATTTCACAGCTGATTTCTTTTAGGATGCTTCCTGCAACACGACTAGCAAAGGTTTTACCTGACAATGTTAAAACCGGGCATCCAGCCCATATTGCATCACTAGAAGATGTATGAGCATTGTAAGGATAAGTATCAAGAAATAAGTCAATTATGGAATGACGGTTGATGTGGTCATTGAAGTTTACCTTAGGAGCAAATTTAATTCTCACTGAATCCACCCCCTCTTTTTTCGCATATTTATGGATATTATTTTCTGCTTGAGCATTAGATTCGAGCAACCAAAGAATAGAGTCGTCCTTTTGTTTAAGTAGTTTTATCCATAACCTAAACATGGACTCTGTTATTTTTATCGATTGCCCAAATGAGGCAAAAACAAATGCATCATCATCAATGCCATAAACTGACTTTTTAATGGCTTGAGTCTTAGGTCGATCATCGATGTTTGGTTGATAGCAACCAGGTAGCCGAATAATTTTTTCTGCGTAATCTGACTCCATTGACTTAGGAATAATAAAGTTATCTGCAAGTATGTAATCCATTAATGGTATATCCCTATAAAATCCCATAGAACCAGGAAACCCCAACCAGTTAATACTTATCTTTGATGGTTTGTATGCCGCAATTAAAGATCGACTTTGCATAGTAAATCCAGACAAATCCACTAGAATGTCTATATTTTCTGCAATCAAGGTTTCTTTTAGTTCCTCGTCTGATTGGCTACTAATGTTAAAAAAATTCACCCCGATATTTTTAAACTCTTGATGCTCATTTGATCCATCATCAACTCCTGAGTAGAATAACTTGACGGTGAACCTATCTTTATCATGTTTCTTTAGCACGTCTCTTATAAGGAAGTAAAGTGGGTGAAGTCTAAAATCTGAAGATATATAGCCAATAACAATCTTAGGATTTTTTTTTAATGGTCTTTTAAACTTCTCAGGATTAATGTGCGAAGATTCAATCCATGATGATGCAACCTTGGTATGTTCATTCGTAGATAAACCAGGCATTGATAAGACAGTAAACGGCGATATTCTTCCAGCGTTTCCTTCTTTGATATGATTCTTCAAGACTGTTATGATTTTATTTAGACCAATCCAATCGCAGGTAAGTTGTTTAAGTTGAATCAGTTCGACGACAGTATGTATTTGAAGGTCTGTTCCCTCCAATGCTTTTTCATAATGCTTTTTTGCCTTTACATAATCGTTTAACTTTTTATAACTATTAGCAATATTATGATGAGCCTCGTTATCAGGCAATATTTGTAATGACTTCCTCGAAAGAGTTTAGCGCTTTTTTAAAAAGTCCTTGTGCATAGAATGCATTTCCTAGATTAAAAAGATGCTCTGCATTATCTGGACAAATCTCTATTGCTTCTTCAAATGTGGTTTGAGCCATTAGATAATTTCGGTTCTTGTGATATTCATTACCAATCCTTTGAAGACAAAATCCTAAGCCATACCTAATTTGGTCGTTGTCAGGAAATTGATAGATTGCTCTTCTAAAATATCCTGCTGCTATATCAAACTTATTTATCATAGCAAAAAGATTACCAAGCTCTATTTGTAAAAAATAGTTTTTTGGTTCTTTTTCAAGTGCTTGCTTATAAAATTCAATGGCACTAACAAGATCGCCTTCATTTTCCTTATTTTTAGCTTTCAGTATTAAGTCTTGGCTAGTCATATCTAGAATTTAATACCATGTTTTTTTAAACCTTTACTCCTAAAATAACGCCTCTCCGGGTTTAAATAATCTAATATAAACTTATCCATATTTCCAAGACTACGACACATCATGTTGGCTAGACTAAGTGAGGCTAGGGGGGCAAAACTAAATCCACGGGATCCATAGCAAGCATTAATATATAAACCTTTTTGCCACATCAAACTCGCTACAGAATTTTTTTTATTTAAATGTTTATTATGCTCATGATCTAGAATACGTCCAACGAAGGGTCTCCTGTCAAAACTAGCAGCTCGTTGACCCACCCATGATCCGCTATGCTCTCCTAGAGAATTATAATTAAGCTTTGGAAGAAGAGCGGTAAGTTTTTTTAGATTATTTTTTGTGTCTACTTCTGAATCAGCATTACTAGAATTATTCTTATCGTAAGATGAGCCCACTATAGAGCTATTTTTGAATACCGGAATTACATAGCCATCATTTGATAAAATTTCTGTAAATTGTATTTGTTCTGAGTCTACCCAATTTATTTGGCCTCGATATTGATCAAAATCAAGATGAGAGAAATAGTGGTAATTTTTTATATCAGCGGCAGAACAGAAAACAATATTCTTTGCCTTAAATTTATTGTTATTTGAAGTGCTTACTGACCACATATTCTCCATATATTCCACTGCGGTAACTTTCGTATTAAATTCCTTATGAATATTTTTGTTAATTAGTAATCTCTTGCATAAATCCTTAGGTTCGATCCAACCTCCACTACTAAAATAAAGACCTACACTTCCTTCTATTTTATAGCGGCCCCATATTTTTTTTGGACTTATTACGGAGATATAGTTTTTAAGATCAGGGTTATTTTTTATTAATCTATTGAACCTATCCATACCCTCATTTTTTTCCAAAATATAAATTGATCCAACTTGTTGGGCGCTTGATTCTCCCAGTTTTATTTCCTCAATGAGCTGCCAAACATATGATATTGAAGAACACATCAACCTGTTAAATCTTTTATCATTGATCATAATATTGGGGTTAATACAAACTGCAGGATTATTATATATTGGTAAGGAATTCTCTTTTTCTTGATCAACCACCGTCACATCCCATCCTTGTTTATTTAAGTGGTAAGCAGTACTGGATCCTGAAATTCCCGCCCCAATAACAAGCACAGAATTTTCAGTAACCATCAAATAGAGTCACGGTAAAGGGGTTTGGATATATGAATATGAAGATCGCTAATCGATCTTTCTATGAATCCTCCTTCACAGTAACAAAGATAAAATAACCACATCCTCATAAATCGCTTGTCAAAGCCAAGCGCCATAATTTGATCTTCATTTTTAATAAATTTTTCTCTCCAGTCTTTGAGAGTTTTTGCGTAATGGATCCCTATATCCTCAACGTTATTAATTACTAAATCTGTAGCACCAGTTAGACTTTTTTGTATTGCTGTAAGCGATGGAATACAACTACCAGGAAAAATATATTTTTGTATAAAATCTACGGACTGGATTGCCTCATCATATCTTTGATCTTTGATTGTTATGGCTTGAATAAGTGCCTCACCATCATTTTTTAATAGCTTAGAAATTACGCTGAAGTATTGGTTGTAGTATTGGTGACCTACAGCCTCTATCATTTCTATTGATACTAACTTATCAAATTGTCCCTTCAGATCACGGTAGTCTTTAAGTAATACCGTAATATTTTTTTGCATTCCAAGTAGCTTTATCTGTTCTTTTACATACCTGTATTGTTCTTTAGATATAGTCGTTGTAGTAACATGACAGCCATATTTTTTTGCGGCATAAATTGAAAATCCTCCCCAGCCACTACCAATCTCAACCACTCTGTCGGTTTTTTTAAGTTTTAATTTGTTGCATATGATATCTAATTTATTTTTTGAAGCATCCTCAAGGCTCATTGAATCGTTCCTATAAATTGCCGATGAGTACATCATGGTTGAATCAAGAAACAAGGAAAAAAACTTGTTACTCAGATCGTAGTGTCTTGAGATGTTTTTTTTACTTCCTTCTTGTGTGTTTCTATTAAGAAAATGTGCAAACCTAAGGAAAGGGCTCAGAATTTTTTTAAAGGGCCCTTCGACTTGATCCATTATTTGATTATTAACAGCCATTAACTGTATAACTTTAGTTAAATCTTTAGTATCCCATGCACCTCGAATAAAGGATTCGCTTGATCCTATTGAGCCACCAAATAATATATCGCTATAAAATGAGGGGTGATGGACGGTTATCATTGCCTTAATCTGGGATCCTAACCCAAACTTATAATGTCTACCATCCTCCTCAATTTGAAGTTGGCCATAGGTCAGCCTAGCTAACTGAGAAAACAACGTTTTTTTTGCAAGTGCATTAATTAAATTTTTCATATTAGGGGTGTGGGTAATACTTAATCCTTTTTATGGCTAAAATAGCGGCATTCCAGTAAATTAATATAATAGACTTAACCGACATGGGAAGATTTAAAAAAAGTATCTTGTTGAGCGAGGAGGGTGTCCATGCTAATTTTGTGAGCCTTAATTCTGCATTAAATTGTATTTTTTCATGCCTTATATTGTCCATAGATATATAAAGAAAGTCTCTTGGAGGAGTAAAAGTCCACTTGTACTTCATGTCCATAGGCATGAAAGGGGAGACATGAAATGCTTTATCAAACTCAAAACATTTGGATGCTGATGGGATATCTCTGCAGTCATGAACATAGGCAAACTTTTCATTCCAAGGCGTATTGGTAATATGAGAAACAATAGCAACCAACTTACCATTATTATCCATACAATAATAAAAACTAACGGGGTTAAAGCAGTATCCAAAGTATCGAATACTTGTGAGCAGGTAGACTTTTCCCTTATGTTTAAATTTTAACTTTTCAGTCAATAGCTGCTGTATAGCTTTTTTTATGGACTGATTTTTTGGGCCAAAAAAATCTGTTCTCATTAGAGATGCCAAATTTGGACGATTGAAGCTCCAAAAAAAATTTTTAGCAAAAGCTGCTTTAATGTCATCTAGGTCTATATAGAGAAAATTTATTCTATAAGAAAACTGGTGCTTACGAGGATGATGTCTGTGGTGGGTAATAGTTCCTTTATAGATTGCGTTCATTTCCCCTGCCAGTCCTCAAAATGCTTAACAGCTTTATAGGCACTTTTAACTCCATCTTCATGGAAACCATTACCCCAATAGGCTCCAGCATAACCCGTTCTATTTTGACCACAAATACTGCTATGTTTTTTTTGAGCCAGCATGCTGTTTAAACTAAATTTAGGGTGAGTATATGTAAGTTTCTTTATGATTTTATTTTTATCTATAGTTTTGTTAGGATTTAATGTTACAAGCAAAGGATCCCGGGTGTCTATATTTTGCAAGATATTCATGTTGTAGGTTAGGGTAACAGGGTCGCTGGTCTGATTATCAATGCTGTAATTCCATGCCGCCCATGCTAATTTATTTTTAGGCATCATGGATATGTCTGTATGTAAAAAAACCTCGTTTTTTGTGTATGGAATTGAGGATAGTATTTTTTTTTCTTCATCCGAAGGGTCTTTCAACAGCATTAAGGCTTCGTCACTATGGCATGCAAAAAAAACGTAATCAAAACGCTCCACCTTCCCTGACAGTGTAATTTTAATGTCTTTTTCACACCTCTCTACACACTGTATTTCCGAACTAGTCTCAATTTTATCTTCAAAGGAAGCACAGAGTTTTTTCACATAATGCTGAGAGCCACCTGTAATTGTAAGCCACTGAGGTCTTTCATTGACCGAAAGCATACCGTGATTGTAAAAAAAAGAAATAAAAAATTTAGCAGGGAAACTCTCCATAGTCTTTATATCTGATGACCATATAGCTGACCCCATAGGCAAAATATAATTATTGGTGAAGTATGTGGAATATTTTTCCTCCTTAAGATAGTCACCTAGGGTTATATTACTTTCGGTGCTTAGTAATTTTATAGACTTTTTGTTAAATCGAATGATCTCCCAGATCATTTTTATGAACTTTAAGTTAAATATATTTTTTCTCTGTGCAAAGAGTGTATTTACATTTGTACCATTGTATTCAAGGCCGGATATATCTGAGAACACACTAAAGCTCATTGAGCTGTTTTCGTATTTTACTCCTAGTGCATTAAGTAACTCTGTGAAAAGTGGGTATGTTTTTTTATTAAATACTATAAAACCAGTATCAACCGAGATTTCTTTTTTCTCCATCTTGATATTATGTGTATGGGAGTGACCACCAATCCTGCTGTTACTTTCAAATACTTTAATATCATGCTCATTATGAAGTAGGTGGGCGATAGTATTTCCCGAAATTCCCGATCCAATAATAGCTATTTTCATGGTGACTATTTTTTAGGTTTTTGAGTGATGTGATTTGATTCACGTATGTTAGCTGAAACAACTCTAATATCCCAAATCAAACCCAGCATAGACATTATCCGGAGCACATAGTAAGTGAGATCAACTTCCCACCAATAAAAACCTTGCCTGGCAGATCCCGGATAGTGATGATGGTTGTTATGCCATCCTTCACCAAATGTCAGCAAAGCAATTAAAAAATTATTACGGCTTGAGTCATCAGTTGCGTAACGTTTTTTCCCCCACACATGAGCGACAGAGTTAACGAGGAAGGTCGAATGATAAAGGACCACTGTAGATAAAATGAATCCCCACACCACGAACTGTGTTCCCGTAGCCTCTAGAGCGGGGTAATGATTATTTAGGCTTTCACCTAATGTATACAGTCCGATGCATGTCAATATGGGGATAACTACATCAAACCTATCAATTAAGCGGAGCTCAGGAAAGCGAGAGAGCTCTTTAACTAGTTTTGTATGCGTTAAGAAGTTGGCTTTGGTGAGAAACCATCCTGTATGACTCCATAAAAAGCTATGGGCTTTTGGTGAATGTTTGTCATGGACAGTATCAGAGTGCATATGGTGGCCCCTGTGGTGAGCTGCCCACCATATCGGGCCACGTTGAACTGCCGAGGCACCTATAATTGCAAAGATAAATTGCATAATCCTGCTTGTTTTAAAGGTTTTATGCGAAAAATAGCGGTGGTAAAAACCGGTAATAGCAAACATTCTGAGAGCATACATAAAAAGGAATACCATAAACGCTACTAGACTAAAACCTACAAAAAATACACCAATCACTGCCAGGTGAATGATGATGTAGGGAAATACCCTAGCCCAATCAATTTCCTTGCCATTTAGTTGTGAATCCATGTATTTATTTTCCACAGTCCTATTGTCAAGCCAGCCAAGGATAAAGGAGAATATTGTTATGGAAATTTTTTTCATTGCTGCGGCACCATTCTTAGGTTTTCAATGTTGTAACCCATACCATCAATTAATCTTGTAAATTTAACGACTTCGTCGTTAGGTAGTGCCTTATTTCTTGACATCAGCCAGACGTAATCTAAGGCATCTCTTGCGACGATAGTATTGGTATAACTCTCATCCACATAGACAATTTTGTACTGTGCCTTAATAGGCCAAATAAATTGCATACCCCATTCTGCATTATTGGTTCCTTCAATAACAAATCCTTTGGGGTTATATTTTTTTCTCTCTCCATCAAAAGCACCTTCATTAAAGGTAAAAGTCGTCTGAATAGTTCCGTCCTCATTGAGCTTATAGGACTCAATTGCATTGTAAGCATTCTTTTCAATAAATGCCGGTATATGCGCTATAACATACCAGTCCCCCATGAAACTTTTTATATTTACACTAGGAACTGTTTTGAGAGGTTTTGTTGGCATAGAGCATCCGGTTACCATAAAAATTAATAAAAAAACTAACTTAAAATTAAACATATAATGACAATACCTAATGTAATTTATAAAAAATATCACCAATTGGTGTTGGTGACTGAAGTGCAACCCAGTTAAGATTTTTGTCATACCACAACTGAATAGTTAACCTTTCTGTACCATCTTTAGTTGCTTTAAGCTCATAGCGTTGGGTTGGCGTGCTTTTCCCACGCACCTGTATTGTTTCCTTTGCTAGAGGCTTTATATCGATCTCAAGATACTCACCATTTTGTGAGTTTAACAAGTGTTTTTGTTTTAGTATATTTTTGTCCCAGTAGGCAAATGTCATTACACATCCAGTTAGCTTGTTTGGAATACTATTGCTCACAAGCGACAGGTGGCCACCCTCAATTTTTCCCTCTACCTCAAAGCGCTCCCCATCATCATTTGTGGAGCTTTTGATCGACTGAAGGCAGCCTTTGCTCCATGCTTCTTCAGATCGATGTTGGTAGTAAATGTCCATAAACAAAAATTCAATATGAAAATTTGCTTTACTTAACGTTTTCGTACTCCCAACTTGGAATGTATGCTGCCCTATAACTTTATCATTCAGTATGGCATCAAAGGCCCATTCTTCCGAATAAGCAAGAAAAGGTGTTAGTGCAAGGGCAATAATAATAATTAGTTTTTTGGGGGCCATGGAATAAAACTCGAGGTCTTTTTTATGTATTCGGTATAGCCTGGCCTTCGACTAGTGATGGTTTGTTCCATCAGCCCAACTCCTGAAACCTTTAAGAGTAATACCGTCATGAGAATAGGAGACAGAATAGTAAACCATGGCCCACTTCCCTGGGAAGCAATGTAAAAACCCCACCAGATAAGACATTCACCAAAGTAATTGGGGTGCCTTGAGTACTTCCATAGGCCTTTATCAAGAATACCTTTATCTTTATCCTTACTAAGGAAGTGCTTTAACTGAATATCCGCAATAGTTTGGAATAGAATACCAAATAGCACAATGCCTAAGCCGATTATATCGATTGAGTTATATGGCTGAGTGTTTAATAAAGAACTTATCAACGGGAGCACAATGATAGCTGCTAGAAGGGCCTGTAATAGAAAGATGATATATAGACTTTTAATGTGAAAGCCTGGTGAATTATTTTCCCTAATATGTTGGTAGCGAATATCCTCTGGTTGCCCCCAGTTTCTCAAGGTCAGATAAATGCTTAATCTTGAAGCCCAAATAAGTAAAACTATCATTATTGCTACATGCTTATCCGTGATAGTTGATAGCTGAAACATACCTGTTGCCATAGCTAGTACAAAGAAGATGCTCCACATACTATCCACGTGAGTGACATTTTTCGTTGCTAAGCTTACAACCCATCCTGCCAAGGCGAATATTATTAAATTGGTGAGTATGGGAAGATAGATGCTAATCATACCTTTTCACTCTGCTTTATTAACAAGGGAGTTATGATTGCCCATCCTACTGACAGTACTATGATGGTTTCAGGTGTTGAGATGGTAATAGCCCCTAACTTATCTCCAGCCACATATGCTAATGGCCCTCCAATTGAACCAAAAAGAAGCGATAGAATTGTACGGTTTTTTAGCCAAGCTAGGCTGTGGTTTAAGGTGACGGAAAAAAGCAACCAAAGCATGACTATCCATAATGGTGTCAGGGGAAAATTCCAGCCAGGATTATTATATAAAATCATTCCGTTATACTGAAGAGCGCCATCAAACAGAAAGCCTATGAAACCAGAAAATACTAATAATTTAAGATCGTTATTTTTGTAATTTGTTATATGAAGGTGTGCTAACAAAATAAGCGAGCTCAAACCCAAAGCTACATATAGTTGATTCCATGAGGCACCAAGTATGCAGACAAACCAGCCCAGCTGAAACAAGGAAAAGTTAACTAATTTTTTGATCATTTTTTAAATAAGTAATGGGATACCAACCATTCCTTCCCATTTTTGTATCCCCATAGTTCAGCACATGCCATAAAAAATATTCTCCATCTATTCATCCATTTTACCGCACTATCTTTTCCATAGATTCCTTCAAGCACTTTAATGGCTTGATCATAGTTTCGATCGATATTCTCCAGCCATGCATTGGCTGTTTTTTCATAATTCTGGCCCGACCATTGCCATTGATCTTTTATTATCATCCTTTCTTGGACTATTAATGGTAGGTCTTCGCTTGGCATCATTCCGCCTGAGAAAAAGTATTGACTCATCCAATCATCATCATCTTGGACTTCAAAAAAATATGGCTGTGACTTATGAACAAAAATATGCATAAAGAACAGCCCGTCCGGTTTGAGCCAACTAGCTATACGGTTAAATAACTTCCTATGATTTCTCATGTGCTCAATCATTTCTACCGAAACGACTCTGTCAAAGATTTCGTTCGTTTGAAAATCATTCATATCACAAGTGATGACCTGCAAATTCTTGATATTTCTACTATTTGCCTCACGCATAATATAATCTTTTTGTGAGGATGAGTTAGATACTGATGTGATTGAGGCGTTAGGGAATTTTTCAGCCATCCATAAAGATAATGAACCCCAGCCACACCCCAGCTCCAATATATTCATTCCATCTTTCAGATCAGCATGTTCGCAGGTTAACTTAAGTGCTAAGTCCTCAGCTGAATCAAGATTGCCTGTAGCTTTATTCCAAAAACACGAGCTGTATTTTTTATTTTTACCTAGGCATAGGTCGTAGAAGGTTGATGGAATTTCATAGTGCTGCTTGTTTGCTAGCTCAGGAACTAGGGCAATAGGACCTTCATCCATTGCCTGGATAAATATGTCTTTATTCTTTTTATTTATAGCTTGGTTTGCGTGAACGAGCGCCGTCAACCGTCGCTTGAGTAAGATTCTAATACCATAACGCACTATAAAATCTGGCATCAAGCCTTTTTCTGCTAAATTTATCAGTCTTGTGATCATGTAATTGGTCTTTAATTAGTTCAAGTATGTAGGCAACTCGATCGCCTGTAAGTTTCAATAAAACATCAATTCGTAACGTTTGAGAGGATTGCCAGCAATTTCTTGATTACAACATCAATAATATGTGGTTAACCCGCCAACTTCAAGACGTTTAACTAAAAACCTATAAATGAGGTATTGCGTATTTTGAGTCGTCACTACTACTTGATAATGACGCACTAAATAATTGGCGTCCCCAAGGGGATTCGAACCCCTGTCGCCGCCGTGAAAGGGCAGTGTCCTAGGCCTCTAGACGATGGGGACGTGCTAGAAGGTCGATATTCTACTATAAATTTTCATTTGTATATAAAAAAATTCAGTTTTTCCTCTATTTTAATAAGACAAAATCTTTCTCTTCATACACGCTTGTATTGTGTACAGACTTGTCTTTTTTGTTTTAAAATGGATATGAAGTTAATTTGTGCACTAAGTGTTTCTTAAAGGAAATTATGCTGTCTATCAGACAAGATTACGCGGTACTCTTAGCCCAGGCTTTTAAGAAGAAATATAATCTTGAACCCACCCCTGAAAACTTTATTGCCAAATATACAACTTCATCAAATGATCTCGTATCTTATGAGACAGTTCGAAAGTGGTTAAGGGGAATTAATACCCCTAATTTCGTAAGGATGTGTGCTATTGCTATATGGCTTGAAATGGATGTCAATAAGTTTCTCGACGAACATAGAGACTTTATGTAGCCCTTTTGTGTATTATGTTAATAGAAAAATAATAAGGGTCAAAAGTTATGGGAAATCGCGACAAAAGAAAAGAAACCAAAGGTAAGCCTAAGAAAGAAAAAGCACCTGTCGCCTAATTAGCAGACTTTTCAACCAGTTTTTTTACTATCTTTAAGCTGGTAAATGGAAATAAAGACGGAATGAAGGCGTGAATAATCGACGTGATACCAGCGTATATCAGGAGCCAACCCGCAATAAAAGCGAAGCTAAAGTGCTCTCTATAAGTTTTTCTCGATACATCCAAATGTTTTTTAAACATAGCTTCCGACTCCCTGTAAATTAAAATCTATCTTTTTCCAGCACGTGCAAAATAGCAAGAATAGACTGACTCATATTGTCGTACGAGTAACCACCCTCGACTACATACATTATTTTTTCTTTAGCGTGTTCACGTGATAAGTTGCTCAGTACTTTAGCTACCCCTTGGTAACCTCTAGGGCTATAGCTTAGCTCTCCAAGGGGATCATTATGGTGACCATCAAACCCAGCAGACACTAAAATAAATTCAGGCTTATACTTTTTCATCGCTGAAACAAGCCTATCATTGAAGGCATTAACCAAGTCACTATCATTAGACCCTCGAGGCAGCTCAACATTAAGCGTGTAGCCTTCACCTTTACCTGAGCCAATTTCTTGTGGGCTACCTGTACCAGGGTATAACGGGTGCTGATGAACGCTAAAATAAAATACCGAAGGATCTTCATAAAAAATATCTTGCGTACCATTGCCGTGATGAACATCAAAATCGACTATTAAGATACGCTCCAAGCCAAACTGTTGTTGAAGATACCTTGCAGCTATTGCAATATTATTATAAATACAGAAGCCCATCCCTTTATCGAATGAGGCGTGATGTCCTGGCGGCCTTACAAGCGCAAATGCAGAAGAGGCAACATTGGTCATAATTTGGTTTACGCCCTCAATAACAGACCCTACCGCTACTCTTGCAGCCATATCTGAATTTCTTGATATCACAACATCCCCAGTGGAAAGATAGGCTGTTTCAGTTGCTTTAAGGGTGCTTATTTCCTTGGCAATTTGGTCGATATATTTTTTTGTATGAACTAGTTGCAGTGTCGTGTCACTTACTTCTTTTATAGAAGGCCAAATAAGATGCTTCGTTAATAATTTATCATTTTTTATGGCTGTGTATGCCGACTCTATTCGACGAGGCGTTTCTGGATGGCCTATGCCGGTGTCGTGAGCAAGCATTCTTTTATCATAAAGCACGGCTATTTTTTTTTCTACAGCAACCGCCGATAATGGACTAAGAGCCATAAAAATAAAAAGTAGGATGCTCAAAAGGCGGTAAATTATCATCAATATTATTTTTTAAATTTATATTGTTGGGAGCAGTAAGCTCTAGTTATTCCGGCAGGCCTTAATGCTTCATGTCTTAAGTGACTTACTTTCATTCTTTTTCGCCATAATGTATAACTTCCTCGCTTCAATTCTTTCTTCATAAGAAGCTTTAACTGGTCTTCCTTAAGACCAAAATTTCTAAAAATAGCATCAAGAGACGTTCTGTCTTCCCATGCCATTTCAATGATTCGTGAAACTTCTTCTTGAGTAAATTTTTTAGTCATTATTTTCTGATTAAATTTTCTAAAAAAGGTGCCATAAAATATAATAATAATCCTGCTAATAGAGAAGTTGCAGTAAGAAAGCTAAACAAATTAATGTTAAAATAGACTAGCAGCTCAGGAAGCCTTCCAGCCATATAATTAGCAATTGCTGAGGATAGAAACCAAAACCCCATCATGATGGAAACCAGTTTCTTTGGCGATACTTTTGATACCATAGATAATCCTATGGGAGAGAGGCAAAGCTCTCCTAATGTATGACAAAAATAGACCATCACCAGCCACCACAAGCTAATTTTGCTGTCTTGATTTTGACTAACTACGGATAACAGAAGGAAGCCCAGCCCTAGGAGCATAATTCCAGATCCCATTTTTTGCGGGGTGCTCATACGCAGCTTACTTCTATCAAGCCTTAGCCATATGTTGGCCATGAGCGGCCCCAAAAAGATAATTATTAAGGGATTAACTGATTGAAAAAAAGATGCTGGGATAACAAAACTCATAATCTGCCTATCAATCTTTTCGTGAGCAAAAAGGGTTAATGATCCACCGGCTTGCTCAAACCCTACCCAGAAAAAAATAACAAATAACGATAAGATGGCTATATACATAATTCTTTTGAGATCATGGGAGGGAACGGCTTGAAAGAGGCTCCTTTTTTTTAACACTACATAAGTCACTATGAGAAAAATACTCAACCATATCAAATTTTGATAGATTGTGAGTAAAGGATGAAGGGTTAACACTAATAAGACTATGGGTATATTCAATAAAGCGAGAGCCATTACTTGCCACCATTCTTTGTACCTAAGTACTCTGGATCTTTGAGTTAAGTCGTCGCTTGCAATTTGCTTTTGATTGAGTGAAAAGTGCAGTAAACCCATAAACATACCAACTGCAGCCAAAACAAAGCCGTAATGCCAATCAATCACTTCACCGACGTAACCAATTAACAAGGGAGCTATAAAAGCCCCCATATTTATACCCACATAAAAAAAACTATAACCACCGTCTCTACGAGCATCGTTGGTTAGATAAAAGCCACCTAGAAGACTGCTAATATTGGGTTTAAAAAAACCGTTTCCAATAATAAGTAACCCTAATGCTAGATTGAGCGTGGATGGATTGGCCATAAAAAGATGACCAAACATCATCGTTATGCCACCGATTAAAATAGATTTTTGTTGACCTAAATAATGGTCGGCAAGGTAGCCACCTATTACCGGGGTTAAGTAGACCAACCCAGTATAAATAGCATATATATGCATAGCTTCAAATGCGCTATATCCTTGGGACTGCACTAAATACAAAACGAGCAATGCTCTCATTCCATAATAACTAAATCGCTCCCACATTTCAGTTAGAAAAAGTATGCGTAAACTTTTTGGTTGGCTTAGAGTATTATTGTTTTCCATTAATTTAGCAGCTGATTTTTAATGCTACTTTCTAACTTTTTAAGTGTAGCGGGTTCCAATTCCTCCTTAGAAGACAGTAAAAAGAAATCCTCAGCTCTCCCGCCCAAGGTATTGATTTTTGCATTACTGATAGAAAATCCATACCGGTTTATTTCAGCAGCGATGAGGCTAAGCAAACCTTTTTGCTCATCTGTAATAACATGAAACTCAATTAGTCCATTTGCTAGATTATTATAACTAATTTGAGTATTGATCCGATGGTGCGAAGCTTGCCTGGTCTTTTTGAGACTCATAGTTTTTGGTAAAACAGTTTGGTCGTCGATTATTTTTCCTAATTCTGATTCAATATGGATGAAGAGGTTTTGGTAGCTAGTGCTAGCATTTTCTTCTATCAATACATTAAAAATATCCAGCGCATACCCGTTTTCAGTTGTGTGGATTCTGGCTTGAGCAATATCTAACTGATTAACATAAAAGAAATTAGTAATTTTGATAAAAGCATTTGAGACATTTTTTGTGTACACCAAGACTTCCAGACCGTTACCATTACGGCAATGGTGTACCTTAATTAATGTTCCAAAATTTGTCTGATAATTGACCAAAACACGTGAATGCCATGCGATATCATGTTCATCAAACTTGTAAAAATAATCATTACCTAAAGCTTGCCAAGTTGCCCTAATTGTTTTTTTTGAAATGCTATATCCGTCTAGTATGAGTTGCGCAGCATTCTTTCTATTGACAATTAACTCCTCAGCGGACATAGATTGATTGGATAGGTAGCTGGAGGTAGCGTTATATAGGTCTTTTAGCAAGGTAGCTTTCCATTGGTTCCATACATGTGGACTCGTAGCCCTTATGTCAGCAACGGTCAATAGGTACAATGCGTCAAGTCTATATTGGGTTGTGATAAATGCAGTAAACCGTTGAATGACCGAGGGATCGGAAAGATCTTCTTTTTGTGCAACCTGGGATAACTTTAGGTGAGACTTTACCAGCCAGGCGACAAGATTGGAATCCTCCCCAGACAAGCCAAATGATCTTGCAAAACGTTTAGCAACCTTTTCTCCTTTCTCCGAATGATCTCCTCCACGGCCTTTAGCAATATCATGAAAAATTGCAGCAAGATACAACAGGTAGGGTTTGTCAAATCTTGCAAAAATTCTATGGCATTCAGGGAATTCATGCTTAAGTTTTGCTTTACTAAACCTTCGAATATTTTCAACTACATTTAATGTGTGTTCATCAACCGTATAAATATGGAAGAGATCATGCTGCATTTGTGCTACAACCCTGCCGAAAGACGGAATATACTTCCCGAGTATGTTGCATTTATTGAGGAGTCGCAAAGAGCGGTTGACCTTATTATTGCCATTTAATACCGTAAAAAAATTATCCTGTGTCGATTTATCCTCTCTTATAGATTTATTTATAAGCTTCGAATTCGTATCCAACATACCTAGCAGGTTCGGACCAAAGCCTATGAGATGCTTGTTATTTTGAAAGACTATAAAGGGGTCAAACAAGTGTTTTAGAAAGTTGCCCTGGTATGATTGATCTATTTCTAACAAGTTATCATATTCGTAAAAAGGAAGCGTATGTGTTATTGCCGTATTTTTGTGCTGTAAGGGGTCTAGTTTTTTTAACATAATTTCATTGAATAAAATTATGTAATTAACTGATTTATAATAACTTTTCATCACCAATTCACTTGCTTTTTTATATCCTGAACTTTGGTAACCCAGATGTTCAGCTAATTGGTTTTGTAAATCAAAGACCAACCTATCTTCTGCTCTGCCAGCAAGCAGGTGAAGCAACATTCTTCTCTTGCTGATCCGGTTTAAATGAAATCGCACCTTATTAAATTCCTCTCGATCGATCACATTATTAGCCAAAAGCTGCTTAAATGTATTGCCTTTTTTTTGGCTAGAGGCTACCCACAAAACCATATGAAGATCTCTCAGCCCCCCAGGACTTTCTTTAATATTAGGCTCTAGCTGGTAGGCAGAATCCCTAAATTTTTTATGCCTAGCATTTTGCTCTTGGAGTTTCTGAATATAAAATTGTCTTTGATTAATTTCACTAGAAATACTGGCTTTGAGCGCTAAAAATTCTTTTTTTGAGCCAACCAATAATCTAGACTCCAGAAGATTGGTAGTAGTTTTAATGTCCTTATACATCTCCATTCGATTTTCTTTTATCGTCCGAACACTATGCCCAATTTTTAATCCCAGATCCCAGCAAGCTGTGACAAATACGGTGATTTTTTCTTGATCTGTTGGGCTAAGATTTTCGGGTATAAGTATGAGTATGTCGATGTCGGAGTAGGGATACAGCTCCTCCCTCCCATACCCACCAACCGCTACCAACGATATATGGCTTTCTATGGATAGGCTTTTTAATAAATGAAGCAATAAATCATCAACTAGGCGGGTATGTTTTTTTAAAAAAGTTTGGCCTTTATGCACAGAAAGAAATTCTTTGCATAACTGTTTAAACTTAACTTGATAATTTTTTTTTAACTCTTGAATCATAACTATACTAAGGATTCCAGGGCTGTGGTGTACCATCTGAAACTGTCAAAACCTCAAAACCATTGTTGGTGACTAGTATAGTATGTTCCCATTGTGCTGATAGGCTTCGGTCCTTAGTAACGACTGTCCACCCGTCGGATAGCATTTTAATGTCGCGTTTTCCAGCATTAACCATAGGCTCAATAGTGAAAATCATACCTTCTTGAAGTTTCATACCTTCTCCGCGATTACCGTAATGGAGTATTTGCGGATCTTCGTGAAAAACTTTACCGATGCCATGACCACAAAACTCTCGAACTACACTAAACCCATTGCCTTCAACATAACTTTGTATGGCAAAACCAATATCTCCTAAGGAGTTTCCTGGTTTTACTTCGTTAATGCCTACCCACATTGATTGATAAGTTATCTCACATAATCTTTTGGCCTGAATAGAGGGCTCCCCAATATAAAACATACGACTCGTATCACCGTGGTACCCATCTTTGATAACAGTAACATCGACGTTAACAACATCTCCCTTTTTTAGAATTTTAGGACCAGGAATCCCATGACATATTTGATTGTTCACCGACGTACATACGGATTTTGGATAAGGAGTATGGCCCGGAGGAGTGTAATTAAGTGGGGCGGGAATAGTATGTTGAATATTTACCATAAAGTTATGACAGATTGTATCAATTTCATCCGTTGTAATATTCGGTTTAATATAATCCGTAATATAATCCAAAACTTCAGATGCTAACTTCCCTGCTATTCGCATTTTTTGTATATCGGTTTCATTTTTAATGGTTATGGTCATGGCAGTGTATTTTCAGATGATTTCTGGACATTAGAATAATTTATTATGTTATCATAGCGGCTTTTCAAAGTTACGAAAAATTTCCATTGGGCATTATTAAGGGTGCGACCTCCTAAAGGTTGTCATTATTATGCACAATGCAGTTATTAACCCTTATAGGAGAAAAGCATGGCTATAACCATGAGACAAATGTTGGAAGCGGGCGTTCACTTCGGACACCAGACCCGTTATTGGAATCCAAAAATGGCACCTTACATTTTTGGTGATAGAAACAAAATTCATATTGTAAATCTTGAGAAGACGCTCCCTATGTTTGAGGAAGCACTTAAGTATTCAAAAACTCTTGCGGCCAACAAAGGACGCATTCTTTTTGTTGGAACTAAAAGACAAGCTAGAGATATTCTAAAAGAAGAGGCTTTGCGAGCAGGCTGTGCTTACGTTAACCATCGCTGGTTAGGTGGCATGCTTACAAATTTTAAAACAGTGAAACAATCCATTAAGCGCTTAGTGGAGCTTGAAACAATGTTTGAAGATGGCAGTCTAGAAAAAATTACCAAAAAAGAGGCCCTTAACCTCAAAAGAGATTATGACAAGCTAGAACGATCTATCGGTGGCATTAAAAATATGACAGCACTTCCTGATGCTATTTTTGTTGTGGACGTAGGTTTTGAAAGTGGAGCAGTTGTTGAGGCTACTAAGCTTGGTATTCCCATTATTGGCGTGGTAGATACAAACAACTCAACTGACAACATTGCTTATGTTATACCTGGAAATGATGACTCAAGTAGAGCTATTAGGCTTTATGCAAGAGGTATGGCTGATACTATATTAGAAGGAAAAAATAGTGCTCTTAATGAAGTGGCAAAAATGGTTGCGGAAGAAGAGAAAGCAGCTGAGGCAATTGAAACCACAACAGAAACAGAAGAATCATAAAACTATTATATTTAGGAGTTTATAGATAATGGCTGAAATTACAGCAAGTATGGTCATGGCGCTTAGAGCAAAAACTGATGCGCCGATGATGGACTGCAAGAAAGCACTAACAGAGGCTGATGGTGATTCACAAAGAGCTGAAGAGATTTTGCGTGTCCGATTTGGGAATAAGGCATCAAAAGCATCCTCAAGAATTGCAGCGGAGGGAGCGGTCTCTGCTTTTATTTCAAATGATGGCAAGCAAGGATGTTTGATTGAGATTAACTCAGAAACAGATTTTTGTGCAAAAAATGAAGAGTTTCAACAATTTGGTAGCGTATTAGCGAAGGCTGTGGTCGATAGCAACCCTTCTTCTGTTGAAGAGTTAGCTTTGGTGGCTGTAGAGGGGAAGACGATTGAAGAAATGCGCACCGGTTTAATCGGAAAAATTGGTGAAAATATTACTCCAAGAAGATTTCAATTACTTCAAGCTAAAGGGTCTTTGTATGCTTATTTGCATGGAGCCAAAATTGGAGTGATTCTTGATCTAGAAGGTGGAAATGAGGAGCTAGGAAAAGATATAGCTATGCATATCGCAGCAGCAAAGCCAAAAGCTATCGATCAAAGCGGTGTTGACTCCGAGTTAATTGAAACCGAAAGGCGTGTTGCTATAGAAAAGGCAAAAGAAGCAGGCAAGCCTGAGGATATGCTTGAAAAAATTGCTACAGGAACAGTTAACAAATTTCTTAAAGAAGTGACTCTTCTCAACCAAGCTTTTGTTAAGGACGACAAGCTGTCAATTCAGGATCTTTTGAAAAAGAGTGATGCAACTGTTCATGCATTTACGATGTATTCCGTAGGTGAAGGAATAGAGAAGAAACAAGAGGATTTTGCTGCAGAAGTTGCTGCGGCCTCCAAAGTTTAGCTTATAAGTTTGCAAAAAAAGGATTGTTTTTAACAATCCTTTTTTTTTAGGCAAAACCATATAAAATAACTAAAACATTTAATTTAAAACAACATGCATAAATCTAAATACGACCGAATTCTACTCAAACTCTCTGGGGAAGCTTTGATGGGTAAGGATGCTTTTGGTGTTAACCCTGAAACTGTTACCAGAATAGTGAGAGAGGTAAAGGTTGCGAAAGACATGGGAGCCGAAATAGCTATCGTGGTTGGAGGAGGCAATATTTTTAGAGGCGTTGCATTGGGTGCTGCTGGTATGGACAGAGCAACTGCAGATTATATGGGTATGCTCGCAACAGTAATGAATGCTCTAGCACTTCAAGATGCCATGAAGCATGAGGGCATTGTTAGTAGAGTGCAGTCCGCAATAAATATTGATCAAATAGTGGAGCCATACATTCGCGGGAAAGCCATTAAGTATTTAGAAGAGAAGCGAATTGTCATCTTTGCTGCCGGCACCGGCAATCCTTTTTTTACTACTGACACGGCTGCAGCATTGAGAGCCATGGAAATTAATGCGCAAATTATGATTAAGGCAACAAAGGTGGATGGTATCTACTCAGATGATCCGGTCAAAAACCCTAGTGCTACAAAATATACTAATGTCAGCTTTGATGAGGTAATTCAAAAAAATCTTAAGGTAATGGATGCTACCGCCTTTACTCTTTGTAGAGATCAAAAGTTACCAATAAGTGTGATCGATATTTTTAAAGAAAATGCCTTAAAAAATGTTTTATTGGGAATAAAAGAGGGAACGTTAGTTAATATTTGATAAAGGAAACAGCTGATGGAAGAACTTAAAAAAAACACTAGAAACAAAATGCAAAACAGTCTTGATGCTCTTAAAGGCAACCTGTCTAAGATCCGTACTGGGCGAGCTCATACAGGGGTATTGGACCACATAAACGTAGATTACTACGGCTCTCAAACTGCTTTAAATCAAGTAGCTGGCGTTACCTTAGGAGACGCAACAACAATTAATATTCAGCCTTACGAAAAAACCATGATTGCTGTTATAGAGAAAGCTATTCGAGAAAGTGACCTAGGATTAAATCCGGCAACTTCGGGAGACTTGATTAGAGTTCCGATGCCACCCCTTACGGAAGAAAGAAGAAAGGATTTGATTAAAGTAGTAAAATCCGAAGGTGAAAATACGAAAATTGCCATCAGAAATGTTAGAAGGGATGCTAACGAAGCTTTAAAAAAGCTTACTAAAGACAAGGAGATTAGTGAGGATGATGAGAGAAGGGCTCAGGAAGAAGTGCAAAAAATGACCGATCAATTTATCGTCAGCGTTGATCAGACTATCGAGACCAAAGAAAAAGATCTTTTGGTTATATAGGTATTTTTTGTTTTCACGTCTTAAAAAAATATTCTTCAAACCGACTAAGTTACCTGGCCATATTGCCGTTATTATGGACGGTAATGGTCGTTGGGCTAAAAAACGTTTCCTTCCTCGAATTGCTGGACACTCCAAGGGTACTGAGGCTGCTGAGAAAATTGTTAAGTATTGTTTTAAGTATCATATCAAAACCCTTACACTTTTTACATTTAGTACGGAAAATTGGCAAAGACCCGACGAAGAAGTTGATGGGCTTTTAAATCTTTTTGAAGAGTCTATAGTCAAGTCAAGAGCGAGCCTTATTAAGAATAATATTGCTATCCGTTTTATTGGTGATAAGAAATTGTTCTCTGAAGAGTTGCAACGCAAATTGCAAGAATTAGAAAAAACCTGTTCAAAGAATAATGGGTTGGATTTAAATATTGCCCTTAACTATGGAGGGCGCTCGGAAATTGTTAGAGCTGCCAACACGTTCTATCAAAAAGCAGGAAAATTGATTACGGAGTCAGAATTGACGAATCATTTGGATACAGCAGGAATGCCTGAGGTTGATTTATTAATTAGAACGGGCGGGGAAAAAAGAGTAAGTAACTTTTTATTATGGCAGATTGCCTACGCAGAACTTTTCTTCACTAACGTCTTATGGCCAGATTTTTCTGAAGACCATTTTGTTGAAGCCTTACAATGGTTTCAAAAGACGAATCGAAAGTTTGGAAAGCTGATGGATGATTTAAATGCTTAAGCAACGTTTAATTTCAGCTGCATTGATGTTATTGATTTTTATAGGATGTTTTTTCCTGCTCCCTAATATCTTTTTTGAAATACTGGTAATGCTAATTTCAGCCATTCTGTTTTATGAGCTTCGCACGTTATTAAATATCTCTAGAAGGCAAAGTTTATTTTATTGGCTTTTCTCTCTAGCTAGCCTAGTCCCTGTCTTTGCTTACAATGATGAACTCAAAGCATTTGGAGTTTTTTTCGCTTTGTTAGCATGTCTATTTTGGTTGGTATTAGTGCCATTTAAAATGCAAATGGGTCTTCGTCAACCATCCTTTCTTAAACATTCATACTTCCTATACGGGTTTATTCTTATTACGCCTATGCTTTATTCTGTTTTGATACTTTTTAACGAAAATAAATCCCTTTTGTTGTTTGTCTTTATTGTTATCTGGATTGCAGATATTGCTGCTTATTTTACCGGTAAAAGATTTGGGTCTATTCAAATTGCCTCCCATATAAGTCCTGGAAAAACATTGGAGGGAGTTCTTGGTGGGATTGTGTTTAATATTATTTTCGTTATTCTTATTAAGCTTAATTTTGATCAATTTGACGTGGTAAGTGGTTTAATTTTTTGCATCTTCATATCGGCGTTGAGTGTTTATGGAGACTTATTTGAATCATTACTGAAGCGACTGGCGGGAGTCAAAGATAGTAATAATATTATCCCTGGGCATGGAGGCTTTCTCGATCGTGTAGATGGATTCCTGCCATCGCTCCCTTTCGCTTTTATTTATTTCCAATATGTAAGTCTTACTGTTTAGATGAAGGTTGTTTCTATTCTTGGTTCGACAGGAAGTATAGGGAAAAGCACCCTTGATGTGCTTAGGTTGGATCGGATAAATTTTAAGGTATTTGCCTTATCCTGCCATTCAAACATAAAGTTATTGGCACGGCAAACCATTGAATTTCAACCCGATATTATAGTAGTTAATTCCGCTAATGATCGTGAAGTTATCCTGACTTACCTTGAAGGCAAAGCAAATCCTGACATATTATTCGGCCCGAATGGACACAAGACGATTGTTGAGGCTGAGGAAGTAACCGACGTAGTTGCTGCAATTAGTGGTGCAGCAGGGCTAACATCGACTTATCATGCCGCGTCAAAGGGCAAGCGAATATTATTAGCTAATAAAGAGTCAATGGTTATGGCTGGTTCTCTCATTATGAGACAGGCCGAATTGAATCATGGGCTTATCATTCCTATTGACAGCGAACATAATGCTATTTTTCAGGTACTGAACGGTGCTCGAGATAATAAAGCCATTCAAAAAATTATTTTAACTGCTTCTGGCGGACCCTTTAGAAGCTTTAGTGCTGAAATGATTAAAGAGGTTACTGTTGAGCAGGCTCTTAAACATCCAAAATGGAGTATGGGCAGAAAAATTTCAATCGATTCAGCGACCATGATGAATAAAGGGTTGGAGATTATAGAGGCATCTTTCTTATTTCAACTGCCAGCCGAAAAGATAGAGGTGGTTATTCATCCACAAAGCATTGTTCATTCTTTTGTAGAGTTTGTTGATGGAAGCCTATTAACTCAGTTAGGTTGCCCCGATATGCGAGTGCCAATATCTTTTGCTTTAGGCTATCCTGAGAGAATACCTTCGGGTGTTCAAGGCATTGATTTAACTGAACATGAATCTCTGTCTTTTTCAAATCCAAACCATGCTTTATTTCCCTGCCTTAATCTAGCCTATCAAGCCTTAGAAGCAGGTCAGGCTGAGTGTGTCGCTTTGAATGCTGCCAATGAGATAGCGGTTGGAGCCTTTCTTGAAGGTGCCATTAGCTTTATGCAAATTCATGAGGTAA